>OBYM01000286.1_pt1 | contig 30604 bp, 41 predicted proteins | sample 1538191 | NCBI WGS metagenome assembly OBYM01 (sample SAMEA2580165, study PRJEB22360) | human gut metagenome | biome: human gut; feature: human-associated habitat; material: faeces | place: Denmark | collected 2008/2010 | reverse complement strand
GCTTTTATTCGCTTTACGTTTTCTAGTTCGAACTGGTTAATCTTTACGCTCATTTTCTTTACATCTCCTCTTCCTCATGTTTAAAATCAACTCTACTGATTGCTGGCTCTACTGGATCATCATTCAGATCTTTAAGATACGCTACGATCTGCCGGCGAAGAGTCTCTGCCCGCCGCCTCCATCCTCTGGCAAATGCGTCAAGCATCTGCTCTTGCATGATCCTTAGCTCTTTCATAACTCTCCTTTTCTGAACCATTTTCTTCCAGTTGAGCAATGTATTCTTTAAGAAGTTTATTTGTGAATCTAATAGGTTCTTTGCTTGTTTTAATCAAAAGTTCAGCAATCACTGTTGGCAGTGCCTGCATGATCATTTTAATTCCTGCTTCACATGATATAGTTGACGTTGCGCCAGTTTCATCTCCAACGATTATGATTTCAATCCTTTGTTCTTTCTTATCCATTCCTATTCTCCTTTTCTAACAAAGACCTCATGCTGCTGCACGCCGTAGCTGATTGATTCAGCTTCCGTTCCAACAAAGAGGTCTATTTTATTACCTTTAATTGCTCCACCGGTATCTTCCGCAATATAGACCTGATCATCAATCATCACTTCCGATCCGATTGGTATCACTTCCGGATCAACAGCGACAGTTCTATTTATCTGAGGTGTTGTCCCGCAGGCCGTAGTGCCGCTGCAGCCGATACAGTCAGATCCATAAGCAGTGATCTGGAACATGCCAAGTGAAGTTCAATTGAGCTCTTCTAGCTGCCATTCGAGATCATCAATAAGGACCTGCTTAACTTCGCTTTCACTCTTAAGAGACATATTTGCTTCTTCCATCACATCCAAAGCTCTTTCCAGCTCACTTATCTGCTGCTCCTTGATCTGCAGATCAGATGAGTACGATTCAGCAGTAATGGCTGCACACGTTAATCCTGCAAGAGCCATCATGCCGGAAGTGGCTGCCACACATCGTAAAAACGTTTTATTCATAGCGATCCGCCTCCTGGTAAGCATCTTGCAAAGCTTTCAAAGCTTCTCCTTCTGATACTGATTCTGTTAAAAAGTCGAATTCGTTTGCAATTAGCAATGCATTTTCTTGATCAATGTCTGATCTAACCATAGCAAGATATGCATATGCTTTAGCTACTTCTTTTTTCATTTCATTCCCTACTTTCTATGTTCGTTATACTTATACGAACAAGCTTTTTGTTTTACCTAATTGAATTTATGATCAATTGTGCCGTGAGGCGCTACCTCCTAGACGTTTGCTATTATCATGAGAAGAACATATAAAGTTTTACAAAGGGGAATTTGTGGAGATAACGCCACATGGCACAACGATCAAATTTGTGGTATACTATTGATGGCTTATCTAAGCCATTGACGCTTTGGTACTTCGTTAGTTTGGTGGACTGGGAAGTACCTTTTTCTTTTTCCGGATGTATGCACCTTTCCCAAGGGCTTCTTCTACCCATGTCATTGGGATGACATTCTCAGATGGAAGCAAACAATCCTCGTGCATATGTTTAATTTTTTTGAGTAACTGCAGCGCTTTTTGATAGCTGATTTGTCCGCTTGGATTTGCTTCATTAAATAGCCGCTGGAATTCCTTCCCGTTGACGAATCGTTCCATATATTCACCTCCTTTAAAACCCTCACTCCGTGATAAAATGTAGCTATTAGAAAGTGAGGTGATTGAATGGCCAAATCCAATGTCAAGGTTGTTTCTGAAACTTCTACTGGATTAAATAATCGAGTAAGTATCAACGGACGCACATACACAAATAACCAAGCTTACCAAAAGGCGATTAAAGGTGAAGTACCAGGTTATCATGGTGTAAAGCGTTCTGATGGAACTAAATTCATTAGAAGTAATCCAGATAGTAGCAAGAAGAATAATCTTGGCTAAATCTACTGCTCGTCTTCGGACGAGCTTTTTAATTGGATATCAACCACATAATCATCATCTGTGATTTCTTTGATTCCATTCTCATCCTCAAAAATTCGGGTAATCAATTCCCTTGTGCCTTTTCGATAAACTGTAATTTCAGCTATTTCCATTAACTAATCTTCACCTCCTACTCCGTTCTGAAAAGCTCTTCAACTGGTATAGAAATTTTAAGCATTTTTTTTATTGCCAAGCACTCCGGCAATGAGAGTGTAGTTTTGCCATTCAATTTGTTACCTAGAGTGGTTGGCGTAATCCCTAGCATTTCTGCTAATTCTACACGGGTCATTTTTTTTCTAGCCATTTCAGCTTCCAAATTTGGATACATTTTAAATTCACTCCCTTCAATTCTCCTTTTTTAGAGATTACACTTGTACAATATCACTATTTTAAGAGATAGTCAATAAAATATTCTCTATTTTTAGAGATTTATTACTGAATATTATATTTCGTTTCTTTATTTTTAGTGATTGTTTATTGATTTTAAAAGATTTAATACATATAATTAGAATTGAAAAGAGGTGTATTATGATTGAACAAGATTTAAAAGCATTAATCGTGGAGAGATATGGTAACTTAAAAAAATTTACCGAAGCGATTAATCTTCCTTGGACCACATTAGATGGTGTATTAAAAAGAGGGGTAAACAAAGCAAATATTACAAGCCTAATAAAAATATGTGATGGATTAAAAATAGATTGTGAATCGCTATATTATGGAAAAATTATGCCAAAGCAGTATTTCACTAATTCATCTTCTTTGACAGAACACGAATTAAATCACATACAAAAATATCGCTCTCTTGATTCACTTGATAAGAAAGCGATAGATATTTTATTAGATACATTATCTAAACGACAAAGTGAGCAAGCGGCAGAATTCATTCAGCTTGAATCACCAATGTTAATTCCGTATTATGGTCGCATCGTATCTGCCGGAACTGGTCAATATGTATTTGACGACATTCCACCAGAGATGATTGAGGTTGAATCTAACCACATCAACATGCAGGCTGACTTTGCTGTAGGTGTAAATGGTGACAGCATGGAACCGACCTATAAAGACAGGGATGTACTCCTGATCAAGAAGCAGCCTTCTGTAAATATTGGTGAAATTGGTATCTTTATGATTGATGGAGAAGCTTTTGTTAAAGAACTAGGGCATAATGTGCTGGTTAGTCACAATCCTAAGTATGCTCCTATTCCCTTTAGCGAATCTATCAGTTGTATAGGCAAAGTGTTGGGAAAAGTATAAACGAAATTAGGGAGAAGAAAATGAAAAAATTGTTTATTGCTTTTATTTCTGGATTATTACTTATTGGATCTTCTGGATGCAGCTCTAACACAGAAAAAGAAGAGACTCTTGATCCAAGTGAAGTTGAAAGGATTCTTCTAGAAAATAATTATGAAATTAACATGGATTTAGTAGATTCCGGTGATGATAGCCTCGCATGGGTTGAAGCATCAGGTGATTATTTATTTTACTATTCTGAAAAATGCTCAGCAGATGGAGCAAATAGACAGGCAAATGGACTTCGCGTGCAGGATTCCTATACTGGTGCCTACAATGACGTCAAATTGTCTGTGAGCGAAGACGCTGATTCTCTCAAATATATTCTATACCGTGATGATGGATGTAGAATTGATTATCTTAATGAAGAACCTCTAAATGAAAATTGCGAACCTACTTCAGAATTGCATCTTCAGCTTTATAAAGACTCATTAGAATCGGATCTCAATGAAATTGGGCTCAATATTGATTCTATCTATAACTATTTCAGCTGGTATTTAAATGAACATATTGATGAGGAAGTTCTTGAAAATAAATCTTATTTACAGAATAACAACAATTCTGATGATTCAGCAAAAGAAGGCGGTTCTGATTTAGGCTCTACGCATTTTCCAACATTAGGAGAAAGCAACGCATTAGAAGCTGCTCAAAATTATCTTGATCTTATGCCTTTTTCAGAACAGGGATTATCGGATCAATTAGAAAGCGAAGGATATAGCGATGACGAAATATCTTATGCAGTAAAGAATTGTGATGCTGATTGGAATGAACAAGCAGAGATAGCTGCACAAAGTTATTTGGATCTTATGCCTTTTTCGAGACAAGAACTGATTGATCAGTTGTTATATGAAGGCTTCACTGAAGAACAGGCTGAATATGGCGTAAGCGCAGTTGGATATTAACAGAAATCAAACAGTAAAAAAAACGCTCACGGCAACGCCGCAGTAAAGCAAATGCTTATAAAAATATTATATTAAAAACCACCATACGGTGGTTTTTAAATACCTAATAACTGTTTTTTCTTGGCAGTAAACTCATCATCAGTTAGTATACCAAGATCCAGGAGTTCTTTTAATTGTTTTAGTTCGTCAAGATAAGAGCTGCTGGATCCGGAGGCGTCTGAAGTGTTAACTTGTTGATCAATGGCGTTGACTACTTTGCGATCCGCATCTTTGAACCAGTGTGCGTAAGTATCAAGCACAGTGTCAACAGTATCTCCTAAACGTTTAGCAACGTCATAGATGTTATATTGATTCTTCATATTGTTGATCAAATATGATGCATGGCTATGGCGGAAATCATGGATACGAAGCATAGGAAGAGGATTAATTGCGTCTTGATTATATTCTTTGATTAATTTCTGTAAATGGCGCCGCGGTTTATCTAAAGGCCACGGCCTATAAAATCCGAACAGAAAAGCGTCAGATGCAAAACCATGCATTTTCTTTTCCTCATCATATAACTCACTTACATAATCATAGACAAATTCCGGCATCGTTAAGTTTCGTGTACTATTCTTCGATTTTGGACTGGTAAGTTTCCAAGACTGCTGCCCTCCACTTTTCGTAACAGTCTTACAAACAGAAACAGTTCGATTGATCAGATCAATATCTTTCCATTGCAATGCAAGAGTTTCGCCTTTTCTCGTTCCCATGCCGAAAGAAAAAACATAAAAAGTAAGCAGATCTTTAGCAACATTTTTTTCCTTGCAAAATGAAATAAAACAATCGAACTGATCCGGCTCCCAAAAGTTTAACTCTCTCGTTATTTTTTCGCTGTTCACTCGCATCTTAACTCGATCCATCGGATTGATCTGAATGTATCCTTTGTAAATTGCAAATTTAAATATTTTTCTTAGCAAATAATATACTGCAGATACATAGTTCTCTGAAAAACCTGAAGATTCCATATCACGAATTATTTTTTGCAGATGTTCATGATTGGTTAAATTTATTTTTCTATTTTGATCTCCCTTTGGGATTTTAGTTAAATTATATCGGTTTGTACGAATTGTAGACTCCTTTGCTCCATTTTGTTCTTCTTCGACAAACATTTCTTCGGCAACTTCCAGGACAGTCTTTTTTTCAAGAGATATCTGTATATCTTGGTACTGCTTTCGAAAAAGTCTTTCAAATTCTTGTGCTTCTTTTTTATTTTTGCAGCCTCTAGCAACTCTGTGATACTCTTTTACGCCAGTTTCCAAATAAATTTTTCCCTTTATATAAAATTTTCCTTTCTCTTTTACAACTGCCATAAATATCACCCCACATGCAAATAATTGCATTTATATATGCTAAAGTCAATATAAAAGTAGGCGCACAATGTAGGCGCTCGATAAAACGAATATAAAAAAAGCCTTTGTTTAAAGGCTTTTACTTTTTACTGGAGCAAATGAGGGGAATCCGAAAAAAGTATTTTTTTATTTTATGTAGCTTTTAAAAAATGCATATTTATCGGTGTTTAATTTGTTTTAATTGATATAAATTCATATCATTTGTATAAGTTTTTTATAAAAAATCGGCATATTCTAGGCATAAAAAAAAGAAGCTATCCGAAGATAGCTTACTTTTGTTTCCAATATTTTGAGGACCCATCTGTTTTGCATAAAGCACAGTAATGAGTTTCCCCATCATAGCTTTTGTATTTAGCCCAGTACCATCCGTCTGCAGATACAACGCTCTGATAGTTTAAAGTCATACCTTTATTGTATCTCGATCCGGTATCTCCTTTTGATGTAGATGCAGAATTGCGCACACGAATTCCATCCACAGTCGCTTCAACAGTTCCAGATGATTTAAACGGACATTCACTTTCCTTCGGTGCGTATTTCCATTTGGCAGCTCCTGTATCGACGATTGTTGTTCCATCGATGAACATCACGTCATCACAATACGCCTCTGTCGGGAAACCATAAACGCCGTACTTATTTGCAATGAATGACGTTGTTTTGCTCTGCGAAAACTGGATATGACAATGTACGCCAGTCACGTTACCTTTTGGCGATTTTGTACCCATGTTACCAAGCTGTTCACCCTGCTTTAAAGTCATACCAACATAGGCATTGAACGAATCATCATGTGCAATTTCAAATGTAACATAGCCAACATATCCGTTCGGACAACGTACTTTGTTTATCGTCTGCCAACGGCTTTCTCCATATGAAGGAACGACTGCTACACACTTAATATCTGCCGGAGCATAGTAGGCAGCTTTTGTGCCTGCTTTTTTCGCTGCTACATCGATTGCTTTTGTCCCTTTATGTGAATAAACGTTTTCAACTTGCGTTACCCTAATTTCAGTAAAAGGGCAAAGAAAATTTTGAATACCACCTGTAATGCTTGTTTGACCTTTTTTCATATTAATTCCTCCTCAATTATCAATTGGGAGCTCCCCGAGCTCTTCCATCATTTCATGGATTCCATTTTCATCAGTAAGTGTGTTATACACCGCATACATTGTTTTCGCATTTTCAATTGCATACAGTGGAATTTTCCCTAGATGTATATACTTCTTATGGTAGTCGATGATTGACATCCGGATCAGCATGCAGACGCCACTGCACAGCGTCCGCATCTTTTCCTCCTGATCTCTTTTGATCTCCTTTTCCAGCTTTTGGCGACGTGATTTCTCGTTTACATAATTTTTATATGTAAACAGTGCCGCCGGCAGCAGGAATCCAGAGAGTGTCGCTAAAAAGATCTCCATCTTTCTTATTTTCCTTTCAACTGCTTCATCATGTTGTCACTGACCTGTGCTGCTGCAGTGAAACTGTTATTCTTCCACCAGGTAATAAGCGCAGTCACAACAGTGAATCCGATGGAAACCGCCTGGTATACCATGTCATCCGCAATCGGGATAGATTCACGACCGAAGATAGCCAAAAGCTGGTTGATCAACGCCAAAACCAAACATACTGTTCGTGCAATCGTGCCAGCAGTCACTCCCTTTCCTTCAGCTTCAATAATTGTTTGTTCATTAGTCGTTTCAATATTTTTGTTTTCTTCCATGATTAGTCATCCTTTCTAGTCGAGTTTAATGCCATCCTGAGGCTTACCAATTAATTGGCCGCATGATCGGCCGAGTCATCTCCGTCATCGTCTTTAATTCGATCACCTCCTTGTTATTCCAATCTGCTTCCGGATACTTTTCAAATCGCGTTGTACGTCTGATTGGCAGCGATCGATCAACTAGGCTACTATCTCCAATATGCTGTACCAAGCATGGCAGCGTTGTAATAATGGGTATATCTTTTTCCCTGGCGAATTGAGTAAAAGCCCTGCTCTCAAATTTGATATCCGGATAATTCATGCTGGTAAATTCCATGCATTCAATTGCCACGTCTTTTGGCATCATGATCGCGCATCCGTAAATACCTACATCATGCCTGACATAAGGTGTTTGAAGCTTTTGGATTTCTTGATCACAATATGAACTGTTAAAATATGTTGAAAAAAAAGACACAATCGAATTTGGTTGTGCCTTAGCTATTTGGTTACAGATATTAATAAAGTCATCACAAAGCTCGAGATCGTCATTCAAAACGACACGATGCGTCTCACCTTCCGCAAATGGATCCAGCCATGCTTTTTTTAATATTGGGAACGCATATCCACCGCCTGGCCTTTCATCATAAATGATATCGCCGGCCGGAAGCTGCAGTTGCCGATTCATCGAATCTATCATATGATCACGTTCATGGACGCCAACAATTTTAATACCGACCATCATTTAAACTCCGTATACGTCAGTTCAGCAGTACCGCAAACCGACTTTCCAATATGATGGACTCGTACGCCTGGATTTAAGTATTCAAAGTACAGACCCACGCTGTATGTAGTACCGTCGTAAAGTATCGGTATCATTCCTTTTGTAATATTCCCCCATACTTCTGAATAACTTGGCTTTAGAGAGCATCCAGCGATATCAATGATGAATGTGCTCCCGGACCCAGCTTGTGCCAAAAGCGTCGATAAAGCTACTTGCTTTGCTGATCCACCGACATTAGCAATCACTTTATCACTTTGTGATATCGTTTGACTCACTTCAAGTTCGGTTATTTTTTTGTCAGCCATATACCAAAGTTCCTTTCTAACCAATCAGGTAATTTCCTTTCTCATCTGTTAATTGATTTCCAGATTCATCTGTCAGATATTTCTCAGCAACCGGCTTATCAATAAACCAAGACGCAAAGCAGTTGAGCCAGCCGTTTACCGGTATGTCTATCATACTTGTGGTTCCATACCGGCTTACTTCAATCGTTCCTTTCGCCTCAATACGTAGCATAAAGCGATTCATACCGCTTCCTTGACAAATAGTATTTACATAATCTGACGGCGCGAACCCTTCTGGAAGGTATCCAATGATGACTTCACCATCAGAGCTCGATGGTGTATTCTGCAAACAGCGAACGCATCCTCTTAATTTCACATCAGACCCTTCCCGGCGCACTTGAAGGCCAGCATGTGCGTCTGAATATCTTTCGAAACCAGAACCGTATTCACAGTCGATCCAGCCAGTATCCTCAATGTCGGCTGCATAAGCAAGACGCTGATCGGCGTTCGGGCCGGCATATACATCGCCATAGACGTATATCGGCCAGGCTGATTCTACTGCATTTTCTTTCTCTGGTATTCGGCCGAAACCGATGCGATTTTTCCCCATTACGAGATCCGGAATACCTTTGCCAATCGTGCACTCATAAATTGAAGTGGTCAATGCATCAGATAGTCGAATGCGAATATTAAATGAATATTCGGCATCCATGTCTCCTACAATTTGGTCTCGATTGATCGTGCCGCCATAGAATGTCGTAATTGTCGAATAGCTGCCAAAAGATGTTTCTGATGTTTTTTTCTTAGCATACTCCACCTTGCAGCTATTATTTTTAGCTGATCCATTGACCGTGATTGGTACAAATGAGCCAACCATATTGATCAATACTGCATCTTCTATTCTATTTTGTCGATGAGGCACCAATTGACTCAATCTAGGCTGATCATACTCATAGTACTTCTCAAATGGTATCGTCAATGATCCTTCCAGACCACGGCTATCGATTGCCTTGACCGTCACGCCGGTATTTGACGGTACAGTACCAGTGTCCATAATCGTAGTTGTCGTTGACTCAACCGTCCGATCACCGATGACCAGTTGATATTTAACAATGCTGGCTCCTTTTCGGCCGGCCGCTGAAATCGATGACACCCGGAGGACGGATGCATTCTGAATTACATGTTTGTTGCTGCCAGTAATCGATGTACACGCAGACACGGTATCCGCATACACGAAGCTATTGACCAGCGGCTTGGCCTCATCTACATTGATGCGGACCGTTCCCTTCCCGGTGCTGGATCCGATGCTGGAGCTGCCACTGTATGTGGTCAGAGTGATAGACATTTCCATGTCATCCTTGGTCAGGAATTCATCGTACATTGCGTCAATCTCTGTCTCCGTCGGCGTGATTGTCACGCTGCCGCGATGGAGACCGGTGCGGGTGAATGAATATGATCCGACTTTGAACACAGCCGTATGTGCAAAGTCATCATCATAGCCTGTAATTTCTAAAACAAAAGGATTCCCCAAAGTAAAAGCCGGCGAATTGCCGACTTTGGAGATTCCTAAGGTTTTAGCCGATTTACTTGACGATGTATAGCATACTGTCCCGGAACGATCGATGACCTCCACCACGAAAGTATAACTAGTATTGGCCGTCAGTCCGCTAATTGTCGTGCTGCCATTACCTGTATTGTCATTAAGATTCCAGGTCTTTTTCGAAATGGTATCTTTTAGCCTTACACGCCAGTACGCACGCTTATTCGTAAGAGTATGAGTAATCTTGACCGATTTCTCTGTGATATCACTGACAGTCAGTCCATAATTGGTCGGAGCTTCAACCGATGGCGATGTGAATGATATATCATCTGATGCATCCCACAAGCCATCACATCCAGCTTTTACGGTCTTTGTGATTTTCCGAGCATTACCCAAATTATACTCTTTTTTATCGGCACCATACGCACCTGATATTTCTCCCTCATCCAAATAAAAATTAACGCTGCTTTTGCTTTGCTGACCATCGAATAAGAAAGTGTAGTTGTTGTAGTTACATGAAGCGTACCCTTTAGTACATTTGAATTTGAAGTTGTAGGATGTTGATACCTTGATATTTGGATAATTTCCAGAAAGTGAACACGAGGTGGTAACGATCAAATCAACATATTTGCTACTTGTATTAATCGTACTTGTTGCCAATTTTCCACCCCCTAATCCATTACTGATATGAATACAAAACCATCATCTGAGTTTGTGATCATCAGTTTACCAATTTCTGCAGAGGTAGTCCGCAGCTTCGTGAGCTCCGTGGTGTCGCGATTGACACGCAGGACTTTCTCTCCTGAGTTCTTGTCGATGACGGAGAATTCCGCAGAGTCAATCTTGGTGATCGTGTCTGTGTCACTCTGCTCGATCTCGATACCGGTTTTGTCGATTTTTACACCTGCTGTATAGATCTCATCTGTGTGTGGCGTCCACTGCTTGCGGATGGACCCCTCGTTGAGGATGAGATCAGAGATCATCAGATAAGATGCTGATGATGAAATAGCTACCGTGAGCTCCGTGCCGGCCGCCTGGATGACGAGAGATGCCTCATGCCATTCATCATCCACATACGATGCAGTCGTCTCAAATACGACCGTTTCCGCGCCGCCCTGGATGACCTTAAGACTTGATGCACTGGTGTATGTCTTGTACAGGCAAGAGATCGTGTATACCGCGCCCTGGCGAACCTTGACCGTCTGAGACATCGTAGCGTCGTCCAGACGGAACGCGCGGCCGGAAGTCGTGTAATCGTTGACATCATTGTCATCTACAGTTGCAATGCCGCCATCTGCTTCCCACATGTTCGTGCCGTTCCAACCAACACTGTTCAGCAGAAGGTTGTAGCCACTCATCTGCTCCAACGTAACGTTGAGCTGATCTTTCAGCAGCTGCAGTTCAGCGGTCAGCTCTGATTGTCTGACAAGCTCTTTACCAGAATCACTCTGCAACACCTGCTCACCGACGTGCGCGATCCACTCATCGCTGGTTAGATCGGTATAAGCGTCCTTGAGTTTCTGGAGATCATTGTATCCATTAGCCGGCACCCAGTCATAAAGCGGATTCCCTTCATTATCCAAACCAACTTCAACATAGATCTTCAGGATGGGATTATCATTATCAGCAACGTCCATCCATTGTTGGCCAATCGATGGATTGGCTGGCGGATCCGGAGATACGATAATTTCCTGATTGACAGGCTCCCAAATTGTCCCAGTGTAATGCTTCAGCACTGGCGGATTCACAGAAGTATCTAGCCACAGCCGGCTGGTATCTTCCGGCGGTGTGTCAGCAGATATTGCAGCATCGAGACCATCGCTTATTACCGTAATGGTGATCTGCGCCTGTGCTCTCATTTTAAATCACCACCACACACAAAAAAGTACCTTTTACATCTACATCTGCGTTACCAACACTAAGTGTCTTACCTGTTTTATTAAAAGATGTCACTTTTTGTCCATCTTTATCATACTTTGACCAGGTATAAGTACCGGCACCTTCCGTGTCAATTTCTTCCCCTGCCTGGTAGACGCGGGCAGTCAATACAGTGCTTCCTTCTCCATTTTTAAATACATCTCCACCGGTAGATTCAATGATGACCTGGATTGGATCGCTCAAATCGACGAATGATGCTGTATCAGAGAATGTCTGATTGTAGGTTGCCGATGCGCTGTCTGTATCCTTGGCCACGCACTTGAACACTGCGGAAGAATCCACCTGCCCGGCATAGATTGTCAGCGTTGACGTGGTGACGCCACTGAACTGACCGCTGGCATTAGCCAGCTTTCTCCAGCCGACTCCGCCGCCCTGATCTGTATCAACGGAAGAGTCCATCTGGTACCACTGATACGTGACATTGGTCGTATCCACAGCCGATCCGCGCCACAGCTGCGCTGTAGCTGTCAAGCTGTCCGTCTGACCATTCTTAAAAATATTGCCTTGCGGTGTCATGACCAGAAGGTCTGTGATGCCGCTGCCGTTGACCACGCGGCTGAAGCTGATCGATGTCTTATACATCGTGGTTAGACCGGTCGCAGGATCCTTGTACTGGATCTCTACCCGGAAGTCCTTGCCAGGCAAACCGGCCATCACATTGCCCTTGACCGTTAGGATATGCTGCTTGGCGCCGCTCAGCGCATAGTTTCCGGCGCTGGTGATCGCTGTCGTGCTGCTGCCTTCGTACCACTTGACCGAGATCACTTCTGTGGATGTGATCTTGTCCGTGGAAGTACCAGCAACATAGATGGACGGTGTTAAGACAAGATTCGTAGTTGACCAGTCCGGTGTGTATGAATCATTATCCGGATTATACATCTGGGTTTTTGCAAGATTCGAGTTAATAAAACCTGTCAGTGTTACGGCGTCATTGAGGTCGACAATCGTAAACTGACCCTGTGCTTTACTCATATAACCATCTCCTCTCAAAGCAGACTCATGCGAGTTGTAGTATCAATTAAATCGCAATAGAATGTAGCACGAACATATACGTCCTCTGCTGTTACATGGATGCTCTTGGTGCCGCCAGCATGCGCTGTGTTCCATGCCTGATCGGACTCTTCATCGGCCGAAACTCTCGTCCAGATGAACTGGTTATCATCCAGTTGGTCAGTAACATCATCATCCCAGCTGTAGACAATTGCCCGCAGGTTGGTATCGATGGCACCATTTTTGAACACAGCTCCGTTATCAGATACGATGACTAGGCGATACATCTTGGTATTTTCGATGTCTTCGACTTTCTGCGTGATCTCCTCCAGCGGCTTGATGATCAGCCGATCACGGTCAAAGTACAGCACCGGATCAGATATAACGCCATCATCATTCCGTGTGCCAAATTTGATGACCCCGTTATCGAGGTCAAAATCAAAAGTTTCACCGGAAAACGTACCACCGATGATGTTCACCGCATCGATCGTGATGGCGCGCAGCGTACCAGTTGCGATGAAGTCTGCATTGAACTTTCCATCGATCGTCCACGCTGTGGTATACGGCCCTTGCCACCCGGTAGTGGAAAACGCGATGCCGCCCAGGTTCATTCGCATCACATACTGCGCTTCTTCCTTTGGCAGTTTATCCAGAAAATAGGTTTCGTTCTCTGTTTCATACCGGTGCCCTTTGGTCGCAAATTGTTCGATCAGATCCGCAGCTACTTCCTGCGCGTGCTGGAGAAAATTCTCTTCCAGCTTTTCTCCATCATCTCCAAGAATTGACTCCACCTTATCGATGCGGCTGGTGATCATCTGCGGCTCTGATGACAGTGTAACCTTGTTCTTTTCCGGTGTATTATGATATTTCTGATATTCGATGACCTTCTCAACAATCACCGTAGTTTCATCCAGGAGCACATGCACGATATCATACATACCAAGCTTCAGGAACTTGTACTTATCTGTTTGAAGAGCCAAATCATTGATAGTAATATCAAATGACATCGTAGGCATGCACATTGTCTTCAATTTCGTCTGGGCATCCGCCAAAAGATTCTCTGGGACCGTGTACCGTTCATCTATCCAGATAGCCCATACCGGTTGTGCTTTCCCGGCATATTCGTTATTTTCTACATAGCTTTTCCCGCCATTGATATCAGCGAAGGTCATATATTCCCCGGTTTCTTCATCGCGTTTTCCATACGCCGATAACCGCGTATAGAATGTGGATGAATCGCCAGTCATAGAATATTCCTGCAGGTTCAGCTGCGGGGAAATATAAATATTCTTATCTGTTACCTGCTCCGGATCTATGACATAGATGTACTTCTCCAACACGTGGATCTCATACACCACGCCATACACTTCCTGGCATCCCATTAATACGTCATAAGCTGAAGCCTGTTGCAACTCTATCGTACGACGAATAGAACGGATGCCAGCATTACGAATTTCCCATCCATCTGGTTTGACCGTATCCAAAACCTCAAGCAATGTCTTGCTCTGAAATATGGCCATTGTCGAAGTGTCAAGATATGGCTCATGCTGTTTCCACTCATCCATGTCCAACTGACATGTGATAGTGGCATACTGTGCCCTCTTATTGATGCCTTTCACCAGATATCGGTTCTCCTCGTTGATCATCACGCTCTCATTGTGAATCAGCGAAAAGATTGGGTCAGATGATGACAGATCAAAGGATAATCCCTGAGTACCGTCATAGGCATACTTGGTGTAATAATTGGTCGTGTTTAGGATGGGCTTCTGCCCATCTTTTGTAAATAGGCTGAGCATGGCCTCCTCCTCTCTTTTAGATATAAATTGGATAGTAGCGCAGCACTACATCAGCAGTGGCGTCAAGCTCGATGATCTGCTCGCCTGGCTGCAAGGTTGGGAAGCGATTGTTCGGGAATGTCACATCGCCAAACTTGTTGAGCTCTGTAGAGGAATAGATCCGCTTATCGATGCCGTCGAAGTATACCGTAACACCTTGCTGTAGATTCTTGATGGTATATCCGGCAATATGATATTCCTCTATCTGCTGTTTTGGCGTGATCTCGTATATGCATTCCGTTTCAAGGTTTCCAATCACCGTGATTGGAACACTAGCTTCCAGTGTCTCACTGACTTCTGTACCTGTCTGGATGACTGACAATGGAATGGACAATGTATAGCAATAGCCGTTTCCCTGCTTTTCCGATATTCCGTCTATCTCACTGAGATAGCAGCGATACAGGTATCCATCGTCCATATCGATGATGCTGTAGTCCCCAGTCATCAGTTCGACCAAGAATCGTCCAGAATCTTCGATTGTCTTGAATTCCACCTTGAATATCATAGATTTAGGACGATATTGTTTACGGGAAGACATTATTGGAGTAATTGATTGGTCAGGTTGATAGATCTCCCTGGCATACCCTAACGGCTGATAGTCGAAAGCCAGGCAACGCATATTCCATGTACTGAAATCTTTATTGTTTACTTTCATTCTATCACCTCATAATTCCTAATTCTTTAGATATATCAGGAGCTAACCAATGTGCAATTTCCTGACCATTTTGAAGTTGCAAAATAATCTGCTGTTTGCCACTGCTTATAAGTTCAATCGAGCGAGGAACAAATTGCTCATTATCTCTTTTTGCAAGACTAATGTTTTTACTTGAAGGAATCATGGCTGAATCAATAATATTACCAATCACAACATTAGCTGATTTTCTCAAACGTGCTATAGCCTGATTCAAGTGTTCAGGGGAAAAATCAAAAAGCTTTTCTATATCTCCATCACCTAGAGCTGCAATTGCTTTTTCACTTAAGTTTTCAGCAGATTTTTCAGCAGGTGTAATCATCCTATCAATTCCATTTGCAAATCCCTCTCCAAACCATTTACCACTTTGAGTTGTAGTTTTCCAGGGCGATCCTTCTTGACCTGCAGCTCGGAGAGCATTTAAGGCACTAACTGCTATATTTGAAGCTGTATTGATTGCTATTCTTCGTTTTTCGGGGTCATTCATACCATTGATGAAACCTTGTACAAAATAAGTACCTGATCCATATGTGCTTACTGATTTAAAACCTTCATCTACACCGTACTGAGCTACACTTTCGGCTGTTGATCCAACTTTTTTCTTTTTGTTTGAATTTCCTATTCCCTGTCCATATTTTTCTACTGCATCTTGCCCAGACTTTTCAGCACTTGGAGACATTTTATCCATTTCATTTTTAGTATATTTGTTCATCTCCTTGACTGCCTGTTGTGGATCTAATTTGCCTTCAATTATGCCCTGATAAATTTCATCAGGAATATCTTTTCCTGCTTGATCAGACTTCTTCAGCAGATCCTCAAATTCCACCAAATCTTCAACAACTTGCACAGCATTTGCTGGTTTCATTTTTCCCTCTAAAATCTTTTTTTGAAGATAATCGGGAATATTATATCCAGCATTATCTGATTTTTTTAAAAGATCATTAAATTCAATCAGATTTTCAAGTTGTTGAACAGCATCCGCGGGTTTAAGTTCTCCTGATTTAATACCATCAGAAACAGACTGAGGGACAGACACACCCGCATCAGAGGCTTGTTGAATCATATCGTCATATTCGATGAGATCTTCAAGTTCTTGTATTGATTCAGGCACAGTATAACTGCCTGCCCTAATTCCTTCAGCTACTGATTTAGGAATTTCAATACCTTTTTGCTTTGCAGTTTCAGTAATTTTAGAAAGCTTTTGTTCTAAATCTGCGCTATTAAAAGCTCTCTCAACATATCCTTCCGTTCGTTCATATTCATTATTCAGAGAAGAAATGTTAGCCTCTAATTTTTTTACCGTTTCTGCCGAAGCATTGTAGTTTTCTACTGCTTTTGCTTCTTGTGCAGCAGCTTCTGCGTATGCTAATTTTTGAGCATTTGTTGCATTCTCCCCAGCTTTCTGGAGCTCCTCATATACAGCTTTTCTCTTTTCTGTAGCTGCAGACAATGCTTGTTCATTTTTTACATGCTGCTCGGTCGCTTCATCCAGTTCCATCTGCGCATCAGCTATATCTCGAATGATTTCAGCCATATTATCCTGATATGCTTTTGCAAGAGCGAGTTGTTTCTGTGCCTCTATGTTCGCTTTGATAGCTTCTGTTGATTGATTTAACGCATCTTTTTCGTCATCATATTGTAAATTTAATTCAGGCATCAAATCGTTTAACTGCTGAACATAAGAAGCCATAACTCTTTTTTCCGCATTACTTTTATTTTCCTTTTGGCTAAGTTTTTCAATCTTATCCATAAGTATATCTGCGCTTTTGGCTTCTATAGCCGTGTTATCAATAGCTTCTTCTCGTGCTGCTTTGTTATCAGCAAGAGTTTTATTCAGTTCTTCATACTCATTAATCAATTCTTGTGTTGCCACAGTATTTTCATCAATTGCTTCATTCGAGTCTTGTGTCGCTATTGTATATGCTATAACACCTGCACTGACTGCAGCAATAGCGGTGATTATGACACCTATTGGTCCTCCCAAAGCAGTACAGGCTGCATTCCATGCTGTTGTTGCTGCAGTAGCCAACGTGATTTTACCCGTAAGTAATCCTACAGCCGCCTGGGTAAGAGTCAAACTTTCTGTATACTCTATTCCGAAAGCTACTGCTGCCTGTTGCCCGTAAGCAAAGTCTGCTGCTGCTTGAGCGGCACTTTTTAATCCATTCACAAATGGAATAACATCGCTTACGACTAGTTGCTTCATCTTCATGGCAAGCAAGGCACCACCAATAGCACTGGCAGTTGTAACTACCGCTTGACCATGCTCAACGATAAATGCAAATCCATTAATAAGCACCGGAATTGCATCCGTAGCCAGCCCTAACGCTGTTTCCGCAACAGCTCCAAGGCCCTCAGCTACCGTGTCCATGGAATCGGACAGCTTGCCGGAAGACATAGCCTTGTCCAGGTCAGAAATCTCTTCCGTAGCACCTTGTATGGCCTTTCTGATCGGTTTCTCGAATTTCTTATAGGCCGTGATACCAGCGCCTTCCATCGCGCTTTCCAATTCATCTAGAGAACCCTTCAAGTTATCATTCATTGTTTTTGCCGTCTTTGCAGCAGCTCCATCACATGTTTCGTATGCAGTAGTCAGTTCATCTAATGCATCTGGTCCCTCATTGATCAAAGCTAACATTCCTGACAGTGCTTCCTGACCAAACAATGTGGCCAATGCATTATTTTTCTGTTCGTCTGTTAGACCTTTGGTACTGTCCTGCAAAATAGCAATAATCTCCGTTAGAGATTTCATCTTGCCTTCATTATCGAAAAAGGTGATGCCCAGTTCTTCCATGACACCTTCCATTTCTTCTGTCGGTTTGACAAGACGAGTTAATGCTCCACGTAGCGTTGTACCTGCCTGGCCTCCTTTTATACCAGCATTAGCTAATAAACCAACTGCTGCAGCTGTTTCTTCCATTGAAATGCCCATTGCCTTAGCTACTGGTGCAACATACTTCATCGCTTCTCCAGTATCTGCAACGGCCGCGTTTGTGCGGTTGGCGTTCTCTGCCAGCACGTCCGCTACATGTCCTGCTTCAGATGCCTCAAGTCCAAAACCACGTAGAGTAGATGCCGCGATATCGGCACTGGATGCCAAGTCTTCTCCAGCAGCTGCCGCAAGATCCATCAGGCCCGGCGTCGCATCGATGATCTCATTGGTCGTGAAGCCGGCAGACGCAAGGTTCTCCATCGCCTCAGCAGCTTCCGTAGCCGAAAACTTCGTTGTAGATCCCAGTTCCTTGGCTGTTTCCTCAAGACGTTCAAGATCCTTTCCAGTTGCACCTGATATGCCGGCGACACGAGACATGGCAGCCTCAAAGTCAGAGCCAACTTTAAGCGCATATCCTGAAACTCCGGCTAATGCAGTTCCGGCTGCTGCCAATCCTTTAGTAGCGGCGCTGCCTAATTTGCTTAATCCACTTGAAAATCCTGATGAATCTATTGATGTATCGAATTTCAAAGTACCATCATATTGAGACATTTTGCCACCTCCTAAAATACTGATGCTATTTCTTCATCGCTAAGCGGCTCATCACGTGGGAGAGCTATTTGCGCTTGTATTTTTCTAATCCTTCTTCGTTCAGCAGGGTCTTTAATTTTAATGACATTGATGCTGCGATATCGTATACGTTCCTTCAGCTCACAATTAGAGCTGATTGTGCCCAACAACAAGTTGAATTTCCACCAGTGCATGTATCTCGTACGCATCAGATCGATGCTGTAGAACTCCTGAAATGCGGATATGATATAATCACTGTCGTAGCTGTAAGAAAATATCCTTTTGCTGCGCCTCTTCTCATCCTTTACTTCTTCACCGCACTGCAGGAACCATCCTACGGCCGCAATCAACGCATCCACATCAGAGGGAATATCATCGCGAAATAATTTGATGATATGATGCATGATCACACGTTGACCCGCTTTGTTCAACAGTGCTTCATTTAGCGTCAGCCAGGTGCGGAAGTCTGTATCTATCCGATACTTTCTACCACCGATCTCCAGGCTGCTCGGCAGGGATTCAAGTAACAGGTTCCTCAATTCTGGTAATACTTCTTACGATGTCCAGATCCGGAGCGCTGCTTCTTGTTTCCTGCCTGCCGATTCTTGAGACGAGCCGTGCGCTCTCTGTCATTTCTCGCGATGCTACTTCTTACCCAGCCCAGGAACTCATCGTGCACCTGGTCGCACAGATCCATGTTGTATCGGCCGTTGAAGATCTGATCCGCTGTTCCTACGCCGAAGACGGCATCATAGAACGCGAAGAAGCTTTCGCAGTAATAGCGGATGAACTCCTGCCGGCTTTCGAATTTAGGCGCTTCTTCAGAGCGCCTCTGCATCTCCTTGCATGCAGCCTCGTACCTGTCCATGCATTCCAGATCATCAAAGTCGAATTCAAATCGACTGCCATTTATTTTCCATATTGATTTCATTTGATCACCTCATTAGTAAAAATAAAAGAGGGATTTCTCCCTCTTAACCACCAACACCTGAAGCCGTCACTTCCGTGCACGTCTTCCAGCCGTCGCTGGACTGCACCTTGATCTCTTCCTGTGCTCCCTTGTTGCGGAAGGTACCGGAATATGTGTAAGCATCATTGCTGTCGCCCTCAGAATCCGGGATGACCGCATACGGGCGCTTCTTGGCGTAATACTGATTCTGCTGCTCCTCTACAGGGCGCGTGAAGTCGACGACGATGATATTGCGTACCGCGTCATCGCCCATCTTTTCATTGTCCGTGATATCGATGATGTCATTGTGGACCGCGTTATTCTCGTACATGTCGAACGCATAGGAGATCTCCGGAGAATATCCGGTGACGTCCGTCACTTCTCCATCCTCATCCACATACTGGCGGCTGTATTCTGCCGGATTGCTGGATTTCGACATATCCGTGAATTTTGTCATGCGGTGAAATGTTTCTGTTCCTGATCCTCCTGTACCAGAAGTGACGCCCATGAAAGCGACCTTTCTGGAACGACTGACCAGTTTTTCTTTTGCTTCTGCCATGTTATACCTCCTTGATGTATAAAACTCTGCATTGGATCTGATACACTGCAGTGGTCTGTGTCGCATCGTACATATACCCTGGTGCCATGACCTCAATGCGCTGCGCTCCCGGGATGTCCGGGAGATTGTCGTTGTTGTTCTGTTCTTCGATCCAATCGGCCAGCTTCTCATAGAAGCCAGATGCTTCGATCTGGTCGACGATCTGCTGGGATCTGATCTCCTGTGACACGAATACAAAGGGATGCTGGCGCAGCGAGCTTCCGTCCATGTATTGCTTCACGATCGGATTGCTGACCAGCATGGAATCGATGCTGTATTCCACCGGATCTTCTCCCAGATAATCGATGTTCAGCCTGCCTTCTTTCAACAGCGGGCAGGCCATGAAATAATCGCGTATCGCTTCGATCCTACTTTTTTCCTGCGGCAATCTTAGCAGCTCCCTTCAATATCTCATTGCGGTTCTGGGCCTTCATGCGTTCGAACCATTTGGCGCCGCGCTGCGGGGCTCCCTCATACGTCAGGTCCTTATTGGTCAGGCGCTTAGGCGCACGGCCGACCATGACCTTGCCATAATACTGATACCTGGCGTGAGGAGCGTTATATGTCACCGTTCCTGAGCCGGTAACGGTGGCCGTCAATCCAGACTTCTTCAGCGTTCCGGTGCGCATCGGGGTAAGCGGATCAGAGAGCCTGATCACCTCACTGTCGACGTATACCTGTGCCGCCTGAAAGCCTGCCGTTCGCCGTGTGCCGAAATCCTTGCGCCATTGAAGTACGGCTTCCACCTCGCTGCCTTCCATATTGACCTTTACGCGCTTATCTACCGGCGTTCTGATCTTCTTGATCATGATCCGCTGCACCTGATGTGCTGGCTGTATGGAAGCCGGTTGCGATTATACGTGACCGACATCACTTCCATGCTGTCCGGATACTTCGCCCTGATCTGTCCGATGCTCATCCCGGATATCTCAGCGGTGCCGTGGATCAGAAGATCACCCTTCGCAATGACCGGTTCGCTCTCTCGTCCCGCAAGCGGGATGCGCACGCTGACCAGATCCGCTGCATTCACCTGACGGTCCGCCAGCTGCGATTTCTCCTGGCGAAACCACGACACACCATCGATGGTCTCAGCGCGCAGCTTATCCTGTCTGGATGATTGGTCAAACTCTCTAATGATGTGGGTCACCAGTTCCGTGCAGTCGAGCATAGCATCACCCCTCCGTATAGGTATCCGCTGTTGATCAAGTACCCGAGCGCAATCTGGTAATACTGCTGACGCAGCTCAGCTTCGGTGCGGCTCTTTTCGTAGCTGACGCTGTGGCCATCGCCGCTTTCGCTGCTGATTCCGTTTCCGCTCTGCCTGCTGCTTTCTTTCTGGATGTTCTCCGCAATATCACAGATACAATCTCTGACGGCATCCGGGACGTCCTTCACGACATCGATATTGCCATATGTAAAGCCCGACACATAGCGCCGGGCCTTATGTTCATACTTGGCAAATTCGTCTTCCGTCAGCGTATCTCCATGATACTGACCAGTGTAATACTCGTAGGTAACGGGATCCATTATCCCACCAACTTACAAGCCAGTTCCGGATACAGCAGCTTCAGACCATAGAGGATATCGATCGATACATAGTCCGTCTTGGTATTGATGTCGTAGTCATAGACCACACGCACACCGAGACCATTGTGCTGCATGATCGCAGCGTTCTTGTTGCCCATCGGCAGCTCCAGAGGTCGTGTAACCATTGCAATTGCATTACGATGGAATGCTAAAGAATGATATTTGGTCACAATATATGCAGATGTCGCTTCATTAATCTGAATATGTAACGGCATATCGATCTCTACATTGGAAGCCGCATTGGAAGCAGCGGTAGCATCTTTGGTGATGCGGTACATGCGCCCGTCGATGATCAATCCATCGCCAATTTTCAGTGTACCTGTAGCTGCCTGCGTTTCAGTCAGCTGGACCTTTTTCTCATTGATATTTCCGGTCACTTTGCAGGCCGTCATCGTACCTGGCGTATCGGCCAAAGAATATGGAGCATTCTGATCCATGTAAGTGTCGAGTGAATAAACACGTCCCAATTCTGCGTTTCGCAGCGTCTCTCCAGTTCCAGCATAAGACACCTTAGACAAATTGTCTGTTAAAGCATATCGATACTTATGTTCCGGATTTAGTACCAGGCGACGCTGTGCCATTGGTGCCTTATTTACATCCATCATCTTTGCAATTGATGCAATATCAGACAGATTTGTTGGTTTTGCTGTTGCTGTTACTTCATTGTTAACCTCTGCAACAGTATTAAGGATATCTTCGTCAACCGACTGAGCAATGGCCATCATAGCTGGTTCAATCAGCTGCTTGGAAAAATCTTTGATATCCAATGTCATTTCCTTTGATGTAACCTTAAATGATACATCTCTGAAATGATCCAGCTTTACAGCGGTCTTCCCTTCCGTTGCATCCTGGACAATAATATTTCCAGTGAAGTTATGTGAAACGAACTTGGCTGGCTTGCGAATTGTGACTGTGTCACCAACACCAGCAACAAATTCAGAACTGTAATCACGGTGAATCAAATTCGCCATGATTAAATTGTTTTCCAAGACCATCAACGCTTCTCGCGCAACAACACTTGGCTTGATGAATTCATTAGGCATAATATTACCTCCTTACTGTTTTTCTCTCCATGCCTTGTATTCTTCCATGCTCATTTCTCCTGGATCCTTTTCTTTTGGAGAACGACCATGCGGCATACCACCGTCTCCGCCTTGGCCACCATCTCCGCCATCGTCCTGGTTGAACATGTCAGCATATGTGTCAGTCAGCTGCTTACCGATCTCGTCGATGCCAGTTACGTTATCTCCATCAACTTTCAGTTTGCTATAGTCAAACTGAGAACGCATCAAGTTGCGGTGTCTGGTCGGATGTTTATCCAACCAGGCGTCGACAGCATCACGTTTTTTAATGTCATCCTTGAGTTTCTTGGTGTCAGTATCGTACTTGGTCTGAGCATTGGCCAGCTGCGTCTTTAGACCATCAATATCCGTTCCCTCGTATTTCTCAGCGGCTTCTTTCAGCTGCCCGATTGTCGTATTAGCGGTGGCCAGTTCGGTCACCTTGTCGTCGTATTTAGACTTTGAGACATACTCTCCACTTGCCAGATTGGCAATCTTGATCTTGTCATTGCCTTTCAGCTTCGCTTCAACTTGAGCGTACAGCTCATCGCCTAAAAATTCCTTTAAGAATTCCATGATTTCCTCCTGCGTTTTTTATATCCGGTTCTCTCCGGTAAAGGCGGGTAGTTTATATGCCATTCCCCCAGGGCCATCGATCACTTCAAATAGCTACCAAAATACGGCAGCTTCCGCTTTGGTGGATCGTTCATACCTATCACCCTTTCTTCTAACTTTCTTCCACAAAAAATGCAGGTATCTACCTCCCGGCGGACCCTGCATTGCTGATTCTTATCGTAATACGTTCTATAACGTGTAACATACGCATGCCGGCACATGTCATGTCTCTATTCGATCAATGCCATACTCAACAGCGCACAAATGTTCAATTTTACATCCTCTTGCATCTGCCCAACCTGGAGCAAAATACGCCACATCTGCTTGAGCTAATAGTTCTAATGATTTTCCGAGGAACCACAGCGGCTTAGCATCTGCTGGTGCGCCCTGGAAGAAAGAATCCAAAACCTCCACCACGTCATCACATAAGCGTTCAGCTTCCGCGATGGCTTTGTTTCTTTCCTTCAGGATATCTTCGTCGCTTTTTCCTTTCATCGGCTGCGAAATAAACAATTTCTTCATGTCTTTTTTTCTCCCATTAAAAAAGCACCCTGCTTGAGAGTGCTACTTTGCAATATCGATTATACCTTTGGCCAAATTTTTAGCCCTTTGCATCAACGAGTTTTCTTCCAGGTACTCCAGCCCTTTCAATGTGATCCTGATTTTTGAGCAATCTGTCACGGTAGGATAACCCTCATCAACATACTGCTTTATCACGACACCTGTAATGTAACCGGAATCACTCAGCATCATGATCAGCTTTTCCCATAGCGGTCTGGATATCCCCAACGCCTGCGGACTGATGCGTGCTTCGTCAAATTCTTCATACTCCATCGCTTTTTCGAGCGATGAAAGGATCTTATAAATGATTTTGAAGTTATTGGCCATGGTCAATACCAAAATACCGTTATTTCTTTTGGAAAATCATCTCTACCAAGATCGATTATATCTCTCAATTCGTACATTACATGAGTAGGAGCAGTCGCACATTTGTCTGGCTTTTTATGAGCGATAATCTTCTTATCTGGGATACTCATTTCCATGAATCCTTCCTCATTCATGTCCCCTTCAGGATAGTAATTCGCTGAAATGCTATCTTTTGTTTTGGTTATGTTTTTTAAGATTACCATAATACTCATTCACTTCCTTTCCGTAATTGTACTTCTCATTAGCTAAATCGTGTGCTTCTTGATGCGTTATTGAGGGATTATCTTGTTTTAACTTCATCTCAAGCAACTCATGCTCGATCATGGTGATGTCGTGCGGCTTTATGTCTTGACCAATCATCAGTCTTTGCCAGCTTTGCGCTATCGCACAATCTGGGTAAAATCTTTTTCGAGTTTGTGTTTTAGGATCAAGATAGGAAAGATCTTCAAAAAGATAAGCCTTTATCTTACGTATATCCGCTTCTGATTTGTTAATATTTTGAGCAATTCTTTTGCAATCAGTAGAGAAACTGCGGATTTCTTCATAATACATTTCCGCAAATTCGATAGCTTCAATGCCGTTAGGGTCGGTTATTCGTGCCCCTGTTATCATTCTAACACTTTCCTTAGCGTTTGCAAGGACATTTCCCAGCCCATCCATATAAATTCGCTCTTTCTGCTGCTTCATGCCCATTTTCTTGGCGAAGTCGCCATATTCATACATAGCCGTACGATAACGGACCTGAGCGTTCAGGATGTCTTCCGGGTCTCCGCCGCCTTCCTGAAGCATCCGGATCTCCTCACGCATCGCTCGCATATTGGTCTCCATCTGCCGCATCCGCTGCTTGGCTTCATATCCGGTATATTCCTTGCCCTTGTACGTCTTAGGTGTGGGATCTGACCACTTCCGGAGCTGCTCGTCTGTGTATGCGCGCTTCGATACACCCTTAACGAACGGATAATACACATGATAACAATTCGCGCCCAGCAAGCCTGTCACGCTTCCCAGGCCACACTCTTCGATGAGCTGTAGCTTGGTCTTGATTGTACCCTGCCATACAGCGTGTGTAGGGCGAGGGTTGGCATGTGCGGAGATCTCGAATGTATCGATGCCAAGCTTCTTCGCAGTATCATCGGATATACTGACAGACATTTGTGATATCGCAGTCATGACAGATCTTCTGGCAGCCACAGTAATGCGGTTATGCCAACCAGTCTCATAGTTGATCCAACGAATTCCAGAATTACTCATCTGTTTGACAGCTTTTCGAAGGGTGGTATTATAATCGAATCCTCCCGTCTGAATATCCACGATTACCTGATCGATTACATTTTTAAAATATTCCGAAAGACTCATATTTTTTGAGCCATCGCCAGTCCTTATTACAAAACCTAATGATTGAGATAAATTATGCATTTCTTCCTTTGTCTGATTTTTGACCGCTGATATCATGTTCTGCAGCCAGGTATTATCTTTAAAAGGAATGAAGCGCTTATCAAATGCATCATATAGCTGCTTGTTGCTGATGTAATCGGTTTCGATTGCCACCTGATACAATTCATCAATGTATGCATCAGAAGCATCGAGAGCATCCTGCAGCATGCTCTTGATATCCGCATTGCTAAATCCCAAACGTCTTAGCTCGTCGATCTGAAAATCCGCAGACCTTGTAATTACGCCGGCATCCTTGATGCGACGAACAATATCATCCATGATACGCTGTTCAAGCCCTGCAAAGATTTCCTCATTGCCATAGCCATATGACTCCAATTGCTCAGGCGTTATCATGACATCACATCATTTTGCTCTGGGATCATCGACTCGGCAGTGGCCTTGTCCTCTCCGTATACGCGCATCCGATACTCTACCGGGCTCATGATGCCGGCGGCCACATCTTCCTTGTACTGCTTGCGCTCTGCAGCCTTATCCTCGATGATGGAGTCATCGAAATCCACCTGGATATCTCCGGTATATCCGCTTCCAGCAATATGCAGCACTGCTCTGACCATGCCCTTCAACGCGCGTTCCAGGATCAGCTCGTGCTTCTTCAGTCGCCTGAACATCTTGGAATTGCTGCTGATGATGTCGGTCGTGTTCGTATAGACCTTCCCTTCCTTGAAAACATAATAATCAGACCCAAAGCCGACCTTATCCCCGAACAGGTTCAGCGCGTCCTGCAACGCCTGGCTGTGTTCAGCGACGCGCAGGTTAAAATCGGTCTGTTCGATCTTCTTACCGTCTTCTCCCAGTCCGTTCAGGCCATAGAACGACACATCATCAGGGTCGAACGCTGGCCGGACATTGGGACCAGAGACGGGCACGGTCACATTGACGACGGACGGATCCAGGAAGATCCGCTTCTTGCCCAGCTGGAATTCGTTGAAGTAGGAATCGAAGATCTCGTCGATCTCCTGCATCTCATCCAGCGCATTGGCATACACTGCGATGCCCATTGCTTCATCCATGTCGCTGTTGTTCACCGCGTTCGGACGGATGATCTGGAACAACGGCACATCGCTGTATACGACCCGCTCCATCCCTTCCGGGACTTCTTCCACGACATACTTGCCGCCCTTCTTCGCATCAAAGATGATATTTTCGATGCGATATCTTCCGTTCTGATATTCGTGAATATTGACATAATACCTATCCTTGGAAATCTCGCTGGCGAATGCTGCATCGACGATCATGCCATTCTCCTGACGAAGCGGAAAGATCATCCCTGCCGGGACATAATCAATCTTGCATCCGCTCTTGCGATCCCTGCTGCGGTATTCCACCAGCGCACCGGTCCCCAGCGCGAAGGACTTTTCGATCAACGCATTTGCCTGGTCACGGAAGTTGTTTTCCGTCAGGCACTCGTCAAGCTGTTTCTGCCGGCTGCGATCCACCTGGATCATGACCTTTTCGTTCAGTAGCAGGTCTGCCCAATCCTCACACGACTTCTTCGCCATTCCCAGTGTTTTTTTCGTTCGTCTAATCTCTTTAACACCGTTATATACTGTGTAATTGTGGAAAGAATCGACCTTTCCACGATACCATTCTCGCCACAATGCCATGTGTTCCCGGTGTAAGCCAGATACCTCTACCTTATAACCAAGCTGTTCCAGAAAATCTCGGATATCACTCACAATCATCCGCATCACTCCTTTCGCAATATTGGCAGCATACTCACAATATAATTCCACAGACCCATGACTGCATAACGCACTGCATCACAGCAGTGGTCATTTTGTTTGATTGGCTTTTCTTCACCACGCTCGATCGAATCAGGGTCATAGCTGTACAGATACATTTCGCCTTGCAATTCCTTTTGGGCGCTACAAAATTGCAATACATCATAGATCAACAGCTTCTGCACCCTGCTGATGCCGAGAGCGACAGTATTGTCCACGGACGGAAACTGTACTTCCGGACATAATCTTCTGATTTCCTCCTGCAGACCTTTCGCAGAAGGGTCAATGAAGCAAAAAACGGGCTTCTGCCCGTATCGTTGGTATAGCTTATCGATAAATTCCCGAAAATCCCTGGCATAATCGCCTGGGCTCTTCTGATGACCGCTCGTGCGGCCGCAGTAATAATATTCAGACAATCCGACCAGTTTTTTTGCAGTAAAGTCTAATCCAAATGGTTGAAAAGTAGTAGGATTCATTTGACCATAGTCAACGCCTATGCCGATAATGCTGATGTTTTGGTCTTTGGCCGGTTCTCTTACGTGCCGATCAGGATCAAACATGTAGTAGATCAAGTCATCCAGACCGACAGCTTCACCAAGCCATACCCAGCGGTACATCTTCAGGTCCGCGGCCTTCATTACTTTAGCCTCTTCAATCAGCCGCTTCCCGAGCCAATTGACCGGAACGTCCTGGTATGTGACATGCACATGCACGCAATCAGGGCGCATTTCCATCTTCTGACACCACTCATTGATCGGCGCCTTTGGATTCTTCGGCGGGTTATATAGATAGAGCATCCGGAAGTCCTCATCATTGCCACGCACGAACGTGGCCACGATATTGGAAATCTCGTCCTCTCCATCACCCTTGTCGAAGAACTCTGTCAGCTCATCCAGTACGACCATCTTAATTGTGTTCTCATCATCAATCATGCCTTTGGTGTCATCTATACTGTCAGATCCTGTGAAATAAACCGTGCTGCCGGTTCTGCGATATGTAATCTGCATAGGGCTCTTCGTAATCTTGAACAAGCTCTTGCTCAGACCAAGTCTTTTTATCGCACGCTGACACTCGTTGAATACTGTCTTTCGCAGCTTATTGTGATGCTTACGCATCACGATTGCGGCCGCATGCGGATCGCTGACCAGCAGGAAGTCTACAAGGATGGCCATAAAGGATGATTTCGTCCCCGCGCGCCCGGAGGTAAGGATCTGATGGACATGCTCATGATCATTGACCAGGGTGTGAAACTTCGGGATGATGATATCGCTCAATTTCACCGTTTTAGAGGTCATTGACGATCACCACACTTTCATCCGCTTCCGTTCCGTTATCGGTCTCTAGCTTCTTTTTCTGCGCCTGGAGCAGCTCCAAACGCGCTTTCTGTTCATCAGAAGCTAATTCCCAGTTCTTATGCAGCATCTCATCATACTGTTTAATCATGCTCTCCAGCGTCTTCATTGCGCGGCTCTGTGCTGCCATGAAGTTAGCCTGCTTGTCCCAGGCTTGTTGCACTTCCCACCGTTCTCCTATGACATTTCCGTCCTTTTCTTCAATCTTCTCGACGGTCTTATCTTGCTGATCTCGTACGTGCATCAATTTTTGTGCTCGGATAATGGCAGCAAACTGAAGCTTAATGTTATCCCAAAGCAGCTCCAGCGGTTCATCCGGCATCTCACCGATGATCGCAATTGTTTCTTCTGGCAACCATTTGGAAAAGAAACCATGCTTCTCTGCATTTTTGTTTCCAGGAGGTCCCGTTGCATTGTGGTGACTATTTGGGTTCTTGCCACGGCCATATTTCTTCTTTTTTTTATCCGAACGTTCGTTAAAAAATAACGAACGCTCGTTATCTGGAGCATCCCATTTGTAAGTGCACTTCCAGCGCCTCACTGTTCCTTCAGGCAAGCTAAGTTGACTTGCAATCTCAACCAGCTTCACACCTTGCAGGTACATGCTGCGCGCTTGTTCAACACGATCATCCGGCTTTCTTGGCATCCATATCACCACCTCCTTTGGGGTAAAAGAAAAAGCACCATTTCTGGTGCTTTCAGGGAATAGGGATGATGAAATCGCCTGGATTTGCATCCAATTCGACACTACCATGATAACACGGAAAAGGTGTCCACCGAGTCTACTTTTTTAGAAAAAATCTTGAATAAATTTTTTTTAAGACTCTTGTTCTCGTTTTTTTTATGTTTTGCTGCGAATATCCCGTCCGATTGGACGCCCGATCTACATCACGACACTGCTGATCGATCATGTAGCAGCGCACCATCGTCTCCTGGGCCGGCGTGCATACTCCAGTAATCCACCCGTCCACCTGATTGATATATTTCATTTCGGCATCTACGCGCTTTTCCAGGTCATAGATGCGGCCGCTGAGCTCAATCTGCCAGGGAGTATGCTGTCCTACTCCTTCTGGCATTCGGATGATGCTACCACCAGTCCTTGGAAACGCCAGTTCTTCCGCATACTGCTGTCTGATCTTATTGGCCAAATCTCGATAGTGCTCCATCTGCGACTGATGCCACCGATAATTTATGATCTCACTCTCGATGTATATCAGACACATCTGCTCGAAATCATCACGCATCATTCCACCCCATCCGTCCCATGCGGTTCGTTCAACACTTTATCGAAATAATCATCTTCCCTGGTAAAAGCTTCACGAGGAACCTTGTCATCAGGTTCCTTTTTGCATTCATAATAAAGCCGAATGCTGGCGCCGATCATGACAATCAGCACCATGCCGGCAATGACTAAGAGCCACATTCTTTCACCACCTCTTTAAGATTGCATCTTTTGAACATTTCATATGAAACTTGATGTTTATTACCTTTTTCATCTCGAAACATAACGTATTTAATGCCATCATGATTGTCGATTACTTTTTCAACAA
>OBYM01000285.1_pt1 | contig 30697 bp, 36 predicted proteins | sample 1538191 | NCBI WGS metagenome assembly OBYM01 (sample SAMEA2580165, study PRJEB22360) | human gut metagenome | biome: human gut; feature: human-associated habitat; material: faeces | place: Denmark | collected 2008/2010 | reverse complement strand
CCTCGGCACGCGGTTTTGGAGACCGCTGCTCTACCAACTGAGCTATGCCCCTATGTCCTCTTTCGCTTGCGAAGTTCATTCACAGCGCGTGTACTATATTACCATCCAAAGAGAGATCTGTCAAGAGTTTTTTCGAAATTTTTTTCAAAAAAATAAATAGCTTATGGAAGAAGAGAAAGAAATATGAGGAAAGCCGGTAGAAAACAAGGGAGACAGCGGATAAATACAAGGTTTTTTTCAGATTTTGCGCAGAAAGACTTGACAGACTCTCAGAGAATCGGTATAATATTCTTCGTGATTCTTTATGATTCTGATACCCCTGCCAGTTGGCGGATGGGAGGGAAATAAATGGCTGAAATTCGAATTAAAGACAATGAGTCTCTCGACAGTGCTCTCAGACGCTTTAAGAAGCAGTGCGCACGCTCTGGAGTAATCGCCGAGGTTCGCAAGAGAGAGGCTTATGAAAAGCCTTCTGTTAAGCGCAAGAAGAAGTCTGAAGCAGCTCGTAAGCGCAAGTTTCGCTAATCGCTGATTTTTTGCGTACAAATGGCATGATGAAAAAGCGGGCCGCCGGTCCGCTTTTTTTCATTTCTGTATGCAAGAGGTCAAGATGTCAGCAGGAGGATTCCATGTCTTTTTGTTATCCAACAAAGATTCTGCATCGTGTTACTGATATTACGCCTCAGATACTGATGTCAATGGGTGTAAAGGCATTGCTGCTGGATGTAGACAATACCCTGTCGGAACCTGACGAGCAAACGCCTTATCCCGGTACCGTGGAATGGGTGGCTGCTTTACAAAAGTCAGGCTTTTCCATGATGATACTTTCTAATAATACCCGGGAACGTGTGGCTCCTTTTGCTGCACAGTATGGACTGGATTTTGAAACCTTCGCTATGAAGCCTTTGCCCATAGGATATCTGCGGGCAGCGCATCGGATGAAGATTTCCCATAAAGAATGTGTGATTGTGGGAGACCAGGTGTTTACCGATATTATTGGAGCAAATCTTTGTGGAATGAAATCCATCCTTCTGGACCCGATTCGAGAGGAAGAGGGTCGCTCTTTCCAAATTCGAAGAAAATGGGAATATCCCATAAGAAAACATATGGGGGAAAGGATGGGGAAAAATGAGTAAGAAAAATGTTTTGGTCCTGCTGGGGCCTAACCTCAATATGGTGGGAATTCGCGAAAAAGGCGTATACGGCGACGAAACCGAAGAAAGCATCGAACGCCAGATTCGGGAAGAGGCCGAAGCGCTGGGATATACATGTGACATTTTCCAGTCTAACTGGGAAGGTGCGCTAATTGATAAAATCCATGAATCCCGTGAAAAATATGACGGTGTCGTACTCAATGCCGGTGCATTGACACACTATAGCTATGCTTTGCGGGATGCCATTGCTTCTGTCAAAATTCCCTTTGTAGAAACCCACATGAGCAATATTCATGCGCGGGAGGAATTCCGGCATGTTTCCGTAATCGCTCCGGTTTGTGCCGGACAAATTAGCGGTTTCGGAAAACAGAGCTATTTTTTGGCTTTGGCTGCTTTGAAAAACCTGATGAAATAATCGGGTTTGTGTAAGAATTCTGGAGACGAGTCACGTTTCTTGGCTTTTCGGTAAGAATATGCTTGAAAAAGCAGTAAAAATATTATAAACTAAAAGACAGTAAAACAGTAAATTAGATTTGGAGGACTGGTTATGATAACTGCAGGCGATTTCAGAAATGGCGTCACCTTTGAAATGGACGGTAATGTCTATTCTATTATTGAATTCCAGCACGTAAAGCCCGGTAAAGGTGCAGCTTTTGTCCGTACCAAGATTCGCAACGTGATTTCCGGTGCTGTGACTGAAAAAACTTTTAACCCCAACGACAAGTACCCCACCGCTTATATCGAGAGAAAAGACATGCAGTATGTCTACTCCGATGGTTCCCTGTACTACTTCATGGACATGGAAACCTTTGACCAGATTCCGATTAACGAGTCTATTCTGGGCGACAACTTCAAGTTCGTCAAAGAAGAGATGATGTGCAAGGTGCTGTCCTACAAGGGCAATGTGTTTGGCGTGGAGCCCCCGAACTTTGTAGAGCTGCAGGTCGTGAAGACTGACCCTGGCTTTAAGGGCGATACCGCTACCAATGCTACCAAGCCTGCTACCCTCGAAACCGGTGCTGAGATTAAGGTTCCGCTGTTCATCAACGAAGGCGAAATGATTCGTATTGATACCCGTACCGGCGAATATATGGAGCGTGCCTAATAAAAACGCTTTCTTTCAACCGATACGCCTTTAAAGGAGGTTATTCAGAATGAAAATGACAGAAAAAGTCGCTTATATCCGTGGTCTGGCAGAAGGTCTGGAGCTGGACGAGAACAAAAAGGAAGTCAAAGTCCTGAACGCTATGTTGGAACTGTTGGATGACATGGCCGCTACTGTTTCCGAACTGGAAGAGGGCTATCAGGATATGGCTGACCAGCTGGACGAAGTGGATGCCGATTTGGGCGATTTGGAAGAAGAGTATTATGGCGGCGGCTGCGACTGCGATGACGATGAATGCAGCTGCGGCTGTGAAGATGACGATGACGAAGATGACTTTGCGGATGACGATGTCTACTACGAGGTCACTTGCCCCAGCTGCCAGGAAACCATTTGCCTGTCTGAGGATGTTATCGCCGAAGGAAAAATTGATTGCCCGAACTGCGGCGAGTCGCTGGAATTTGATTTGGATGGAATTCATGACGAGGAGTCTGAATGCGGCTGTGGCTGCGGCTGCGAGTAATCCTCCCAATTAAGGTTGGAGAGCCCTGCTTGTTCAGCGGAATAAGCAGGGCTTTTTTGTAACATCATGAGAGTAGTGATTCTCTCTGCCAGCGGCTGACAAGTTGGATAAAAGGGAGAATCGCGGTTGAATTCATAAGGCAGGAGTATGAATATGAAAAATAAAAAGAGGCCCTCACTTTTTTATGTTCTGCCGCAGATCCTTCTGGACATTTTTTGCGTTTATTTCAGCTACTATATCACTATGGTAATCCGAATTTCGGACAGAGGTGAAACAGTCCAGACACGGTTGGCATATATGGAGGCATTCCATACTATTATCCCTTGGTCATTATTGGTGTGCGTCATTATTTTTGCGGTTTTTCGATTTTATCGGGTAATCTGGCAATTTGCCAGTGTGGATGAGTTGCTCCGATTGGTATTGGGAGTAACAACGGCCTGTATTGTCGTAACGATGATGGGCTATTCTCTGTTGGGTGAAAATCGATTTCCAAACAGTGTGTATCTTGCGGCATGGCTATTATCCATGGCGCTCATCTGTGCTTGCAGATTGGTCTTCCGTATGGCGCACAATGCTAAACGGAAAGGAAAGCAGAACATCTCGGATGATGAAAAGACCCGCGTTATGGTAGTGGGAGCAGGAGAGATGGGCTCGGTAGTCATTCGGGAAATGCAGAATGCCCCGGAAAGTCGTGCAATTCCTGTGTGTGCTATTGATGACGATAGAAGTAAAAAGGGAAGCCGAATTCATGGTGTAAAAGTGGTTGGCGGACGGGAGTCTATTCCCCGTATGGTCGTGCGATATGATATTGACCAAATCCTGTTGGCCATTCCCTCTGTCAAAAACAGCGAAAAGCAGGATATTCTGAGTATTTGTGCAAAAACCGGATGTCAGCTGAAAACGGTGCCGTCTGTTTACGAAATGATGGAGCAGGGGGAAAATGCCACTTCCTATCCGATCCGGGATATTGATATTCTGGACTTGCTGGGCCGGGATGAGGTACATCTCAATGTGGAAGAAATCAGTGGATATCTGGCAGGAAAAACCGTTTTGGTTACCGGTGGCGGCGGCTCTATTGGCTCTGAGCTGTGCCGGCAGATTGCGTTATTCCACCCTAAAAAGCTGATTATCTTTGATATTTATGAAAATAATGCCTATGACGTACAAAACGAATTGCTGATGCGCCATAAGAACCTGAATCTGGAAGTATTGATTGGTTCGGTTCGGGATAAGCTTCGTGTGGAGCATGTTTTCGAGGTGTGCCGGCCGGATGTCGTTTTCCACGCAGCTGCTCATAAACATGTACCGCTGATGGAATTGAGCCCTGGGGAAGCAGTCAAGAATAATGTGTTCGGTACGCTGAATGTTGCACAGGCAGCAGATAAATTCGGTACACGCCGTATGGTGCTGATTTCCACCGATAAGGCTGTCAATCCCACAAATGTCATGGGGGCTACTAAGCGTATTTGTGAGTTGATTATCCAGTATTACAGCCGTCGCAGCACCCATACAGAATATGCAGCCGTTCGGTTTGGCAATGTGCTGGGCAGTAACGGCAGCGTCATTCCGCTGTTTAAAAAGCAGATTGCATCCGGCGGACCGGTAACCATTACACACCCTGATATTATCCGGTATTTTATGACCATCCCTGAGGCTGCACGGCTGGTGATTCAGGCTGGCGGTATGGCAAAGGGCGGAGAAATTTTTGTGCTGGATATGGGCAAACCGGTAAAAATTCTTGACCTTGCCAGGAATATGATTCGTCTCTCCGGCTATGAACCGGATGTGGATATTCAGATAAAATATATTGGACTTCGTCCGGGTGAGAAGCTGTATGAAGAACTGCTGCTGGATTGTGAAGGAACCTGTGAGAAAACCAAGCATGAATTGATTTATATTGGAAATCCCATTCCTTTTAATGAAGAGACATTCCTGCAGGAGCTGGAAGAACTTCGTTCTTATGCCGGTGTAGACAATGTGAAAATGATGGGAGTCATTCATCAGCTGGTACCAACCTATTCTGGACATGCTGAGAAAAACGATGCGTTGGCTCGGGATATTGCGAAGCAAAAAGAGGAATCCTGAATAGCGATAATTTAAATAGAAAAAAGCTCTGCGAAAATCAATTCGCAGAGCTTTTTTGTGTACTTATAGTCTTTATTAAGTTGTTTCACCGTCAGAAGGGATTCCCTCGTCGGCAGGAAAGTAGCCGTTGGCAATTTCTTCTGCCGTGGCTCCTTTTTTTGATGGTAAATGCAAAACCGGTAAACGGTTGGCCACATAGGAACAAATACATCCTACAGGCAGGTTAATATAGTACGTAAGTACCCGCCAAATTACCATGGCAGGAATTACGGTACCGCCGGTAAAGAACATTTGAAAGAAAATCATAAAACTGCCTTCTGCTCCGCCAGAGGCGCCGGGCAGAGGAACAAAAGCGCTCACCATGGAGACGTAAGCCTGAGCTGCCATGATGGTCAGGACATCCGTTCCGTGGAAACCAAACCCCCGGTAAATACAGTACGGAATCATATATCCCAAACCAATTTGCGCAATGGTCATCAGGCTGACAGTTACATACATACGGAAGGATTTTCCAATCAAACGAGTGCTTCCATGAAACACGGAAAGCTGACTGCGGATTTTTTGATACCGCTCTTCTGGCTTACGGCACAGATGAATTCGATGAAGGAATCGGACACCGCCTGCAATGATTTTATCGGTAAGCTTTTCACTCAAACAGAAAAGCAAAACCAGCGCAATAAAAGTGCTGTTGCATACAAGACCAATAATAGTTAGAAACGAAAAGTCGCTGACATTTTTTTGGAAAAAAGAAAGACGCAACACAACCATTACCAAAGCATACAGCACCATAACTACCTGATATACCAGTGTTTTGACGGCAATAATGGAGCCGGCCGCGCCGGTATCCATTCCCAACCGACGCATGGAATAAATCTGCATTGGTTGGCCGCCGGTGGAACAGGGAGTAAGTGCGCTGTACAAAACACCTAACATCCCGATACAAAAAGAGTAATGGAAGCGCCACTGAGGATATACCACTTTACAAATGAGATTCAGAGAAAGTCCTTCCAATATCCAAGTCATAGCGGCGAATCCAATTCCCAGCAGCAGCCAATTCCATCGCAAGCCATGGGGAATATTCTGAATAGACCGTATGCTGTCAGAAAAAAACAGAAAAGCGATTAGGACAACTGCAGAAATTGAGATAGTAATAATCCCAAAGAGGTTTTTACGAATTGACTCTTTCATTTTGGAAGCCATAGAAATCTTTTCATGCTCCTTTTTCAAATATCGTCGAGGCAAACCAATCATATGCCACAGAACAGCAATCGTCCGGGAGTTTCACAAACCCCATTGTATAATAAAGTTTCGGAACTTACAACAACAATTTGTAAATTTTCCGGCAACAACAGCAAACGCAGATTCTATTTCCTTTTTTTATGAAAATTGAATGGAATTCGCAGAGAGCAGAAAAACAAATGAAATTAACAATAGAATACAGTCATATCTTGCTAAGCTTAGCGCCTGCGCATAGCATCCCGGAAAGTTCGGCGGGTCTTCCGATAGCTCCAATAATTTTTAAAATTGTGCCACAAGTCGCTGCTGAAAAACAGAAGCACATTGACTAGGGAAAGAAGAATTGCAATTTTTTGAGGCCAGTCTACTATAGTCAGTAAATAGAGATAGAGCAGGACATCGAGTACCGCCAAATACTTCACCTTGACGGGGATAAAGAAAAACAGCATAATCGAATAATTCGGGTATATTGCGGCAAAAGCCAAAAACAGGGAAAGATTGATATACTGATTGGTGGCATATCCGGTAAACAGTGAGCCCAAAATCGTTCCCACAGTACCCGTAAAATAAAACAATGTAAATTTACAGGTTCCCCATTCCCTTTCCAGACTATTTCCAATTAGGCAATACAGATACAGGCTGAAAAGAATAAAAAATGGAGAAGAATCCGGCGGTAAAATGATAAAAGATATAATGCGCCAAAATTCTCCTGCACGAATTAAGTCCCAGTCCAGATACAAATAGGAAAGCACAGGTTCATCCGGTAACGCATATCCCAGCAGAAAAACCGCCAGCATCATACCGGAAAGAAGAAACATCAAATTTGGAATGGCAAACCATCGGACTTTTCTCTCTACTTTATCGAGCCAGTTCAATGTATACACCTCCTATTTTATTTTTTATGCTGTTTCAAACGAGTTGCTGCCTGATTCATTCGAGCCTGTGCTTCAGCAAGCAATTCCCGGAAAGCTTCTGGATTGCGAAGAGACTTCATATGCGGGAAAGCTTTTGCCAGGCGGCGATACAACCGCTGTTTACGAACCAGCTTTTTCCGCCGGCGTTCCTTTTGCGCGTTCTCAAGATATTGTCCCCGCAGAGCAGAAAGCCCATCCAATTCCAGTTGCCGTTCTCCAGCCGCCCGACTGATTTCCACCAGGGCCAAAATGGTCATAGCCGTATCGGAAATGAAATAAATGGCCAGGAAAGCAAATCCCAATATTAGAACAAGAGTCGGCAAAGTAGTGAGCCAAGAGATAATATGTGGATGAATTACCTGCACCATTAAAACGGACATAATGCCAAACAGCAACGAATTGCGCAGGCAAATACGACCGTGAAGATTCCATTTCCGGTCAGAATAGTCCCACAAACTGAGGTGAAAGAGTTTTTCCAGCAAAAAGCTGGTGACATATTCCAATGCACTGGTTCCAATGGTACTGCATATAAACAGCAGCAAAAGATGGTCACGAAACCCTGAGAAGCAAAGCAGAATTATCATGGCGCCGAATCCATAAATGGGACAAAATGGACCCGAAAGGAATCCTCGGTTAATAAATTTTCTGGCAGCCAGAGAGCAGAATGTGGTTTCACACACCCAGCCTAAAAAGCTATAGAATAAGAATATGAAAAATTGGATAAAAATTTCTTGCATGAAAACTCCCCTTGCTTTATCAAAGAAAAATTAAATTGGCTGTAATCGTTTGTAAAACGCTGAAAATGTGATACAATATCGATATAGGAAAATATATACCCATTGGCAGGAGGATTCATTTATGGAGTTACAAGATATTTTGCTGGTTTCGGATATTGATGGAACCCTGATTGATTCGCAATATCAAATTCCTCCCAGAAATCGGGAAGCCATTCAGCGCTTTATGAAAAAGGGTGGAGGTTTTTCCATTGCCACCGGACGGTCTTGGGAATCCGTACTGGTATGCCTGGGAGATTTAACAGTCAACCGCCCTTGCGTATTAGCTAATGGAGGGTTGGTTTATGATTTAAACCGCCGCCAAGCTGTTTCAGTACAGGCATTGCCGGAAACCGCTTATACATACACTAAGCGAATTATGGAGCGCTTCCCTCATGCTGGGATTGAAGTGTTTACTCCATCAGATTTGTGGATTGTGCGAGAAAATGATGTGACCCAACAGCATTTGGAAAATGAAAGAATCGGATGCCGGTTTGGCAGTATTGAGTCCATTCAGGAACCTTGGTGTAAAATGTTGGTTGCCATGAAGGAGCAGCAAGAATTGATTGCCTTTACAAATTCCTTTTGCCATGAAGATGTGCGGTTTGTGGCATCTTCAGACCGATATTGGGAGATGCTTCCTAAAAATGTGGACAAAGGTACCGGCTTGCGTGAACTTTCCAAAGTTTGTGGGTGTCCCATAGAGCATATTGCGGCTATTGGAGATTATGACAATGATATTGAAATGCTCCAAATTGCAGGAATCACAGCAGCCCCGGCTAACGCTTCGGAAAAAATCCGGTCAATGGTTGATTTGACAACCTGTCATTGTCAGGAGGGGGCTGTGGCAGATTTTATTGAATATCTGGAGCGTATCTATGAAGGCGGGGAATGACAAAGATTCCCAATGGACGCAGAAGGACGAGAAAGCGCTGCAAACCCAAACATGTGTATTGGTAGCAGTAGCGTGCATTTTCTGTGCGGCAACCATTCTGTTCCAGTTGTTTTTTCGGGGAGAAGTGCTGTATGATAAAACAGAAGAAAGCACAACAGCAAGTATGGCCACTTCTCCTATGCCGGAAAATTCGACAATATCCGACAGCAATTCCTCCTTACCACAATCTTCTGAAGTAAATCCGGTACAGGAAAAAATCAATATCAACACAGCCAATGCAGAAGAACTGGACACGCTTCCCAATATAGGTCCGGTAAAGGCACAAGCCATTATACAGTATCGGGAAGAGCAGGGGCCTTTTTATACCATTGAGCAAATTCAAGAGGTTAATGGGATTGGGGAAAAAACATTTGAAAAAATTAAAGATATGATTACTGTATAACTTCCTCTGCTTCTGGAAGAAGTGTATCACGACGTGAAGAATAGAATTGTAACGAATCAAAAAAGTTTTGTAAAAGAATCAAAGGCATTTCCGGAAAATATCATTCATTTGGCTCATTTTAGCTTCCATATCCTGTACCAGTTTGATTTGAGTACGGCAACGGTCCAGATTATGCTGGGGACGATGAATCTTAAAATAAACATCTCCCTGCAAATAATCGGTTAAGAAGCGGATACCACATTCCATAGTCATCAGCTTTGCACTAAAAGGGAGCAGCTCTTTTTCAGCGGGAGAAAGGATATGACTGGTTTGGGAAAGAAATCCTTTGGTAAAGGCTTCATATACTTCCAAACTGAAAGAAACTTTTGATAGGTCAATTTCATCTTCGGCAGCTGTGTTGGCGCCACTGCGAAGAGCATCGCCGAAATCATAAAGGGAAAGCCCCAGCATCACCGTATCCAAATCTATTACACAAACAGGAGCATGAGTATCTTTGTCAAAAAGGACATTGTTCAGCTTAGTGTCGTTATGTGTTACACGGAGAGGCAGCAAATTCTTCTCCAAAAAGGGACGCAGGCGGCTGAAATCCTGATGACGGCGGGTCCAGAAAAGGATTTCTTCCTGTACGCCGGCAGCCCGTCCGACGGAATCTTCCCGTACCGCCTGTAAAAAAGCCTGATATCGTCGGCTGGTATCGTGAAAATGGGGAATGGTTTCCCAAAGTGAGTCTGCCGGGTAGCCATCCAAACGGGTTTGCAGCAAGCCAAACGCCCGTCCGGCTGATTCCATCATGGAGGGATTTTCCGGCAGGTCATAGGAAACGCTGTTTTCAATATGAAGGCAATACCGCCATGCTCTTCCGGCTTTATCATAAACCAGGTATTTACCGTCAGCAAAAGGAAGAAATGTTAAGCATTCACGGTCGGCATCACCGCCTTGAGAGGAAATTTTTTCTTTCAGATAGCTGCATACGGAAAGAATATTTTCCATCAGGTGCTCTGGTTCCTGAAACACAGAGGTGTTAATTTGTTGGAGAATATAGCGCCGGCTTGTACCGTCTGCCTGCTGAAAAGTTAACAGATACGTATTATTGATATGGCCGTTTCCAAAGGGGACGGCCTGTGTCAGTTCGCCGGGAACGGTCAACAACGGGAGTACGTGTTCCTGCAAATCCGGCTGAATGGCATGTGTCAATCCATAACAGTCCCTTCTGTCCTGCTCCAAGACGAGAGCAGAAAATCATAGTCTTAAAATATATTGTAACATTGAACAGGCAGAAAGTACAATAGGAAACGAAAAAACAATATGTTTTTTCGAGTTTAGTATGGAATTGGGATGTAGCAGGCCCAGATGGGCCTGAAAGTAAAAGCTAATAATAAAATCGGATAAACTTGATATTGTAGAAATCGCATGCAAGCAAATCATCGGTTTCAATTTCGTTCAGCAGGATATAATTGGCGCCTACGCCAACTAAAACGCCGATACGGTCTGTCAGGGTACTGGTGCCCACCAGAAATTCAACCTTGACTTTTCGACCAATCTGGGTACGAATAAAGCCATTAAGATATTGAAGGTTTTCGGGCGTGACAGCTACAGACTGATTCCAAGGTGTTTCCTGCAAAGACATGGAGGGTGGGAAAGCACCGGTAACCTGTGGCAAAGCAGTAAATCCGCCGTTAGTCCCCTGTTGGCACCCGGTTCCTCCCGGGCATCCAGAAGAATTTGCAGAAGGGGCAGCTGGGGAAGGCATATAGACAGCGCTGTATCCGGTATCAGGATTATTCATAAGAAAACTCCTCTCGTATCATGTATTGCGATATTTTTCAGTAGGGGCATAGAAGCAATGGTTATTCAGCCGGGTAAAATATCTTCCAATACCGCCTGATGGGAAATATTCCGGGCAGACAGGGGAATATGGGTTTTGAAAAAACAGACAATTCCCCACCGAAGCAGCCGTATTTCCGGCAAGAGCCCAATCGGCAATGGCATAATGGACCTCTTCCGGCTCCATATTATAAATATTCTGGGGATTATATCCCGAGCTGGTGGACGTCTTCATACAGGTAAATTGCCCGGGCTGGGTGATGATATTTCGGACATTTCCGCCATTGCTCACCCGTTGAAACTCGCCATACGGTGCCTGTACCCGGTTCATTACCACAGAAGCTACCGCCCGCATTCCATCGTCCCCTTCGCCGCCGGCTTCACACTGAATCAGCCTTGCCAAAAGCTCCCTGTCGCTGAACGGCATGGCAGGTTCCTCCTTTCACAAAGTACTTCCTGTCCAGCATATGCACTATGAAAAACGGATGATACTGATTTTTGCATAGTTTGGAAAGAATTGGACAGCCTGATAAGGGAAGGAGGATGAAAATGCATCCATATCGAATTTACATTTATGGAAATCCGCGTGATGTTTCCTTAATCAAGCTGTTTCAAAAAGGGCTTCCCGATTTTGGGACCGTAGAATATAAGGGAATAGAGCGAGGAAGGGACGCTCGGCGGTTCCTCTTGGAAGAAGGGGAGGAGTGGCCCCAACCGGGAACGGATGGGGGATTGCTTTTATTCAAAAAAAATTTTTCCATTCCAGCGCAGGTATGGCCATTGCCGGGATGGATGTCTGTTATAAATTCACCCCAAACACAAGGGCTGCGGGCGCTTCAGGGAACCGGAATTCCGGTCATTACTTGTGGCGCTTCGATTCGGGACACGCTCAGTATTTCCAGCTGGGATTTCCCTCAATGCTCTATTAGCTTGCTGCGAGGGATTCCCACAATGGATGGAGGATTTACAGAGCCTGGGGAAATCCCGGTATATCTGAGAGAAAAAATCTCGAGAGAAGAAGTGTTGCTGTATTGTGGGGTGTTGCTGGCATGTGGAATTTCTCTGGAAGAAGGGCTGAAGATACCGGCGAAAATTTGAAAAAATTGTCAGTTATAAATTCCTCAAGGGTACGCAAACTATGAAAGCAAACGCGAAACAAACTTTTGAATTTGAGGAGTGTTTTGGATTATGTCTAACAAGAATGTTGTTCCCGAAGCTCGTGAAGCCCTGAACCGTTTCAAGATGGAAGCTGCCAACGAAGTGGGCGTGAACCTGAAGCAGGGATATAACGGTGATTTGACCTCTCGTCAGGCCGGTTCCGTCGGCGGCCAGATGGTCAAAAAGATGATTCAGCAGTACGAGCAGAACATGAAATAATCACCGTATTCAGCGGATAATCAAAAAATGAGTATCGTCCAATAGGGCGGTACCCATTCAGAATAATCCTGGGCAGGGCAGTATGGCAAACAAGCTGTACTGCTCTGCTGTCGTTTAGATGCCTGTTGATAAAAAAATTCCTGCTGGAAGTAGCCTTCCAGCAGGTACTTATGAATTGATAAACTTTTATATGGGGATTATCCGGGATCTTTCGTTGCAAAACCGGCAATGGTTACAATAAGGCCTATCCATTGAATTACCTGAGACAGAATGGCGGCAACAGAAGTTCCAAACCAGATGGCTCCGCTAACTCCCATCCCAACGCCAAAAAGGATAAGGGCTATTCCCAACAGCATGATTTTTACTCCAGTTTTCATTCTTCTCATCCTTTCTTTCCTGTCTTCACAAAACAATAACTTTTGCTGATTTACAGTATACAGAAGGTAGGTTGAAAAATCCATTGACGAAAACAACAATCATCATTTGCTTTTTTGTATAAGCATTTTCTTGATATTATAGTTTCACTATTTGAATATATAAATCTATTTTATATCAAAAATGGCTGCCATAACGGCAGCCATTTTTCAAAATTTATTCTGATTATGCTTTCATTGCCTCGGCAAAGAATTTGTTGTGAACAGCAGTCACTGCCTTGTCAGCATCGTCGGCGGCAATCAGTACGGAAATCTTGATTTCACTGGTAGAAATCATCTGAATATTGATGTTAGCCTCGAACATGGCCTCAAACATCTCGGCAGCCACACCGGGATGGCTTTCCATACCAGCGCCTACGATAGACACCTTTGCCACGTTTTCGTCATATACCACACTGGAAGCGCCCAGTGCTTCGGCATAGGGGTTCAGCATTTCGATAGCAGCCTTCAAATTGTCCTGTCCCACCGTAAAGCTGATGTCCTTGGTGCCATTGCGGCCAACAGACTGAAGAATAATATCAACATTGATATTTTTAGCGGAAAGCTTGGAGAAAATCTTAAAGGCCAGGCCGGGCTTATCCGGCACACCGATAATCGAAATCCGTGCGATATTTTCGTCCTTTGCTACGCCGCTGATGAGCATCTTTTCCACTTTTGTTTCCTCCTTCACGATTGTACCCGGTACTCTGGACAGGCTGGACAGCACTTCCAGTTCAATATTATATTTCTTTGCCATTTCTACAGAGCGGTTATTGAGCACCTGTGCGCCCAGTGTAGCCAGTTCCAGCATTTCGTCATAGGAAATACTGGACAGCTTTTTGGCTCCCGGAACTTTTCTCGGGTCAGCCGTGAACACACCTTCCACGTCGGTATAAATCTGGCACAAATCGGCATGCATGACGGCTGCAATGGCCACTGCACTGGTATCGGAGCCGCCGCGGCCCAGATGTCCAGCCTGTCGCGCCAATGCCGACCGCACTGGTATCGGAGCCGCCGCGGCCCAATGTGGTCATATCATCGTAACGGTTAATGCCCTGGAAACCAGTGACCACCACAATATTCTTTTTGTCGAGTTCTTTGCGGATACGGTCCGGAACCACCCGCTTGATACGGGCGTTGCCATAGGCGGAAGAAGTGACAAAACCGGCCTGCCAGCCCAGCAGGGAAACCACCGGAAATCCCAGTTTCTCAATGGCCATAGCCAAAAGAGAAGCGGACATCTGCTCGCCTGCGGTCAGCAGCATATCCATCTCGCGCTTGGAAGCGTCGGGATTGATTTCTTTTGCTTTGGCAATCAAATCGTCAGTGGTGTCGCCCTGTGCGGAAACCACGACAATCAGATCGTTGCCTTCCTTGTATTTACTGGTAACGATATCCGCTACATTAAAGACTCTCTCTGCGTTAGCCACAGAGGAGCCACCGAATTTCTGTACAATCAAGCTCATGTCTTTCTTTCCCTCACTCTCTTACTCAATCACAATCCTGGCACCATGAGAATCGGCGCGAAGGATTTCCGTTTGCCAGCCAGTAATACCCTTTTCTTCCAGATGTGCCGCTGCCTGCCGAATAAAATCGTCAGAATGATCTGCATCCACAAAGGCAATAATGGTGGGGCCTGCGCCGCTGACATAAGTACCCAGAGAACCCAGCTCATAGGTCATACGGAATACCTGGTCATAATGGTCAATCAGGCCGCAGCGGTAAGGCTGGTGCAGTTTATCCTGCACTGCTACCCGCAGATTGCCAAGGTTCCCGGAGAAAAGCGAAGCCGTCATCAATGCGGAACGGGAAAGGTTGTATACTGCGTCTGCCCGGGAATAATTTTCCGGCAAAACGGAGCGGGCCTTTTCCGTTTTCAGCTCAAAAGGCGGAACCAGAACGGCAAAACGGATTTTATCGGAAACGGGTACGCTGACACTGTATACCCGTTTGCCTTCAATAGCAGAGGTTACCAGACCACCGGCAATTGCGGGGGAGGTATTATCAGGGTGGCCTTCAATCTGTGCGGCCAGATTGATAAGGTCCTCTTGAGAAAGAGGGTTGCCCAACATTCGGTTAGCGCCCAGAATGCCGGCCACAATACAGGCGGAGCTGCTGCCAAGGCCCCGAGCCATAGGAATATTGTTTTCCTGCAAAATTTTAAGGCCGGGCAGCTTGTGGCCACAGCTTTCATACAGGTAATTGGCAGCCCAGAAAATCAGGTTGGAAGTATCGGTGGGGATTTTCGTATCATCGACAGAGGAAATCTCCACGTCGTCCCATTCTTCCATCCAGACACGATTATATTTATTCAGTGCAATTCCCAAAGCGTCAAATCCAGACCCCAGGTTGGCGCTGGTTGCAGGTACATCAATACGTATCATTTTCTATCATCATCCTATTCTCAATGATTCGAAAGGGTTCTTTACAGGTCTGCCACTCGAACAGTGGTTTCCACTTTAACGCCCATTTTGGAAAGCTGCTCCAGTTTTTCCCGGATTTCTCTTTCCTTCATTTCCTTGGTCACAAAGGCCAGTTCATTGCGCGGTGCATTCTTTCTCGAAAGCTGCTGTACGCCGCCAAACAGGGCATCAGCGGTTCCCAGTGCTACCGAAGCGTTTTCGGCGGTAGCCCGTACATACATGGGCAGTACATCCTCCAGATAGTCCTCCACATAATCCGGGGAACCGTCTTCCCAGAACAGGTATTTCCGGGCCTTAATATGCTTCACGCAGTCGATAATATCGGCTACCACAGCGCTGGCGGTAGGCAGCTTGCCTGCGCCCTTGCCATAGAACACCACATCACCGGTGGCATCGCCCCGCACCAGAATTCCGTTAAATACATCATCTACATTGGCCAGCTGGCTGTCCCGGTCAATAAACATTGGGCAGCAGATAATCTGGATTTTGCCATTTTCCAGCATCTTTACGCGGCCAATCAGCTTAATCACACCGCCCCAGCTTTCAGCATAGTCCACATCGGCCAGAGTCAGATTCTGAATTCCTTCTGTATGCACCTGCTCGGGATACACATGGCGGCCAAAGGCCAAAGAAGCCAGAATACAAATTTTACGGCAAGCATCCTGTCCTTCAATATCCGCTGCGGGATTGCGCTCTGCATAACCCAATTTTTGCGCCAGTGCCAAAGCGTCGTCAAAGGTCATCTGTTCCCGAATCATTTTGGTCAAAATAAAATTGGTTGTACCGTTCAAAATACCGGCAATCCCAATCACATCATTGGCCGCCAGACACTGGCTGATAGGCCGGATAATGGGAATTCCTCCGCCCACGCTGGCTTCAAACAAAAAGTTCAGGTTGTTCTTTTGCGCAATGGCCAAAAGTTCCGCGCCCTTAGCAGCTACCAGCTCTTTGTTGGAAGTGACGACGCTCTTTCCGTTCTCCAAACATGCCTTTACATAGTCAAAGGCCGGATGAAGCCCGCCCATAACCTCGGCGACTATCTGGACTTCCGGGTCATTTAAAATAATATTGAAGTCCTTAATAAAGCGGCCGGCAAAGGGGCTGTCCGGAAAATCCCGCAAGTCCAAAATATACTTAATGCGGATTTCTTCCTTTGCACGCTTGGCAATGCTGTCCGCATGGACACGCAAAACCTCTCCGACACCGGAGCCGACCACGCCATAACCCATAATAGCAATTTGTACCATAAATTCCACACCTCTTTTAATATCCGCTTTATCATCATTTATCTGAGATACTGTCAATACTCAGCACACCGTCGATTTGTTTCAGCAGTTCCAGAAGCTCCTCTACCGAAGAGTCCATCCGGTCTACTCTGGCGGAAATCGAAACCAGTGCCCGACCATTTACCGGGATATTCTGGTTGATTGTGAGAATATTGGCACCTTTTGAATAGAATTCCGAAACCAGAGCCATTAAAACGCCCGGCCTGTCCAGAAGAACGGCCTGCACGGTTATCATCTGGCTGCTTAGTTTTCGGTTATACGGATAAACAGCATCCTTATACTTATAAAACACGCTGCGGGAAATTCCCGCCATTCGCACAGCCTCCGAAGTACTGGAGGCCTCACCGTTAAGCAAAAACTGTTTAGCCTGCAAGACTTTTGTAAAGACCTCCGGCAGGACATCCTGTTCTACCAGAAGATAGGATGTATTCTTCATTGTTCACCACCTGCATACGATTGTGTTTCAGCAAGGAACAGTTTACCACATTAGCATCCTAATTGCAATAGGGAGAACCTGTATTTTTTTTCAATTTTTTTTAATTTATTAGAGGTTTTATACAATCATGTTGCAGGGGTTATCGAATTTTCCTTTTGCACAATGAACAAAAATCCCCCGGCATCGGTCCTGTAAGGGGAAACCGTATACCGGGGGAACTATTATATATCCCAAAAGCCAGAAAAATTATTCCTCCAGCGAAGAAGTATCATTGGATTCAGAAACAACTTCTTCCTCTGATTCTGAAGAACTGCTTGTATCGGAAGAGGGGCTGGGAGAAGGTGAAATCGAAGGTTCCGGTGTCGCAGACGGAGAAGCGGAAGGTGCGGGGCTGGGACTGGGGGTAGCCTTGCTGTCATCCTCATGGTCACCAGTACAAATAGCCGGTATCCGGGAACTCTGGTACCATCCGGTGGCTGTACTCGTACAATTGTCTCCCTTCAGCAAGCCGGTTTCCGTACAATATTCAGCAGAAATTACAGTAGAATCCAGTTTATAGGACCACTCGGAAGGATCTTTATCCTCCAAGCACCGACTCATAATAGCTTTCCAAAGACGTTTGGGGTCAGAAGTGCTGGGCAACGCGCTGGGGGTACGGTAACCAGACCATACAGCGGCAACCGCATAAGGAGTACCACCAGCGAACCAAGCATCGCAGTTAGAGTCAGTAGTACCCGTTTTTCCGAATGTATCCCATCCGCTGATTGCCACATCTCGTGCCGTACCACTGGAGCCGTAAACAGGCATATGCAGAAGCTTGTTCATCACAGTAGCATCATCAGAAGCCAATGCCTGTGTGGGAACATTATTTGTGTTATCCAAAATTCGGTTCCCGTCATGGTCTTCCACATAGTAATAGGTATACGGCTCATAATACAGACCACCGTTGCCAAAAATCTGATAAGCAGCTGTCATTTCCTTTACTGTCATACCGCCATTCAGACCGCCAATACTCATAGCGCCAATGGCAACGCTGTCTTCCTGAGGATTCAAATGCTCAAAATGGAGCTTTTCCGTCAGAAAGTTATATACTGTCATGGGACCAATTTCCTTGGTCAGCTGTGCCGCAGTAGTATTTTGGGAAATCTCGATGGCATAGGGAAGCAACATCTTTCCCTGAGGAGCCTTCCATGCATTGTTAGGGCCGGGGTCACCATTTGGAAAGTAGTTGTCCACATATTCATCTACCAACATGCTGGAATAGTTGATAACACCCATGTCCATGGCAGCAGAATATACGCCAATGGGCTTGATAGTAGAACCGGGCTGTCGGGCAGCATCGGTTGCATAGCTGTACCACAAATTTCCGGTTTTTTCCTGACGGGAACCTACCGTTGCCAATACGCGACCGCTATAATCCATCATATAAAATCCGGATTCCACAGCGCCGTCCGTCAGGAAGTTATCTTCATTTTGATATTCTTCCTCGGCAATTTTCTGCACGTCAGGGTCCATGGCGCAATAAATCTTCAAACCGCTGTGATACAACATCTGTTCTGCTTTGGACTGGTCACAATCGTACAATTCCATCAAATCAGCGGTAACATCGTCATACAGAGCCTCAATGTACCAGTTCCAAACCGAAGAATCCGCCTCTTCTTCATCTTCGCCATCCTGGCTGTATCCCACAAACTTCATATTCTCCGATTCTTCCATGGCTTGGTTATACTCATCTTCGGAGATCTTTTCCTGTTCATACATCTCTTTCAAAACAGTTTGCTGCCGTTCTTTGTTATTTTCAGGATAGATAAGAGGATTATATTTATAAGGGTTCTGGGTAATTCCTGCAATAGCGGCACACTCAGCCAAATCGCAGTTTGTAATATCTTTTCCAAAATACAGCTGTGCGGCAGCCTGTACGCCGTTAGTGCCTCCGCCAAAACTGACCACATTCAAATAGGCTTCCAGGATCTGATCTTTGGAATACTCATCCTCCAGCTTGAGAGCCATAAAAATTTCCCGGACTTTTCGCAATAAGCTTACTTCATTTTTACCGGTAATATTTTTAATCAGCTGCTGCGTAATGGTGGAACCGCCGCCAGAACCGCCGGTAAATAGCTTCCCAACAGCGCCAAACGTGGTTTTCCAGTCCACACCATGATGCTCATAAAAGCGCTTATCTTCAATGGCAACAATAGCATCCTTCATATACTTCGGGATGTTCACATAATCGACCCAGACACGGTTTTCCGAGCTATGCAGAGATAAATACTCTTCAAAATCTCCGTCTTGATTTTGCACATAGATAACGCTGTTATAATCAAGCTTTTGCAAATCCAGGCGAGGTGCTTCTACTTTATTGCCCTCGTCCAAAACAAAGTTGATTACTGTAACTCCGGCAGCGGTTCCGGCAATTCCCAAAATAACCAGGAATGTGACCAGCAGCCGCAGTACAGCACGGACAATTCCACGAGCCGTAGCAGCAGCGGAGCGGGACTGTTCCCCTTCCTGTGCAAATGGGCCCGTTGTGGTGTTGTACTTGTTGATGTCTGTTTTTTTCAAATTCAGCCAACTCCTTGATTTTGTAACCGTAGTACTATTGGGCGTGCATATTTTTCCAGTTTGTCCTCATACTAACGGCGAGGTGATGTACTTTGAACAAAACAAAACTGCTCACCGCCTGTCTGATAGGGACAGGCATTGTCGCCGCAGCCGCCGTAATTGGCGCTTCGCAAATGATGGGGCCAGGAATATCTTCCCAATCCACCATATCGTCTTATTTTACCTCATATCCCACATCAAGTCAAGAAATGGCTGAAAAGGAAAGCATTTCCGACTCTTCTGCCTGGGAAGCTGCCGCACCGGAAACACCCAAATATCGGATTTCCGTATATAAAGAGCATGTGGCGGTTTTTTTGGCTGGAAGAGAAATTCCCTATCAAATTTTGGAAACCAGAGTGGATTCTTTGCCGGAATATGACCAGGCACTTTTGCGGGAAGGCGTGGCTGCCAGAGATGAAGCGGAACTAACACAACTTTTGCAAGACTACGAAAGTTGAATGGACGCAAGGGGGAGGAAAAACCATTATGACAATCTTTTTTTTCAATAACAGTCATTCTTAAATGTTCTGTAATAAACCCTAAAATATTCTTGTCATTTTCCTAATAAGCCTGCTTTCGGAGGTGTATCATCTGGCAGCAGGCTTTTATTTTTTATATTTCTGCGATAGCATTTGGCTCGTCCACGACACCCATATTCACGAATCGTTCCCGTTTCACGAAAAATTGCCGCTGCGGTATAGGCACATCTGCTGGAAATCCGCGCGGCTTTTTCCAGTTCTTTTATGGTGAAAACTTCGGGCAGATTATCGGGCAGTAACGCGATATAGTCCTGTGGGCTTTTTATGACCCATTCCTCCAGTAAGTTCAGCGGAACCCGTTCATACCGGGTGGAACCACGTTTCCCATCATTTCCCCAGCCATCCAGCAGCCGGTATTCCTCCGCTTCCAATAAAGGAAAATGGACAGTCAGCTTAGGATGCAGCAAAAATTTCCGGATATATCCCAGCTCCCGTGAAAGGTCAATGGGAGAATAGTGTTTTGGGGAAAGCCTTTTGGAAACGACTTCCCCAGTTTCCGGGTGCAGCCAGCACACCCATTTTTTCTGTATAACTGGCGCGACCAAATGAACCTGTCCATAGGCAAGGAATAGGGGAAGTTTTTTTCGCAAAGAATAAAAACTGCGCGTTTGAATTTCTAAAATAGAGCCATTTGGTAAAATGGCGTCAGCAGTCATTCTGCCAATTTTTCTTTCATGTTGCGATTCATCCGGCTGATAATAGTATTTCAGCACAGCATGAAGGCTTTTTTCGCCCAAGGTACCAATTCCCTGCTCTGGCTTTCGGCCCGCCAATACGATATGGCAGGCCTCATGAAAGCGCAAAAGCTGTTCCGGCGTCAAATGTCCATCTCCGGAATAAGGCTGCGCATGGCCAGAATGGTGCGGGAAATTAGATCATCCAATGTCCATCCCAACAATTCGGCCCCCTGTGAAATGACTTCCCTGGAGCATCCTGCGGCAAATTTTTTGTCCTTAAATTTCTTTTTCACAGATTTAAGCTCCAAATCTGCAACACTTTTAGAGGGGCGCATAATGGCAACAGCGCCAATTAGCCCGGTAAGTTCATCTGTGGCATACAAAATTTTTTCCATAATATGCTCAGGTTTCACATCGGTAGTCAAATTCCAGCCGTGGCTCATCATAGCATGAATCAGTCCCGCATCCAGACCTCGCTCTTCCATCAGTTCTTTTCCCTTGATGCAATGCTGTTCCGGAAATTGTTCAAAATCCAGGTCATGCAAAAGTCCGGCTACACGCCAGAACTCCTCGCGTTCCGGATCATACTCTTTGGCAAAATAGCCCAGTACACCAGAAACAATTTTGGCATGCTTTAAATGGAAAGGCTCTTGATTATATTCTTCCAAAAGAACTTGTGCTTCACTTACAGTTGGGATAGCGTTCATAAGTAGATTCCTCTTTTCCAAATTTAAATGATCGGCAAACGGATTTTCAGAATAAAATAGAATTTACTATTTATTATACTTTTAAAAATGGAAGTTGCAAGAAATATAAGGATTTTCCGTATTTTCGGCGGAATTGTTTGACATTATATCGCTGTCAGGGTACAATAAGACTAATATATTGTTGGTAAAAGCTCGCTTTGACGGGCGGAGTTGTTAAAGTAGAAAGTTGAGTGATAAAATGGATTGGCGAATTCTCATTTCCAACCCTTTGATCAATGCAGGCGTATTGTCTTGGATATTGGCCCAGATTATTAAATTGATTTACTATTTTAGCAGAAACAGAACGGTCCGCCTGGAACGTCTTACAGGAGCTGGCGGTATGCCCAGTGCTCATTCAGCGGTGAGTTGTGCAGTTACCATGTCTGCACTTTTAAACAATGGTTATTCTTCTCCCATTTTTGCCATTTCGTTTATTTTAACACTGATTGTCATTTATGACGCAACTGGAGTTCGTTGGGAAGCGGGACTTCATGCCCGGACGCTCAATTTGCTGATTGACCGGGTCGAAGCCAAATTGCCGGAAGAAGAACGCGAAGCATTTCGAAAAGAGTTTCCCGAGCTCAATGAGTCTCTGGGACATCGGCCTATAGAAGCGGTATTCGGGTCTCTGTTGGGAATTGCTATTGCAGTCGTTTTGCAGCTGCTATATTAATCAATAAACGAAAATGTAAGTAAAAAAACGCCCTTTTCGGCAGACGGAAAGGGCGTACTTTATGTAATGCAGAAAGGAAATACGATTTTATGACAGATGAGAAAATCAAACGGATTAACGAATTGGCCAAAAAGGCTAAAGGAGAAGGGTTGACTCCGGCTGAGGCAGAGGAGCAGAAAGCTTTACGCGCAGAGTACATTGCCGCTTACCGCCGCGATTTGCGCAGCCAGTTGGAAAATACCTATGTCATCGGCCCGGATGGAGTCAAGCGCAAGCTGGGCAAGAAATCATGATGATTCCGGCAAGCCCTTTGCCATAGGACATACCCGGATACATACGCCGCAGACCGCGCCCCGGCCAATGTGCTGGAAGGCGCGTTTCATATAATTGCTGCATTTTTCGGGGGCAAACATTTCTTCTCGGGTACGGTTGGGTGTCCAGGTTTTGCCGGAAATAGCACCGGCTGGACAGGCGTCTACACACAAATGGCAGTTCTGGCAGGGAGAAGGCAAAATGGTTTCCGGCACTGTAAAGGGGCAGTCGGTAAATAGGGTTGCCAGCCGTACACGGGGACCCCATTGTTTGTGTAAAAACAGGGAGCTTTTACCAACCGTGCCCAGTCCAGCCAGAGTGGCGGCTTTTTTGTGGGAATAGCGTCCCTGATAGTTCCAGCCGTCTTTGTTGATGCTTTGGGAAGCGGCTACGGTGCAATAGCGGTATCCTTCCTTTTGCAGGAACAGCCCAGCTTTCAGCAGCAGCTGGTCTAAAAATGCGTTGACGCTGCGGTAATGATTAAAATAGGTGTAGGTAGGAGCACCGTCGATTTCGTCAATGATAAAGTCGGAGAGGTGCACCACGATGCTCACCGCATAGGGCAGGCCGGGGAATACGGTTTCTGCGTCGGGAGGCATGGAAACCCCCACGTCGCTGGCGCCCTGTTCCAGTAAGTAGGCGGCGAGACGCTGTTGGATATTGGAATTCATAGAAACGTCCTTTCTTTATATATAAAAATAAGTGTTTTGATGATAACTTTGGACTTGTTTGGAGAGATCATGAATGAAGATTTTACATTGTATCAAAAAAATCTTGTATGAACAGATGAAAAACGATGTGTATTTTGGAAGGCTTTTACTTGAAAAAAATCCGTTTATCCACTGCTCTTCCATTGAATATTTTTGGAGAGTATCTCCTAACTTTACAAATGAGACGGAAGAAATGGTATTGTTGGTCATTGAAACAGAATGTTTGGATGTTCCTGTAAAGTGGGAAGATTTAGAAAAATGTGGGCGAAAATATCCTCACATTTATGGGTTGATTAAAGCGGATGCGATTCAACAAGTACTGCCGTATCAAAAAGCGAAAGATGGCAGTTGGCTAAAGAATCAGGAACTGATGAACGTTCCCAATCAATAAATCGTAATGAATGAAAGTACCAAATAACACGATTATAACAGATTTTATACCAGAAAGGAAATCATACCATGGGAAAAACACTGGTTTTGGCAGAAAAGCCCTCGGTAGGGCGTGAGATTGCCCGGGTACTGGGATGCCGTCAAGGCGGTAACGGCTTCTTATCGGGCCCAAAGTATATTGTCACTTGGGCGCTGGGGCATCTGGTGGAGCTGGAAGACCCGGAGCATTATGGCAAGCAGTATCAGCAGTGGAGCATGGACACTTTGCCTATGCTGCCGCCTAAAATGGAATTAAAGGTCATTCCCCAAACCGCCAAGCAGTACAGTGTGGTGAAAAAGTGCCTCCATGACCCGCAAGTGGATTCCCTTGTCATCGCCACGGACGCAGGCCGGGAAGGGGAACTAGTAGCCCGGTGGATTCTGGAAAAAGCAGGTTTCCACAAACCTATCCGCCGACTGTGGATTTCTTCTCAGACGGATAAGGCCATCCGGGACGGATTTGCCCATCTGCGGGATGGGAAAGAATACTGGAACCTGTACCAGTCTGCCCAGGCAAGAGCGGAAGCCGACTGGCTGGTGGGGCTGAATGTGACCCGCGCCCTCACCTGTAAATTCAACGCCCAGCTTTCCGCCGGTCGGGTGCAGACTCCCACCTTGGCGTTACTTGTACGCCGGGAGGAAGAAATCCGCAAATTCGTGCCTCGGGATTACTGGCAGCTGCGGGCCGACGCCGGGCGCTTTTTCGTCACCTGGCAGGACGAAAAGGGACAAACGGGGATTTTTGATAAAGAAAAGGCCGACAAGCTGCTGGTTTTGGTAAAGGGAAAAACTGCCACGGTGCAGGAAGTCAAACGAACCAAAAAATCCACCCCGCCGCCCATGCTGTATGACCTTACGGAATTGCAGCGGGACGCCAATCGTCTGTATCAGATGAGCCCTAAGCAGACTCTGAACGTCATGCAGAGCCTTTATGAGCGGTATAAGGCCCTGACCTATCCCCGCACCGATTCCCGCTATCTGACGGCGGACATTGTCCCCACCCTTACAGAGCGGGTGCAGGCGGTGGCTCGCGGCGAATATGCCCCCATTGCTCGGGAGGTGCTCCGGGAAAAGCGGCCTATTTGCAAAGCCTGCATCAACGACGCAAAAGTCAGCGACCACCATGCCATTATTCCCACTGAGGAACCCGCTGATCTGGAAGCCATGAACAATGAAGAAAAGCGCATTTATTGGTTGGTGGTGCGGCGTTTTTTGGCTTGCTTTTTCCCCAATTACGAGTATGAATCCTTGAAAGCGGTCCTCACCTGTGAGGGGCAGCGCTTCACCGCTGCCGGACGAGCGGAGTTGAATCTGGGCTGGAAGCGGGCCGAGCAGCTTCGGGACGAAGAGGAGCAGGAGGAACAATCCCTGCCTCCCCTGGAAAAAGGGCAGACTTTCCCCTTGAAAAACTTCCAGCTGAAAGCCTGCAAGACCCAGCCCCCGGCCCGGTATACCGAGGCTACCTTGCTTTCTGCCATGGAGAACCCCTCCGCTTATGTGTCCGACAAGGAAATGAAGGGCTATCTGGGCGGTGGTTTGGGTACCCCCGCCACCCGTGCGGACATTATCGAAAAACTGTTTTCCTCCTTCTATATGGAAAAGCGTGGAAATTCTTTGGTTCCTACCTCCAAGGGCACCCAGCTTATCTCTCTTGCGCCGGCAGATTTGCGGGAGCCTTTGCTTCCCGCCAAATGGGAGCAGCGGCTGGAAGCCATCAGCAAGGGCAAGGATACCCGCAAGCAGTTTATTGGGGAGATCCGCAGTTATGCCTCCCATCTGGTGGAGGACGTGAAGAACAGCGAAGCCCAGTATCAGCACGACAACCTGACCAACGAAATTTGCCCTGAGTGCGGCAAGCGACTGCTGTCGGTAAAGGGTAAGCACGGCAAAATGCTGGTCTGCCAAGACCGTGAATGCGGCTATCGCCGTACCGTGAGCCGGGAGACCAACGCCCGGTGCCCCAACTGCCACAAGAAAATGGAGCTGTTTGGAGAAGGGGAGAATAAAATTTTCGTGTGCCGGTGCGGCTATCGAGAAAAGGAGAGCCACTTTGCCCAGCGGAAGAAGGAAACCAAGGGTGGGGCTTCCAAGCAGGACGTGCGGCGGTATCTTGCCAACCAGAACAAGCAGGAGCCGGCAGGACAGAGCGCCTTTGCGGCGGCTTTGCAGGCGGCGTTGAATAAAGAGGGAAAATAAAGTTGGAAACAGCATTTATACAACAGGAAAATTTGTTTTTTCAGCAGTTAGGGGAATATGGCTGCATGGTGCTTTCCACTTCTCTGCACGATGAGGTAACATCCCGCATGATGAGTTTTATTATTCAGGATGAAAAATTCTACTTTCAAACTGATAAAAGGTTTCGGAAGTATGCGCAGCTAAAAGGAAACAGCCGGGTTTCTCTGTGCCGGGATAATATGGCCGTGGAAGGAATTTGCAGCGAGATGGGAAAGCCTTGTGATTTTCCTGCCTTTTGTGAGTTGTATCAAAAATACTTTTCTGCTTCTTACCGGCGATATACCGGAATGGAGGAAGAGCGGTTGTTTGTCGTTACCCCTACGCGTTTGGAAAAATGGATTTATGAAGGCAACCAGCCCTATATGGAAATCCTGGATTTCCAATCTCAGACCTATGAAAAAGTACAATATGTATGTCAACTGGAAGAATAATGGATACTTGGAGGGGAACTCATGAAACGAAATTATCAAAAGGAACTGGAGCAGGTGCTGGGCCGTTTAGACGGGAAAACGCCTTGGTTACTGCTCCATAGCTGCTGCGCTCCATGCAGCAGTTATGTGCTTGAATATTTGTCCCAGTATTTTCAAATCACCGTGCGATACTTTAACCCCAATATTAGCCCCGCGGAGGAATACCAAAAGCGCCTTGATGAGCAGGCACGGCTTATTGAAGCTATGCCCATGAATCACAAAGCCAACCTGCAAAGCCCCGGCTATGAACCAGCCGCCTTTTATGAAGCCGTGAAGGGTCTGGAGCAGATTCCCGAAGGAGGCGAGCGGTGCTTTGCCTGTTTTGCCCTGCGGCTGGAGGACGGACAAATATGCGCGTGGAGGCCGCAGCCAAACCCGCCAAAGAAGGTGGATTCGATTACTTTACCACTACGCTATCCATCAGCCCTCTGAAAAACGCCCAAAAGCTCAACGAGATTGGCGAGGCTATGGGGGAAAAATACGGGGTGAAGTGGCTTCCCGGAGACTTTAAGAAAAAAGAGGGCTATAAACGCTCCATCGTGCTGTCAGAGGAATACAGCCTGTACCGGCAGAATTATTGCGGCTGTGCCTTTTCCAAAAAAGAGGCCATGGAGCGGGAAAAGAAAAAAGAGCAGGAGGCGCCAAATCATGAAGAATGAAGTAGCCGGGAAAGTATTTGCTTTTATGAAAAAGGAAGCGGTGCTCCTCATTGCGGCGGTTTGTGCTATTGCTTCTATGGCGGCGGTTCCGCCCTCATTGGACTACATAGAGTATCTAGACGGTCATGTGCTGGGGCTACTGTTCTGCCTGATGGCGGTGGTGGCGGGGTTCACTCAGCTGGGGCTGTTCCGCAGACTGTCCCGAATAATGACCCTGAAGGCTTCCGGTGTGCGGATGGTGTCCGGAGTGCTGGTGGCGTTGTGCTTTTTCAGCTCCATGTTCATCACCAACGACGTGGCGCTTCTCACCTTTGTGCCCCTGACCATCTCCATTTTGCAGCAGGCTTCCCCAAAGCAGGTGATTCCCGTGGTGGTGCTGCAAACTATCGCCGCAAACTTGGGTAGCATGATGACCCCGGTGGGCAACCCCCAAAACCTGTTCCTCTATGCCCAATATGAAATGGGGTTGGGAGAGTTTTTCTCCGCCATGGTGCCACTGGGGCTTATTAGTCTGGTTTTACTGGCAGTGGGGGTGTTTTTCCTTAAGGATCGAAATTTGACTGTGCGTTTTCCCGGAGAAGAAGCGCCTATGTGCAAATGGCGGGCGATACTCTATGCAGTGTTGTTTGTTTGCTGTCTTCTCACCGTGTTCCGGGTGCTGGACGTGCTTTGGCTCACTCTGCTGGTGATTGCCGCCATGCTCGTTTCTAACTGGAAAATCCTTTTGCGGGTAGATTACAGCCTGCTGTTGACCTTTGTTTGCTTTTTTGTGTTTGTCGGGAATATCCGGCAGGTTCCGGCAGTGCAGGAGGGGGTCTCCTGGCTGCTGAATGGTCGGGAGGTCATCGCGTCGGTGCTGGTGAGTCAGATCATCAGCAATGTGCCTGCTGCAGTGATGCTCTCCTCCTTTACTGAAAATGGGCGTGCACTGCTGCTGGGTACCAACATTGGCGGATTGGGGACGCTCATTGCTTCTCTGGCCAGTCTGATTTCCTTTAGGCTCTATTCCCGGATGCCCGGGGCAAAAGGCGGAAAGTATCTGATGCAATTTACCCTGTATAATCTGGCATTTCTGGTAGTGCTTTTATTGGTAACCTGGATATGGATGTAAAAAGCATAACCGGTATTTTTCAAAATGGAATTATAACAAAAAATCAGCGCTGGCATAATACCAACGCTGATTTTTTATATCGGGGAATCCATGTTTTCAAAAGGGTAGAACTTGTTGGATTGTAAAATCATTTACAACAAAGATTTGAATAGCCATGTAAGCCCCAAAGAGGGGAAGTACGATAGCTTTTTTCAGTAGAGATGCTCGTTAGGATTCGGAAAGTTTACCGCCGGCAGTAACAGTGCCTTTCATTTTACGGTAGTACCGGTCTACGTGGGCGACATAAATAATTCCGCCAATTACATAGGCAATGGCAGTCAGTGCAAAACCAATGGACAAACCAATAGATTCCTGCATAAATCCCATCAACAGAGAGCCAATGCCGATACCGATATCATACGACAGCATGTAAGTAGCGTTAGCAACTCCACGCTTGGGAGCTGGGGTGGTTCCGGTAACGAAAGACTGGAACAGAGGCTGCAAAATACCATATCCAAGACCAAACAGGAATCCGGCAATTAACAGATGAATACCGGTATTCAAAAATACATAACTGATCATAGTGATAATCAGGATAACCAAACTGACATAAACCAGTACACGGTGATTGCCGGCATCAATCATTTTTTGGGTGGACAGCTTGGAGAGTAACATGCCGACTACAAGGAAAATGTAGAAATAGGGGAGAACAGAAGTCAGATTTTTTTCCTGTGCCAGAATAGAAGAATAGGCGATGACAGCGCCATAAGGAATCATCAAAAACATCATGTTAAACATAAACGGAAATGCAGGCTTGTAAATGGAGTCACTGAGGCTGAATTTTTTCCGCTGGACTTTGGGATAGCGGATTCTGCAGCAGGCGACGCAGATAAAGGCCGCCACGGTAATGCCAAAAGCGGTCAGAAAAGAAGCCTGGCTGCTCATATAGTTCTGTACCTGAATTCCTACATAGGGTCCTACCGCCATGCCAATGGATATGGTAAAGGCAAACCGGCTGATGCCTTCGGTAATTTTGGTAGTAGGCAATACATCACTGGCCAACGTCATCGTTGCCGAGCCGCATACGGAATAGACAGCGCCCATATACAAGCGGATAATAATCAGTATGGCAAAAATGGGAAATGCAATAAAAGCCGGAAACGATAAACAGAACAAAGCCAAAAATACCAGATACACATGATAACGATTGAAGTTATCCAATAAATATCCAGCAATTGGACGGAACAAAATCGTTGCAATAGACATAGCCGTCAACACAATACCAACTTTCGATCCGGTAATTCCAATTTCCTGACAGTAAACCGGAATAATGGGGATAGACGCATAAAAAGCTGCCAGTACCAGCAGGTTGGTGATAAACAGGAGAACAAATTTCTTGTTCCAGATTTTTGTGATTTTTTCCATATAAACGAAGCTCCTTATACATACAGAATATAGTGGCAATTGCCACTATATTAGTGTAACACGGAAAACTTCTCGCGTCAATATCTAGTTGCAATTGCCACTAAGTTGGAGTATAATCAGAGAAACAGTGTAAAGGAGGCTTTCGATATGCCCAGTATCACAGATAGCCCATTTAAGTCTATTTCGATTTTATACAGAAAATCGCATATCTGGCTCAATAATGGCTGCGCACAATATTCGCTGACAGCAGCGCAGGCAGTTGTTATTTTGATTGTATGTGATTTTAAATCTTTGACGCAGGATGAGATTACCAAGCGGCTTTCTCTCGATAAAAGTGTGATTGCAAAAACTGTAACGAAACTGGAAGAAAGAGGATTTATTATTCGTTCCACCAACGCAAAGGACAAACGGACCTATGATATTTCTCCAACTCAAAAAGCGTGGGAGGTCTATCCTTTCGTAAAAGAACAAATTGATGAGAGTTTTCAGCGTATGACCCAACAGATGACAGATAAAGAGCGGGAGGAATTTAAACGGCTTTTGTTTTTGGCTGCGGAAGCAACTCTTTCTCTGGAAGATTCCATTTAAAAGAATCGAGGTTTCCAATTTTTCTTTTATATAATGAAAAGCATCGGGTTCTAATTACATAGAAGCCCGATGCTTTATTATCATGGATATTAGATGTCTACATAGGGAAGAGTTTATAAATTAGATATCCTCTTAGATGCGAGGATAAAGCCACAAAAAAGAAGAATGCCCCGAACGCGACTTGCGCGTCGAGGCACTCGACTTGGAATGTGTTGACAAATTAGATACCCGCTTGGACGCGAGCGCTGAGGTAAATAAAAAAACTGAGCCTGGAACGCGACATGCGTCCAGGCTCAGCCTGGCTGGGCTGGCTGGATTTGAACCAGCGGAATGACGGAGTCAAAGTCCGTTGCCTTACCCCTTGGCGACAGCCCAATATACAATACGGAGCAATGAAAGCCATTGCTCCGTATTTTGTGTGGGGTGGATAGTCGGATTCGAACCGACGGTCTCCAGTGCCACAAACTGGCGCTTTAACCAACTAAGCTATACCCACCATGTTTGGCGCGCCAATAGGGACTCGAACCCCAGACCTACTGCTTAGAAGGCAGTTGCTCTATCCAGCTGAGCTATTGGCGCACGAAGCTCGCTGTTAAGGCTGAGCATGGAGCGGGTGATGGGAATCGAACCCACACGACCAGCTTGGAAGGCTGGGATTCT
>OBYM01000278.1_pt1 | contig 31206 bp, 27 predicted proteins | sample 1538191 | NCBI WGS metagenome assembly OBYM01 (sample SAMEA2580165, study PRJEB22360) | human gut metagenome | biome: human gut; feature: human-associated habitat; material: faeces | place: Denmark | collected 2008/2010 | reverse complement strand
AGAGCGTTTCGGGAGCAATGCACTGGCTGCTGAAGCAACCGGCTGCCACGCCAGCCATCATGGGCAGGGCAAAGGACACCACAGTGTCAATGTTGAAGATCACTGCCACAACCAGCACAACCAGCAGTGCCAGGAAGGTGGTCACAGAGGTGAGCAGGGTACGGCCCAGGGTCTGGTTCAGGCTCAGGTTCATCAGGTCGGAATAGCTGGCCTTGGGTCCCAGAATCCGGCGATTCTCACGAACACGGTCGTAGATAACGATGGTGCTGTTCAGGGAGTAACCCAGAATGGTCAGGATCACGGCGATGAACACATCGTTGATGGACATGCCGCAGATCACAAACAGGAAGAAGGCGATCAGCACGTCGTGGATCAACGCCACAATGGCGGTGACACCGGCAGAGAAACCGCCGATCTTACGGAACCGCAGGGTGATGTACACCAGCAGGAAAATCACGGTGATTGCCATGCACACCAGGCACTTCTGGAAGAACCGGGCGCCCATGGTGGCCTCCACGGAGTTGGATTCCAACAGGTTGAAGGTCAGCTCGTCATAAGCATTGGTCAGCACATCGGCCACTTCGGTCTGCTCGTCGGGAGTGATGCTCTGGTTGCCGGAGAAGGAAACCGTCACCTGATGAGCGCCGGTGCTAATGTCCTGGTTGATGGACACGGAGCACTCCTTGCCCAACTGCTCCTGAATGGTCTTCTGGACCTCTTCAGAAGAGATTTCGCCGCCCTCCACGGAATACTTGACCATGGCGCCGCCAGCAAACTGGATATCCAGCTTGGGTCCGATCACGATGCTGCAAATAATGCCAATAACAATCAGCGCGATGGAGATACCAAAGTAGATCTTCCTGTTCTTATAAAAGTCAAAGCGGTACATTTTCTCATTCATCGCCCCGAGCACCTCCAAACAGCCATTTTTTGTGCAGGCACTTGAAGCCAGCCAGAGAAGTGGTCATCAGCCGGGTTGCCAACACACCCATGACAAAGTTGGCAATGATGCCCACCAACAGGGTAAAGCCAAAGGAGAAGATGGAACCCGTGGTGGACTCGCCGAAGATCATGGACAGGATGTTGCTGGGCCCAAACACGCCCATCAGCATAATGGCCACAATTGCCGTGGTGATGTTGCCGTCGAAGATTGCCCAGAAGCTGCTCTGGAAGCCCTTCTGCAGAGCGCCGTCCAGAGTCTTGCCGTTCTTCAGCTCTTCACGAATACGGCTGGCGGTGATCACGTTGGCGTCCACGCCCATACCAATGGACAGGATCAGACCGGCGATACCGGGCAGCGTCATGGTGAAGGAGTTGAGGAAGGGGAAGAAGCCGGAGATGGCCGCAAAGCACAGGCCCATCTGACCGGCCAGGGTGATGGCAGCCACCACGCCGGGCAGCCGGAACACCACGATCATCAGCACTGCGATGATCACAAAGGCGATGATGCCGGCCATCATCATGGCGTCAAGAGCCTGGGTTCCCAGGGTGGGCGCCATGGAGTTGAAGTCGGAAACCTCCAGGGCAAAGGGCAGAGCGCCTGCCTGGATCTTGGAAGCCAGCTGCGTGGCCTCCTCACTGGTGAAGTCACCGGTGATGGAGCACTCACCGTTGGTGATGGCTTCGTTGACAGTGGGATAGGAGATCATCACGTCGTCCATCCAGATGGAGATGGTCTGGCCAACCAGCTCAGTAGTGGCCTGGGCGAACTTCTCCTTGCCCTCGTCGGAAAGCTTCAGAGAGACAATGTACTGATACTCACCGGTCTCCTGATTCTGGGTCATGGCAGGCTCGGCGGAAACCACGTCGCTGCCCTCCAGAATGATGTTCTCAGCAGTGGTGCCGGTGGGAGTCTTGTAAACAAGGCTGCCGTCATCGGCATACTCGCTGGTCTCGTACTCCATGCCCTCCCGGAAGGTCAGCTGAGCCGTGGCGGCCAGCTCGTCAATGGCGGCTTCGGGATCGAAGTCCTCCTCATCGCTCTTCCAGGGGAAGCGCACGATGATCCGGTTATTGGTGGGATCGGTGTACAGCTCGTAGTCGGTGATATTGTTGGACACCATTCGGGTCTCAATGATCTCTTTGGCGGCGTTCAACTGATCGGCAGTGGCCTCCACGCCGTCCTCAGGGCTGAAGGTGGCCTCTACGCCACCCCGAATATCAATGCCCCAACGGATGTCCCCCGCGCCTTTTATGTAGGTCAGCTTAAAGTCCCCGTTCTGCCCGTACACACCAAACAAGGATGTGTACACCAGGGCGAGGATGAGAAGCGCCACAACAAAAAACACTGGTTTTTTAACTCGCTTCATGGGTTTCTTTCCTCCAGTCGGAAAGGCCGGACCCGGCCCTTCCCTGATTTTTCTGCTGCTATGCCTGTGGATGCCCACACGCAAAGCAGGGCAGCATCTGGGCGGTGCTCCCTTGGACACGCCGCCCGGGCGGTCCTTTGGGATCCCGTCCCCCTTTGCTACCCCGCTTCCTTACCTCAATAGTGAATTATTCCTGCTCCTCGGACTGAGCCTCGGTGGAGTACACAACCTCCTCAGCGGGAGACTGAGCGGCAGCCTCGTCCTCAGCAGCCTTCTGCTCGTCCAGCAGAGCGCGGATGGACAGGGACACACGATGGCGCTCGAAGTCGATGTCGGTGATCTTCACCTTCACCTCGTCGCCGATCTTCAGCACATCCTGGGGCTTCTCGATCCGATGATCCGCAATCTGGGAGATGTGGATCAGGCCGTCAATGCCGGGGATCACGCTGGCGAAGGCGCCGAACTGGGTCATGCCCACGATCTTGGCGTCGCACACAGTGCCCACGGGATACTCACGCTCCAGCTTGACCCAGGGGTTGTCCTCAGGACGCTTGTAGCCCAGAGAGATCTTGCCGTTCTCGCGGTCCAGACCCTTGACGTACACGTCCACAGTGTCGCCCACCTTCAGCACTTCGCTGGGATGCTTGATGCGGTTCCAAGAGAGCTCGGAGATGTGCACCATGCCGTCCACGCCGCCCAGATCCACAAAGGCGCCGAAGTTGGTCAGGGACTTGACCTTGCCGGTGAACTGCTGGCCCTCTTCCACCTGCTCCCAGAACTTCTCCTGGGCAGCCTTGCGCTCTTCCCGCAGGACGCTGCGGATGGAGCCCACAGCGCGGCGGCGCTGGCGGTTGACCTCGATGATGCGGAAGCGCACCTCGGTGTTCAGCAGAACGTTCAGGTCCTCACCGCGGGATGCGGTAGCCTGGGATGCGGGAACGAAGATCCGCATGGCCTTGTACAGCACGATGACGCCGCCCTTGACCACTTCGATGACCTTGCCCTCCAGGACCTCGTTGCTCTCCATAGCCTGGGTGATCTCGTCCCAGCCCTTCATAGCGTCCACACGGCGCTTGGAGAGCATGATGGTGCCTTCCTGGTCGTTGGTCTTCATGATGAGCAGATCCATCTCGTCGCCGATCTTGACCAAGTCCTCGGGCTTGGCGTTGGGATCGTTGGACAGCTCAGCGGCGGGGATGAAGCCAGCCTGCTTGCGGCCCACGTCCACATAGACCTCGGTGGGGGAGATCCCCACAACGACGCCGTGGACCTTCTCGTCTGTATTTAAGCTTTTGAGGGATTCCTCAAGCATCTCCTCAAAGTTTTGTTCGTTGTTTACTTCTGCCATGGTAGCAAGTACCTCCTTTATAATGCTTGCGGGCGTGGATGCCCCCGCTGTGATGCCAACGCTCAGCCCGGCCGAAAACACAGGCAGCTCGTCCGCCCTTTCGATGAGGTACGTCTCGCAGTATTCCGCGCAGATATCGCGCAGCTTTGCCGTGTTCGAACTGTCCCTGCCCCCCACCACGATCATCCTGTCGCAGCGCTGGGCAAGGGTTTTTGCTTCTTTCTGCCGTCTCGCAGTCGCATTACATATTGTAGCAAAAACTGCGCCATTTGTACATAGGTTTTTCAGACTTTCCCTGCATTTTTCCCATTCTCCGGTGTGAAAGGTAGTTTGGGCGGCCATTGTCAGGGGTTTTGTGGTCAATTCCGGATGGTTTTTCAGCAAAGTTACCAATTCTTCGCTGTTTTTCACCACATAATTCTCCCCTTTGCAGTGTCCCATGATGCCCTGCACTTCGGGATGATCCCGGTCGCCCGCCAACAGGAACACCCGGCCCTGCTCCCCAGCCTGGGCGGCTAGGTTGTGAATTTTTTTCACAAAAGGACATGTGGCATCCACACAGGGGATCCCCAGCTGCTCAATGCGCTCCTCCACTTCTCGGGGCACACCGTGGGAGCGGATCACCAGGGTGCAGCCCTCCGGGGTCTCCGCAGGGTCCGTCACCGTCACCACGCCCCGGTCCGCCAGATCCCCAGTGACCTGGGGATTGTGAATAATGGCCCCCAGGGTGGCAGCCCGCTTGCCCTCCTCCAGCAGCTGATACACCGCGCTGACAGCCCGGTTGACGCCAAAGCAGAACCCGGCAGTCTCAGCCAATTCAACTCTCATGAGATGCCTCCTGGGCAGCGGTGGGGGCCTTGGAATCCTCGGTCGCCTTGGTTACGGCGTCTGCGGGGACATTAGCCGGAGCCTTGGGCTTGGGAGGCTCCAGCTGAGAGGGCAGGCCCAGGGCCTTACAGGACTCCTCCCGCAGGTCTGTAATCCTGGACATAATCAGCCGGCTGGCCCGGCGCAGCTGCATGCTGGAGTCGTCCTTGATGTCCAGCTCCTCGGCGGAAATGGGCTTGCCAAACCGGATCATGGTGGTTTTGAACATGCCCGGCTGCTTGCCGTCCCCTGCGGTGATGCACACCGGCACCACCGGAGCCTTGGTCTCATAGGCCAGCAGAGCAGCTCCCGTCTTGGGCTTTAACAGCTTGCCGTCCTTGGAGCGGTGGCCCTCAATGAACACTCCCACCACGCCATTCTGCTTCAAAAGAGCGTAAGCATCCTCCAAAGCGTCGCTGCCGCCAGTGCCCCGCTTCACCGGGAACGCCCCCAGCTTGCGGAACAATCCCCCCAGGAACTTGTTCTGGAACAGCTCCTCCTTAGCCATGTAGAACACCTGACGCTTTTGGCACAGACCCAGCAGCACCGGATCCCGCTTGGCCAGGTGATTGCTGCATAGCAGCACAGGGCCGTCCTTGGGCATATTCTCCGCGCCGATGACCTTCATGCGGAACACCAGGTGAAAATACCACCACAGGACAATCTGCCCCACCAGATAAATCGCAGTCTTCCTCTTTGGCGTCCGATCTCTCTCTTCCGTGACCTGCAACTACGCCAACCCCTTCCTTATTCTAATTTTCGCGTCCTTTCCTCACAGACGCTGCCGCACCAGCTCCACAAGCTGCTGGACGGATCCGTCAAAATCCAGCTCTGAGGTATCCAACAACACGGAATCCTCCGCCGGGCGCAGGGGAGCCGTCTCCCGGTGGGAGTCCTGATAATCCCGCTGCTGAATGTCCTTTAAGATCGCCTCATACTCCGCCGGCTGTCCAGCTTCTTCCAGCTGCGCCACCCGCCGCCGTGCCCGCTCCTCTGGGGAGGCGGTCAAAAACACCTTCAGCTGGGCGTTGGGCAGCACCACCGTACCGATGTCCCGGCCGTCCATCAGGACGTTGTTCTTCTGGGCCAGATCCCGCTGAAGCTGCAGCAGGTACCCCCGCACAGCCGGAATCGCCGCACAGGTCGACGTGGCCATGGACACCTCCGGGGTGCGAATCAGCCCGGTGACATCCTCACCGTTGAGGAGCATCTTCTGCCCCTGGTCCGTGTATTCCATCCCCACCTGGATCTCCGGCAGCAGGGCTTCCACACCGGCGGCATCATGGGGATCCACCCCTTTCCGCAGCACGTACAGGGCAATGGTGCGGTAGATGGCCCCGGTATCCACATACACAAAGCCCAGCTCCTTAGCCGCGGCCTTGGCTACACTGCTCTTTCCGGCCCCTGCGGGGCCATCAATGGCAACTGCAAACATACATTCCGACTCCTTTCGCTCTGGCTCCTTTTGTTTGCGGATAAGCTCTCCACGGCTGCCGCAAACCTGGAATATGAATACGTGGTCCCTTGGTAAAACTTGCGGGGCCTCCCTCTCAGGATTCCCCAGCGTGGCTGCCGGCACACCGTCCCGTTGCAAAGGCGATCTGCAGATTATAGCCCCCGGTGTAGGCGTCGGCGTCCAGGATCTCCCCGGCAAAGTACAGCCCGCCCACCAGCTTGGACTCCATGGTCTTGGGACTGACCTCTTTCAGGCTCACCCCGCCGCTGGTGACAATGGCCTCGGCGATGGGCCGGAACCCTTGGATCTCCACGGAAAAGTCCTTCAGCAGCTCCAACAGCCGCCGGCGCTGCTCCTTGGTGACCGAGTGGCACCGGGTCTCCCCGGGGATGCCGCTGCGTTCCACCACCACGGGAATCAGCTTCTGAGGCAACAGCTCTTCCAGAGAATTGGCAAAAAACTTGTTTTTATGCGCTTCCAGCTCCCGCAGCAGCCGGGCATCCAGCTGGGCTTCGGTGAGAGCGGGCTTCAAGTCAATATGAACCGTGTACTTTCCAGGCTCCATGGGATGGAGGTGCGCCGAGGCGCTGAGAATTGTGGGGCCGCTCAGTCCAAAATGGGTGAACAACAGCTCGCCAAAATCCTGGTACACCGGCTTTTTCTTCCCCTTGGCAATCACCTGAACACCGCAGTTGCGCAGGGACAGCCCCATCAGCCGGGAACACCACTCCCCCTGTTCCACCAGGGGGACCAAGGACGGCGTGGGCGTCACCACACTGTGACCCAAGGCCCGGGCCAGCTGGTAGCCGTCCCCGTTGGAGCCAGTGCCCGGATAGGAGGCTCCTCCGCAGCAGAGGATTACACTGCGTCCCTGGTAGGTTCCGGCCTCGGTTGTAACCCCCACGGCACGGCCCTCCTCAACCAGGACCTCCTTCACCGCCTCCCGGACCACTGTGGCCCCCTGGGCCCAGCGCTCCAGAGCGTCAGCGATGTCATGGGCGCTGTCGGACACCGGGAACACCCGGCGGCCCCGCTCCGTCTTCAAGGGGACGCCCAGGCCCTCAAAAAAGGCCATGGTGTCCTGGGGAGTGAAGGCGGACAGGGCCCCATAGAGAAACCGGCCCCCTCGGGGACAGGCTGCCACCGCCTCCTCCACCGAGCAGTTGTTGGTCACATTGCACCGGCCTTTACCGGTGATGCGCACTTTTCTGCCCAACTGGCGGTTCTTATCAAACAGGCACACGGAGAGACCTCTCTCCAGAGCGGCGCCAGCGGCCATTAAGCCGGAGGCGCCAGCGCCCACAATTAAAACGTCATAGCTTTTCAAAACTCAGCTGCCCTTCTCGTCCACTTTTTCGTAGACGCCGTATTCGTCCCAAATGCCCTCGATCTTCCGCAGGGTATCCGCCACCTGGTCCTTCTTGCGGATGGCCACGGTGACGATCAAGGCGTTGATCAAGCTCAGGGGGCCCACCAGGGAATCCACAAAGGACACCATATCGCTGCGAGCCAGCAGCACATGGGAAGCATACTGGGCCAAGGGCGACAGGGGACTGTCTGTAATGGCCACCGTGGTGGCCTTCTGGGAGGAGGCGTACTTCATGGTTTTGACGGCCTTCTTGGAGTAACGGGGGAAACTGATGGCAATGACCGCATCCCCTTCTCCAACGTGGACCATCTGCTGCAAGATGGTGGACTCGCTAGTGACCTCCACCAAGTGCACTGTTTCGAAGACAAGGCGCAAATAGTGAGCCATAAAGGTGGCCAGTGCCAAGGAGCTGCCCGCTCCCAGCACATAGACGGCTTTTGCCCCCACCAAGGCCTCCACGGCCTGGTAAAAGGCGTCGTGATCTATGTTCTCCTTGGTACGCTTTAAGATGTCGATATCCTGATCCAGAACCTCATCCAGCAGCTCGTCCGGTGTAAAATTCTGAGACGTGCGCTCCAACCGCTGAACACTGGTCATCTTGCTGCGGATCATCTCCTGCATGGCCTGCTGCAGCGCAGGATACCCTGAGTAGCCGATCTCCGTGGCAAAACGCACCACGGTGCTCTCGCTGACGCCCACTGTCTGGCCCAAGCGGGAGGCTGTCATGAAGGCGACTTGGTCGGAATGTTCCTCAATGTACCGGGCGATCATCCGCTGGCCCTTGGAAAAACCTGCGCTGTGCTGACGAATACGCTCGGAAAGCTGGCTGTTCATGTCCTCTCTTCCTTTCTCTACCCACTCACGTTTCTGTAGCCCATTCATTTTACGGCTTTCTCCTGCAAAAAGCAAGGGAAAAACCCTGACTTTGCGGGACTAAGAACAAATTTTGCAAGATTTTTTGATTTTTCATGCAAAAACGCGGGCACAAAAAAGGGCAGGCCGAAGCCTGCCGGTCACCTGCCCCGCAGCAGCTTCCCCAACCGGGGATGCAGCCTGTGGAGGTACTGCACAATCAGACCCTCCAGGGCAAGGTCATAGACCACAAACACCACATTCGCCAGCACCAGCAGCAGCACCGGTCCTATGGGGCCTAAAATTCCAAAGCTTTCAAAGGGAATCCCCAACACGTACACAGACAGCAGGGCCTCACCCACAGCAGCAACATTGAACAGCCCTAACTTGGCCACATACCGCAGCACCCGGTTCCGAATCCGCCCCAACACTGCAAACAGCGCCGGATAATAGCCGAAAAACAGGGCATAGATCAAAAAGGCCTCCCGGTCCGGCACCAGAAATACCCCCAGCACTGCGGTCACCCCATACACGCCAAACCCCCAGGACAGTCCTGCCTCCACCACCACGGGGATGAGCAGACATCCGGCCAGGGCAGGCAGGGCGATGGTGGCCATGGGCGCCACACCGGTCAAGAACAGCACCACAATGGAGAGGGCAGCCATCACCCCGGCAAAGGCCAGCTTCATGGAATTTTTCACGGAAAAACGCTCCTTTCCCGACACAGAGCAGCGCTCAGCAGCAGGAGATCAAATCGCCGCCCATGCACTCACAGCAACAGTCGGCACAAATGAGGGAGGAACACATATCGCAGGAGTTGCAGCCTCCCGCATTCATATTGGTATTCGGACGATAACCCCCATAGACCCCGCTGCCCTGGTTCATGGCCTGATTCAGGGCGGCGCTGTACTCCGGATTGCCCGGGTCCATCTGACAGGCTCGGGAGAAGTGATCCTTGGCCTCCTCCAGCCAGCCCCGGCGGTAAAGCACAGAGCCCTTGAGGAAGTACCACTCGGCGTTGCGCCGTTCCGGGGGCACACCGTTTAAAATCTGCTCGGCGTCGGCAATGCGGCCGGACATAATCAAGCTGCGCACATCGCTGAATCCGGAGCTGCTGTTCTGCCCCACATTATTGTAGCTGTAGGCCCCCTGATACCCTCGGTTCCCCCCAGCCTTCCGCTGGGCGGTGATGGCATCATAGGCCTCGTTGATCTCCTTCATCTTCTCGTCAGCCAGATCCTTCAAGGGGCTGTCGGCGTACTGGTCAGGATGGTATTTCTTCGCCAGCTTGCGGTAGGCGTCCTTCACTTCCTCATCCGTGGCGGAAGGGGATACTCCCAGGACTTTATACGGGTCTTGCATACTCTGTCTCCTTTTTATGGCCCGCCCACAGCAGGCCTTATTGCCAAATAAAACACCGGGACCTTTTTCGGGGTCAGGGCAGATCCTCCGGCTCGGGCCGGCCCTTGCGCTTCTCTCGGATGTGCAGGAACAGGATCTCCCGCTGGATCTCCGGCAAGCCCTTTTCCACCACATTCTCCAGCACCGGCCTGAAATTCTCCAGGTCGATCAGCTGAAAGGCCAGCAGCATCTGGGCCGCTGTGGCGTTGAGCGCCTGATTCATGGCCAGGTCCGCCTCATTGCGCTCCTCCGGGGTCAGCTCCTGCTTTCCCGAAAGCCCCAGCCTGGGAATGAAGGGATTGAACCCGCCCTCTTTCAGGTCCTTGGGCAGGTCGTCGGCAGCGTCCATCAAATAGACCCACCGCCCCAGAAAATAGCCAAACCGCTCCAACGCAGCTCCTTGCAGGGGATCGCAGGACAATTCCTGAAACAGCGCCGCCAACAGGTTTCCCGTAGGTTCGGCACAGGCGTCCACCCCGCCGCCGGAGGTCTCCGCCTCCCGCTGGCTCTCCATGGCCTTTTGGGCCTCCTGGGCTAAAAAGGGGAAATCCTTGGCCGCTTTGGCCGCCTTTCGGGACACCAGCGGCAACAGCAGCCGGCTCCCCAAAGATTTGAAAAAGCCGTCGTCCGCTACATCGTCCCGCAGCTTGTGATAGGTCAGCAGCACCGAGAGAGCTGCCGCCCTGTGATAGGCTTCCCCGTCGCTGCAGAGAAAATCACACTTTTTCAGGGGATTCATCACACAGCGGCCGTGGTGCAGCGTCAGCTTGGACGTTTTCACGGACAGGCAAAGCAGGGCATAAAAGGTGCAGTCATAACTGAGGGTGAAGGAGGAAAGCCTGCCGTAATGCTCCTTTAACGCCCGGCACAGCTGGCAATAGACCGCCTTGTACTGGTCATACTGACGCACCAGCAGCTCCGATTTAAAGGGCCGCACATAGCCGAACATCCGCTCATCCTCACCTCAAATCCACAGAAAAACTGCATTGTAAAAAACTGCGTTTTCAGCCTTTTGCGGAATTATTGTATCCCATTCCCGTAAAGAGGTGTTGAACACATTGTAAATAATTATAGTAGAAGCCCTGGAAAAACGCAAGAAAAACCGGGGATGCGGGCAGGTAAAATGAAAAAAGGGAGGCAGAAACCTCCCTTTTTGTTCCACAAAAAAACTCATCCGATCCCGGAAAAGGCGTAGCTTGCGCTGCCGCCCCAACCTTCGATATGGTTCCACCGGGCAGTGACCTCATAGATCCAACCGCCTTCCTTCAGCTGAAACCCCTTCCCCTCCCAGGGAACCTCTGTGCTCTGGGCGGAAACATTTCCCAGCTGGCTTTCCGGCCAACAGCGCACGGCCACACTGTCCGGCTGGGAAGAGACCTCCCACGAAAGCGTCATGCCTCCCTCCCCAGTAAGCTGGGGAAGTTCCCCATCCTGATCCAGGGGATGCATGCAGTCGGCAATTTTCTCCATGGTCTGACCGTTTTGCAGGGAGATGCTCCAAATGTAGGCGCCCGCTTCCAGATTCAAACCGGCCTCTCCACAGCAGACCTTCAGATTGGGTGGGTTTTCCACTGCACCCATTACGGGCCTTTCACAACCTGTCAACACTCCCAGCCACAGCACACTGATTAGCAACAACACCACTTTCCTCATGGCAGTTTCCTCCCTGTTCTACACAAAACCGTGTGCGCTCCATTTTATGCTGAGTTTTCGTTTATTTTTCCAACAGCGGCTTCAAATACTGCCCGGTATAGGACCCTTCCACCTGGGCCACCTCTTCCGGCGTGCCCTGGGCCACAATGGTGCCGCCCCGGTTGCCGCCCTCCGGCCCCAGGTCGATGATGTGGTCCGCGGTCTTGATCAGGTCCAGATTGTGCTCAATGACCACCACGGTGTTGCCCCCGTCCACCAGCCGCTGAAGCACGTCAATAAGCTTGTGCACGTCGGCAATGTGCAGGCCGGTGGTGGGCTCGTCCAGAATATAGATGGTCCGTCCGGTGGAGCGCTTGGAAAGCTCCGTGGCCAGCTTCACCCGCTGAGCTTCGCCGCCGGACAGGGTGGTGGCCGGCTGGCCCACCTTCACATAGCCCAGACCCACATCGTAGATGGTCTGCAGCTTCCTGGCCAGCTTGGGAATGTCCCGGAAGAAATCCAGGGCCTCCTCCACGGTCATCTCCAACACATCATAGATGCTCTTGCCCTTGTACTTGACCTCCAGGGTCTCCCGGTTGTACCGGTGACCCTTACACACGTCACAGGGGACGTACACGTCCGGCAAGAAGTGCATCTCAATGCGGATGATGCCATCGCCCTGGCAGGCCTCGCACCGGCCTCCCTTCACATTGAAGGAGAACCGGCTGGCGGTGAAGCCTCGCATTTTGGCGTCCTGAGTGGAGGCAAACAGCTCCCGGATGTCGTTGAACAGGCCGGTATAGGTGGCAGGGTTGGACCGGGGAGTCCGCCCAATGGGGGACTGGTCGATCTGGATCACCTTGTCCAAATGCTCCAAGCCCAGGATCTCCTTGTGCTTGCCAGGATGGGCGTGAGCCCGGTTCAGCTCAGCAGCCAGTTTCTTATAGAGGATCTCGTTGATGAGGGAGGACTTGCCCGACCCGGACACGCCGGTGACGCAGACAAATTCTCCCAGAGGGATCTTCACGTTGACGTTCTGCAGGTTGTTCTGCTGAGCCCCCCGGACTTCCAGGAACTTGCCGTTGCCCTGACGGCGCTTTTCCGGGATCTCCACCTTCCGGCGACCGCTCAAATACTGGCCGGTGAGGGACTCCTCGCAGGCCTCGATCTCCTTGGGAGGCCCGGCAAAGACCACCTTCCCCCCGTGGACGCCGGCTCCCGGGCCGATGTCCACCAGGAAGTCCGACTCCCGCATGGTATCCTCGTCGTGCTCCACCACGATCACCGTATTGCCCAAATCCCGCAGCCGCTTCAAGGTGTTCAGCAGCTTATGGTTGTCCCTCTGGTGCAGGCCAATGGAGGGCTCGTCCAGAATGTACAGCACCCCCATCAGGGAGGAACCGATCTGGGTGGCCAAGCGAATTCGCTGGCTCTCGCCGCCGGACAGAGTTCCCGACGCCCGGGACAGAGTCAGGTACTCCAAACCCACGCTCTGCAGGAATCCCAACCGGGACTTGATCTCCTTCAAAATGGGAGCGGCGATCATCTTCTCCCGGTCGGTCAGCTCCAAGGAGTCCACAAACTCCAGGGCTTCCGTGACAGACTTGTCACACAGGGTGCTGATATTGATGCCCCCCACGGTCACTGCCAGGCTCTCCGGGGAGAGCCGCTGGCCGTGACACTCGTCACAGGGGACAGCGCTCATATAGCCCTCAATCTCCTCCTTGATCCAAGAGGAAGAGGTCTCCCGGAACCGGCGCTCCAGGTTGTTGACGATCCCCTCAAAGGGGGCGGAGTAAGTGCCGCTGCCGTACTCGCTCTGCCGGCGCAGCTTGATCTTCTCCCCCTTGGTGCCGTACAGCAGGATATCCACGATCTCCTTTGGCAGCTCCCCAATGGGAGTGTCCAGGGAGAAGTGATAGTGCTCGGCAAGACCCTGCATATACATGGCAGCGATGGTGCTGCCCTCCATGGCCCAGCCGCTGGCCTTCAGGCCTCCCTTTTTGATGGATAGGCGCTTGTCCGGGATGATCAGCTCCGGGTCGATCTTCATGAATACCCCCAGGCCGGTACACTTTTTGCAGGCGCCAAAGGGGTTGTTGAAGGAGAACATCCGAGGGGTCAGCTCCTCCACGGACACGCCGTGCTCCGGGCAGGCGTAGTTCTGGGAGAAGGTGATGTCCTCCCCGTCGATGACATTGATAACCACAATGCCGCCGGTCAGTCCCGAGGCAGTCTCGATGGAGTCCGCCAATCGGGAGCGGATGTCCGCCTTGATCACCAGACGGTCCACAATGATCTCGATGTTGTGCTTTTTATTCTTCTCCAGCTGGATCTTCTCGTTGAGGTCATAGACCAAGCCGTCCACCCGGGCGCGGACAAAACCGGACTTCCGAGCGGCCTCAAACTCCTTTTGGTGCTCGCCCTTTCTCCCACGGACTACGGGAGCCAGCACCTGAATGCGGGTTTTCTCCGGCAAAGCCAGCACCCGATCCACGATCTGGTCGATGGTCTGCTGTTTGATCTCCCTGCCGCAGATGGGACAATGGGGAATGCCGATGCGGGCGTAGAGCAGACGCAAATAATCGTAGATCTCCGTCACCGTACCCACCGTGGACCGAGGATTCTTGGAGGTGGTCTTCTGGTCAATGGAGATGGCGGGGGACAGGCCGTCGATCATGTCCACATCCGGCTTCTCCATCTGGCCCAGGAACATCCGGGCGTAGGAGGAAAGGCTCTCCACATACCGGCGCTGGCCTTCCGCGTAAATGGTGTCAAAGGCCAGGGAGGACTTTCCCGACCCGGAAAGCCCCGTGAGCACCACCAGCTTGTCCCGGGGGATGGTCACGTCAATGTCCTTCAGGTTGTGTTCCCGGGCGCCGTGCACCACGATCTTATCTAAGCTCATGCCAAATACCTTCCCATCTTCCAAATTCGTCGTTATCGTTCTCCTGTTTTCAAAAAGCGGATCAGCGCTTCCACATCGTCAAATTCGTCGTAATCCCCCAGGATCCCCTGGCGGTGATAGACTACTCCCCGGATTTCATTGCGCTCCAGGCAGTCCAGCAGCTCCTCCACTCCGTAGCGCTTTGCAAACATCGTAAAGCCATAGGGCTTGCTCTTTGCCAGCAGTCCCTTCCGACAGTCCTCCTCACAGGCAAAACAGTGAGACAGCCCCTTTTCCAAGGAGCATGCCCGGTTCTCACACCGGTCCCTGTCCGGGCACTCCCCGGAGTCGCAGCCGCCGCAGGTCCCATTCTCGCTGCACAGGCAGCAGGCCAGTCCGCAGCGGGCAATCCCCAATTCCCGTTTCACAATCCCATACCTCCTCACTCTTCTGCCGGACGGGAGGAAACCTCCGCCCAAGCTGGGAAAAAGCCGCACCCCACAGCGATGTTCTGAGAGTGGAGGTTGGCTGGAGCAGTTCCGTAAAAGGGCACCTTGCCCAGCTCCCAGATCCGGGCGCACAGCGCCGAAACCAACCCTTTTCCCAGGCCTCGGCTCCGGTATTCCGGCAGCACATCAATGCCCACCTGCCACAGCTGTTCCCCATCGGCAGAGGCCCCAGCCAGGGCCACAATCCGATCCCCTTCCAGAGCGGCCAGGGCGATCACATCCGGCCGCTTGGGATTCTCCTCTTCTGAAATGGCATTGGGGAACTTCCGGTTGGGATACAACTCCTTCATCGTATGCCTGTCATACCAGCGGTAGGCAAATTTCTGGGGCAGGGCAGGGACAAACTCCCCGCCGGGCAGGAACATGTGAAAACTCCCGGTGGGCTTCCAACCCCAGGGCAGAAGCAGCTGCTCCAACTGCCGGAGCTTGGGATATTCCCACAGACGGTGACCTGGTACATCCCCAGCCCACTTTTGCAGCTGCTCATGGAGAGCGGGATGAGCGGCAATTACCGCTCCCCTGCCAATGGTGACCATCTGGAACAGGGGAGGTTCCTCCGTGTACTGCCTTCTCCCCGGCAGCTTTTGGGGAGCGACCAAGGTGTGATCCTCCCTGGACAAGGCCTGGGGGCTCACACCGTAGTCCAGGGCCAGCTGATTCAGTGCCACTTTCCAGGCAAGGCTTTTCACAGATTCCATACCGTCCCTCACAGTTTCTTCTCAAAGGCGTACTCGTAAAGGCGGGTACCGTTGGCAAGCTCCTCCCCGAACTCCCCGGGGACGCAGCGAAATCCCGCCTTCTCATACAGCCCAATGGCCGGGGCGTTTTCATAGGCCACAAACAGCCGCAGATACCCGGCCCCCAGGCTCCGGGCAAGGTCCTGGATTCTCTCCAGGGAGAGCTTGCCCACTCCCCGGCCGCCGTATTCCACCGCCACTCCGAACCGGTACAGGTACCGCGCCGGTGCGGTGGGCTCTTCCCAGGGCACATCCCCTTCGCCGCAATCTTCACTGAGCAGGGCAAAACCCCCGGCAATGGCAGGGCCGTCCTGAAGCAGGTAGTACCTGCCCAGGGCGATATCCTCCCCCACTGCGTCCCGGGGGTAACGGTCGCTCCAAATCTTCCAGCCCTCCCGGTCCATCCGGGCCACAAGGGCCCGATACATGGCCTGGATATCCTCCAGGTCCGCCGGTTGGGCTTGACGCACTGTCAATTCCATAGGGCGCTCCTCAAAAGGCGCGGCCATAGCCGTTGCGCCAGGCCCGCTCTTCAAAAGGACGCTTCCGGGGACCTTTCACCTCTCCGGCAGGCCGGCCCACCGGCAGATAGCAGATCAGCTCGCTGCCCTGGGGCACCCCCAGGATCTCCCCCATCTTTTGACCGATGTGGTCCTCGTCGGTGATGTGGCCCTCCACCCAGCAGCTGGCATACCCCAGCGCCTCAATGGCCAGGAGCATGTTCTCAATGGCTGCGGCGTAGTCCTGGACGTGAAAATACCGGTCACGATAGGCAGCCACCGGCGTAGTCACCACGCAGATCATAGCTGGGGCGGTCTCTCCCACCGGCGGGTCGATCACTGCCCGCAGCCGAACCAAGACCTCCGGATCATCCACGGCGATCAGGCTCACCGTCTGCTTGTTGCAGCCGGAGGGCGCTGCCAAACCAGCCTCCAAAATGGCCCGCAGATCCTCCTCCGCCACGGGGGTGTCCAAATAGACCCCGCGATAGCTGTGGCGGCTTTCTATGGTGTTGAGTACAGGGTTGTTCTCCATAACGTCCTCCTTACGGCCTGGGCAGACGGGTCTTCTTCCCCGGCAGGGGCCCGGCGGCCTCCAGCTCCTTGATCTTGTCACGCAGATAGGCCGCGTGCTCGAACTCCAGCAGCTTGGCGGCAGCCTTCATCTCCTTGGTGTACTTCTGAATCAGCTCCTGACGCTCAGCGGCAGTGTAGCGCTTCTTCTTTTTCTTGCCGTCCTCCTTGTGGGAGGAGATCTCGATAATATCCGCCACGTCCTTCTTGATGGTCCGGGGCGTGATGCCGTGGTCCTCGTTGTACTTCTCCTGAATGGCCCGGCGGCGTTCGGTCTCGGTGATGGCCTGCTCCATGGAGGGGGTCACCTCGTCAGCGTACATGATGACCTGGCCCTGAGCGTTTCGGGCCGCACGGCCGATGGTCTGAATCAAGCTTCTGCCGCTGCGGAGGAAGCCCTCCTTATCCGCATCCAGAATGGCCACCAAAGACACCTCGGGGATATCCAAACCCTCACGCAGCAGGTTGATGCCCACCAGCACGTCGAACTCCCCTAAGCGCAGATCTCGGATGATCTCCATGCGCTCCACGGTGTCGATGTCGTGGTGCATATACCGCACCCGGATGCCGTAGCCCTCCAGGTAGCCGGTGAGGTCCTCGGCCATCTTCTTGGTCAGGGTGGTCACCAGCACACGCTCCTGGCGCTCCACCCGGAGGTTGATCTCGGAGATCAAATCGTCAATCTGTCCATCGGTGGGCTTTACGGTGATCTTGGGGTCCAAAAGCCCGGTGGGACGGATCACCTGCTCCACCACCTGGGCGGACTTGTCCAGTTCCAGGTCTCCGGGGGTGGCGCTGACAAACACCGCCTGGTTGATGTGGTCATAGAACTCGTCAAAGTTCAAGGGCCGGTTGTCAAAGGCCGAGGGCAGACGGAAGCCGTAATTGACCAGCATCTCCTTGCGGGCCCGGTCCCCGGCGTACATGCCCCGAACCTGGGGCAGCGTCACATGGGACTCGTCCACAAAGAGCACAAAGTCCTCGGGGAAGTAGTCGATCAGCGTAAAGGGTGCGCTGCCCGGCTCCCGGCCGGAGAGCACTCGGGAGTAGTTCTCGATACCCTTGCAGAAGCCGATCTCCTGGAGCATCTCCATATCGTACCGGGTGCGCTGCTCAATGCGCTGGGCCTCGATGAGCTTGCCTTCCTCTTTAAAATAGGCCACCCGCTGCTCCATCTCCTGCTCAATGTCCCGGATGGCCTTGTCCATCTTCTCCTTGGGGACGATGTAGTGGGAGGCCGGGTAGATGGCGATATGCTTCAGCTCTGAGATACTGTCCCCGGTGAGAGGGTTGAACTCCGTCAGCCGGTCGATCTCATCCCCGAAGAACTCCACCCGCACCGCCTTATCCGTGGCGTTGGCTGGGAAGATCTCCACCACGTCTCCCCGGACCCGGAACTTGTTGCGGATAAAGTTCACGTCGTTGCGCTCGTATTGCAGCTCCACCAGCTTTTTCAGCAGCTCGTCCCGGTCGCGCTCCTGCCCGGGGCGCAGGGAGATCACCATAGTGCGGTAGTCGATGGGGTCGCCCAAGCTGTAGATACAGGACACCGATGCCACGATGATCACGTCCCGCCGCTCGGACAGGGCGCTGGTGGCGCTGTGGCGCAGCTTGTCGATCTCATCGTTGATGGCGGAGTCCTTTTCTATATAAGTATCCGTCTGGGGGATATAGGCCTCGGGCTGGTAGTAGTCGTAATAGGAGACAAAGTACTCCACCGCGTTGTTGGGGAAGAACTCCCGGAACTCCGAACAGAGCTGAGCCGCCAAAGTCTTGTTGTGAGCCAGCACCAAGGTGGGACGGTTGATCTGGGCAATGACGTTGGCCATGGTGAAGGTCTTGCCCGATCCGGTGACACCCAGCAGTGTCTGCTCCTTCATCCCGGAGTTCAAGCCCTCCACCAGCTTTTCAATGGCCTCGGGCTGATCTCCCGTGGGCCGGTAGCTGGACACCAGCTGAAATTGATCGCCGCTCATGACCGCTCCCCCTTCCATCCAAAGTTTCGCAAAGAACATATATTCGAAAATATCATACTACGGGCCGCCGGGTTTGTCAACCAAAAGCCCCTTCTCCCAGAGGGGCTCTCTCTGGAAAAAGCGGCTTGGTTCTGATTCCAACAAATTTCTGACGGCAAAGCCTCCTTTTAGGAAAGCTTTCCCTTTCCCATCAGTTTGTATTCGGCAATTCTGGCTGCGTCCATCACACCCCGGCGAAGGCTGTCCAAGTCCTTGCGGTTGGACTCCAAAATCCCACAGTCCGCAAAGGAGAGATAATCCGCTCCGGCCACGATGATGTGATCCAACAACGTGGCGTCAATGGCATCCAAGGCCATCTGCACCTGGCGGGTGGCCACAAGGTCATTCCGGGAGGCGCAGGGATTGCCGCTGGGATGGTTGTGGGCCAGCATCACATTCTGGGCGTCATAGCTGATGCACAACTCCAACATCCTGCGGATATAAATGGGCACCGCACTGATGGAACCTTCGGTGAGAACATCGTTGTAAAGCAATCTGCCCCGGGTATCCAAAAGCATCAGAGCCACGGCCTCTGTGGAACGCCCCAGGAACTTGGGTGCAAAAAGCTCCACTGCGGATTCCGTATCAAACACCCGGTGGAGATCCCGAGAGGAATCCTCCATGTAGATCTTTGCCAGCTCCATGGTCAGGTGAAGATACCTGGCAGTCTCCACGCCCACCGCCCGAGCCAGCTCCTCTTGAGGCGCCCGGAACAGCCCTTCCGGCCCGCCGAACACATCCATCAGCCGTTGGGCATTTTCCCGGGCCTTTCCGTCGGAAAGCAGAAAGCCCAAAAGCTCCTCTAACAGCCGAAGCCATTCCTCTTCCTGGGGCGTGTTCGGCTTCAGCTTCACAATGGTCGCCCCTTTCTTTTTCTTACTCCCAGCCATTACAGCTCCAGGCGATCATACTCGCCGCCCTCCAGGTCCTTCCACAAAAAGACGCCGTCCTCCAGCGTCATATAGCTGTGAGCCGTATTCTCCTTAGGCAGGGACACGCTGCCCGGATTCAAGTACCAAAAGCCCAGGGAATTGTCCTTTGCCGGAATGTGGGTGTGCCCGTGAAGCAGCACGTCCCCCGGCTGAAGCAGGGGCGGGGTCTCCAGATTGTAGTGGTGGCCGTGAGTGGCAAAGATCACTCGGCCCTTCTGCTCCAGCAGGCAGTACTCCGCCAGCACCGGGAAGGGCAGCACCATCTGGTCCACCTCCGCCTCGCAGTTGCCCCGCACACAGAACACCTTGTCCTTCAGCGGGCTCAGCTGGGCAATGACCTCCTTGGGAGCGTACCCCTGGGGCAAATCATTGCGGGGGCCGTGATAGAGCAGATCTCCCAACAGGAGCAGCCGGTCAGCGCCCTCCCTCACAAAGGCAGCCAGCATTTTCTCACAGTAAAAAGCAGAACCGTGAATATCCGAAGCGATCATCCATTTCACAGGACGCACATCCTTTCCTTATTTTTCTGGGACCATTGTAGCAGGATTTCCACAGCCTTGCAATTCCCTTTGACATTTGGGGAAAAATAGGGTAGCCTTTACCCTAGAGATCTGGAAAGGAGCTGGATGGCTATGGAATTCAAAAAAAGCGAGGGCCGCATTTACGCCCAATCTGACGACGGCAAGCTGCTGGCCGAGGTCACCTTCCCCACCGGGGAGGACGGCGTGGTGGACATCAACCACACCTTTGTGGACGACTCCCTGCGGGGACAGGGCGTGGCAGGGCAGCTGCTGAGAGCCGCCGTGGACGAAGTGCGAGCCCAGGGCAAACAGACCCGCACCTCCTGCTGGTATGCTGCCCAGTGGTTTGAGCGTCATCCGGAAGAGCAGGACCTGCTCTATCGGGAGTAATTTTCAAAAACTGTTTTCCACCTGTTCACAGCTTGGACATATCCGCCGGATATACTTTGGTTGTCAGTTGAGAGTACAAGTTCCTTCCCGGCGGGTACCGGGAAAGCAGACTTTTTGATAAACTTCATTCTTCCTCCCTGAAAAGGCCGCCTGTTGGCGGCCTTTTCTTTTTGATGCCTGGGGCATTTTGGCCCTTGGCTTTTTTGCTCCGGGTAAAACTCACTTCCCTGAAAGCTGCAGCCTGCCGAACACCCCGTCATAGCCGGGCTCCCACCGGAGGTTCCCCTCCCGCAGCAGGGCCACACCCCGGGCAATCTCTTCTCCAGCCAGGGAGGCGATGTTCTCCAGGGGAACTTCCCGCAGCAGGGGGAACTCCGGCCCCAAAGCATCCACCAGCCTCTGGCACACTCCCTGGACCCCTTTGGTCTGCTCCCCCTTGCCCAAACAGGCGGACACCAAGGTGGGCAGGGGCACCAGACGCACAAAAGGCTTTCCACCGGACAGGTCCGATTCCCGTCCGGACAGTTCCTCCACCCGGTGGGCCACCCCTACGGTGAGCCGCTTTCCACACACCGGGCATCGGCCGTGAAAGGCTTCCGTCTCCTCCGGGGTCAGGCACACCCCGCAGGCTCGGTGACCGTCCAGGTGGTATTTGCCCTCCTCCGGGAAGAACTCCACCGTCCCCCACAGGCCCTCTCCGGTCTCCAAGGCCCTCTGCACCGCAGGGTAGGACAGTGCGGTGTCCAGGATGTTCGCCTCACGGCCCAGCTTCTGGGGGGAGTGGGCGTCGGAGTGGGACACCAGCTGCATCCTGTCCAGCTGGGGCACCCGGCGGTTCATGGGAGGATCCGAGGATAGCCCTGTCTCCACCGCCCGGATGTGCCCGGACAGGTCCCCAAAACACTCCTCCACCGAGTCAAAGCCGGAAAAGGCCCCAAACAGGGAGAAATGAGGCGTCCAGATGTGGGCGGGCACAAACATCGCCTGGGGGCAGGCATCAAGAGTCATTTCCAACAGGTCGTGGGCGGACAGGCCCAAAATTGGCCGTCCGTCAGAGTGGAGATTCCCCACCTGCTCCAGCCGCCGCGAGAGGGTTTCCGCCGCCGCCAGGCTGGGCAGCAGGATCACATTGTGGATCTTCCTTGTCTTGCCCCCCTGTTTATAGATACAGCTGATCTCCCCGGTAACCAGAAAACGGGCGGCCTCCCCGGCGCCGGGCAATCGCAGGTCCTGGCGGAGACGGTACAGGCCCTCCTCCGCCGGGACCAGCTGCTCCCTCAGCTCCTGCCTCCAGGCGGGATGGGTGAAGTCCCCCGTGCCCACCAGGGCGATCCCTTTGCGTCCGGCCCAGAAATCCAGGTGGCGCAGGTCGCAATCCCGACTGGTGGCCCGGGAATAGCGGGAGTGAATGTGCAGATCTGCATAGTACATGGGTCGTCCTCCTTTCCTGCCCAGTATAGTGCAAGGAGCCTTTCTGCGCAAGCCGTTCTTGACGTGGATTTTTCTTGCAATTCCCCCTCTTTTTGCTATACTGATGCCAGAGGGAGGCGCTGTACCATGAAACAGATTTTGATTGTGCCGTCCCCCGTAGGACCGCTGACCCTCACCCAAGAGGATCAGGCGCTGACGGGGCTGCACTTTGGAGAGCATCCTCAGCAGGGCGCAGAGGGGCCCACTCCCCTGCTGGAGAAGGCAGCACGACAGTTGGAGGAATACTTTGCCGGACAGCGCAAAGAGTTCTCCCTGCCCCTGGCGCCCAAGGGCACGGAGTTCCAGTTGAGGGTGTGGCAGGCGCTGCTCCAGATCCCCTACGGGGAGACCCGCAGCTATGGGGAGCTGGCTGCCATGGTGGGGAATCCCAAAGCTTGCCGGGCGGTTGGCGGGGCCAACCACCGCAACCCCCTTTCCATTTTGATTCCCTGCCATCGAGTGGTGGGCACCAAGGGCAGTCTCACCGGCTACGCCGGGGGATTGAATGTTAAGGAGTTTTTGCTGAAACTGGAAAGCGAAGCCCGCCCGTAAAAAACGGAGGGCATTTCCCTCCCCAGCACCACCCGCCACGCGGACGCCATGTTCTCCTATCCCAAATAAGGAGTGAACGAAGTGAACGTTTCCGCGACGAAAAAAGACGCGGACGCCAATGACTCCTTCCCCAAAAAGAGAGTGAACGAAGTGAACGCATCCGCGGCGAAAAAAAGGAGTGAACGAACCCGTGACGAAAAAAATGACAAAATTGCAGATCGGCTGCCTTGCGGCTATGGGAGGGGTCTTCCTTCTCTTTTTGATTCTCTATATCACCCTGTCCACTCACGTGGAATACACTCTGAGCGGGGAGCACTTCCGGGTCCGGAACCAGGGGGAACAGCTGGTGCTCACCGGCAGGCTGCGGGATACCCGAGGCACTGTCACCGCCACTCCTACCCAGGAGGGTATGGATTTTGCCTTTGACTTTTCCCCCTATTTTTCCCAAACCTATCACTTGACCCTGGGGGAGGAAACCACCATAACCCAGCGCTATACCGACAGCGAGGGGACACTCCTGTCAGAGGAACCCACTCCCGTCCGACCCATCACCGTCATCGACGGAGAAGGCACCGTGCTGCTGGACGCCTTCTACCAGGACGTGCCCTTCCGTCCCTTTTTAGACGAGAATGGCGCCCCCTTGGAAGATGATTTGGGTTTTTTTCAAATCTATGGCAGCTACATCAACCCTGCCCTCAACTGGGAGGGCTTTGAACCGCCCCTGTGGGACATGGCTGAACTGGCGGCTGGTGACAGCGCCCCTGCCCACCGGGAAGTGCCTTGGGGAATCTTTGTGCTGTTCACCTTGTTTGGCGTGGTGCTGAGTTTGGTCATCGCTTTCCCCATGGCCTGGTTCCGGTTGAACTTCTTCCTCTCGGTGGTGGATCCAGAACCCACCGAGTGGTACCTGTTCACCATGAAAATAGGCTGGGTGGTAAGTCCCCTGGCTATGGCCGTATTCTATGCCATCGGTCTGTTCACCGGACGATAATCATTGCCGGGAGCGTCAAAGCTCCCGGCTTTTTTCTGTGCAGTTTTCCTCTTGTCACGGGTTTGGCACTGTGTTAAAGTGAAAAAAGATTTCGCCCCATTTGGGCTGCAGAAAGGACGGTAACTTATGAGAAAAACCACTGTTTCCCAGACCAACTTCACCACCGGGAGGGAAACCGCCTGTTAAGGGCTCCCCTCCCCGCATTATGAGGAGGAACTCTCTTTGAATCACAAATGGAACACTTTGAAAACACTGCTTCGCTTTTACAAGCCCTATAAGGGGCTGTTCTTGGCGGATCTGGGCTGCTCCCTGATCGCCGCCGCCATTGGCTTGATCCTGCCCCTGGGGGCGGGTTACATCACCGACAATGTGCTCACCGCCAGCCCCACACCCTGGCAGATCCTGCGGGTGGGACTGCTGCTGGTGCTGCTGGTGGCAATCCAGGCGGGCTGCAACTACTTTATGGACTACCAAGGCCACGCCATCGGCGCCCGCATGGAGCGGGACATCCGTGGGAGGCTGTTTCGCCACTGCGAAAAGCTCTCCTTCTCCTTCTACGACCAGCATCCCGTGGGCGACCTGATGAGCCGCATCACCAACGACTCCCTCTCTCTGGCGGAGTTCTTCCACCACGTCCCCGAGGATGTGCTGGTGAACGTGATCCGCTTTACCGGGGCTGCGGTGATCCTGTGGAACATCCACTGGCAGCTGACTTTGGCGATCCTGTGCCTGCTGCCCTTTATGGCAGGCTACACCCTATACTTCAACGGCAAGATGGCCAAGGCCCTGGAACAGGGCCGGGTGGACATGGGCAGCATCAACGCCCAGGCGGAGGATTCCCTCTCCGCCATCCGGATGGTGCAATCCTTTGCCAGCGAAGAGACGGAAGCTGAGAAATTTGACCGGTGCAACCAGCAATTCCTCAAAAGCCGCTGCGCCAGCTACAAGGGCGAGGCCCTGTGCTACGACGGCATGGATGCCTTTGGCAATCTGCTGCCCATTGTGGTGGTGGTACTGGGAGGCCTGGCCATTCTCCAGGGCCGACTGGGACTGGCGGACCTGGTGGTCTTCCTGCTGTATGTGGGTTACTTCACTCAGCCGTTGAAGATCCTGGTCAACTCCCTGCGACTGATCCAGGAGGGCCGCACCGGCTTCCGCCGCATTATGGAGATTCTGAACACCCAGCCGGAGATCACCGATGCCCCAGGCGCTCGGGAACTCCCCAGAGTCAAGGGGGATATCCGATTTTCCGGGGTCACCTTCCGCTATGGCAGCGGGGATGAGGTCTTTCGGAATTTGAACCTATCCATCCAAGCCGGGGAGTATGTGGCTCTGGTGGGGGCATCGGGAGTGGGCAAAACCACGTTGTGCTCCCTGATCCCCCGATTTTACGACGCGGAATCCGGGGAGATCACCATTGACGGTATCCCTGTGAACCAGGTCACCCTAAACTCCCTGCGGCGCAATGTGGGGGTGGTTCAACAGGAGGTGGCGCTGTTCACCGGATCCGTGGCAGAGAACATTGGCTACGGCAAGCCCGGCGCCTCCCTGGAGGAAATCCAGGACGCCGCCCGCCGGGCCGGGGCAGAGGAATTCATCCTGAAACTGCCCCAGGGCTACCACACGGACATCGGTCCTCGCGGCGTGCGGCTGTCCGGAGGCCAGCGTCAGCGGCTCTCCATCGCCCGGGCTTTCTTGAAGGACCCGCCCATCCTCATTCTGGACGAGGCCACCAGTGCTCTGGACTCTCAAAGCGAACAGGTGGTCCAGCGGTCCCTGGAGGATCTGGCAAAACACCGCACCACCCTGGTCATTGCCCACCGGCTGTCCACCATCCAAGGGGCACAGCGGATCCTGGTGCTGGACGAAAACGGCATCTGCGAGGAGGGCACCCACCAAAGCCTGATGGCTCAGGGCGGGGTGTACGCCAAGCTTTATGAGGCTAGCTTCCAGGCATGAGCTGATGGGAGCGGAGAAATCCACAACCTAAACTTCGGAGGGGGCTTTGCCCCCTCTATTTTTTATGGAAACCCGCGGGAAATCAAAGATAGTTTCCTAAAAAAACTGTAAAAATCCTCTTTGTATAGTTGCAGCTTCAACTAATTTGTGATATGATAAAGCTCTGAGAGAAGAATGAAAACCACGGCCCGCTGGAGGCCGTTGGCGCGAAAGGATGAACACCCATGCATGTGATCTTGCACTACATCAAACCCTTCATCCCACGGATGAGCCTGGGCATCTTCATCAAGTTTATCGGAGCTGTGATGGAACTGTTTTTGCCCTGGATCCTCTCTTACATGATCGATGACGTGGTCCCCCAGCGGAATATGGGCCTGATCCTCTTCTGGGGCGGCATGATGATCCTGGCCGCAGTGGCAGCCTTGGTGACCAACATTGTGGCAAACCGCATGGCCGCCTGGGTGGCCCAGCACACCACCCAAGCCCTGCGCCATGACCTGTTTTCCAAGATCTCCTACCTTTCCTGCGCCCAAATCGACGACTACTCCATCCCCTCTTTGGAGTCCCGCCTCACCAGCGACACCTACAACGTCCACCAGATGATCGGCATGATGCAGCGCATGGGTGTGCGGGCTCCCATCCTGCTGGTGGGCGGCATCCTCATCACCCTCACCCTGGACCCGGTACTCACTCTGGTGCTGGTGTGCACTTTGCCCTTCCTGGCGGTGCTGGTGTTCTCCGTGTCCAAACGGGGCATCCCCCTGTATGTGGACCTTCAGCGAGGTGTGGATTCCATGGTCCGCACCGTGCGGGAGAACATCTCCGGCATCCGGGTCATCAAGGCACTGTCCAAAACCGACTATGAGCGGGGCCGCTTTGCCCAGGTCAACGGCGAAGTGGTCCGCCGGGAGAAAAAGGCCAGCATGACCATGGCCCTCACCAACCCCATGATGAACCTGTTCCTCAACGTGGGTCTAACACTGGTCATTGTGGTCGGCGCCTTTCGGGTCAACGCCGGAGTCAGTTCTGCAGGCAATATCATCGCTTTTTTGAGCTACTTCACCATCATCCTGAACGCCATGATGGCGGTCACCCGCATCTTTGTCATGTGTTCCAAGGGCATTGCCTCCGGCTCCCGTATTCAGGAGGTCCTGAGCACCCGGGAAGATCTGCTGGTCACTCCCGAGGAGCCTGTGGAGACCCCCTACCACGTGGTGTTCGACCAGGTGTCCTTCTCCTATCACCACAAGGGCCAGCCCAACGTGGAGAACATCTCCTTCCGCCTGCGCCCCGGGGAAACTTTGGGCATCATCGGTGCCACAGGCTGCGGCAAGTCCACCTTGATGGCGCTGCTCATGCGACTGTATGACGCTGACACTGGGCTGATCCAGATCGGTGGCCGGAAGATCTCGTCCATCCCCCTGGAGGAGCTCCATCAAAAGTTCGGCGTGGTGTTCCAAAATGACGTGATCTTCGCCGACACCATCTATGAGAACATCGACTTCGGACGGCATCTGCCCCCCGAAGAGATTGAGAAAGCCGCCCGCTGCGCCCAGGCCTGGGATTTCATCTCCTCCCTGCCTGACGGGCTCCAGCACCAGCTGACCAGCAAGGGCACCAACCTCAGCGGCGGTCAGAAACAGCGGGTGCTGGTGGCCAGAGCCTTGGCCGGGTCGCCGGAAATCCTGATCTTGGATGACTCCTCCTCAGCGCTGGACTACCGCACCGACGCCGCCCTGCGCAAGGCTCTGCGGGAGGAATATCAGGGCGTCACCACATTCATCATCGCCCAGCGGGTCAGCTCCATCCTCCACGCCGACCACATTCTGGTGCTGGAGGACGGCAAAGAGCTGGGCTATGGCACCCACCAGGAACTGCTGGACTCCTGTGAAGTCTACCAGGAAATCGCCAAGTCGCAGATGGGGGATCAGAGCGCCGGTGGCGCTCGGTTGATCCCGACCGAGCCGGCAGGCGAGAACGGGTCGCCCACAGCCAACTCAGAACCAAACGCCGAAAAGGAGGTGGTCTAAATGCCCAGAGGACCCCGAGGCCCCATTGAAAAACCCAAAGACCGCAAAAAGGTGCTGCTGCGGCTGTGGACCTACATCTGGCGGCACAAATGGATGGCCTTTGCAGGCGTGCTGCTGACCATCACCAGCAACCTGCTGGCGCTGTTGGGCCCCATGCTCTCCGGCGCTGCCATTGACGCCATCGGCATCGAGCCGGGCCACGCCAACTTCCCCCTGGTGTTCTTTTACTGCGGGCTGATGGTGATTTTCTACGTGGCCAGCTCCCTGCTGTCCTATGTGTTGTCCATCCTCATGATCCAACTGAGCCAGAAGATTGTCTTCCGCATGCGGCAAGAAGTCTTCGACCGCTTGACCATGCTGCCGGTGCGCTACTTTGACGGCCATCAGACCGGCGACATCGTCAGCCGCATCTCCTACGACATTGACACGGTGAACGCCTCCCTGTCCAATGACCTGCTGCAAATCGCCGCCAGCATCATCACCGTGGTGGGCTCCTTCATCATGATGGTGGTCATCTCCCCGGCCTTGGTGCTGGTGTTCGTCATCACCATCCCCATGTCCATCCTGTTCACCCGGTACATGACTAAAAAAGTCCGGCCCCTGTTCCACATGCGCTCGGTTCGTCTGGGCGAGCTCAACGGCTTTGTGGAGGAGGTCATCACCGGCCAGAAAACCACCAAGTCCTACCACCAGGAGGAGACCATGGTGGGCCGCTTTGACGAGAAGAACGACGCTGCTGTGGACGCCTATTACAACGCCGACTATTACGGCGGCATGACAGGCCCCTCGGTGAACTTCATCAACAACCTGTCCCTGGCCTTCGTCAGCATTTTCGGGGCCATTCTCTTCCTGTGGGGACACCTGTCCATCGGCAACCTGTCCTCCTTTGTGCTGTACTCCCGGAAGTTCTCCGGCCCCATCAACGAGGTGGCCAACATCATCAGCGAGCTGCAGTCCGCCTGCGCCGCCGCCGAGCGGGTCTTCCGTCTGATCGACGAAGAACCCGAGCCCGCCGACGCCCCCGACGCTGTGTCCGTGGACCAGGTGGAAGGCGAAGTGGCCATGGAACACGTCCACTTTGGCTACGATCCCGGCAAGGCCATCATCCACGACCTGAGCTTTTTGGCCCCCAAGGGCAGCCTGACCGCCATTGTAGGCCCCACCGGCGCGGGCAAGACCACGCTGATCAACCTGCTGATGCGCTTTTATGATCCCCAGTCCGGGGCCATCACCCTGGACGGCAGGGACATCCAGCAGATCACCCGGAAGAGCTTGCGGCTGTCCTACGCCATGGTGCTCCAGGATACCTGGCTCTTCACCGGCACCATTTTCGACAACCTGGCCTACGGCAAAAAGGGCGCCACTCTGGAGGAGGTCCAAAAGGCCGCCAAAGCCGCCAGAATCCACCACTACATCATGACCCTGCCCAAGGGCTATGACACCATTCTGGACGACAACGGCATGAACATCTCCCAGGGGCAAAAGCAGCTGCTGACCATTGCCCGGGCCATGCTGCTGGACGCCAAAATGCTGATTCTGGACGAGGCCACTTCCAACGTGGACACCCGCACCGAGATTCAGATTCAAGCCGCCATGCGGGAGCTGATGAAGGACAAAACCTGTTTCGTCATCGCCCACCGGCTGTCCACCATCCAGAATGCCGACAGGATCCTGGTGGTGCGGGACGGCGACATCGTAGAGCAGGGCACCCACTCTGCTTTGATGGCCCAGCAGGGATTCTATGCCTCCCTGTACAACTCCCAGTTCCAATGATGATTTGAGGAGAGAACCACGATGCTTTCCACACAACGCCTGGATATCCGCCCCCTAGAGCCCACGGACTGGCAGCAGATGCAAACGCTGTTTGCCGACTTCATGGACTCTCCTCTGGCGCCCTATGACCATCCCCTACCCACGGATGCCCCACGTGTAAAAACGCTTACCCAGTCCCTTGCCCAAAGCGGGCTGTACTACGGTGTTTTCCTGAAAGGCACCCCCAAGCTGATCGGTCATATCTGCTTTCACCCCCAGGAGGACAGCCGGGACCTGGGCTACTGCTTTCACTCCAGCGTCCACGGCAAGGGCTACGCTTTTGAGGCCGTTTCCGCCCTGATTGAGGAGCTTGTCCGCTCCCAAGGGGTCTGCCGATTTACTGCAGGCACTGCCCTGGACAACAAACCTTCCTGCAATCTATTGCGGCGGCTGGGCTTTGTCCTGACCGCCCAGGAAACCGTGTGCATGGATGGGAAGCACCCCTTCTTGGGAGGCCAGTTCCTTCTGGAATTGCCCCCAACAAAAACGAATATTTGACAAAATCCGGCCGCCGTGGGAAAATAAACCCAGCGACCGGTTTTTTCCGGCTGATCTCCTCAAACAGGAAAGGAGCTTCTTTATGCAAACGTTTGCCAAGCCGATTAAAGCTGTTTTCTTCGATCTGGGCTGGACCCTGGTCTATCCCCCCAGCGGCGATTGGGAGTTCACCCAGTCCGCCAAAAAGCTGTTCCACTGGGATATCTACACCACTCTGGATCAGGACCGGTGCAAGGCCGCCCGCCGCACCGCCAACGACTATTTTCTCCCCAGGCATCAGTTGTCCACCCTGGAGGAGGAGTATGAACAGTTCCTCCACTACTACACTACCTACGCCGGAGAACTGCCAGAATTAGGGGTCACCCAGGAGGAGCTTGAGGTCATCACCCTGGAAAAGGTGTATCAATCCCGCCACACCTACCGGCTGATGGACGACACCAAGCAGACCCTAGAAGCCCTCAAGGGCAAGTACAAGCTGGGGATCATCTCCGATACCTGGCCCTCCATCGTGCCGGTGATGGAGGATTTCGGCCTGCCCGGCTACTTCGACACCATCACCTATAGCTTTGAAGTGGGCTGCTTCAAGCCCGATCCCCGGATGTTCCGGGACGCTCTGGGCAAGATGGGCGTGGATCCGGAGCAGTGCGTCTTTGTGGACGACCTCCCCAAGAACCTGCTGGGCGCCAAAGCCATGGGCATCCATCCGGTGCAGATCCGGGTAAATCCCAATGCAGAACCCTGCCCGGAGGGAATTCCCTCCATCGACAAAATCTCTGACATATTGGAGCTGCTGGACTAATACAGGGAAAGGGGGGCCGGATCATTGGATGCCGCAACCTATCGTGATTATGTAACCATCTTAAAGGAAGAGCTGGTGCCCGCCATGGGCTGCACCGAACCCATCGCCATTGCCTATGCTGCCGCCGTCGCCCGGAAGACTCTGGGAACCAAGGCCGACCGCATGGAGGTGGAAGCCAGCGGAAACATCATCAAAAACGTGAAAAGCGTATTCGTGCCGGGCACCGGCGGACTGCGGGGCATCCCCGCCGATCCTCCCGCCGGTATGGCCGCTGGGAATCCCGACTTGGAGTTGGAAGTCCTGTCCCAGGTGACGCCCCAAGATCACACCCTCATCCAGCAGTATCTGGAGGCCACTCCCATCACTGTGAAGCTGGCGGATTCCCCCTTCATCTTCGACATCACGGTCCGAGCCTGGGCCGGGAAAGCGATGGCATTGGTGCGCATTGTCAACTACCACACCAACATCGTACGGATTGAACTGGACGGGAATGTCCTCAAAGAGGTGGAGGCCCGGGCCGCCGCCGAAGAGGGATTGACCGACAAAAGCTGTCTCACCGTGGCCGGGATCCTGGAATTCGCCCGGGAGGCGGATCTGCAGGACGTGGCCGAAACCCTGGAGCGGCAGATCCGCTTTAACACGGCCATTGCGGAAGAGGGCCTGCGGGGGGACTACGGAGCCAACATCGGCAAGGTGCTGCTGACCACCTACGGGGACGACGTGAAGATTCGAGCCAAGGCCATGGCAGCCGCCGGCTCGGGCGCCCGAAGGAACGGCCGCGGCCCGCCGCTGCCGCA
>OBYM01000274.1_pt1 | contig 31271 bp, 35 predicted proteins | sample 1538191 | NCBI WGS metagenome assembly OBYM01 (sample SAMEA2580165, study PRJEB22360) | human gut metagenome | biome: human gut; feature: human-associated habitat; material: faeces | place: Denmark | collected 2008/2010 | reverse complement strand
AATCCCTTATTTAGTTTTTTTTGAGGTGGCCGTTGTAACGCAACCTTAGGAGGCGGACGCTCTATCCTGCTGAGCTACTGGCGCATATCAGGCCCTTTGGGGCTTTGCGCGGAGTTATTGTACCCCATTTCGGAAAAAAAGTCAATGGCGCAGGCAAATCGACGGAATATTTCTTCCCCAACAGCATATACTAGCCGGTGAGTGACAAAAAGGAGGGAAGAAATATGTGGGAAAATGACGACCCCAACGCCGATCTGGACGATCTCATCTTCGACGAGGACAGCGGCCAGCCCAGCCAACGGTAAAAATTCCGGCGCAAATGCAAGATTTTCCTTTACATGGATGGGGGAATCGGTTATAATATCCTTAACTATGCAATAAAGAAGAAATGAGTGTTACATCCATGAATATCGAATTTGATTCCTATAAGCAGCGGCTTAACGAAGTGAAGCCTGCGCTGGATGGGCTGGCAGATTCCCTGAATCTGGAAGGACTGAAAAATGAGCTGGAACGGCTCCACGCCATGCAGGAAGCCCCCGGCTTCTGGGATAACCCCGAAAAGAGCCAGCAGATCGTGGTCAAGACCCGGCAGACCGAGACGAAAATTCAACATTACGAAAAAATGCGTTCTTCCTGGGACGACCTGATGACCATTTGTGAAATGGCCGCCGAGGAGGACGACGATTCCATGCTGGAGGAGCTGAAAGAGGGCTTCGCCAAGCTGGAGGAGGACATGGAGCGCTGCCGGTTGGAGACCCTGCTCACCGGCCATTACGACGATCACAACGCCCTGGTCAGCTTCCATGCGGGCGCCGGCGGCACCGAGGCCCAGGACTGGTGCCAGATGCTCTACCGGATGTACACCCGCTGGGCCGAAGCCCACGGCTACACCTACAAAATTCTGGACTACCTGGAAGGGGACGAGGCCGGTCTGAAATCCGCCGACATCCTCATCGAGGGCGACAACGCCTACGGCTTCCTGAAAGGGGAGAACGGCGTTCACCGTCTGGTGCGGGTATCGCCCTTTGATGCCAATGCCCGCCGTCAGACTTCCTTTGCTGCCATCGAGGTCATCCCGGACATCCAGGACGACAGCCAGGACGTGGAGATCAAGCCCGACGACTACGAAATGCAGGTCTACCGTTCCTCCGGTGCCGGCGGCCAGCACATCAACAAGACCAGCTCCGCCGTCCGCCTCATTCATAAGGCCACGGGCATCGTGGTATCCTGCCAGACCGAGCGAAGCCAGTTCCAGAACAAAGAGACCTGTCTGCGGATGCTGCGAAGCAAGCTGGTGGAGATCAAGGAGCGGGAGCATCTGGATAAAATTTCCGACATCAAGGGCGTCCAGCAGAAGATCGAGTGGGGCAGCCAGATCCGCAACTATGTGTTCATGCCCTATACGTTGGTGAAGGACACCCGGACCGGCTGCGAGACCTCCAACGTGAACAGCGTCATGGACGGCAATCTGGACCCCTTCATCGACGCATATCTGACGTGTCTGGCCACCGGCAGCTGGGTCACGAAATAAAAAGTAAAAAAATATCGAAACAGCCCTTGCATTTTCCGAAAAGCCATGATATACTTGTAAAGCTGTTTGCGAATAATTCGATTTACGTCCGCTTATAGACGAAAGAGTCGGAGGCGGAGGGAGGTTACTACAAATGGGTGCATTGAAAACTGTGGTGATGGTTCTCGAGGTGATCGCCAGTTTGGCGTTGATCCTGGTGGTGCTGTTCCAGTCCGGTAAGGAATCCGGTCTGTCCGGTGCTATCTCCGGTTCTGCCGAGACCTACCTGAGCAAGAATAAGAAGGGCGGCCTGGATCAGACGCTGGCTACCGCTACCAAGTGGGTTGCTCTGGCCTGGGTGCTGCTGACGCTGGCTCTGAGCCTGATGTAATTTCAAAAAAGCACCGTGGGAATTCTTCTCACGGCGCTTTTCTTTGCGTCTTTTTATAAAACCGCCGCCGCAGAAGGGGAGACCCTTTGCGGCGGCTGGTGTTTTATTGTTCGGTCCACTGGTAGGCCAGGCGAGGGGAGCCGTCCCGGACGGAGATAGTACCGCATTTCCGGAAGCCGTTTTGCTCAATACGCTTCTGCATGACCTGGTTGTCCCCATGGGTGTCGATGCGGATGTTCCGGGAAAGGCCCTTGCAATAGTCGGCGGCCCGGGAAAAGAGGCCGTGGACCTGCCCGTCTCCGGCCACACGGTGAATGGTCAGGTACGGTTCATCGTTCAGCCAGCGGCCATTTTCAATTTTTGCGTAAGTGGGGTCCGGCTCGGAAAACAGGGCGAATACCCCGTGGATGCCCATTTCGTCGTAAATGACTTTGCAGGCATTCTGGGCAATGTCCCGGCGAATCAGCGCTTCCTCCGGGTAGGAACGGCCCCATTGGGTTGCGTTGCCTGTCTGTATCATAAACTCCTGAGCATATCGGTAAATTTCCAGGATACGCCCCAGGTCGGAAAGCTCTGCATTGCGGATTTTCAGCATTTCCCATCACTCCGCATTTTCGCTATCTGCGATTTTCCGAAAACGTTTTTCGGAGAGGAAACCGTAGAAAATAGACGGCAGAGCCAGTACCACGATCAACGTTGCCAGCAGGGGATAGGCAATCTGGCAGTTCACGGAAAGGACATACAGCGCCAGCCAGGGAATTCCGATCATCAGCCAGCCAATGCCGCAGGTGCGCTGATACCGCCGGGTCCAGGTGCGATTCCTGTATTTGGGTGCAACGTGCGGGATGCCCAGCAGGTACAGCAGGCCATACACGCAATAGGCAATGCCGAGCCACATAACAACTTTCATATTGAAATCACCTTATCCTTTTAGAAAAGCGCACCGCAAGTTTCCTGACGGTGCGCTTTTGCTGCTTTTTCAGATGGAAAACGCCGTCCCGAAGGACAGGTCCGCTGCCTTGGTGTCCGTATCGGAGGGGTCCGTGGAAGCGGGGGTGCTGTCCTTGGTGGAATCCTTGCCCTTCTTATAGGGGTTGGGGCTGGGATAATTCACCAGGAGAGAGACCAGAATACATACCAGTACGGCAGCAAGGCCCGCACTCATCCAGAGGCTTCTGGGCCGCAGCAATTCCCGTGTAAAATACAGGTACACCAGGCCCAGGGCCGAGCCCACGATGCCCACCACGGCGAAAAATGCCTTCAGCCAGCTGATGCCGAATCCGGCGCTGATGAGGTACAGCACGAACACGCCGGCGTCCCCCAGCAGGGCATAGGTCATATATTTTTCAAGCATCCGATAGCGATTGTCCCGGCTGCGATGGCGGCGGGGCGCCGGGGATGTGGTTTCCATTTCTTCCATAGGTTACGCCTCCTAAGAGTATTACTGCCATGATAGCACATTTCGACAGGTTTTGCAATCCTTTTTCGGGGCAGAACCGAATGCAAATGGAGTTTTTTCCGCCTGACGCTTGCAAGATGGGAAAATCAATGATATAATCACGGGTGAATTCTGGAAACAATGGATAGGAGCGGCTATGGCTGAACCACAATATCATCTGGAAGGCATCGTCCGCAGCCGCAACGAGGAAATGACGGATTTTCAGGGCCCTCTGGATGTCATCTTCCTGCTGCTGAGCAAAAACAAAATTGAAATTCAGGATGTGTCCATTACGGCCATTCTGGAGCAATATCTGGCCTACCTGGACGAGATGAAGCGGCTGGACATGGACATCGCCAGCGAGTTCATTACCATGGCCTCCCACCTGATGCTCATTAAAACAAAAATGCTGCTTTCCGCCGCCGAACGGGAGGAAGCGGAAAACGAAATGGACCTGCTGCGCCAGTCCCTGCTGGAACGCCAGCGGAAAGAGGCCATGGAGCAAATACGCATCGCCATCACGGCTCTGGAACCCCGGAACGACATTGGCCGCTGCGTGTTCACCAAGCAGCCGGAGCCGCTGCGCCGGGACAAGACCTACCGTTATGTCCATGAGCCTTCGGACCTGCTGCGGGCCTTGGACGACATTGCCGCCCGGAACGCCCGGCGGCTGCCGCCGCCTACGGTGAACTTCAAGGGCATCGTGGGAAAAGAGCCGTACCCGGTGACGAAAAAGGCCACGGAGCTGATGCGCTCGCTGATTCTGCGGGGCGTGGAGCGGCTCAAGAATCTGTTCCGGGGCAGCAAGAGCCGGTCGGAAATCGTGGCCACATTCCTGGCCATTCTGGAAATGTGCAAAACCAATGCCGTTACCCTGGAGGATGACGTCTCCGGGGAGAACCCCAATGTGCGGCTGCTGGAAGTCAAGAGGAGGGAGGAAGTCTGATGGAAGAAGCCGAATTGCAGCGGGCTTTGGAGGCAATTTTGTTTGCTGCCGGAGAGCCGGTGGAGGTGGCCCGGCTGGCCATGGCTCTGGAAACGGACCCCAGCGACATTGAAAAGGCTCTGGAGGACCTGAGCGGTCAGCTGTCCTTTGACCGCCGGGGCGTGCGGATTCTGAAGCTGGAAAATGCCTATCAGATGGTGTCCTCCGGAGAAATGGCAGACTATGTGACCAAAGCGTTAGAGACCCGGAAGCCTCCAAAGCTATCCGCCTCCCAGCTGGAGACCCTGACCATCATTGCCTACTATCAACCGGCTACCAAAGCCCTGGTAGAGCAGATTCGTGGGGTGGACAGTTCCTATTCCGTGTCTGCGCTGCTGAACAAAAAACTCATCGAGGAAGCCGGGCGGCTGAACGTCCCCGGACGGCCCATTCAGTACCGGACCACGGCGGACTTTCTGCGGACCTTCGCCATCGGTTCCCTGGACGAATTGCCGCCCATTGACAAAGTGGACCTGGACGAGCCGGTGGAGGTCCCGGAGGAACCGGCTCAATGACCGGGTGGCTCATCGCCGGTGGAATTCTCTTTCTGCTGGCCATTCTGCCTCTGGGGGTCCGGTTCCGCTATAACGAGCAGGGCTTTGCCATGAAGATCCTGGCAGGACCCTTCAAGATTCCGTTTTCGATTCCGAAAGCGAAAAAATCTCCGAAAGATACCCCCGAAAAAGAAAAAAAGAAGCCAAAAGAAAGCGAAAAGCCCAAGGAAGATTCGCAAAAAGGCGGCAGCTGGAAGGATTTCCTTCCCCTCATCTCCGTGGGGCTGGACTTTCTGGGAGACCTGCGGCGGAAACTGCGGTTCGACCATATCAACATCCATGTGGTCCTGGCAGGAGAGGACCCGGCGGACCTGGGTATTCTTTATGGAAAAATCTGGGCAGCCGTGGCCGGACTTTGGCCAGCGCTGGAGCGGGCTTTCGTCATCCGGCGGAAAAATGTGGAAATCACCTGCGACTTTGCCGCCTCAGAAACCCTGGTGGCCGCCGCAGGAGACGTGACCCTGACCCTTGGCCGGGCTGTTTGTCTTACGGTCCGGTATGGGGTCCGGGCTTTGCGGGAATATTTGAAAATCAGAAAATCTAAGGATAAGGCGGTGCAGGAACATGAGTGAAAAGCTTCCCAATATGCTGGAAAGCACCATTGCAAAACTCCGGGAAATGGTGGACGTGAACTCGGTGGTGGGCAGTCCCATTACCACCCCCGACGGCGTGACCATCATTCCCATTTCCAAAATCAGCGTAGGCTTCGGCGGTGGCGGTTCGGATTTCGCCTCCAAGAACGCCAAGCCCGGAGAGATGCCCTTCGGCGGCGGCGCAGGCGGCGGCGTGAAGGTCATTCCCGTGGCCTTTCTCATCGTGAAGGACGGCAGCGTGCGGATCCTGCCCATTTCCGAGCCTGCCAGCACCACGGCGGACCGGGTGGTGGACATGGTGCCGGATGTGCTGGATAAGGTGTCCGATTTCATCGATTCCCACACGAAAAAAGAATAATTTCCCTCGTTCCGGCAAAACTAGCGCCGGGTGAGGTTTTATGAAACGATGGATCGCCGGGGCGGCGGCTGTATGCTTGGCCGCCGTCCTTGCATTTCCTGTCCGGGCCATTTCCGCCCGGCAGGCGATTTTGCTGGACGCCCAGACCGGCCGGGTCTTGTATGAAAAGAACGCCGACCGCCGGGGACTGATTGCCAGCACCACGAAAATCATGACGGCGCTGCTCATCTGCGAGCAGTGCAACGTGCTGGACCGGGTCCGCATCCCGGAGGAGGCCGTGGGCATCGAGGGTTCCTCCATGTACCTGCGCTCCGGGGAGGTGCTGACGGTCCAGGAATTGCTCTACGGGCTGATGCTCCGCTCCGGGAACGACGCTGCCGTGGCCCTGGCCATTTACTGCGGCGGCACCGTGGAGGAGTTCGTCTCCCGGATGAACGACAAAGCCCACGCCCTGGGCCTAACCAATACCCATTTTGAGAATCCCAACGGCCTGGACAGTGAAAATCACTATTCCACCCCACGGGATCTGGCCATTCTGGCGGCATACGCCATGGAAAATCCCATTTTTGCCCAGACGGTCTCCACCCGGTCCGTCCGGGCAGGAGAGCGGGTGCTGCAAAACCATAATAAGCTGTTATGGCAGGTGGATGGAGCCGACGGAGTCAAGACCGGCTATACCAAGGCCGCCGGGCGAATCCTGGTGTCCTCGGCTACCCGGGACGGGCGGAGGCTCATCGCTGTGACCATGGACGACAGTAACGACTGGCAGGACCACAAACAGCTGCTGGAAGAAGGCTTTTCCCGGTATTGCAGTACCCGCTTTGTTACGAAAGGGGACGTGCTGGGAAGTCTGCCGGTGATTGGAGGCGAATGCGACCGGGTGGAGCTGATCGCCGGGGCGGATTTCTGCTATTCTCTGGCGGACGGAGAGTCCCTGACCCTTTCTCTGGGGCCACGGGGGTTCGTCTATGCCCCGGTCTGCGCCGGAGAGGAGGCCGGAGAGGCCTATGTGCTGCTGGGGGAAAAGGTAGTCGGGAAAATCCCGCTGTACTACGGGGCCCCCGTGGAGCGGCAGACGGAAGAAAAGAAAAGCCTTTGGGAACGGATCGGAGGGTTGCTCCCATGAAAGAACGGATTCAGAAAATTTTATCCGCCCGTGGGGTCTGCTCCCGGCGGAAGGCGGAGGAATGGATCGCCGACGGACGGGTCCAATGCAACGGCGTTGTCTGCGGCCTGGGGGACACGGCGGACCCGGATACCGATTCGCTGCTCCTGGACGGGAAGCCTCTCCCGGCTCCCGCCGGGAACGTGTACATCCTGTTGAATAAGCCCCGGGGCTATGTGACCACCCTTTCCGACGAAATGGGCCGAAAATGCGCTGCCGATTTGGTGACGGACTGCGGCGTACGGGTCTATCCCGTGGGGCGGCTGGACATGGATTCTGAGGGGCTGCTGCTGTTCACCAATGACGGTGCCTTTGCCAACCGACTCATGCACCCCAGCCATCAGGTGGAAAAAGAGTACCTGGTTCGGGTCACGGGCTGCACGGATGCAGGACTGGCAGCCTTCCAAAAGCCCATGGAATTGGACGGCTACCGGCTTCGTATTCCAAAAGTGCAGATACTGAAACGGGAAGGGGAGGGGGCCATTCTCTCCATCACTATCCACGAGGGCCGGAACCGGCAGGTCCGGCGGATGTGCGCTCTGGCAGGGATGAACGTCCTCCGGCTCCGGCGGGTCCGGGAGGGAAATCTTCGTCTGGGGGACCTGCCCGCAGGCCGCTGGCGCTACCTGACCAGGGCCGAACAAATCGAATTGACCAAAGAGGATTGAAAAACCGGGCGGATTTTTGTCTGCCCGGTTTTTGCAATTTTGGTTCTTCACTCTTGCATATTTCTCAGGTTTCTGCTAGAATAGGGGAAAGCAAGAGAGGGGCTTGAAAGAGATATGAACAACGATATTCTTTCCGTCCTGCAGGAAAGAGCCACTACTTTTTCCAAAGGACAGCGGGCCATTGCCCGATATATCACCGAAAGTTACGACAAAGCGGCCTTCATGACCGCCAGCAAGCTGGGCCGCACCGTGGGCGTTTCCGAATCCACGGTGGTGCGCTTTGCGGTGGAACTGGGCTATGACGGCTACCCCACCATGCAAAAAGCCATGCAGGAAATGGTGCTCAACCGTCTGACCTCCGTGCAGCGTATTGAGGTAGCCAACGACCGCATCGGCGACCAGGACATTCTTTCCCTGGTGCTGCAGTCGGACATGGAGCAGCTGCGGAAAACCGTTTCCAGCGTGGACCGGAAGGACTTTTCCGCCGCCGTCAACGCCATTCTGGATGCGAGAAGAATTTATGTGCTGGGCGTTCGTTCTGCGTCCGCTTTGGCCTCGTTCCTGGGCTATTACCTGAACCTGATGTTCGAGGACGTCCATACCATCACCGCCTCCGGCACCGGCCAGGTGCTGGAAAAACTCATCAGCGCCGGACCGGACGACGTGGTCATTGCCTTCAGCTACCCCCGCTACTCCACCTCCACCGTCACCGGGGCATCCTTCTGCCATTCCAAGGGGGCCAAGATCGTCGCCATGACCGATTCCCGGACCTCCCCCTTGGGCCAGACCAGTGATTTCGTCCTGCAGACCAAAAGCGACATGGCCTCCCTGGTGGATTCTCTGGTGGCACCGCTGAGCGTGGTGAACGCTTTGGTGGTGGCCCTGGCGGCCCGCCGGGAGGAGAAGCTGGCCAAGACCTTCAGCCGATTGGAGGAGATCTGGGAAAAGTACCAGGTCTATGAAAAACAGGATGATTGACGGCATTGTGATCGGCGGCGGTCCCGCCGGAATGTTTGCGGCCATCACCGCCGCAAAGCGAGGGGAAAAAGTCCTGCTGCTGGAAAAAAATGACCGGCTGGGCAAAAAGCTGCTCATTACAGGCAAGGGCCGGTGCAACGTGACCAACCACACCAACGCTCAGGGTGTGCTGGAAAATATTCCCCGGAACAGCCGCTTCCTGTACAGCGCCATGGCGGCTTTTCCCCCGGAAAAAATCGAAGCGTTTTTTGAGGAACAGGGCTGCGCCCTGAAGGTAGAGCGGGGGAACCGGGTGTTTCCCGTATCGGACCGGTCCCAGAGCGTACTGCAGGCCCTGCAAATCGCTCTGCGGCAGAATCATGTGGCCGTGGAGACGGCCCACGTCACCGGCATCCGCACGGAAAACAGTGCCGTCACCGGCGTGGAGGCCGACGGGCGGTTTCTGAGCGCCAAATGGGTGATTCTGGCCACCGGCGGCTTGTCCTATCCCACCACCGGCTCCACCGGTGAGGGCTACCGGATGGCGGAGGCCCTGGGCCATACCGTCACCCCCTGCCACGGCTCCCTGGTGCCCTTGGAAACGGAAGGCCGGGACTGCCCGGAGATGCAGGGACTGTCCCTTCGGAACGTGGCCGTGAAGCTGGTCAACGAGAAGGGAAAAACGGTCTTTTCGGATTTTGGCGAACTGCTTTTCACCCATTTCGGCGTGTCCGGCCCCACCGTCCTCAGCGCCAGCGCCCATCTGCCGGAGGGGAAGTGCCGTCTGGTCATCGACCTGAAACCAGCCCTGGACGAAGAAAAGCTGGACGAGCGTCTGCTGCGGGATCTGGAGTTGTATAAAAACCGGGCCATGGAGAATGCTATGGTGGACCTGCTGCCCCGGAGCATGATCCCGGTGATTTTACGCCGGGCGAATATCGACCCGGCCATGCAGGCCAACGCCCTGACGAAAAAGGACCGTCGGCGGCTCCTTTCCGTTTTGAAGGGCTTCGATCTGACCGTCACCGGCCGCAGGCCCGTGGCCGAAGCCATCATCACCTCCGGCGGCGTGAAGGTCTCGGAGGTGGACCCGAAAACCATGGAATCCAAATTGGTAAAAAATTTCTATTTTGCCGGAGAAATTCTCGATTGCGACGCTTACACCGGTGGATTTAATCTTCAAATCGCCTGGGCCACTGCATTTTCCGCAGGAAACGCCGCCGCAGACAAAAACCGGGATTGACAAAGCGGCTCCTCTGCGGTAGAATAGAGCACAGATTGAATGAGCCTGATTTGGAGGACTGATATTCATGTACGAAAAACTGGTTGCCTACGCTGCCAAGCAGCTGGAACTGGACCCGTCCGAAATTACCCCGGACAGCACCTTTGAGAGCCTGGGCATCGATTCCCTGGACGTGGTGGAAATGGTCATGGACCTGGAAAGCGAGCTGGGCGTGGAACTGGATATGGAAGATCAGAAGATCACCACGTTCCAGGAACTGGCGGACTTTGTGGAGTCCAAGCTGAACTGAAAAAAGAATAACCTTGTTCGGCCGACCGGCTTGTAACAAGGTCGCACTAGTCGGGGAGATAGCGGTGCCCTGTTGCCTGCAATCCGCTACAGCAGGGATGAATTCCCACACCCGGGCTTGATCGAGTGCCGTCTGACCTTCGTAAGCGATGTTGATGGATCGGTCTTGCGCAACGAGATCCCGTGAACCATGTCAGGTGGGGAACCAAGCAGCATTAAGCGGATCGTCTCGTGTGCCGCAGGGCTGCCGTTCCTGAGTCGGCTGCGAAGATCCCGGGTATTCGGCTTGTTCAAATGTGGGTGTGCGATCTTGTTATGAGCCGGTCTGTCTTTTTTGGAAAAATGTGGGAGGAAACCTATGTACCAGGCGCTTTATCGGAAATATCGCCCACAGACCTTTGACGACGTGGTAGGGCAGGGCGCCGTGACCCAGACCCTGAAAACCCAAATCCTCACGGGCAAGCTGAGCCACGCCTATCTGTTCACCGGCTCCCGGGGCACCGGCAAGACCAGCTGCGCCAAGATTCTGGCGAAAGCCGTGAACTGCCTGAACCCCCAGGACGGCAATCCCTGCAACTGCTGCGAGGCCTGCAAAGCGATCGACGACGGCACCTGCATGGACGTTCTGGAGATCGACGCCGCCTCCAACAACGGCGTGGACAGCGTCCGGGACCTGCGGGACGATGCGGCCTATTCGCCCTCCCAGGTCCGCAAGCGGGTGTATATCATCGACGAGGTCCATATGCTCTCCATCTCCGCTTTCAATGCGCTGCTGAAGATCATCGAGGAGCCGCCGGAGCATCTGCTTTTCATTCTGGCAACCACGGAGTTGCATAAGGTCCCGGCCACCATTCTCTCCCGGTGCCAGCGGTTTGCCTTCAAGCGCATCAGCCAGGGCGACATTGCCGCCCGGCTGCAATATGTGGCCTATCAGGAGAATATCGACCTGGACGACAGCGCCGCCCGTATCCTGGCCCGGCTGGCCGACGGCGGTATGCGGGACGGCCTGAGCCTTCTGGACCAGTGCGCTTCGGCGACCACAGGAGAATTGAACGCCCAGGCGGTCTACGACTGTCTCGGCATTGCGGGCATTCAGGAGTGCGGCAGCATGATGGCCGCCATTGCCGACCAGGACAGCAAAACGGCCCTGTCCATTCTCAACCGGCTATATACCCAGGGCAAGGACCTGTCCGCCATGCTGGACGAGTTGGCCTGCCTCATCCGGGACCTGCTGATCCTGCGTGCTGCACCGAAAGAGGGTATTACGCTGCTTTCCGGGGTCACGGCAGACGAGGATGCCCAGGCACTGGCGAAAAAATTCACCGACGCCCAGCTGGTCCGGGACATGACCATCGTGGAGGACACCATGGCGGGCTTCACCCGCAACGCCAGCCGACGGCTGGACGCGGAAGTTTGTCTGCTGCGGCTGTGCCACCCGGAACTGGAACTGACCCCGGAAAGCGTCAACGCCCGGCTCAGCAAAGTTGAGGAACAGCTGGCCACCGGCCAGTTCACCATGCCCACAGATGCGCCCCAACCGGCACCCCAGCCCATAAATGACGAGGAGCTGCCCCCGCCCTTGGACGATGCAGATGCCCCTCCGGAGGAACCGAGCCTTCCGGACGAGACCCCCATGGGTTTCTGGCCGGAACTGTGCGCCAGCATCCGTCAGGAACTGCGCCCGCCGGTATCGGGCTTCTTCACCCAAACCCAGGAAGGACCGGTCAACGGACGTTTGCTGGGCGGACGATTGGTCCTGGAATGTGCCAACGCCTTCACGGTGGAAATGGTCAACCGACCGGAGGTCCTGGCCATCATTGCCAGGAAGGCTTCCGCCATGCTGAAAAAGCCCATGCAGGTGGTGGCCGTTGACAAGTCCGAGCAGCCAAAGCGCAACGCAAATCTCGATCAGCTGCTGAATTTCGGCAGAGAACATTCGGATATTATTTCAATCAAAGAATAAGGAGAACAAGAACGATGGCAAAAGGCGGATTCCGGGGAATGCCCGGGGGAATGAATCAGGCCGCTATGATGAAGCAGGCCCAGAAAATGCAGCAGGAAATGCTGCGGATGCAGGAGGAAATGGAGAATAAAACCTATTCTGCCACCTCCGGCGGCGGCATGGTTACGGCCGAGGTCAACGGCAAGCACGAAGTCGTGAGCCTCACGGTGAAGCCGGAGGCCGTGGACCCGGACGATGTGGAAATGCTCCAGGATATGATCATGGCCGCCGTGAACGAGGCCATGCGGACCGCCGACACGGAAGCCGCCAACAATATGTCCCGGCTCACCGGAGGGCTGAATCTGGGCGGCCTGTTCTAAGGGAGCGGGAGACCCATGCAGTATTTTCCCGCATCCCTGCAAAACCTCACCGACCAGTTTGCCCGGCTGCCCGGCATCGGTGGCAAGACTGCCCAGCGGCTGGCCTTTCATGTGCTGGAATTGCCCCAGGAGGAGGCCCAGGCCTTTGCCGACGCCATTTTGGAGGCCAAGCGCCGGGTCCATACCTGCCCCATCTGTCAGAACCTCACGGACCGGGAAATCTGCCCCATCTGCGACGACCCCAGCCGGGACCGGAGCGTCATTTGCGTGGTGGCCGAGCCGAAGGACGTTATCGCCATGGAGCGGAGCCGGGAGTTCAACGGAGTCTACCATGTGCTTCACGGGGTCATTTCGCCCCTGAATCATGTGTCCCAGGACGACATTAAAATCAAGGAGCTGCTGACCCGTGTGGGCCAGGGAGAGGTCCGGGAGGTCATTATGGCCACCAACCCCGATACGGAAGGGGAGGCCACGGCCATGTACATTTCCCGGCTGCTGCGGCCCATGGAGATCAAAGTCACGAGACTGGCCTACGGCGTGCCCGTGGGCAGCCAGCTGGAATATGCCGACGAAGTGACCTTGTCCCGTGCGCTGGAAGGCCGCCAGGTCATGTGACAAAATTTCCCTTGACAGAATGGCAAAGCTATATTATAATACCACCAACCTACCTGATAGGTTGGTGGATTTCTTTTTGCGGACCCACATGGGACGCAGGGAAGGGGAACCCCATGAAAAACACGATGGAAACCATGATCCGGCATAATTTTCGGTTCGGGCGAATGCGATGTTGTCCCGTATAAACCGAAATAACCATATAAATAGGAAGGAATTATCATCATGTCTGATTACAAATTTGAAACCCTGCAGGTCCATGTGGGCCAGGAGACCGCCGACCCCGCTACCGATGCCCGTGCCGTGCCCATTTACGCCACCACCTCTTATGTGTTCAAGGATTCCGCCCAGGCGGCAGGCCGCTTCGGCCTCACCGAGCCCGGCAACATCTACACCCGTCTGATGAACCCCACCTCCGACGTGTTCGAGAAGCGTATCGCCGCTCTGGAAGGGGGCGCTGCCGCTCTGGCCACCGCTTCCGGCTCTGCGGCCATCACCTACGCCGTGCAGAACATCGCCGTAGCCGGGGACCACATCGTTTCCGCCGCCAACCTGTACGGCGGTACCGTAAACCTGTTCGCCAACACGCTGGTGGAGCAGGGCTTAACCACCACATTCGTGGATCCCTCCGACCCGGCCAATTTTGAAGCCGCTATTCAGCCCAACACCAAGCTGCTCTACGCCGAGACTCTGGGCAATCCCAACTCCGATGTTATCGATTTGGATGCCATCGCCGCCATTGCCCATAAGCACGGCATTCCCCTGATTGTGGACAGCACCTTCGCAACACCTTATCTGCTGCGGCCCATCGAGCATGGGGCAGATATCGTGGTCCACTCTGCCACCAAGTTCATCGGCGGCCACGGCACGGTCATGGGCGGCGTGGTCATTGACTCCGGCAAGTTCGACTGGACTCAGAACGACAAGTTCCCCGGTCTCAGCAAGCCCAATCCCTCCTATCACGGTGTCGTGTTCACCGAGGCCTGCGGAAATCTGGCCTACATCATGAAGATGCGGACCACCATCATGCGGGATCAGGGCGCTACCATTTCTCCCTTCAACTCCTGGCTGCTGCTCCAGGGTCTGGAGACCCTGTCCCTGCGGGTGGAGCGCCACACGGAGAACGCCCTGAAAGTGGTGGAGTACCTGAAAAACCATCCCCAGGTGGAGAAGGTCCATCATCCCTCCCTGGCCACCGGCAAGGAGAAGGAGCTCTACGACCGTTACTTCCCCCATGGGGCCGGTTCCATCTTCACCTTCGAGATCAAGGGCACTGCCGAGACTGCCAAGAAGTTCACCGAGAGCCTGAAACTGTTCTCTTTGCTTGCCAACGTGGCCGACGTGAAGTCCTTGGTCATTCATCCCGCTTCCACCACCCATTCTCAGCTGGATGAGGCCGCTCTGAGAGCCTGCGGCATTTCGCCCACCACCATCCGTCTGTCCATCGGCATCGAGCATATTGACGATATTATCGCCGACCTGCAGCAGGGCTTCGACGCCGTAAAATAAAATTTTCCGAGGAGGAATCTGTAATGTCCCGTATTTACACCTCTGCGGACCAGCTCATCGGCGGCACGCCGCTGCTGGAGCTGACCCATATTGAAAAATTCTATGGCCTGAACGCCAAAATTTTGGCCAAGCTGGAATATTTTAACCCCGCCGGGTCCGTGAAGGACCGGGTGGCCAAAGCCATGATCGACGATGCGGAAGCCAAGGGCATTCTGACCCCGGATTCCGTTATCATTGAGCCCACCTCCGGCAACACCGGCATCGGCCTGGCCAGTGTGGCCGCCGCAAGAGGCTATCGCATCATCATTGTCATGCCGGAGACCATGTCTGTGGAGCGCCGCCAGATCATGAAGGCTTACGGCGCTGAGCTGGTACTGTCCGAAGGTTCCAAGGGCATGAAGGGGGCCATCGCCAAGGCCGATGAGTTGGCCAAGGAGATCCCCAACAGCTTCATTCCCGGCCAGTTTGTGAACCCTGCCAACCCCAAGGCCCACTTCGAGACTACCGGCCCGGAGATTTACCGGGATACCGATGGGAGTGTGGATATTTTCGTGGCCGGTGTGGGTACCGGCGGCACGCTGACCGGCGTGGGCCGGTATCTGAAGGAGAAGAAGCCCGACGTGAAGATCGTGGCCGTGGAGCCGAAAAGCTCTGCGGTGCTGTCCACCGGCGTGGCTGGTCCTCATAAGATTCAGGGCATCGGCGCAGGCTTCGTGCCGGATATTCTGGATACCAAGATTTACGACGAGATCATCCCCGTGGAGAACGAGGACGCCTTCCGTCTGGGCCGGGAGATCAGCAAACGGGAGGGCGTGCTGGTAGGCATTTCCTCCGGCGCTGCCCTGTGGGCTGCCGTGGAGCTGGCCAAGCGGCCGGAAAACGCAGGCAAGAACATCGTGGTCCTGCTGCCGGACACCGGCGACCGGTATCTCTCCACGCCGCTGTTCGGGTAAGGCATGGGCAGAAACGTACTGGTCGCCATGAGCGGTGGCGTGGATTCCAGCGTGGCCGCCAAGCTGCTGCTGGATGCCGGGGACAACTGCTTCGGCTGCACCATGAAGCTCTACGCCAACGAGGATGCGGGCATTTCCCGTGGTCACACCTGCTGCTCTCTGGATGATGTAGAGGATGCAAGAAGCGTTGCCTTCCGATTGGGGATCCCCTATCAGGTGTTCAATTTTTCCGATGATTTTCGGGAAAAGGTCATTGGAAATTTTGTGGACAGCTACTGCCGGGGCATCACCCCCAACCCCTGCATCGAGTGCAACAAGCACATGAAATTCGACAAGCTGCACCTGCGGGCCAAGACGCTGGGTTATGACTATGTGGCCACCGGCCACTATGCCCGTATTTCCCAGGAAAATGGGAAGTACGTCCTGAAAAAGGCCCTGGACCCCAGCAAGGACCAAAGCTATGTACTTTACGCCATGGACCAGGAGCAGCTGGCCCACACCCTGTTCCCCCTAGGGGAACTGAGCAAGCAGGAGACCCGGAAAATCGCCGAGGGAAGCGGCTTCATCAACGCCGATAAGCCGGATTCTCAGGACATCTGCTTCGTCCCCGACGGGGATTACGCACGGGTCATTGAACTGCGGACCGGCAAAAAGGCGGAGCCGGGGAATTTCGTGGATTCCAATGGTAATGTTCTGGGCCAGCATCAGGGCATCATCCGCTACACCATCGGCCAGCACCGGGGCCTGGGTCTCCATCTGCCCGACAAGCACTATGTCACCGAAATTCGTGCCAAGGACAACACCGTGGTCCTTGGGCCTTATGAGGAACTGTTCCGGAAGGAAATTCGGGTAGGGGAATTCCATTGGATTTCAGGAGAAATCCCCGCAGAGCCCGTACCCTGCAAGGTGAAAATTCGCTACCGCCAGCCGGAACAGCCTGCTTATGTTTATCCGGAGGCTGACGGTGGGGCCAGGATCGTTTTTTCCGAACCCCAGCGGGCTGCGACCCCCGGTCAAGCCGCCGTGGCCTACGACGGCGACACCGTCCTTGGGGGCGGGGTCATTACCGAACTGATGCAATAAGAAGGGAGTCCATTCCATGATCTCTACCCGCGGCAGATACTCCGTCCGCGTGCTGCTGGACCTGGCGGAACACCGGAACGGCGGTTATATTCCCATGAAAGAGGTTGCCGCCCGGCAGGAGATCTCTTTGAAGTATCTGGAGCGCATCATGCCCCTGCTGACCCAGGCCGGGCTGGTGGAGGGCGTTCACGGCAAAGGCGGCGGCTATCGCCTGTGCCGGGAGCCGGAGGACTATTCCATCGGCGAAATTCTCCATATTACGGAAGGGGACATGGCCCCGGTGGCCTGTCTGGAATGCGGTGCAGCCCCCTGTCCCCGGGCAGCTTTCTGCAAGACGCTTCCCATGTGGAAGCGGTATCAGGAGTTGACCGACGAATACTTTAATAACATTTCCCTGCGGGACTTGCTGCAAACAGAGGTCCAGGGGGACTATGTTATATAACCTCTCCTCAATAGGACGCCCCGGTGTGATTTTGGTCGCACCGGGGCGTTCGCTATATGAGCAAAAAAGCACGCCGATGGGACTCAGGCCCCACCGGCGTGTTCGATCATATCCAGCTTTTCGCTGCGCTTCATTTGCTTGACGGCCCATTCCCTCTGAAGGGCGGCGGACTTATCCGGCACTTCCTCCCGATAGACCATGGTCACGGGCAGCCGGCAGCGGGTGTATTTGGCTCCTTTCCCGGCGTTGTGGGCGGCCAGACGGCGGTCCGGGTCATTGGTGGAGCCGGTGTAGAGGGTCCCGTCGGCGCAGCGGAGAATATACACATACCACTTCATGCCTTTTTCCGGTGAAAATACCGCTTATCCAGAGTGGTCAACAGGAAATCCGTCACCAGAAACGTAACGTTGCCCAAGGCCAGCAGCACCAGCAGCAAAATCCGCTGGGCCTCCACGGTGGCCCCCTCCACCTCCAGGCCCATCAAGGAAATCAGGACCCAGTAAAGGCCGATGCTCAGCACATTGAAGAACACCAGCTTCCAGAACCAACGCAGATGACTCTTTTCAAAAACCGGCTTCACAATAGGGTAGCTGCCCAGGGCCAGGAACACCCCCGCCGCCTCTTTGTCCGGGGACAGCAGCAGTCCCAGCAGAGCCACCGCTGCATACCATGTCCAAGCCAGCTTTGCTCCGCATTTTTCGTAGACCACCTTGCAGAGGAGCAGACACAGCAGGGGACAGACGTAGGTCGTGCCGGGGACCAGGGTCCCTAGGCTCAGAAATACCACGGCCAGCCCCGCCAGCACGCCTCCAAGGGCGATGGACTGCACTTGACGGTTTCTCATCTGTGGTGCTTCAGCAGGTCGTATTTAATGTCCCACAGCTTCTGGGAAAGGTCCACATAGTAGGTGTGGGGGTTGTCGAAGCGCTTCACCTCGTCCCAGAGGGCGTCCACTTCCTTTGTGCAGTAGGCCTTGATTTCCTGCAAGGAGGGCAGGGAATAGACCAGTTCACCGTTCTTGAAAATCGGTACCTGCAGTTCCCGTGCAGTGTAATTATACACGGTTTTCGTTTTCCAGGTGGCATCCGGGTCGAAAATCGTCAGGTCCTTGCTGTCATCCACCACTTCATCGTGAACGCAGAGGTAGTCCGCAATGGCTTTTCCGGTGTCGTTGCCGTAGAACCGGTAGAGCTTCTTGAAGTGAGGGTTGGTGATCTTGCCCACGTTCTCGGAGATTTTGATTTTCGGCTGGATGTTGCCGTCGGCATCCTCCACAGCAGCCAGCTTGTACACGCCGCCGAACACCGGTTCGGACCGGGCGGTAATGAGCCGCTCGCCCACGCCGAACATATCGATCTTGGCCCCCTGACGGAGAATATCCTGAATGATATACTCGTCCAGAGAGTTGGAAACGGAGATCTGGCACTCGGTCCAGCCCGCCTCGTCCAGCATCTTCCGGGCCTGCTGCGTCAGATAGGCCATATCGCCGGAATCCAGCCGGATGCCGCATTTGGTGATGCCCATGGGCTTCAGGACCTCGTTAAAGGCCTTGATAGCGTTGGGGACACCGGAATGCAGGGTGTTGTAAGTGTCCACCAGCAGCACAGCGTTGGTGGGATAAATTTCGCAGTAGGCCTTGAAGGCATCAAACTCGCTGTCGAACATCTGCACCCAGGCATGGGCCATGGTGCCTCCGGCGTACACGCCGTACAGCTGGTCGGAGATGGTGCAGGCGGTGCCGTTGCAGCCGCCGATATAGGCCGCTCTGGCACCCAGAATGGCGGCATCCGCTCCCTGGGCCCGGCGGGAGCCGAATTCCAGCACCGTCCGGCCCTCGGCGGCACGGACCACCCGGTTGGCCTTGGTGGCGATGAGGCTCTGATGGTTGATGCTCAGAAGCAGAAACGTCTCAATCAGCTGGGCCTCGATGGCCGGGGCCCGGACCGTGATGATCGGCTCCTTGGGGAAGATAGGCGTTCCCTCCGGCACGGCCCAGATGTCGCCGGTGAAGCGGAAATTGGCCAGATACTGCAGAAAATCCTCGCAGAACAGATTCCGGCCACGGAGATATTCAATGTCCTCCGGGTCAAAATGCAGGTCCCGGATATACTGGACGATCTGCTCCAGACCCGCCGCAATGGCAAAGCCGCCGCCGTCGGGACACTGACGGAAGAACACATCGAAATAGCAGATGCGGTCCTTGTAGCCCCGCTCAAAGTAGCCGTTGCCCATGGTCAGCTCATAGAAGTCGCAGAGCATGGTGAGATTGAGTTTTTCGCTGGTAGCCATAAAAAGCACCTCATTTTTGTAAATTACCGCTATTATACGATATTCCGGCGAAAATAGCAAATGGATTTTCAAAAAAGAAACGGGACAGAATTCCGCTTCTGTCCCGTTTTGCTTTTTTACATATCGAAAACGCCCATGATGATGATGCCGATTACAATGATGGCAATGGACAAATAGTGCTTCCAGCTGAGCTTTTCTTTCAGGAACAACCGGCTCCACAGCACGCTGGCGGCACAGTAAGAGGAGATGATCGGGGCCGCCATGGCGACGTGTTCCGTATCGGAAAGAGCATAGATATAGAACAGCTGACCCACAGTCTCACAGATGGCACCCAGATACTTGGGCAGTTCCAGTTCCGCCTTGAACTTGGCCTTCTTCACCACCAGCAAGTAAACGAGGGATACCGCACCGGCGAACAGGAACGTCAGCTCATAGGCCACGTTGCAGGAATCCGCCATGCCTTCCCCCAGTTTGTCCAGTACCAGAGCATCCGCAAAAGTCCCGGCGGCATCCAGCAGACAGTAGGCAATGGGCAGGGCCAGGGCCATCCAGCTTTTGGCGTACTTATAATTGGAAGCCTGCTGACGGGCCTTGCGCAGGTCATCATCCTCATTGGCCTCCACCAGGCTCAGGGCCACCACACCGATGCAGGCCATGGCCACGGCCAGGTACTGTATCCCCACCATTTCTCCGGCAGTGCCGGTGATGATGGAGAGAATGGCCACCAGAGCGCCGGAGGAATTGCAGATAGGGGAGGAGATGGACAGTTCAATGTACCGCAGGCCCACATAGCCCAGGGCCATGGACACGATGTACAGCAGGGACACAGGCAGGTACAGCCAGATAATGTCCCAGGTGATGGGCACGTCGTTCAGGAACACCTCGTAGGCCGCATGGAGACCCATGATAACGCCCACGGCCACCACCATTTTCAGGTGGGAATTCTTATCGCTGCCATCCCGGCAGCCGATTTTCGAGAAAAAGTCCGAACCGCTCCAGCAGAGCAGTGCAATGACAGCAAACCAAAACCAATTCATAGGGAAACAAGACCTCCGTCGATCATTTTTTGTAAACTCATTAAAATACCCAGCTTTGCGTGATACCAGGTCAGGCCGCCCTGGAAATAGACGGCAAAGGGGGCACGGATGGGGCCGTCGGCGCTGAGCTCAATGGACGAACCCTGGACGAAAGCGCCTGCCGCCATAATGACCTGATCGTTATAGCCCGGCATATCCCAGGGCATGGGGGTGGCGTAGGAATCCACGGGAGCGGCGGCCTGGATGCCCTGGCAGAAGGCGATCATACCCGCTTCGCTGCCCAGTTCCACCGCCTGAATGATGTCGTGCCGGGATTCGGATGCGTTGGGCACACACCGGAAGCCCAGAGGCTCATAGAGATTGGCGGCGAAAATAGCGCCCTTCTCCGCACCGGCCACCACGGTAGGTGCCAGGAAGAAGCCCTGATAGAAGTCCTTCATCACACCGAAGTTGGCGCCTACTTCCTGACCCAGGCCCGGAGCGGACAGCCGGTAAGCGCAGCGCTCCACCAGGTCTGCCTTGCCACAGATATAACCGCCGCTGGTAGCCAGACCGCCGCCTGGGTTTTTGATGAGGGAACCCACCACCAGGTCCGCTCCCACGTCGGAAGGCTCGATGGTCTCCACAAACTCACCGTAGCAGTTATCCACCATGCAGACAAGGTCGCTCTTGATGGATCTGATGAACTCGATCAGCTTTCCGATGCGGTCCACGGAGAAGGTAGGCCGGGTGGCGTAGCCCTTGGAGCGCTGGATGGTCACCAGCTTGGTCTTTTCGTTGATGGCGCTGCGGATGCCGTCCAGATCGAAGCCGCCATCCGGCAGCAGGTCCACCTGCCGGTAGGAAACGCCATACTCCTTCAAAGAGCAGGGGCTTTCCCGGATGCCGATGACCTCCTGCAGGGTATCGTAGGGCATTCCAACCGGGGAGAGCAGTTCGTCCCCGGGCAGCAGGTTGGCGCTGAGGGCCACGGTCAGGGCGTGGGTGCCACAGGTGATCTGAGGCCGCACCAGAGCTGCCTCCGTGTGAAATACATCCGCATAGACCCGTTCCAGGCAGTCCCGGCCGGTGTCGTCGTAGCCGTAGCCCGTGGAGGGCACGAAGCAGGCGGCGCTGACCCGATTTTTCTGCATGGCAGCCAGGACCTTGGCCTGGTTATACTCGGCCACCTTATCCACGGCGGCGAACCGGTCCGCCAGCTTGTCCAGAATCTTTTCGCCATAAGCATAAACACCGGGGGAAATGCCCATGCGCTCATAGAGTTCCAATAATGCGTCCATGATTACTCCTCTTTCTTTACAGAATTCAACATTTTATCCGCCAGATCGTTCAGGTCCTCCGGCCGGGAAATGAGCATTCCCGTGTCCTCCTCGCCCACGATCAGCAGCGTATCCCCAGGGCGGATGTGGAAAAGCTCCCGTGCTTCCTTGGGGATGACGATCTGCCCCCGATCGCCGACCTTGGCCGTGCCGAACACCCGACGGGAGTTGCTTTTGCCCAGAATATGTTTGCCTCCAGGCATGGGAATCACCGTCCTATTTTTCATACTTTTCATACCTCGCAAAGTATAAAGGATTCCGCCCCGGATGTCAATACCCAGGGCGGAAAAATTTCACTTTTTCAGGCGGTCCGGGGCCTCCGTGCCGTCTGCCGGTGCGGCAAAAAACGTCTTTTTATCGTCTGTTATTGTTGCTTCTTCTGCCGAACAGCACGATGAGCCGCAGAAGCTGGGCCAAGGCCGTGGCCGTAGCTGCAACATACGTCATGGCAGCAGCTGTCAGTGTCTTTCGTGCGCCCTTCTGCTCCTCCTCGGTGAGGATGCCTGTGGATTCAATGGTCTGCAAGGCCCGGTGGCTGGCGTTGAACTCCACGGGGAGGGTCGCAAACTGGAACACCACGGAAAGGCCAAAACAGGCGATGCCAATATAGATAATGGTATCAGAGAACTGGCCCAGGCCGGAAAACAGGATGCCCAGCAAAATCAGGGGCATGGCCAGCTTGGAGCCGATGTTCGTCACAGGAATGATGGCCGCCCGAAGCTTGATGGGGGCGTAGTCCTGAGCGTACTGGACTGCATGACCGGCCTCGTGGCAGGCCACGCCGATGGCGGCGGTGGAGGTATTGTCATACACGCTGTCCGAAAGGCGAATGACGTTGGCTCGGGGATCATAGTGGTCCGTCAGGTTGCCGGACACCCGCTCAATGCGGACACCGCTGACGCCGTTGGCGCTGAGGACCCGCATGGCAGCCTCCTGAGCGGTCAGTCCCCGGAGGGTCCGCTGCTGGGAATACTTCTTAAAAGTGCTGTTCACTTTGGCGCTGGCCCACAGGGACAGAATCAGGCAGGGCAGCACCAGGACGATATACGTCCAGTCGAAACCGTAGTAATAATAGGGCATATATTTTTTCTCCTTTATTCATCGATTGGCTCCATGGCCTCGTGGAGCCGGTCCGTGACTGCACCACGGAAAATGGGGAAGGACTGGGCGTGGAGGGTATGGAGTGCACCGGCGCTGTACTGCACCGGCACGTTGCCGGACATGGACAGGTCCTGGTCGAACACGAACTTGATCTCCGGGTCCTGCTGACCGTTCCGGCGGACAAGGCCGGGACCGGCATGAATTTTTCCTTTGCAGCCACCAGGGAGATTCAGTTCCACATCCACGCAGCAGCGGGTGGTGCCGGCTTCATTCACGTCGTCCTCCGCCAGGATGCCCAGATAACAGGGCTGGAACAGTTCCCGGAAGGGAACGCCCTCCAGGTCCAGATCCCGCCGGGACACAAAATTCAGGTACCGCAAACCTACCCGCTCAAAGCAGGAGGGAGCGTAGGTCTTGATGAACGCCGCCAGGGGCAGGTCCAGCATTTTTGCAAATTCTTCCCAATTATGATACTCCGAGCAGGTCAGGGACAGAAATTTGCTGGTGAGATTCACCTGCCACTTGCCGTCCAGAGAGGCAAAGCGGTGATTCACGATGGGTTCCTGCTGGCCGGGCTGGGGAACCTTGGACAGGTCATATTTGGGAAAGGTGTGCCGGACGGCCTCCTGAAAAGCCGCCGGAGACTGGGCGGCGATCATTAAAATTTCCGGGTAACGCAGCTGACAGATCACATCCGCCAGAGGGCTTTTCCGATAAGTACAATGGGGTTCCTGGGAAAACATACGATCCCTCCTAAAATCTTTCTTTTATTATACGCCGAGTTTGAAAAGAATGCAAGGCGGAGCCGTGAATCTTTACAATCCGGCCATATCTTGTTATAATAGGTCCAACACAAACTTCGGGAGGCGACCCTATGGGATTTCTTTATCTGCTGGAAAGTATCCGCACCCCCTTTCTGGACACACTGATGATGCTCCTTACCCGCTTGGGGGAGGAGACGGCGTTTCTGGCGGTGGCGCTGGTATTTTTCTGGTGCATCGACAAGCGGAAAGGCTATTATATCATGGGGGTGGGCCTGACCGGCACCCTGGCAGCTCAATTCCTGAAGCTGACCTGCCGGGTCCCCCGGCCCTGGATGCTGGACCCCAATTTCACCATTGTGGAAAAGGCCCGTGCGGGAGCCTATGATTACAGCTTCCCCAGCGGCCATACCCAGAGCGCCGTAGCCGTCTTCGGCAGCGTGGCCATGGTCACGAAAAAGAAGTGGCTTCGCATTTGCTGCATCGTTGCGGCCGTTCTGGTTCCGGTCTCCCGGATGTATCTGGGGGTCCACACGCCTTTGGACGTAAGCGTGGGTGCGCTCATTTCCCTGGTGCTGCTCTTTGTCCTGCGGCCGGTGTTCCTGGAAGGGGAGGGGAAGCGGACAAGCTATGCTCTGGCAGGGATGCTGGTCCTGGCCGCCGGCTACCTGTGCTACGCCCAATTCTGGCCCTTCCCGGCGGACATCGATGCGGGCAGTCTGGCCGGCGGGCAGAAAAACGCCTACACCCTGCTGGGGGCGCTGCTTGGTCTGATTCTCGGCTATATCCTGGATGAAAAAGTCACTCATTTTTCCGTAAAAGCCTGCCCATGGGTGCAGGTGCTGAAGGTTCTGGGAGGGCTGATCGTAACGGTTGCCGTCATGGAGCTGACGAAAAAGCCCTTGGATGCCCTGTTCAACGGCCATCTTTTCGCACGGCTGCTGCGCTACACGCTGACCACTTTTGTGGCCTCCGGCCTGTGGCCCATGACCTTCCGCTGGTTTGGAAAACTGAGTAAGGAGCAAGAAAAATGAACTACGCCACCATCAAAAACTGCGACATTGCCAACGGCCCCGGGGTCCGGGTGAGCCTGTTCGTCTCCGGCTGCACCCACCATTGCAAAGGCTGCTTCAATCAGGAGGCCTGGGATTTTCACTACGGAAAGCCCTTCACCCAGGAGACCATTGACCAGATTCTCGCCATGCTGGCCCCCGGCTATATCCGTGGTCTGACCCTGCTGGGCGGGGAGCCTTTTGAGCCGGAAAATCAGGGCCCCATCGTGGAACTTTTGCGGCAGGTGAAGGCAAAATTCCCGGAAAAGAGCGTCTGGGCCTTCTCCGGCTATCTGTTCGACCGGGACATTCTCCCCGGAAAGCTGGGGGACCCGGCCATTACGAGAGAATACCTCGGCTATCTGGATGTGCTGGTGGATGGTCCCTTCGTGGAAGCCAAAAAGGACCTGGCTCTCCGGTTCCGGGGGTCCTCTAACCAGCGGCTCATCGATGTGCCGAAAACACTGAAGGAAGGAAAAATCGTCCTCTGGGAGGACTGGCAGGGCGATTTGAAAGGGATGAAGTAATGGAAGCCATTCGTGTAAAAAAACTCCGGGAGGGGGCGCTGCTGCCCACCTACGGCACGGCCCAGGCCGCCGGCGCAGACCTGTACGCCTGTCTGGAAGCCCCGCTGACCATTGCTCCCGGCGAAACGGCCTGGGTCCCTACCGGGCTGGCGCTGGAAGTTCCGGAGGGCTGCGCCGGGCTTGTCTACGCCCGCAGCGGCCTGGCTACCAAGCGGGGCCTGGCCCCGGCCAACAAGGTCGGCGTGATCGACAGCGACTACCGGGGGGAGATCACCGTGGTCCTCTACAATCACGGTCCCGAACCCCAGACCATTTCCTCCGGGGAGCGCATCGCCCAACTCATCGTCACTCCGGTGCTGACCCCGGCCTACACGGAAACGGACCGGCTCACCGAGACCCTCCGTGGCACCGGCGGCTTCGGCTCCACCGGAAAGTAAGCACCGCCTAACAAATTTTCAGCCGAGAAACGTAAAAATTTAGCAAAAAACACATATGTACATTTGCCCTTGGATTGCATATAATTGTATTGTGGCCCGGATGGGTCGAAAAATAAAATCACTGAGGTAAAGTATGGATATTTTTGCCATCATCAAGCTGCTGGGTGGCTTGGCCATGTTCCTCTACGGTATCGAGATCATGGGCGACGGTCTGAAAAACAGTTCCGGCGCTGCCCTGAAAAAGGTACTGGAAAAGGTAACGGGCAACGTGCTGGTGGGCGTGCTCACCGGTACGCTGGTCACGGCCGTCATTCAAAGCTCCACCGCTACCATCGTGCTGACCGTGGCCCTGATCGGTGCGGGCGTGCTGTCCCTGCGGCAGGCCGTCTCCATCGTCCTGGGCGCCAACATCGGCACCACCATCACCGCCCAGATCATCCGCCTGATGGACATCGATTCCAACGGCAACATGGTCCTGGAATTCTGCAAGCCGGAGAATCTGGCTCCCATCGCCCTGGTGGTGGGCATCATTCTCATCATGTTCGTGAAGCGCAAGAGTGTAAAAACTGTCGGCGATATTTTCATCGGCTTCGGCATCCTGTTCTCCGGCCTTCTGAACATGACCGCCGCCGTGAACCCTCTGTCCGATTCCCCGGAGTTCGCCGCCGTTCTGGCCCGATTCGCCGGGAACCCGCTGCTGGGCATTCTGTCCGGTCTGGTGCTGACCGTAGTGGTCCAGAGTTCTTCCGCCATGGTGGGTATGCTCCAGGCCCTTTCTTCTACCGGCGCCATGACCTTCTCCATGGTCTATCCCGTCATCATGGGCATCAACCTGGGCACCTGTGTCACCACAGCCATGGTCTGCTCCATCGGCTCCAGCAAGGACGCCAAGCGCACCGGCGTGGTCCATATTGCCTTTAATACCATCGGCACAATTCTCTTTATGATTGTCATGACCATTCTGCAGAAGAACAGTCTGTTCGGGGACAGCTTCTGGACCAAGGCCGTGGACAGCGGCGGAATCGCCAACTTCCAGACGGTTTTCAACGTCATCACCGCCATCGCCCTGCTGCCCTTCACCAATCAGCTGGTGAAGCTGTCCAAGGTAATTGTGAAAGAGGACAAGCCGGAGGACCTGCCCCATCCGGAATTGCATACCCTGGACCCGAAGCTGTATATTTCTCCCGCCGTGGCCGTCAGCGAGGCCACCAAGGCCGTGGCCGCCATGGGAACCATCGCCAAGGACAACTTTGCCCGTGGCTGCGACCAGCTTTTCAAGTATGACGCCAACACCGTGAAGAAGATCGACCAGGACGAGGATTGCCTGGACACCTTTGCGGACACCTCCGACCACTTCCTCATTGGCCTGAGTAAGGCCGTGGAAAGTGAGCAGGAGGACCGGCAGCTGGATATGCTCATGCAGGTAGTCCCCAACTTCGAGCGGGTAGGGGATTATGCCACCAATCTGGTGGAGCTGTCCCAGCGGCTCAGCGCCGACGGCGGCAGCTTCTCCGACATGGCCAAGCAGGAATTGAGGATCATCTGCGGTGCGGTCAACGAAATTCTCTCCATGACCGTGGACGCTTTCTCCCGGGACGACAAGCAGTTGGTCCGGAAAATCGAGCCCTTCGAGGAAGTCATTGACGACATGGTGATGATCCTGCGGGACCGGCACACCAAGCGTCTGAAGGCCAGCGCCTGCTCCGTGAACTCCGGTCTGGTGTTCATGGAGACCCTGACCTATCTGGAACGGGCCAGTGACCAGTGCTCCTCCATCGCCGTGATGATGATGTCCCGGGACAACGAGACCATCCTGCAAAATCACTACGAGTACCTGCGGGAGCTACACGCCGGAAACGACCAGGAATATCTGGCGGAAAAGGAATGCCGCCGGAAGCAGTATATCGATGCGCTGAAAAATATCGGCTGAGCAAGACCCCTCCGGGAAGTTTCCCGGAGGGGCTTTTTGATTTTAGAACACAAAAAAATCAGGCAGCATCCGCAATTACCGGATACTGCCTGGTTTTTGTATTTTCTTAGTAGAACAGCAGATCGGAATAGGTGGGGTAGGGCCAGCGGGACTTGCCCACCAGAGCTTCCAGGGTATCTGCATCCTTCCGGGCATAGGCCATATCCCGCAGGAGCACATCGTGGCAGTAATCTGCCCGGCGCAGGTCCTGCTCCGTGGGGAGGCTCTGCACATGGGTATTCAGGGCCTCACAGGTCTCATAGAGCCGGTCAGCAGTGGTGCTGAGCCGGTTCAGAAGCTCCGTTTCGCTCTTACAGGGAACCCCCGCCGCCTGCTTCAGGGCAACGCCCTGGGCCAAGTCACGGGTATAGTCAAAGACAGCCGGGAGAATTTGCTTGCGGATCATGTCCACCATGGTACGGGCCTCGATGCGGACGGTCTTGACATAGGCTTCCAGATGAATTTCATACCGGGCCCGGAATTCCTCGGCGGAGAAAATTTTCCGGCGGGTCACCAGGTCCAGGTTCTTCTCGCTGATGTAGCTGGGCAGGGCCGCATTGGTAGAGGCGTAGTTGCTCAGGCCCCGGCGGGCAGCCTCAAGAGTCCAGTCAGAGGAATAGCCGTTGCCGTTGAAGATGATGCGCTGGTGGCTGGTCAGGGCGTCGCAGATGAGGGTCTGCAAGGTAGCGTCGAAGTCCTCCGCCTTTTCCAGTGCGTCGGCAAATTTACCCAATTCCTCGGCCATGATGGCGTTCAGGGCGATATTCGGGCCGGAAATGGACTGGGAGGAGCCCAGCATCCGGAATTCAAACTTGTTGCCGGTAAAGGCAAGGGGAGACGTCCGATTCCGGTCAGTGGTGTCCTTGGGGATGGCGGGCAGCACGTCTACGCCGATGCGCATGACGCTCTTTTCCGGCTCCTGATAGTTGGTGCCGTTGATGATGGAATCCACCACAGCAGTCAACTCATCACCCAGGAAGATGGAGAGGATAGCAGGCGGAGCCTCATTGGCACCCAGCCGGTGATCGTTGCCCGCAAAGGCTACGGTAGAACGAAGGAAATCCTGATATTCGTCCACGCCCTGGACGAAAGCCGCCAGGAACACCAGGAACTGAGCATTCTGCCGGGGTGTCTTGCCGGGGCTGAACAGATTCTTGCCGGTGTCGGTGGCCAGGGACCAGTTGTTGTGCTTGCCGGAACCGTTGACCCCGGCGAAGGGCTTTTCATGGAGCAGGCACACCAAATTGTGCTTGGCGGCGCACTTCTTCATGATCTCCATGACCAGCTGGTTGTTGTCGCAGGCGGTATTGGCATCGGTGTACACCGGAGCCATTTCGTGCTGACAGGGGGCCACTTCGTTGTGCTTGGTCTTGGACAGGATGCCCAGCCGCCAGAGCTGTTCGTCCAAGTCCTTCATAAAGGAGGACACACGGGTGCGGATAGTGCCGTAATAATGGTCGCCCATTTCCTGGCCCTTGGGAGCCGGTGCACCGAACAGCGTCCGTCCCGTGAGCCGCAGGTCCTCCCGCTGAGCATACAGGTCCTTGGGCAGCAGGAAATACTCCTGCTCGGCACCCACGCAGGAGATGATGCGCTTGGTCTCCTGATCGCCGAACAGCCGCAGGATGCGGATGGCCTCCCGGGAAACTTCATCAATGGATCGCAGCAGGGGGGTCTTTTTGTCCAGGGCTGCGCCGGTATAGGAGAAGAAGCAGGTGGGGATGTACAGGCTCCCGTCCTTCACGAAGGCGAAGGCGGTGGGGTCCCAGGCGGTGTAGCCACGGGCTTCAAACGTGGCCCGCAGACCGCCGGAGGGGAAGGAGGAGGCGTCGGATTCGCCCTGGACCAACTCCTTGCCGGAGAAGGCCATGATGACCCGCCCGTCGCCGATGGGTTCAATAAAGGAATCGTGCTTTTCCGCCGTGATGCCCGTCATGGGCTGGAACCAGTGGGTAAAGTGGGTGGCGCCGTGCTCAATGGCCCAGACCTTCATGGCCTCAGCAATTTCGTTGGCCACCGGCAGCTCCAGGGGCAGGCCTGTGGCAATGCTGTTCTTCCAGGCGTGATAGACCGCCGGGGACAGCCGCTGCTGCATGACCGCCTCGTTAAATACGTCGCTTCCAAAAATTTCCGGTACGTTCAGATGTTCGCCCATTCCGTTTCCGTTCCCTTTCCTGAAAAATTTCGTCGCTTGCGAAAGTCTTACAGTTGAATTCTATGTGAAAATCGTAGAAAAAGCAAGAAGTCCCAGCGTAAAAAAAGCGGCAGGGTTTCCCGTCTCTTTTGTGGATTGTTACGAATCTCTTTTCCGGGCTTTGGAATTATGAATTTTTATCCCGTTTCATATTGCATTTTTTGGAAGAAGGACGTATAATATCCCGGTCAATAAAGCAATTTCAGTGGAAGGATGATGGATATGACCCCCTATTCCTGCAAATCCAGAGAGGAACTGGAACAGGAGCATGAAGCGCTTCTCAAAGCATTTGAAGCACAAAAGCAGCTTGGACTGCATTTGAATATGGCCCGCGGCAAGCCCTCCTCGGAGCAATTGGACCTGGTCAGCGGTATCTTGACCGCCGTGACCACCCCGGAGGAGTGCATGGACGGCAATCTGGACTGCCGGAATTACGGCGAACTGGCCGGTATTCCCAGCGCACGGGCCTACTGGGCGGACGTGCTGGGCTGCAAGCCGGAGCAGACCTTTATCGGCGGTCCTTCCAGCCTGACGCTGATGTCCGATGTCATCACCCGTGCCTACACCCACGGCCTGCTCCACAGCGAGCGGCCCTGGTGCAAGGAGGAGCAGGTGAAATTTCTCTGCCCCAGCCCCGGCTATGACCGGCACTTCCGCATTACCGAGTTCATGGGCGCAGAGTTGATTCCCATTCCCATGACCTATGACGGCCCGGACATGGACCTGGTTGAAAAATATGTGCAGGACAAGAGCGTGAAGGGCATCTGGTGCGTGCCAAAATACTCCAATCCCGACGGCATCGTCTATTCCGACGAGACCGTCCGCCGCTTTGCCAATCTGAATCCCGCCGCCCCGGATTTCGTCATCATGTGGGACAACGCCTACGGCCTCCACGAGTTTGATGGCGACTACCAGCCCTTCCCGGACATTCTTTCCCTGTGCGCCCAGGCGGGCCACCCGGATATGGTTATGGAGTTTGCTTCCACCTCCAAAATTACCTTCGCCGGAGCGGGCTTCTCCGTGCTGGCGGCCTCCGAGGCCAACATCGCCTACTTCACCAAGCTGATGGGCGTTCAGATGATCTCCTATGACAAGGTCAACCAGCTGCGCCATGTGCGCTTCCTCAAGAACAAAGCACACACCCTGGAAATTATGAAGCAGCACGCCGCAATTCTCCGACCCAAGTTCCATGTGGTCTTTGACACATTGAACCGGGAGGTGGCCCCCTGCGGCTTTGCCCGATGGGTGGAGCCGAAAGGCGGCTATTTTGTCAGCTTCTTCACCATGCCGGGAACCGCCAAGCGGGCCCTGAAGCTCTGCGCCGAGGCCGGCGTCACCATGACCGGTGCCGGTGCCGCCTTCCCCTACGGGGTGGACCCGGAGGACAGCAACATCCGCATTGCCCCCAGCTACCCCACGGTCACGGAATTGCAGCAGGCTATGGATATTTTCTGCACCTGCATCAAGCTGGCGGCTGTCGAAAAGCTGCTTCGGAACTAAAAATTTTCTGATAC
>OBYM01000271.1_pt1 | contig 31510 bp, 36 predicted proteins | sample 1538191 | NCBI WGS metagenome assembly OBYM01 (sample SAMEA2580165, study PRJEB22360) | human gut metagenome | biome: human gut; feature: human-associated habitat; material: faeces | place: Denmark | collected 2008/2010 | reverse complement strand
AGCTACCATAATCAAATCATTTAACATTTTCAAACTTTTTCATCAAATGACTTGAATTTTATATAGTTAGCTCCTTAAATATATTATATTATTAAAATTATTTTTTTTCAACAAAATTAAAAAAGATTTTAAATGTGTGAGTATACAATTTGGATAAGATAGTTTATAATACATGTAAAAGGAGAAAAGAATGAAAAAGAAAATATTATTTATATTATCAATGATGTTATTAATGGGGTGTCAATCAAGTCAACAACCCATCAATAAAATAACATTAACTCAACCAGCGACATTGCTCTATTTTTATATTGAAACATGTTCAGAATGTCAATCTTTCCAGGATGATGCTATTCCATATTTACATGAAACATTTGGAGATACATTAACGATTCAACAATATGATCTTGATGATGAAGCGACACAGGCTGTTTATGAAGATGTTATTACACAGCTTGATCAGTTTGACCAATCGCTTTATGGTATGGGGCCAATGTATGCCTTAGATGGTTATTTTGCGAAAGTTGGCTATACTTCTGGTGATGAAGAATATTTAGTCAAAGATATTGATAACGCTATAAATGATAAAGCATTAAGTGATGAATTAAGTGGACTACGTTTTCTTTATCAACAAGAATAATTGAAAAAGCTATTTCTTGTTTTATTGCTTTTTTTGAGTGGTTGTCAAAATCGACCACAATATTATTTATATGTTTATTATGCGAAAACATGTCCACGTTGTCGTTCGTTTATTCAAGTTGTCATTCCTGAACTGGAAGAAGAATATGGTAGCCATATGGATATTATCCAGCTGGATATTGATGAGGAATCATCAATCGAATCTTATGCGAAGACATGTCATTTATTAAAAGATTATGTTGTGAATGATAACTCAGGTAGTGTGCCTTTTATTGTATTAGATGGTTATTTTGCATGGGTAGGTTATCAGATGGGTGAAGATCAGGAATTTTTAGAAATGGTTCGTCAGGCTATTGCTGGAGAAGAATTATCAGTTGATAATCATGAAATATATTTTTTTAAAGAAGGTCAGACATTTCACGAAGGAGGATGATGAAAAATGTCAACACCACATAACCAAGCACAAAAAGGAGAAATCGCGAAAACTGTTTTAATGCCAGGAGATCCGTTGCGTGCTAAATTTTTAGCAGAACATTATTTAGAAGATGTACATCAATTTAATGCTGTAAGAAATATGTTTGGATATACCGGATTTTATCATGGTAAAAAAGTTTCTATTATGGGTTCTGGAATGGGACAACCATCTATAGGAATATATGCACATGAATTGTTTACGCAATATGATGTAGAAGCTATTATTCGTATTGGATCTTGCGGTTCTTTACAAAAAGATGTTCATTTAAGAGATATTATTATTGTACAAGGGTCTTGTACAGATAGTAATTTTGCTCATCAGTTTGAATTGCCAGGTACTTATTCTGCGATTAGTTCATATGATTTATTAGAAAAAGCTGTAGAACAGGCCAAATTGAAAGGTGCCAGCTATCATGTTGGAAATGTCATTGCATCTGATATTTTTTATCATGCTGATCAGGATTCAGGGAAAAAATGGGCATCTATGGGCTGCTTAGGTGTCGAAATGGAATCCTATGCTTTATTTGCAACAGCGGCTTATCTTGGTAAAAAAGCATTGACATTACTTACTGTTTCTGACTCTTTAGTGACTCAGGAAGAAACAACTGCTCAAGAAAGAGAACAGACATTTACGACAATGATGGAAATAGCTCTGGAGATTGCTTAATGCTAAAGAAAGTTGCTTTATATGATTTTGATAATACAATTGCTTCAGGAGATACAATCGTTCGTTTATTGAAATATGATTTAAAGAAGCATCCTGTACATTTTTTCTATTTTTTTAAGGTCGCATTTTATTACTTTTTATATTTATTACATATCAGTAGTTTTGAAAAAGCCAAATCTGCTTTATTATTTCCACTTGATCATATGGATAATTCACAATTAAAAACATTTTATGAAAATGAAGTGGTTCCAAGCTATTATCCACATATGATCAAACAAATGGAAAAAGAGCATCAACAAGGCTATATTGTGATTGTTTGTACAGCTTCTTGTGAAGTTTATATGAAATATCATCAGTTACCTGCTGATTATTTAATAGGAACTCGAACACTCACAAAAAATGGTCAACCAACAAGCACAGTTATTGGTAAAAATTGTAAAGGTGAAGGAAAAGTACCACGTATTCTTGAATGTTTAAAATCACAGAATATTGAAATTGATTTTGAAAACTCTATTGGTTATTCTGATTCTACTTCAGATTTACCTATGTTGGCTCTTGTCAAAAATAGAAAAAGAATTGCTTTAAAGACTGGTAAAATAAGTGATTTTTAAAAAAATCATCATATAAAAAAGACAGAACGTCTAGAAGTTATACTTCAAACGTTTTGTCTTTTCTTTATCGATCTAAATCAGTAAATAATAACATAATATTAATAATACCAGCAATTCCTACAATCATATAGATAATGGCACTTAAAAGCGCTTCGCCAAAAACAGCTTCTACAAGATTAAAATTAAAGAGGCCAATGAGTCCCCAGTTGATTGCACCAATAATGGTAAAAACTAAAGCAATTTTCTGTATCATATTCATTTTTTCTATCCTCCTAATGATATTATAACCAAACCTCATATCTTTATTCATAAAAATATTGACAAATCATAAGATGTGATGAGGAGGAATAATCATGAATAAAAAAATCATTGCTATTGCAGTGAGTGTGATTGTTGTGATTGTTATAGGTGTAAGCTGGTTTTTTTTGAAATCTACATCACTTAATGATTTGATTGAAGAAGCGAATCAATGTCAAAGTTATCAACTTGTAGGAAATATGGAGATGTTAGAGAATGATGAATTAAAATCTTATCAGGTCACATCAACTTATGCACGTATTGATAAAAAAGATTATTATAAAGTTGAGCTTTACGATAAATCATTAAATCAATCACAAGTGATTGTTAGAAATGATGAAGGTGTGTTTGTCTTAACGCCATCACTGAATCAGGCTTTTCAATTTCAAAGCGAATGGCCTCATAATTCACCTAAACCATACATCTATCAATCACTTGTATCATTTTTAAAAGATAATAAATCTGAAAAAGTAAAAGATGGATATCTGGTTCAAGGTGAAATGACTTATGAAAATGATGAACGTGTTAAAAGTCAGGAAGTGAAGTTTGATAAATCTTTAAAACCAGTATATATTAGTGTGTTTGATCAGGATGGAACAGAAGTTATTAAAGTTGAAGTCACATCTTTTGAAATGAATCAGGATATGAAAAAAGATAGTTTTTTACAAAACAATATCATTAAAGAAACAAAAACAGAATACACAGATAGTGTGGCAGCATCATTACCACTTTATCCAGTATCTTTAATGGGATCAACACTAGAAAATGAAAAAGTATCTACAATTGATGATGAAATTAATCATATTTTAAAATTTACTGGTGAAAAATCATTTACTATCGTTGAAAAAACATCAAAAGAAAATGATGATTTACAAATTGAAAGTATTGATGGCAAAATGATAGATATGATTGATGGAGTGGCTTTTGAAAATGATCAGCAAATGACATATATTTCATCAGGGGTTGTTTGTTCTCTTTATTCTAATGATTTAACATCACAAGAAAAACTCGCTGTTTTATCAAGTATGCAATCATCACAAGTGAAATAGGGGAAAACCCTATTTTTTCTTGAAAAAAAGAGTATGATGGATTATACTAAAACAATGAAAAGGGGTGAAAATGTGATACATTATCGTGATACCTATGCCTGCATTCGTCTAGATTATTTACAGGATAATGTTGAAACATTATATCAAAAAGTACGTAAACCGCTTATGGCCATCATTAAGGCTAACGCTTATGGACACGGTTATCAGCAGGTTGCCAATATTTTAAAGGATAATCCACATATTTCAATGTTTGGTGTTGCAACACTGAAAGAAGCTATTGATTTAAGAAAGATTGGAATTCAACAGGATATACTTGTTTTAGGTGCTATTCCTATTGAAGATTTGGATTTGGTCATTCATTATGATATTACTTTATCGCTATTTTCAAAGGAATATATGGCTGAAATTCAAAAACTTTATCATCATCATAAACCTGTGAAAGTTCATATTAAAATAGATACTGGAATGAATCGTATTGGTTTGAAATCAAAAGCAGAATTTGAGGATATTTTGGCTTGTTGTCAAAATTCTATGTTTCAGGTTGATGGTGTTTTTACGCATTTTGCAACTGCTGATGATGAGATGCAAAACGATGCTTATGAACAGCAAATTCAGATGTTTTATGATATTATTGGTCAACATTCTTTTCGATATATCCATTGCCAAAATTCAGCTGCTATGATGTATCATCAAGATGACCGCTCTAATTTGGCACGTATTGGTATAGCTATGTATGGCGTTGATCCATCTGGTGAAGAATGTCAAGCACTCAAACAGGTGATGTCTTTATATACACGTGTTTCAATGATAAAACAGGTTAAGAAGGGTGAACGCATTGGCTATGGACTCACATATACAGCTTTAGAAGATGAGTATATAGCCACATTACCTATTGGATATGCCGATGGATTGATTCGTGCGAATCAGGGTAGAGAAGTTTATATAGAGGGACATTATTATCCAATTGTTGGTAGAGTTTGTATGGATCAAATGATGGTTAAGGTCGATCAGAATGTTCATTTACATGATCGTGTGGAAATTTTTGGTGAACATATAACACTGGCTCGTATGGCTAAGGAATTGTCAACAATCCCATATGAAATTGTGTGTTTAGTGAGTGAACGTGTTGAAAGAATTTATAAAAAATAAAAATTCCATTGAAAAATATGATGGAGTTAAGAATTTGATGATTTTTGAGGAGTATATAAATATGCTTCTCTTTTTTCTATATATGAGATAAGAGACAAAATATTTTTGTATGAAAAATAAAAGGTAAAAAGTCATATCTCAAGTTTGTCATTGTCATGGTCAGTGAGAATACAATAATAAAAACCAGAAGAGAATATCACTTCTGGTTAAAATAGTGTCAACTTCATTTTATAATATTGTTTATTTTTTATTCGAAATTTTCTTTAACGAAATCATATAAAGAATAATATTGATTGTATCCTTCTTTTTTGGCAGTCATCTTTCCATCTTTAATAATAAGAGTTGCTGGATAAGTTACATTTGTATCAAATGTTTTTTCTACATAACTGTCAATATTATCAACTTCAGATGTATCTAGATAATAAAAAGGTGTAGAACGATTTTTGGTTGTATATGTTGTCATGATGTCTTGATAACTGACCATTGTGGAATCAGTTGAATCTCCTAATACAACGACAAAATCTTCTTTATCTTCTATCATTTGAGTTAATCGACTTTCTGATACTGTCTTATAATCTTTAAATGTTGCCTGACGATATATAAAGAGTCCTAAGAATATCAAAAGCACTAATCCAAAGACACTAATTTCTTTTGCAAACTTCTTTATAAAATTCATGTTTGATGCCTCCTAATGTTCATATTCTAACAAATTTCAGGACATATGACAATAAGAAGATTGTGTGAATGTTTGGGCTTGTTTCAAAGTCCTGTTTCTTTTATAATAAAAAAGACGAGAGGTGGTCATTATGAACGAACACGATTCAACACGCTATCTTTTTGCACAAAGTATTAAAGATTTAATGGCAAAACAGTCATTAGATAAAATGACTGTTACAGATATTGTGAAACATAGTGGAATGACAAGACAAACTTTTTACCGCTATTTTAAAGATAAATACGATTTGGTTAATTGGTATTTTGAAAAACTGGCTGATAAATCATTTCGACAGATTGGCAATTCTTCAACACTGAGAGAAGGACTGATTAAGAAATTTACTTTTTTACTGAATGATAAAATCTTTTTTATGCAGGCGTTTCAATCTAAGGATTATAATAATGTCGAAAATTATGATTATCAGTGTATTTTAGAGTTTTATCAGAATATTATTTATAAAAAAATAGGAAATATTCCTACGGATATTATGTTTTTATTAGAAATGTACTGTCATGGTTCTATCACAATGACAGTGGAATGGGCGATTTCAGGAATGAATAAGACACCTGAAGAAATGGCTGATTTATTAATTCAGGCTTTACCTCCTAAATTAGAACAATTGTTGTCTGATTTATAGTTTTAATGAGCCTATATGAGACATTTAATATAAAATTCTTATGAAAATGTTTTATGAAGTAGAGTGACAAACGCTTTCATTTGTCACTTGTTTTTATTTTCACAAGAATGTTAAAATAGAATCAGCAAAATAAAGGAGATGTAATAAAAATGGCAAACAGATTTGTATTAAATGAAACAAGCTATCATGGAAAAGGAGCAATCAATGAAATTGTTACTGAAGCAAAAGCAAGAGGTTTTCAAAAAGCATTGGTTTGTTCTGATCCGGATTTAATTCAATTTGGAGTTACAAAAAAAGTAACAGATTTATTAGACGAAGCAGGATTAGTTTATGAAATTTATTCAGATATTAAAGCTAATCCAACAATTGAAAATGTACAACATGGTGTAGAAGCATTGCATAATGCAAAAGCTGATTATATTATAGCTATTGGTGGTGGATCATCAATGGATACTGCTAAAGCGATTGGAATTATTGATCGTAATCCAGAATTTGGAGATGTAAGAAGCTTAGAAGGTGTTGCTGATACTAAAAATCCATGTACACCAATCTTTGCAGTACCTACAACAGCAGGAACAGCAGCTGAAGTCACTATCAATTATGTTATTACTGATGCACAAAAAGATAGAAAAATGGTATGTGTAGATGTTCATGATATTCCAGTTGTTGCTTTTGTTGATCCTGATATGATGGCAAGCATGCCTAAAGGTTTAACTGCTGCAACAGGTATGGATGCATTGACTCATGCGATTGAAGGATATATTACTAAAGGAGCATGGGAAATGAGTGATATGTTCCATTTAAAAGCAATCGAAATCATTGCGAAAAACTTAAGAGGAGCTGTTGAAAATACACCAGAAGGTAGAGAAGGTATGGCTTTAGGTCAATATATCGCAGGTATGGGATTCTCTAATGTTGGTTTAGGATTGGTTCATAGTATGGCACATCCTCTTGGAGCATTATATGATACACCTCATGGTGTGGCAAATGCGATTATTTTACCAACAGTTATGGAATACAATGCACCATATACTGGTGAAAAATATAAAGATATTGCTGAAGCAATGGGTGTTGATACAACAGGTATGAGCCAAGATGAATATCGTCAGGCTGCAATCAATGCTGTTAAACAATTATCACAAGATGTTGGTATCCCAGCTGATCTTAAAGATATTGTGAAAGTTGAAGATTTAGACTTTTTAAGTGAATCAGCTTTAGCTGATGCATGTTGTCCAGGAAATCCTAGAGATACAAGTGTTGAAGAAATTAAAGCATTATATCAATCTTTATTATAATAATTCACAAAGTACATCTGTCATGGGTGTACTTTTTTTGTTATAATAAAAATGGAGTGTGAAAATAGATGGAAATGATTAACCAAACATTAATAATGTCTTTTTTAGGGATGATTGCAGTTAGCAGTATTGTTTTTCCTATTCTTTTTCTTGTACAAAAACGTAAACAACATCGTGAATGGATGCAGTGGTTAGAGATGAAAGATAAAAATAAATCTTAAGATGGATTTTATTGATAATTTTAAAAATGATATTATACTATAAAGTAGAGGTCGTTTGACAATTCAATGGTTTTATAGTAATATTTAGGAAATTTATGTGATGAGAAGGAGATATGTATCAAAATGGACTCGAGTCAGATAGTCATGATTTTTACTTTTATTGTGCTTATTTCATTATCGGCTCTTTTTTCAATGAGTGAAACAGCGTTTATGTCAATCAATAAAATAAGAGTAAAGACATTGGCGGAGGAAAATAATAGGAAAGCGATTCTCATTCGGTCATTATTAGAAGATCAGACACGTTTATTAAGCTCGATATTGGTAGGAAACAATTTAGTCAATATTGCTGCTTCTTCTTTAACGACATCTTTTGTGATTAGTATTTTAGGTAATGAAGGAACGGGTGTTGCACTTGCCACAGGTGTTGTGACTTTAATTATATTAATTTTTGGTGAGATTACGCCTAAATCTCTAGCTACGCAAAATGCTGAATCTATTGCTTTTGGAGTATGTCGTTTCATTAAGTTTATCGTTATTATCTTTACTCCTGTTGTGGCTATTTTAAATATTGTTTCAGGCTTTTTTGTTCGTCTTTTTGGTGGTGATGCTAACAAAGGTCCAACAATGACAGAAGAAGATTTAAAAACCATCGTTACTGTTTCTCATGAAGAAGGCGTTTTGGAAGATGAAGAAAAAGAAATGATTCATAATGTGTTTGAATTTGGTGATACTGAAATTAAAGAAGTCATGACCCCAAGAATTCATGTTGAAAGTATTTCTGATGATACGACTTATGATGAAATCATTTTGGCTTTTAGAGAATCTCAATTTTCAAGATTACCTGTTCATAATGATTCATATGATGAAATTATAGGTGTATTATATATTAAAGACTTGTTTTTATATGATGTTCACCGTGAAGATTTTGATGTAACAAAAATCATGCGTGATACTTATTTTGTTTATGAATTCAATCAGATTTCTGATGTTTTTGAAGCTATGCGAAAAGATCATGTGTCATTAGCGGTCGTATTAGACGAATATGGTGTCATGAGTGGAATTGTAACTTTAGAAGATATTGTAGAAGAAATCGTTGGCGAAATTGATGATGAATATGATGAAGTTGAACAGTCCATTGTTGATTTAGGTCAAGGTGAATATCTCATTGATGGAAGTTTGAATATTGATGAGGTTAATGATGTTTGTGAAACATCATTTGATTCAGAAGATTTTGAGTCTATTGGTGGTTTGGTTTTAGGGCAGTGTAATGGAAGTCCTGAAATCAATCAGGAAATCATTATTGATTCGGTTATATTTACAATCAAAGAAATTGATAAGAATAGAATTGTATTGTTGCATTTAAAAAAGGGATTTGAAAATGAAGACGAGAAAGGGGAGGAAAAACAAAGTTAATGTTTTTCCTCTCTTATTGGTGGGAGGCCATTTATGAGAGAATTCTATGAGCGATGTACAATTATATATGATGATTATCGTACTGCTATACCATCGTATGCTGCTGCGGCCTTATCTTTTTATCTTCTGTTGCTGTTAATACCAGCATTTACATTGATTGCAATAGGAACATCACTGTTTAATATTGATATGACTATTTTACAGAATATCATTGAACAATTTGTAGTCAAAGAATATGCACAAATGCTGATAGATATTTTACAGTCACGTTCTTTTAATACTGTTGCCTTTGTCACAATCCTTGTATCTATTTATACAGTATCAAGAGGTGTTGGTAACATATATGAAATTAGTAAACGTATGTATCACCCAGAAACAGAAGAAACTATTTTAGGGTATTATATATATACAATTAAAGTAACAATTTATCTGTTATTGTTATTGATTGGTGTCATCGCAATCACAGCAATTGGCCCTTTAGCGTATATTTTTAATTTTTTATATTCTTATGCGGGTATTCGTCATATTTTATTATATGCTTTGATTTGTTTTTGTTTGACGGGCATTTATATGATTGTACCAAGAATGAAAATTCATTATAGCGATGCTTTTCAAGGGGCATTGGTTGCCAGTGTATTACTATTGATATTATACTATGCATTGAGTTTTTATTTTCAAATTGCTGATTATCAGTCCGTATATGGACCATTGGCTTCTATTGTGATTGTTTTGTTTGTTTTTAACTGGACTGCCGAATTTTTCTATGTTGGCATGTATATTACAAATATATTATATTTCAGGAGGATCTCTGATGAGAAAAGAAAGAGTAGAAATAAAGAAATTGGGAATTAATGGTGAAGGAATAGGGTATATTGAAAAAAAGATATGCTTTATTCAAGATGCTTTGCCAGGTGAAATTGTAGATGTTGAAATTATTGAAAGAACACGTCAATTTACAAAGGGAAAAGTTGTCAGATATATTCAAAAGTCACCATATCGACAACCATCGGTTTGTAAAGAGTACACAAATTGTCAAGGCTGCGCTTTAACAACACTTGAATATTCAAAGCATTTATCATTTAAAAAAGGATTATTGAAAGATGCCTTAAAGAAATACACACATTTTGATGTAGAACGTTTACCTATTCAAAAAACAATAAAAGCACCTGAAACTTTACATTATCGTCAGGTTGTGTCTTTGCCTATAACATATTTTAAAGGAAAAGTACATGCTGGAATTTTTCAGCGTGAAACAAAATATTTAACTTTAATGAATCAATGTTCAATGCAAGATTCATTGATCAATATATGTATTCAAAAAATTGAAGATATTTTAAATGAACATCATGTCAGAGATTATAACGATAAAGTTAAAAAAGGTTTACGTTTTATGCGTATGCGAAATATTGATGGACAAATTCAAGTTTTATTTGTGACTGGACAGGATGGCATGAAACAGGAAGTCATCAATGATATCAGTCAAATTCCTGAAGTGAAAAGTATCTGGTATACAATCAATACAACACGTTATCAGCAATTTGAAATGCAAGGATATAAAAAGGCTTATGGACAATCTTATTTGCCATTCCAGTGTTTTGATCAGAAGTATTTATATTCGATAAAATCTGAATTTCCTGTTTATCCTCAAATGGAAAAAATAAAACTTGATACAATTCGTTCTTTATTATCTGAAGATTCAAAGATTTTATCATTGAATTGTGGAATAGGTTTATTAGAACTTTCTTTAAAACAAAATATTGTTGCTGTTGATGAAAAGAATTATCATATTCATGATGCAAAAGAAAATGCAAAATTCTTGGGTAAAGATAATGTTCAATGGATTTGTCAAAATGTTCATGAAGCATGTATTCAACAATGCAAGAAGAATCATTTTGATGAAGTGATTGTAAGAAGTTCTGAATTAAGTGATGCTTTTAAACAAAGTTTTATCTTATCAAAAATAAAACATATTATATATGTCAGTGATCACCCATCTTCTTTAGCGAAAGATTTAGAAGAATTGGATAAATATTATCGTATAGAAAAGATCATTCCTATAGATACATATCCATATTCTGCCAAATTTGATACAGTGGTTAGTCTGATTAGAAAATAGTTTCCTTTTATGGGAAACTTTTTTTGTGAACATTTTGTGAACATAGGATATAATTCTATTTCCAAATACATAAAAAAATGCTATACTATACTAGTATTTTAAAGATATGGAGGGATATAATGTCAATTTTATCTGGAAAAGGAAAAGTAAAGTTAGATGGCCAAAAAGGCTTAACTAAAGATAAACCTATTTTGACTATCGAAACACCTGACGTTATTTATGTTCCCCTTGTTTTAGGAGTTGCAACAGATTTTGATGTTCATGTTAAAGAAGGAGATCATGTCTGCATTGGAACAAAATTGGCAACACGTAAAAGTATGTACGTTCCAATTTATTCTCCAGTTTCTGGAACAGTTAAGGGAATAGAAAAACGTATGCATGCTTCAAAGCGTTTACAAAATCATATTGTGATTGAAAATGATCATAAAGATGAAAGAGTAAAAGCATATGAAGTCAGTGATCCTGATCATATGAGTCAGGAAGATATTATTAAAGCCATTAAAGAATTGGGAATTGTTGGATTAGGTGGTTCTGGATTCCCAACATATGTTAAATATGAAAATGTTCAAAACATTGAAACAATTTTAATTAATGGTGTAGAATGTGAACCATTCTTAACAAGTGATCATGTCGCTATGAAAAGAGATATTAAAGCACTTTTTGATGGGACACATTATTTAATTCAAGCTGCGGGAGCTAAAAAAGCCATTATTGCTATTAAGGAACATAAACCTGATTTAATGGAACTCTTAGTAGAAGAAGCTAAAAACTATGATAACATTGAACCACGTGAAGTTCCTGATCGTTATCCTATGGGATGGGAAAGAGTATTGATTCGTACAGTCTTTAAAAAGGAATATGATCGTTTACCTGCTGAAATAGGTGTTATTGTCAATAACTCATCAACAGCAATTGCTGTTTCTAAAGGAATTCGTCAAGGCGAAGCAATTACACGTCGTGTTGTGACATTCTCTGGAAATGGTTTGAAAGAACCACAAAATGTTGATGTCGCAATTGGAACACCAGTTAATTATATTGTTGAAAAAATTGGTGGATATATTGATGAAGATTGTGATGGATTCTTAGTTGGTGGTGGACCAATGATGGGAAAATCTGTTATGAATGATACATTTGTAATCTATTCTCATAACAATGCCATTACAGTTATGAAAAAAGAAAATATTCAACCATTACCATGTTTAAAATGTGGTGAATGTACATTGCACTGTCCAATGCATTTGCAACCTGTACGTATTATGCAGGCAGAAAAGGCAGCCAATGTTGAACTTATTGAAAAATTAGATACATCTCGTTGTGTTGAATGTGGTATGTGTACATATATTTGTCCAAGTAAGATTGAAGTGACAGATATGGTTGCAAAAGCAAAACGTCGTTACCAGTTAGCACAAAGAAAAAAGAGTGCGTAGGGAGGGTGAAGATTAATGAAAATTACTTTACAAAGAACATCACCAAATTATAGACAAAAGCTCTCTACACATCGTATTATGAGAGATTTGACAATTGGTCTTTTGGTGCTAGTTGCTTATTCTTTATATTATTATTACTATAACTTTACAACAAATGATCCATTGATGCATGTTGCATTGATGTATATTGTTTCTTTAGTTGTTGCGATTGCAACTGAAGCTGTATGGGCACTTATTCATAAAGAAAAAGTTCTCACTTATTTGAAAAATAGTTTTGCATGGGTAACAGCTATTATCTTTACATTAACATTGCCAGCTGGAACACCTTTATATGTTACAGCTATTGGTTCATTTATTGCTATATTCTTTGGTAAATTAGTTTATGGTGGTTTTGGACACAATATCTTCAATCCAGCTTTAGTTGGTCGTGTTGTTGTACATTTGGCTTATGGTGCAGAACTGATTGCAAATATTCCTGATACTGTAAATGGTATTGATATTGCAACAAAAGCAACACCAACAACAATGTTGGCTGGAACTTCATGGCTAGGTGGAGAAAGCTTCTCTTATACTTTAGGTGATTTATTCTTCGGTAATCATACTGGTGCTTTAGGAGAAACTTGTATTGTATTGATTTTAATTGTTGGAATTATATTAGCTATCAGAAAAGTTTATGATGCGAGAATTCCAGTTGCTTATATGGGAACAATCTTAGTTTTAGCTGAAGTGTTTGCTTTAGTGAATGGATTAGATCCTATAAGTTATCCATTAATTCATTTCTGTTTAGGTGGAGCAATGTTTGGGGCTGTCTTTATGGCAACGGACCCAGTTACATCACCATCTAGTCCGTTAGGAAAGATTATTTATGGTATTTGTTTAGGATTTTTAACAATGATTATTCGTTTAAAAGCGAATTATCCTGAAGGTGTATTATTCTCAATTTTAATGATGAATATGTTAACACCATTAATTGATTCATTTGTTTTAGGTAGAACTGACCAAAATGTTGGTAAACAATGGGCTGCTATTGGTATTAGCTTAGTTGTAGCTGTTGCATGTGTCTTTGGTATCAGCACAGGTATTAAAAATGATGTTGCTGCAGCTGAACAGGAAGCATTAGAAGCTCAAAAAGCAAAAGAGGAAGAAGAAAAGAAAAAGGCTGAAGAAGAAGCTAATAAAGTTCAATGGACATATCTTGAAACAACTGATGATGGATATGTCATGCAAGTTAATGGATTTGGTGGAAGTGCTAATCCAATGAAAGTGGCAGTTAAAATTGATGGTGATACAGTTGAATCTGTTAAAGTTCTTGAATACGCTGGTGAAACAGGTGGATACGGAAAAGATTTAATCGAATCAGGAACAGGTGGAAATTTAAATGAAAAAGCCAAAACTTTCTATGATCAAGTGTTAAATGGTAGTCTTTCTACAAGTGATGTTGATGGTATTGATACATCAACAGGTGCGACAGTCACTTCAAAAGGAATTGTCAATGCTATAAAAGGTGCGATTGAACAAGCTCAAAAAGCACCGGTTGTTGATGGTGATACTTACACATATACTTTAACAGCAAAAGGATATGGTGGAGATGCTAATCCAATGACAGTTAAAGTTTCTGTGAATAAAGCAAATGAAACTGTCACAAAAGTAGAAGTTGTTGAATACGCTGGAGAAACAGGTGGATTTGGAAAAGATTTAATCGAATCAGGAACAGGTGGAAATTTAAATGAAAAAGCCAAAACTTTCCATGATAATGTTTTAAATGGCGAAACAAAATGGGCTGATGTTTCTGGAATTGATACATCAACAGGAGCAACAGTTACAACAAAAGGAATTGTCAATGCTATTCAGGAAGCTATTGATCAAACAAAGTAGGAGGGAAATAAGATGAAAAATATTGTTAAATTAACTGTTTTCCTTGCAATTGTGGCTGGCTTAGCTGGAGGCGCTTTGTCATTTGTTAATGGCATGACAGATCCCATTATTCAAGAACAAAAAATTGCCAGTGTTAAGGAAAATTTAGTCAAAATTTATTCTAGTGGTGAAGAATTTAAAGCTTTAGATGTTTCTTTAAGTGATTATCCTGCTTTGGTTTCAGTATATGAAGCCGATAAAGGTGGAAGTGCTGTAGGATATATTTATGAAACTGCTGCTCAAGGATATGGTGGAGAAGTTAAAGCTTTGATTGCTTTAGATAAAGATGGAACATATAAAGGATTACAAATTATTGATTGCAGTACTGAAACAAAAGGTATTGGTGATCAAGTTGCTGGCGAAGCATTTATTAGTAGTGTTGTAGGTAAGAACATTGGTGATTCTATTGATACAATTTCTGGTGCTACCATTTCTTCAACAGCTGTTGTTGAAGGAATTGAACAAGCAACACAACATTACAATGAAAACTATAAGTAAGGAGGGAACATAGATGAAGAAATTTGATATATTTAAAAAAGGGTTAATTGCTGAAAATCCAATCTTTGTTTTATTGTTAGGTCTATGTTCATCCCTAGCAATTACAACTTCATTAACAAATGCAATTGGTATGGGAATGGCTGTTATTTGTGTTTTGTTAATGAGTAACTTTATTATTTCTTTATTAAGAAAAATCATTCCTAACGAAATTAGAATACCTGTATTTATTGTTATTATTGCAACACTTGTTAAATGTGTTCAAATGCTTATGAATGCATATACACCTGCTTTGTATGAATCATTAGGTGTTTTCATTCCTTTAATTGTTGTCAATTGTATTATTTTAGGAAGAGCAGAAAGCTTTGCTTCTAAAAATGGTGTTGTTGACTCTATTTTAGATGCTTTAGGAATGGGGCTTGGATATACATTTGCAGTTGTGATTATTTCATTCTTTAGAGAATTAATTGGAACAGGTGGTTTATCATTATATAATCCATTTGATGCAAGTCAGATTATTTTCCAATTTAGTTTCTTTAGTGATTACGCAATCAGCTTGTTTACTCAACCTGCTGGAGCCTTCATTACTTTAGGAACAATTCTTGCGTTTATTCAATTCTTAAAAGTAAGAAAAGCTAATAAAGCAAAGAAAGCGGAGGTCAAATAGTTTATGGAATTAGTCAGTTTATTTGTAGGTTTAACGTTTGTTAATAACGTTGTATTAAGTAAGTTTTATGCTATTTGTCCATTATTAGGTGTTTCTAAGAAACCTAAAAATGCTTTGAACATGGGATATGCTGTTACATTTGTCATCTTCTTAGCATCAATTATCACATATCTTTTATACTATTATGTATTAACTCCATTAAATATTACTTATTTGGATTTAATTACATTTATCTTGGTTATTGCGTCTTTAGTACAATTTGTTGAAATGTTCTTGAAAAAGACAAGTCCAGAAATTTATAAATCAATGGGTGTCTATTTACCTTTGATTACAACAAACTGTGCTGTATTAGGTGTAGCATTAGATAATATCAGTGCTGGTTATACATTGATTGAAGCTATGGTTGCAGGTCTTGCAGTACCAATTGGATTTACAATTGTTATTTATGTTTTTGCGACAATTCGTGAAAGATTAGACATTGCAAATGTTCCTGAAAGCTTTAAAGGAACACCAATTGCATTAATTACTGCTGGTATTATGGCATGTGCTATTGCCGGAATCGCAGGTCTTGTTTAATGACTATTTGGGCAATTATTTGGCTAGTTATTTTAATAGCCATCTTTATTGGAACATATTTATTAAATAAACACACACCAAAACCAGAAGGGTGTGAAGATATGAGTGAATGTGTAGGATGCAATAACATTGCTTGTTCTCATCACAGTGCTCATCATAAGGAGGAAGTCAAAGATGCAAATTAGTGCTATTTTAGCATTGCTTGTTATTGGAGCTGTACTTGGATGTGTTTTAGGTATAGCGAATCAATATCTTCGTGTTGAAGAAGATAACCGTATCAGCGATGTTACAGAAATGTTGCCAGGTGCCAATTGTGGTGGTTGTGGTTATCCAGGATGTGCTGGTTTTGCTGGTGCTTTGGTTGAAGGAGAAGCATCAAAAGTGTCTGCCTGTGTTGTCAGCAATCAGGAAACAAGAGAAAAAATTGCAAATTATTTAAATGAAACACCTGGACCAGATGGAAAAACAGTAAACGTTTCAATTTAAATGTTTGATATGGAAATTGACTATGAAGTGTCAATTTCCTTTTTTTTATATTTTTGTTTTGAGTGATCATTTTAAAAATACTGGACTTCTTATATATTAATGCTTTACATTCAAAAAAATGTGTATTATAATACTGTTCGTAACCGAACAATGGAGGTGGTACGATGTTTAGAGATCCAATTGGATATCGTATTAAAACATTAAGCAATTTAATGAAAAGAAATATGGATAAACATTTGGGACCCCAACATGATAGAGCGACAATGATGCAAACATGGATCATTGGTTTTATTCAATTAAGAGACAGTGAAGGCAAGGATACTTTTCAAAAGGATATTGAAGAGGAATTTTCTATTAATCGTTCAACGACTTCTGAAATGCTGACCTTGATGAATAAGAGGGGGTTGATTGAACGTGTTCCTGTAGATTATGATGGACGTTTGAAAAAAATTGTTTTAACCAAAAAAAGTTTAGAGATTCATGAATGGATTAATCAGGCTATGATGCAACTTCATGATAAATTAACTGATGGTTTAACAACTCAACAAATTGAAACATTTATAGATGTTGCGGATCATATGATTCAAAATATGTCTAAAAATGAACAGGAATCTACAGATTAGCAATCGTGTTGGTTACAAATCTTTAAAGAAGGGGTGGTTATATGGTTATTAAAACATTGATGAAACAAATCAAACAATATAAAAAAGATTCTTTTTTAACAATGTTTTTTGTTATCGTCGAAGTTATTTTGGAGATTTTGATTCCTTTGTTAATGGCAAGAATTATTGATTTAGGAATTGAAGCTGGAAATATTAATGCTGTATATAAATATGGATTTATCATGTTTATTATTGCAATTGGAACTTTATCAACTGGTTTTTTAGCTGGGAAATATGCCGCAAAGGCTTCAACAGGATTTGCTGCTAACTTAAGAGATGGAATGTATACAAATATTCAATCATTTTCATTCTCTAATATAGATAAATATAGTACTGCTGGACTTGTTACACGTTTAACAACAGATGTGACGAATGTTCAGATGGCTTATCAGATGATTATTCGTATGTGTATTCGTGCACCAATGAACTTAATTTGTGCCCTGACAATGGCTTTTATGATTAATCATGAATTAAGTTTGATTTTTGTTGGAGCAATGGGATTCTTAATTATTGTTTTAGGATTTATCATGATTACAGCGACACGTTATTTTAATCAGGTCTTTCCTAAATATGATGATTTAAATGAAAGTGTTCAAGAAAATGTTGTCGCTATTCGTGTTGTCAAATCATTCGTCAGAGAAAAATATGAAAATGAAAAATTTAAAAGAGCTGCACAAAATATCTATCGTTTATTTGTAAAGGCTGAATCTGTATTGGCTTTAAACAACCCTGCTATGATGACAGCTGTTTATGGATGTATTTTACTTTTATCATGGTTAGGAGCAAAGAGTGTTGTTGGTGGAACTCTAACAACAGGAGAATTGACGACATTATTTAGTTATATCATGAATATTTTGATGTCATTAATGATGTTATCTATGGCATTTGTTATGATCACAATGTCATTTGCTTCAGCAAGACGTATTGCCGAAGTTTTAAATGAAAAATCAGATTTGGTTTCTCCTGAAAATGCCTTAAAAACAGTGAAAAGTGGATCTGTCACTTTTGATCATGTGACTTTTTCTTATAAACATGGAACAGGTGAACCAGTACTTAGAGATATTGATATCCACATTCACTCTGGTGAAACAATTGGAATTATTGGTGGAACTGGAAGTGCTAAGAGTACACTTGTCAGCTTAATCAGTCGTCTTTATGATGTTGATCGAGGAAGTGTTATTGTTGGTGGTGAAGACGTTAGAAAATATGATTTGGAAGTATTAAGAAATGAAGTAGCTGTTGTTTTACAAAACAATGTCTTATTCAGTGGAACTATTTTACAGAACTTAAGATGGGGAAATGAAAATGCGACTTTAGAAGAATGTCAGGAAGCATGTCGTCTGGCTTGTGCTGATGATTTTATTCAAGATTTCCCTGATAAGTATAATACTTATATTGAACAAGGTGGAACAAATGTTTCTGGTGGACAAAAACAACGTTTATGTATTGCCAGAGCATTGTTAAAGAAACCAAAAATATTAATTCTGGATGATTCAACAAGTGCTGTTGATACTGCGACTGATGCAAGTATTCAAAAATCATTTGAAGAACGTATTCCAGATACGACAAAAATTATTATTTCACAGCGTGTATCAAGTGTGCAAAATGCAGATCGTATTATTGTATTAAATGATGGTGTTATTGATGATTTTGATACACATGAAAATTTATTAAAAACAAGTGGTATTTATCGTACAATATATGAAACACAGACAAAAGGAAAGGAGGAAGCATAATATGAAAAAACAAAATGTTTTAGCACGTCTTTTAAAGAAAGTCTTTAAACGTTATGGTTTGGCTATAGTTATTGTTTTAATATGTATTATTGGACAGGCCATTTGTAGTGTACAGGGCCAGGTATTCCAACAAAGATTAATTGATGATTATATTATGCCTTTAATAGGGCAGCCTTCTCCTGATTTTTCTGGATTGTTTTCTGCTCTTTCTGTTATGGCTTGTTTCTTTTTGGCAGGAATTGTTTTTGCTTATGCCTATAACCGTATTATGGTTACTGTTACACAAGGTTTCTTACGTGATTTACGTGTAGAAATGTTTGAACACATGGAATCATTACCAATTCGTTATTTTGATAGAACAACTCACGGAGATATTATGTCTGTTTATACAAATGACATTGATACTTTAAGACAATTAATTAGTCAATCTATTCCACAGTTTACTTCAAGTGCTATTACAATTATGACTGTTCTTATATGAATGTTAATGTTAAATGTGACTTTAACATTAATAAGTGTCATTATGGTTTGTATTATTCTCTTTGTTTCACGTTCTATTGGAAGACGTTCAGCAAAATATTTTATTAAACAACAAGAAACATTAGGAAAAGTCAATGGTTATATTGAAGAAATGATTTCTGGACAAAAAGTTGTTAAAGTATTTAACCATGAAGAAAAAGCTATTGAAGGTTTTAGAGATATTAACGAAGAATTACGTCAAAGTTCATATCAAGCTAATAAATTTGCCAATGTTTTAATGCCAGTTACCATTCAGGTAGGAAATATGTCATATATTTTATGTGCGGTGATTGGAGCTGTTTTGGCATTATCTGGTTTTGATTCTTCATTAACAATCGGAACACTTGTTGCATTTATGACATTGAATAGAAGTTTTAATAACCCAATTGGACAAGTGTCTATGCAAATCAATTCTATCGCTATGGCACAAGCTGGAGCGAAACGTATTTTTGAATTGCTAGATCAGGAAAAAGAAGTAGATGAAGGTATCGTGACATTATGTCGTGTAGAATTTGTTGATGGAAAAATGGTGGAAACTGATAAAAGAACAGGACATTGGGCATGGCGTCATCCAAGAGCAAACGGTGAAGTAGAATTGGTTGAAATGAAAGGTGACTTGAAATTAGAAAATGTCAACTTTGGTTATTTTGATGATCATATGGTTTTACATGATATTGATGTATTTGCTAATCCTGGTGAAAAAATTGCTTTTGTTGGAGCAACTGGTGCCGGTAAAACAACTATTACAAACTTAATTAATCGTTTTTATGATATTCAAAGTGGAACGATTACTTATGATGGTATTGATATCAAATTAATTAAAAAAGATGATTTACGTCGCTCATTAGGTGTCGTATTGCAAGATACACACTTATTTACAGGAACTGTTATGGATAACATTCGCTATGGACGTTTAGATGCGACTGATGAAGAATGTATTGAAGCTGCTAAACTTGCTAATGCAGATGCTTTTATCAAACATCTACCTGATGGCTATGATACAATGTTAACTGGAGATGGAGCGAATCTTTCTCAAGGGCAACGACAATTAATTGCGATTGCTCGTGCTGCAGTTGCGAATCCTCCTGCTTTAATCTTAGATGAAGCTACTTCATCTATTGATACAAGAACAGAAACTCTTGTTCAAAAGGGTATGGATGGATTAATGGAAGGAAGAACAACATTAGTTATTGCCCATAGATTATCTACAATTAAAAATAGTGATTGTATTATGGTTCTTGAACATGGTCATATCATTGAAAGAGGTAACCATGAAACATTGATGAAACAAAAAGGTAAATATTATCAATTGTATACAGGAGCTATTGAAATGGATTAAGGTCTTAGGACCTTTTTCTTTTTAAGCACATAAGTTGTAAAAAGTGAAAGACTATGATAAACTTCAGTATATCAATAAAAGAAAAAGCTATAATATGATAAAGGAGGCGCTGCATATGGCAGAAGTATTACATGTAAATAGTCAGGAATTTGAAAATGTTATTGCTCAAAATGATGTTGTTTTTGTAGATTTTTTTGCAAACTGGTGTGGACCATGCAAAATGTTAGCTCCAAGTATTGATAAATTGGCACAGGAACATCCTGAAGTCAAAGTTGTGAAAGTAGATGTAGATCAGGAACCTTCTCTTGCAATGCAATTTGGTGTACAATCTATTCCAACATTGATAACTTTTAAAAAAGGACAAGCTGTCAATCGTCAATTAGGATTTGTTCCTTATGAAACTTTAGAAAATATGTTGAAATAAAAAATATCTCCTAGATTTTTTCTGGGAGATATTTTTTAAGTCTTTTTTGTCCTTCGTCTGATAAAACAATATCTGTTTCAGCAAAGTATTGAGCTAAGACATCAGCGTCTTTAAGAATCTCACTATATGCATCATCAACTTTATCTTTTTCACTATGTCTAGCAATGGCTTGTTGAATAATAGCTTTTTCATCATCCTGAAATTCACTTAAAATACTACTGATCCATTCACTACATCTTAGACCATGCTGGAATGAGGAATGTTGAGTGAATTGAATGTAGTCATGAAATAATCCAATGATGCCTGCAAGTTCAACATCTAAGTGATGTTCTAAGGCAAGTTTCTGACATAAAGTAGAGACTTGAATGCTGTGTAGTAAAGCTTTTTGCTTATAAATACCATGACATTGTTCTTCAATATGTGTAAAGAAATAGTCTTTTAATGTTTCATAACGATTCATCTTCTTAACCCCTTTGGATATAAGTTTTTAGCTAAGCCTTGACTTTCTTTATAAAAAGAAAGAGGATAATCTTCTACAAAAATGACACCATAACCTTTGTGGTTTGATCCCTGGATGGCTTCTCCATGCAAATACTGTTTGATTTCATCATCATTTTCATGAAAACGATAAAACTGTTTGACGTCTTTTTGAGTTAATGTTAAAGCTAAAGCAAGACTTGGTTCAAATCTGTTTTTCTTACATTCCCCTAGATAAAGTCCATTGCGTAAAACACGTATTCCTTGTAAATCAGGGAATTGAGGCATGAGAGCATAAATATGATTATGATTGTCATAAAGATAATCAGGAGTAGGAATGTTGAGATATTTCTGATAAAATTCATCAACCAGTTTTTGATTTTGTTTAGAAATATGAGGTTTCATAGGCTTGTATTTTTTAGATACAGACTGACCATTTTTTTGAATGCAGGCAATGAAATGTCCCTCGCCCTGATAATGATGCGGATATAAACGAACAACTCCATCTAGTCCAATGCCATTAGCCATTCCATGACTTCTTTTGAGTGGCTTTAAACAACAATCATATCGTTCAAGAATATATTTGATCTGTTCTTCATTTTCTTTTGTATTATATGTACAGGTAGAATAAATCAGTGTCCCTCCAGGCTTTAATAATTGCATCGCCTGATCAATCAATTGTCGTTGAATATAGGTACATTCCTGTACTTTTTCAGGAGACCATGTTGTGATAGCCTGCTCGTCTTTTCTAAACATTCCTTCACCACTACAAGGTGCATCTAAAATGATTTTATCAAAAAATTCAGGAAGAATTTTTGTAAATTGAATAGGATCACAATTGGTTACAATGGTATTTTTTAAACCAAACCTTTCAATATTTTCAGAAAGAATTTTGGCACGCAATGTATTGATATCATTGGTAATCATTAAACCTTGAGGACCTAATCGACTAGCTACTGCACAGCTCTTTCCTCCTGGAGCACCACACAGATCTAAGATATAATCATCTTTTTGAATGTCTAAAAAATGAGCAACAAGCATGGCACTTGGTTCTTGAATATAATACAAACCACAAGAGAAAAAAGGAGATTTTCCTAGTGGGTATTTTTCATAATCAAAATAATATCCATCTGGTACAACTGGATGAGGAGAAATGGCATCCTGATTGAAATAATGTAGACAATCCTTTTTTAAAGGATTTAAATAAAAAGCTTTAACAGGAGGCTTTTGTAATGATTGTATAAAATCATCATATTCATCTTTTAATATTGTTTTCATTTCATTTTTAAATAATTCATTCATTTTGTTCACCAATGCTATTATACAAGTGAAAAATGTCTATGTAAACTAGAAAAGATATGTTAAAATAAGAAACGGTGATGGTATGAAAAGGTGTCAATGGGCATATAATGAGCGTTTAATCGCTTATCATGATCATATATGGGGTATTCCTCAACATGATGAAACGCAATTATATAAAATGTTAGTTTTAGAAGGTTTACAGGCAGGACTGAGCTGGGATATTATTTTAAAAAAAGAAGAATTATATGATAAGGCTCTTGATCATTTTGATTATCATCGCATTGCCTTATATGATCAAAAAAAATATGATGAGTTAATGCGAACAGAAGGATTGATCAAGAATCGTTTAAAAATGAAGGCAATTATAACGAATGCCAAAGCTTTTCTTGAAATTCAAAAACAATATGGAAGTTTTGATTCTTTTATATGGTCTTATGTTGATTTTCAACCGGTTCAACATCATTATCAGACATCACAGGATGTTCCATCAAGTGATGAACTATCTACACAAATCTCTAAAGATTTAAAAAAACATGGTTTTTGTTTTGTTGGTCCAACAATTATATATAGTTATTTGCAGGCTATTGGTATATATAATGATCATGAAATAAATTGCGATTTTTATTGATTTTTAAAAAGATATGTAATATAATAAATAAGCAATTTGATTTGCCTGAGTGGCGAAACTGGTATACGCACAGCACTCAAAATGCTGCGACCTATGTCATGTCGGTTCGAGTCCGACCTCAGGCACCAATTGAATACAAAATCATGGAAAAGATTTCTTTTTCATTAACATGAAGGTATCGAACAAGATAAAGAATTTTGTTCGATATTTTTTTATGGCTCAGGACATATTTTTATACACAAGATGATGAAATTGGTTTGACTGATAGCTATTTCAAGGATTTTTGCGTGATAGATTTTCATATAAAATTCGACAGGATAAAAGAAAAAATGACTATATTTGATAATATTCTTGCAAAAAAATGACGAAAAAGTGAAGAAAATAGATCAAAAACATATGTTATTCTATGAATATTTTGGAAATATTGTAAAATAAAATCAGGAGGTGTAAAAATATGTTAGAAAATCATATTTTTGAATGTGTTGATCATATTTATGATGATATTATTTTAAATGGATCTGATGAATTAAAAGATATTATTCGTCAATTTGAAGATGTAGCAGGAGATGAAAGTCCTTATTTTTTAAAGAAAGGTATTATGTTAGCCATGACATTATGTTTGAATCAGCTTCAATTTCAGGATGAATTGTTTGAAGGTGTTTTACAGGAATATTTAGAACATATGATGGAAGCCATTCCTGAAATGAAGAAAACAGTCATATGTCGTATTGTGGTTAGAGAGTTAGAAAAGTATATTCATCGCCAGGTACGTATCCCTTATCATATGCCTTTAGATGAATTGGCATATTATATATTAACCATGTTTCAGGCAGAGGGTACTCATCTTTTTACATTTATAACTGATCAGGGAAAATTTGGTTGTGATCAATGTGATGAAGAAATGTTAGATGATTATGCATCAGATGTTTTCTTAGATGAACTAGATTTGAAAAAGGGAGATACTTTTTCGTTATGGTATGATTTTGGTGATGATTATATATTTGATATTCAGATTCAAGATATTGAACAACACCCAAATGTACAAACTCTTCATGATATAGAAATTATGACTGGAGAAGGCTTTGGTATTTGGGAAGATGAACATTCACTTTTGGATATGTATTATCATGATAGACAAGCTTTCGTTGAGCATATTCAAGATTTAGGTTTGAATTTGGATGACTTTATTTTTGAAGAATTTGATGTAAATACAGCAAATGGTGCTTTATTTGATGATTATGAATTTTTAAAACATGCTTATATGTATGATGAATATGAAATGTAATGGTTTGTGTTTTTGAATGGAGACTATAAAAACGTGATTTGAGGATGGAAAATAAAGATAAAATAGATATTCTGTTGATATTGAAAAAAATATTTGACAATATAAAAAAGCTTGTTATAATGTATGAGTGCAATAAATGATAGCAGCACATAGAGGGTTAGCCCATGCGTTTGTGACAAAGGGATGTAGAGTATCTTGCTGCAAAGAGAAATACTTAGTACAAACACACCCTAACTGATCTATGCATGTTATTGTTTTATGCCAAATAAAACAATAGGAGGAAAGAAAATGTCACGTTATACTGGACCACAATGGAAAAAATCTAGACGTTTAGGTTTTTCAACATTAGAAACTGGTAGAGAATTAGCAAGAAGACCATATGCACCTGGTCAACATGGTCAAAAAAGAAAGAAATTAACAGAATATGGATTACAATTAGCTGAAAAACAAAAAGTAAGACATATGTATGGAGTTAATGAAAAACAATTCCATAACACATTCAAAAGAGCTGGAAAAATGGAAGGAGTTACTGGTTACAATTTCTTCTGTTTACTAGAATCTAGATTGGATAATATTGTTTATAGATTAGGTTTTGCAACAACAAGAAGACAAGCAAGACAGTTAGTTAACCATGGACATATTTTATTAAATGGAGTTAAAACTGATATCGCTTCTTGTCAAGTTAAAGTTGGAGATGTTATTTCTGTTAAAGAACGTTCTCGTTCATTAGAAATTATCAAAAACGCTTTAGCTTCTCAAACACATGTACCAGGATTTGTTGAAGTTGATGCTGATAAAATGGAAGGTAAATTCATCAGATTACCTGAAAGATCAGAATTAAATCAAGAAATCAATGAATCACTTATCGTTGAATACTACAACCGTTTAGGATAAGATGATCAATATCAAAGTATTGGACAGTTATTTTGTTCAATACTTTTTTCTTTTGATGGCAGTATATCTCTTGTCTATGTAGGATTTTGGAAAAAGATGATGAAATACCTTTCTATTTATGATAAAATAAAACTTAGGAAAAGAGAGGAATTTTAAATGATGGATAATATTATGAGATTGATTGAACAAATAGGTATACGTAATCTCATTTTTATAGGTATAGGTATTGTTGCGCTTGTAATACTACTTTTATTTTATAGGGGAATGAGATTAAGAAAATATAGGAAATTAATTGTGGATGTAGAAAATCGCATGAATGGCATTAAATCACTGCCATTACAATATCGTTTAGGAAGAGTCCACAGTATTTCTAAAAATATGCCAGAGGTTCTGGAAAAATATGAAGAATACGCTCAGGAATTTGAACGTATTACAGATTATCAGAAAAATCAATTAGGTGTATTGGTTAATGAAGTAGATGAACAGCTTTTTTATGGTAAACTTAGAAAAATATCTTCTAAAATGAAAGAATTAGAAAGCATGCTGAAAATCTATGAAGATGATTCTCAAGCTTTACTGGCAAAAATTGAAGAAATTACTGAAATTGAGAATGTTCAAAGAATTGAAATTATTCGTGTGAAAGAAAAGTATCGACAATTGATAGATCACTATGAAACAATCCGTTTTAAAGTAGAAGATTTTGTTAAGGGCATTAAAAATATTTTTAATAATCTTGATGATTCTTTTGTAAAGCTTGAAGATATGATGAATAATCAGAGGTTTGAAGATGCTAAAAATTTAACACAGGATATTGATAAAAAAGTAGACTGGTTAAATGCCCGATTACAGGAGTTACCTGATTATATCGCTATTGTCAGACAGTATATTCCTAAAAAGATTCATTATTTGGATAATTTGATTAAAGATATGTCTAATGGAGAATTTGCGTTAGAAAAGTTAAATGTATCTGCACGTTATCAGGCCATCCAATCCACTTTAGAAACAACAACTCAACATATTCAACAATTACAATTAGAAAATGTTGGCGAAGTCTTACAGAAATTAGTTGATGATATTGATGCTATTATTAAAGATTTAGAAGTTGAAAAACAATCATATGATGATTTTAAAACAAAATGGGATGAATCTTATACAGTTATTACCCAGATTTATGATCAGTATAAACAAGCTTTAATTGATCAAAATCGTATTGAAAATTTATATTTGATTAATGAAGATTATGTTGATATTCAAGAAAAATATAAGGACTTTGATCAGATTTTAAGAGAATCTTATGATTTAGAAGAAGAAATGAATGCAGGTAATTTTTCTTACTTACAAATGATTGACAAAGTTGAAAAGATAAAAAATGCAGCTTTAACTCATCAGGATGACTTAAATTCATTCTTTGCATTTCGTGATCATTTATATTTACAGGAACAGCGTGCTATTGATGAGTTAGAAAATATTAATATTGTATTATTGGAAATCAAATCTGAAATTAAGAATAAACACTTACCTATGATCAATGAATCTTACAAAGATTATATTCAGGATTCATACGATAAAGCAGCACAGATTCAAGCCTATCGTATGCACCGTCCAGTGGAATTATCTGAATTATCTAAACGTGTTGATAGTGCAAGAGATATTATTTATAAATTATATGATAATGTCCATAACTTAATTGTCACAGCTGAAATGGTTGAAGAAGCTATTGTTTTTGGAAATCGTTATCGTTCTACTTTTTTAGAGGTGAATACTGAATTAACAAAGGCAGAAGTCTTATTTAGAAATGGCGAATATACAAAGGCTTTATCAACTGCAGTAGATATTATTGAAAAGATCCAGCCAGGTTCATATGAAAATTTAATTCAAAAAACAAGCGAAAAGTCCTAATTTGGACTTTTTTAGTGGCTTTTTCTTAATAAAAATGGTATATATACATATAATGAACTATGGAGGAAAGATATGATTTATTTAGATTATGTATCAACAACACCATTGAACCAAGAAGTGAATCATATGTATCAGTCATTATTAAATGATTATTTTGCTAATGCTGATTCGTTATATTCTTTAGGATTAAAAACAAGTGCTTTAATGGAAAAATCAAGAGAATTAACAGCACAATTATTACATGTTTTACCAGAAGAAATTATTTTTACAAGTGGTGCCAGTGAATCTAATAGTGCAGCTATTAAAGGATGTGCTTTTCAATATCAAAATAGAGGAAAACATATCATTACAACCGCAGTAGAACATTCCAGTGTTTATCAGTCATGTATTCAATTAAGAGATGTCTTTGGTTTTGAAGTTGATTTTATATCAGTAGATGTTTCAGGAAATCTTGATTTAAAACAGCTGGAAGAAGCAATCAGACCAGATACAATTTTAATCACGATGATGTATGTGAATAATGAAGTGGGAATGGTTTTTCCTATTGAAAAGGTTTATCAGATGATTCAAAAGATCAATCCAAAAATAAAATTACATGTCGATATGGTACAGGCTTTAGGAAAGATGCCTATTGATCTCACTCATGTAGATTTAGCGAGTTTTTCAGCACATAAAATTTATGGATTAAAAGGAAGTGGTGTTTTATATAAAAAAACATCTACGTCATTAGTTCCATTAATTAATGGTGGTCAGCAGGAACATCAATTGCGTGGAGGAACATCTAATACAGCTACACATACAATGTTTGCGAAAACATTAAGATTAGCTCTAGAAAATTTAGAACAGAAATATCAATACGTGACTTCTTTGAATCATTATATAAGAGAACAGCTCACTCAGATACCTGATATTGTCATCAATACACCTAGTGAGCATGTTTCACCATATATTCTCAATTTTTCATGTGTAGGGTATAAACCAGAAGTGATTTTACATGCTTTAGAAATGTATGAATGTTATGTATCAACCAAAAGTACCTGTTCATCTCATAAAAATGATATTTCAAGAACATTACAGGCGATGGGAATTCGAGAAGATATTGCTAAAAGTGCGATTCGTATTAGTTTTTCTCATCATACGACACAAGATGAATTAGATGAATTTTTATTTTATTTAAAGAAAACTTTAAAAACTATTAAGAAACAGAGGTAATTGTCAATGGAATGTAGTCATATTTTAGTCAGATTTGGAGAACTAACAACAAAAGGGAAAAATCGTAAACTTTTTATTCGTAAATTAACACAGAATACAAAGGAAATATTAAAAGAGTTTTCACATTTAAGATATGAAATGTCTTTTGATCGTTTATATATTATATTAAATAATGAGGATCCAGAGGCTGTATGTCAGAAGTTACAGACAGTCTTTGGCATTCACTCTTTTTCAGTTTGTTATAAAGTGGAAAGTGATTTAGAAAAAATAAAAGAAGTATGTTTACAGATTGTAGAGAAAAATGAAGGGCACACTTTTAAAATCAAAACAAAGCGTAATGATAAGGATTATCTACTTCACTCACATGATATCAATACGGCTATTGCTGGATATATTTTTCATCATACATCAAAAGAGTTAAAAGTAGATGTTCATCATCCAGAAATATTAATACAAGTTGAATTGCGTAAAGAATGTACCTATGTTATGGATAATGTGATTCAAGGTGCTGGTGGTTATCCTGTTGGTATTGGTGGAAAAGCTTTATTGATGTTATCAGGTGGGATTGATTCACCAGTTGCCGGATATTTAACATTAAAACGTGGCGTTGATATTGAATGTATTCACTATGCTTCACCGCCATATACAAATGAATTGGCAAGGGAAAAAGTTTTAGATCTTGTTGATGTTTTAAGACATTATACTCATGGAAAAATTACCGTACATATCATTCCTTTTACAGATTTACAGTTAGCTGTATATGATCATTGTGATGAAAGTTATGCGATGACAATTATGCGTAGAATGATGTATCGAATTGCTGAAGGAGTGGCACATCAAAATCAATGTTTAGCATTAGTGAATGGTGAAAGCATTGGACAAGTGGCTTCTCAAACTTTAGAAAGTATGTCTGTTATTAATGAAGTGATTCATATGCCAGTTATTAGACCAGTTGCTTGTATGGATAAATTAGAAATTATTGATATTGCTCAAAAAATTGGAACATATGATATTTCTATTCGACCACACGAAGACTGCTGTACAATTTTTACACCAAAGCAGCCTGCTACAAAACCAAAAAGCTATAAAGCTGAAGCATTGGAAGAAACATGGGATTATCAAACGATGATTCATGAATGCATTGAACAATGTGAAACAATTGTTATTGATGATCATTATAAAGAAGTAGAGGATTTATTTTAATGAATGATGAAATTTGGGATTTGTATACGCAGGATCGAGTAAAAACAAATCAAAAGATGATGAGAAGCGAGAAGATTCCTTCTCATCTTTATCATCTTGCTGTTCATATTTGCCTTTTTAATGATCGAGATGAAATGTTGATACAACAAAGATTTAAGAAAAGAAAAACATGGTCAGGATTATGGGATATGAGTGCTGGTGATAGTGCATTGATGAATGAAACGAGTTATATGGCAGCTGAAAGAGAAGTTTATGAAGAATTAGGTATTCAATTATTTTTAAAAGATATAAGACTTTTTTGACAATTCATTTTGATCAAGATCTTGATGATATTTATCTTATCCGTTATCTTGTCAATATTCAAAATTTAGTTATACAAGATGAAGAAGTACAAAATGTGAAATGGGCAAGTCTTGAAGACATAACAAATCTTTTGAAACAAGAAAAATTCGTTCCATATCATCAAAATCTTATATCATTATATTTTGAAATGAAAAATAAACGTGGAGCACAAAGATTATAAATATAAAAAGTTTTATTTATTTTGAATATATATGATGTTTTGTTAATTTATAACCGATTATTCAAGTCAGGTTGCTATGTTGAAAGGAAATCTTATATGCAAAAGTTATTAAAAGATATATCGACTCAATTTCATTTGCTACCTAAATGGAAACAAAGAATATCATGGTGGTATGTTATCTCGGTAAGTTTGATTTTAGTACAATATTTCATCAATCGTCAATTAGATATTCATACATATTTTCACCCATTTATAAGTATAATGATTAATATACTTGTGATTATAGATATTTTTCTTATACTTGTTATTCTTGTGGTTATAGAGATATTAAGTGAAAAAAAGAATTTATTACTTAAATTGATTCAAATCTTTTTATCAATTGCAGGGGTAGGTATAATAACACTTATCTTATCTATGATGTTCTTTATGACGAATAAATCTGCAATCAGTAGTAATACTGTAAATATTTCTTTTAGTAATAATAAAGTTTATATTGAAAATGGTGTGTGGCTAGAGAGTAGAAATCATATTGATGTATATCAAATTAAAAATTTAATTTTTA
>OBYM01000270.1_pt1 | contig 31521 bp, 27 predicted proteins | sample 1538191 | NCBI WGS metagenome assembly OBYM01 (sample SAMEA2580165, study PRJEB22360) | human gut metagenome | biome: human gut; feature: human-associated habitat; material: faeces | place: Denmark | collected 2008/2010 | reverse complement strand
TCATCATTTAAATTTGTCATTATTTTTTCTATTACTTTTAATTTATGTACAATTTGCTTTTGCTTTTCAAAGTTTACTAAATCAAATTGTTCATTTTTATAATCTTTAAAATATATATGTGGTATTGTTGCTCCAGAAAAATATTTTTCTAGATGTCTTGCCTTTATTACATAATATAAATATGCAGGTAAAATATTATCTTTGGGTAATAAATATTGCATTGTACCTATAACAGACGATTTTGCCGGAAGTAACATAGTTCTACCTATTCCCGCTCCGTCTTTCACTATTGCCACATATGGCTTTGATTGATGAAATGTATCTATTTTTCCTAAATACCCTGCTGCACCAAAAACTGGAAACAACCCTTTTTTATTCATGACATCAGATTGTTTTAAATTTGATGTTGCTTTATCACAGACATCTTCTATTTTTACCCTCATTTACTCTACAAATCCGAATTTACCATCTATCAATCATATATTTTATTTCACTTTTGAAATCTTCACTAAAATCATTCAAATCATCAAATGTTATAATATCATCTTTTAATAAAGCCCATATATTTTCATGCATCTTTGATCTTCTCATATCAATAGCTACCCCAATACTTCTTTTATCCTTATAAATTCTTCGTTCTAAATCCCAAAAGTTTTTTGAAGCATCATTATCTCTTTTTAATATCTCAATATATTCATTATTTAACTTCTGCATATAGTTTTCTTGCCATATAATTATTTTCTTTCTAAATATTTTCCAATCTCTTTCTTTTACATCAAACATAATATTCTTCCTCCTATGCCACATACTTTCTATGTGATTCCTTAACGTTATTTTGATTAACCATTGCATAATGCATCGTTGTATCGATTTGAGAATGTCCCAGTAAACTTTGAACTTGTTCTATTGGCATCCCTTTATCGATAGCTTTAGTAGCTACTGTTCTCCTAAACTTATGTGGATGGACTTTATTTATTCCAAGCTTCCTTCCTAATGAACGTAATCTTATTTCAACACCACTTATTTTTAATCTATCATACGGTTTATCCAATGATACAAATAAAGCAGGATTATCATCTATTCGACTATTCAAATAATTCTTTAAATGAATTTTTGTTCTAGCATCAAAATAGACTGGCCTTTCCTTATTGCCTTTACCAAATACAACACATTCTCTATTTTCAAAATCAATATCATTAATATTTAATTTAACTAATTCACCCACACGCATTCCAGTTGATGCTAGTAAATCTATAATTGCTAAATCTCTCAAATTATTACAATTATCACGTAAGCATTCTAATGATTCATCTGATAAAATCTCCTTAATTATTTTGTCAGTTTTTATTTTATGTATTCTTTTCATAGGACTCTTAAGAATGTAATTTTCTTCCTCTAGCCACGAAAAGAAACTACTGAGATTTCTTCTTATATTATCAATACTTACTTTAGAACAATTATTGATTTTCTGATAATTTGTTAGATATTCTCTTAAATTATCTGTTGTCATATGTGTAACATGTATACTCATTCTGCTATCTAACATCAATAATGTAGATTTATAATACTTAATTGTTCTTTCAGAACATCCTTCTATTTCTTTTGCTGCAATAAACTTATTTATTAATTCAATATTAGTATAATCATAAATATCGTCTATTTCATTTTCTTTAATTTTAATTTCAACATTCTCTAAACAATGTTTTAATGTTTTATGCAATTGTTCCATTTGTGCATTATCTAAATAACGTAATAATTGTTGTTCAATTTCTTTAATAATAGTTTCATTCATGTTAGTAACCTCCATTACCAACATCACTACAACCATTTTATTTATCCAAAATATTTTTGCATTAAACTATCATATAATTGTTGTGTTTTTTCCAATGACTTTTGAACTTCAAATTTTGATTTATCTACCTGTTTCACAAAGTTCACAAACTCCTTTTGAAGTTTCATTGGTGGAAGAAAAATCTTCGTTTTCTTTATTTCACTTAAATGCAAATTAGGTACCCCTACTCCCTTAATACTTGAATCAAATTGTCTTTTTGTTTCCGGGTTATTAATTACACATCTAAAAAATATTGGATCTATCATTTCCTTAGGCCTAAGCAAGGCAAGACTAACATATATATCAAAAACTTCATCTGTATCATTAATAGCAGCAACTCCATAATTGACACCATTTTTAGACATTAAAATATCATTTCTTTGTGGCTTGAGTGTTGCATAAAGTTTTTCATGTAAGTCTGCAGGAATATATTTAATCTTACTCCAATCTATTTTTTGAGACATTACATCCTTTGATGATAAAAATTTATATCCTTCTTCTTTATCTTCTATATATTGAGGTGTTTGATGAGTACCATCTTTTATCAAAGAACAAACATCATCAATAGTAACAACATCAAACCCGTTTTCATTATCGCTAAGCGTACCAAACATCTCGACAAATCGGGCTTTGATAAGTTCATCGAATAATTTTAACTCATCATTTAAATTTGTCATTATTTTTTCTATTACTTTTAATTTATGTACAATTTGCTTTTGCTTTTCAAAGTTTACTAAATCAAATTGTTCATTTTTATAATCTTTAAAATATATATGTGGTATTGTTGCTCCAGAAAAATATTTTTCTAGATGTCTTGCCTTTATTACATAATATAAATATGCAGGTAAAATATTATCTTTGGGTAATAAATATTGCATTGTACCTATAACAGACGATTTTGCCGGAAGTAACATAGTTCTACCTATTCCCGCTCCGTCTTTCACTATTGCCACATATGGCTTTGATTGATGAAATGTATCTATTTTTCCTAAATACCCTGCTGCACCAAAAACTGGAAACAACCCTTTTTTATTCATGACATCAGATTGTTTTAAATTTGATGTTGCTTTATCACAGACATCTTCTATTTTTACCCTCATTTACTCTACAAATCCGAATTTATTAATTCAGATGACTCCTTTCTTTTAATCTTCTAATAAATCACTTAATTCTTTTAATTCTTTAGCAATCTCATTATTTATCTCCAGAATTTCTTTCATAATGTCTCTTGTAGGAGGATACTCAATTTTTTCATACTCTATTTCCTTATATTTATTAATTGATAAATCATAATCATTTTCTACTATTTCCTTTTTAGTTACAAAGAAGGATTTATCTGTTCTTTTCCTTTCTTTTTCATTATCTAAAGCATTAAAACGTTGAATAATATCTGGTATATCATTTTCACTAACTTTTGTACGTTTATCATCTAAACTGTAACCATCTGCAGTCATATTGTAAAACCAAACATTGTCAGTACCACCATGATTTGTTTTTGTAAAAATTAATATTCCTGTAGATACCCCAGCGTAAGGTTTGAAGACCCCTGATGGCATTGAGATTACCGCTTCTAATTTATTATTTTCAATCAATTCTTTTCGTATTGCTTTATGTGCCTTTGAAGAACCAAATAAAACTCCATCAGGAACAATGCAAGCACAACGCCCTCCTACCTTTAGCATCTTTAAAAATAAGGCTAAGAATAATAGTTCCGTTTTCTTTGTTTTACAAACTTTTAATAAATCTGCTGATACTGAATCAGCATCCAGGCTTCCTTTAAATGGCGGATTTGCTAAAATCAATGAATATTTATCACGGTCTGGATTTTGATCAGATAAACTATCTCTATATTCAATGTATGGCGATTCTACACCATGAGTCATCATATTCATCGCCCCTATTCGCAACATAGTTCTATCCATATCATACCCATAAAACATATGATTCATATAATGATCCTTTTTTTGTCTATCAAAATAAATTTCTTCTTTGAAATTTTCACGTAGATATTCACTTGCGGTCACTAAGAATCCTGAAGTTCCACAAGCAGGGTCACATATTATTTCATTAGGTTGTGGTTTCATGAGTTCAACTATCATACGAATGATATGTCTAGGTGTTCTAAATTGTCCATTACGTCCCGCAGTAGCTATCTTTGATAATAAATACTCATATACATCACCACGAATATCTATATCTTTTTCTTGACTCATCAAATCATATATTTCATCTAAGGAATCTACTACTTTAGTTAACAATAATGGTGTAGGTACTTTAAAAATAGCATCATCCATATATTTTGAATACGCACTATTTTTATCAGCATGTAATGTTTTAATAAATGGAAAGACCCATTCTTGAATAATAGAATACATTTTATCAGCAGGCATATCATGAAATACAGACCATTTTAATTGCATTCCATCAATTGTTCTATCTCCTATCACCACATCATCATTAAATACACTTGTAAATGGTAATCCTAACATTGCACATTCTTTGGATTTTTTATTATCAGATTCATCTAAATCATGTATGAACATTAAATAAGTAATTTGCTCTATAACCTCTAAAGGATTAGTGAGTCCTCCTGTCGCAAAAACATCCCATAAGGTATCAATCTTATTTTTTAATTGTCCAGTAATCATTATTTTTCTTTCCTCCAATTCCAAGTATACGAAGTATAACGTCCACCACCAATTTTGGTGATTTGGCCATTCTCCAGTAAATTATTTAAAGTTCTTTGTACTGTTGTTTGACTAATATCGGGACACAATTTCATTATTTCAGATTTTGTTATTTTTCCTATATGTCCCTTGATAATTTCAGATATTCTTTCAGATTTTGAAACATTAACTTTAGAAACCAATATAACTCTAGATTCAAACTCACGATATGCACTTACAATAATTCCTAAAGTATATCTAACAAAAGGCTCATAATTATTTTCATTTTCATGCCAGCCAAATGAACTTTCCTTTAGGACCTCATAATAACTTTCTTTTGAGTTTTCTATAATTTTCTCTAAACTTATGTATTTTCCAACAATATATCCTGAACGATATAACAAAAGTAACATTAATAACCTACTCATTCTTCCGTTTCCATCATCAAAAGGATGAATGCATAAAAAATCTAATATAAACATCGGTATCAGTAACAATGGATCTACATTTTCACTTTCTATAATCTCATTAAACGCACTGCACAAATCATTTATTGATTCAGCAGTTTGCCATGCTGGAACAGGCTTAAATCTAATACTTTTTTCCCCATTTCTACCTACTTCAGCAATAATATTATCCGAAGATTTAAATTTCCCACCATAACCTTCACCAGAAAACTTATACAAATCTCTATGCAACTGTAATAACATAGACGGAATAATTGGTATATATTCATAGTTTGCATGAATTGTATTTAAAACATCTCTATATCCTGCAATTTCTTTTTCACTTCGAGTTTTTGGCATTGTTTTATCCAAAACGATTTGTTTTAATCTATCGTCAGAAGTATATATTCCTTCTATTTTATTAGAATATTCAGTACTTTGAATTTTAGCAATTTCTAACAAATCAAGCAATTTATCAGAATTAGCTTCAATAAATAAAGCTTGCCTACCTTTAAATTCATGAATAGTCGTTAATAATGATACAATTTGTGGAGTTAATAGTTTTTCCCACTTTTGTATATAATTATAATCTCTCATATAATCACCTTACCTTTTTTATATTATATATTAATTTACTCATCGTTACAATTCAATTTAGTCTTTTTTAAAAAAATGACTAAATTGAATTAAGATGATATAATTAAAACATACCAAAAAAGCATATATAATATACCTTTTTCATAAACTTATTACAATTTTATTTATTTAAAAGATGATAAGCAAAAAAATCCTCGTTATTTGAGGATCTTTTATTCAATTTCAATATGATAATCTAAAATATAGACTGTGACGAAAGTTAAAATCACATTGAAAAATAGATCAATGAACATAAACGTAACTGGAATTCCATACCATTCAAAAGATGCGATACTCATACCTGATAAAACAAATTGTATCCATGAGAAAATAATTCCCAAAACTATCCATATACAAATCCCGACAGCCAAACGATGATGACGACATAAAGCTGTATGTGCTAACGTTAAAGCAAAATAAATAGATATAATAAGCGCATATGTTTCTACAATCATATAAATAAGACTTAATAATGATTCACCAGGCTGATTCATGAACATCTGTCCTAATCCTTTGAACACTTCTGGAATTCCCTGAAAAATCTGCATGATTGACATATTATGTGTCAACAATGACATCATAACTCCCATCAATAAAACCCCAAACATCAATGCAATTCCACCAAGAATAAGCCATACAAATGAAACAATAAGCTTAGAAATAATTAACTGCAAAGATGATACAGGTAAAGTCAATGTCAGATAAGCTGGTCTTTTAAACATAGAATGATAATAATGTGTAAAAATACTGACAAATAATGCAATACTAATTCCCATAACTAAAACTGTAAATCCAAAAGCCATCATAAAGCTTAAAATAGGAATATCTGGAATTAGTCCTTCTGTAAAAAATGGCAATAATAAACATGCACCCCAGAAAACACAAAACGAGATGAAAAAGGAACGCATAGAATGAATAAATTCATATTTCATTAATTTTAACATTTGAATTCCTCCTTAAAAATATCATTAATAGAAGCTTGTCTTTTCATTCTTAAGTCCTCACTATTTTCATGTAAGATAATTTCACCATTTTTAATAAAGATCACTTCATCAAATATCTTTTCAATATCCGCAATCAAATGTGTTGATAATAAAACAAGTGCATCTTCAGCATAATTATTTAAAATAGTATCTAAAATAAGTTCTCTTGCAGCTGGATCAATACCACCTAATGGTTCATCTAAAATATAAATCTTTGCTTTTCTAGACATAACCAATATCAACTGAAACTTCTCTTTCATTCCTTTAGATAATTCTTTAATCTTCACTTTCTTTTCAATATCCATTCTTTCCATTAAAGATAATGCCTTATTCAAATCAAAATCATCATACATATCAACAAATAAATTCAATGCATCACTGGTTGTCATCCAGTTTTCAAAATAAGGTTCATCTGGTAAATAAGAAATGATTTTTTTAGAATGAATACCTATAGCTTGTTGATCAATTTGAACATCTCCATCATATTCTTTCAATAAACCATTTAAAACTTTAATCAGTGTTGTTTTCCCACTTCCATTAGGTCCAAGTAAACCCACAATCTGTCCACCATGTAAAGTTAAATTCACATCTTTTAAAACTTGTTTCTTCCCATATTTTTTATTTAAATCTTGGATTTTTATAAATTCACTCATGATTTTCCTCCTTTAAATAAGCAATAATATCTGCTTTTGTAATGCCATAACGCTCCATTTCTTTAACAAACTGTTGAATCGTTTCTTGTATTTTGTTTTGACGACATGATTCAATAAAATCAATGTCTTCACTAACAAATCTTCCTACTGCCCTTTGTGTCACAATAAATCCCTGATGTTCTAATTCCAAAAAAGCTCTTTGAATGGTATTAGGATTGACTTCCAGTCTTGATGCCATTTCTCTGACTGATTCTATTTTATCACCTGGCTGCAACTGTCCACCAAGAATTTTTGATTTGACTTCTTCAACAACCTGTAAATAAATAGGCGTATCTGTTTGAAAATGATTCATAGCCATTCCACCTTACTGTATTAATACACTAATACAGTAACACAGTATAATTCTTTTGTCAATATTCACACACAAAAAAAGATAGCTTTTCACTATCTCTTATATCAATCAAATAAAGTTTTCCAATTAGGATGACGATAGGCCTCAAAACACATATGAATTTGTTCTTCATTGTTTTTCTCAGTAGAAAGCTCAGGTAAATGATCTTCATCAAAATATCTAGATTCTACTGTTTCTACATTTTTCTCAAACTTTCCACCTATTTCATAACAAAGCACAAAAATTTTACAAACGCCATAAGCATAAATTGGAACATTATGTTGAGCACGATCTTGTACAGCAATAATTCTATCAGCAATCACATCTAAACCAGCTTCTTCTTTCACTTCTTTTATTGTATTCTGTTTAACTGATAAGTTCACATCTACCCATCCACCAGGAAGTGACCATTTTCCATTATTCTCTTTCACTAAAAGAATTTGATTATCTTTAAAAATAGCTGCACGTGTATCTCATTTAGGTGTCTGATATCCACTTTCATTACAAAATAAATCTTTCACTTTTTCTAAAGGAATATCATTTTGATACGCCATGATTTCAGCCGATATTTCTCTTATACGTTCATATCTTTCCTGATCGTAAACATCATGACCATAAGTTAATCCTGCTTGTGCCAGACTTTGTAATTCAATAGCCCAATTCACCCATTTTTTATCATTCATTTTTTCCACCTCTTTATTTTTATTATATCTTTGGTAACCATTATTTCAATGAAATGCATAAAATTGATGATATTTATAGTCATGGCATCACTAGTATATAAGAATGAATATCCATTTGCTTGAAAATGATAGTTATGGTGATATAGTCATAACATCACTTTTTACCAATAAATATCAAAACATTTCTTCAAAAAGGTATATACCAGATAAATTTAAACATTCTGTATAGTCATGGAGTCTTTTCAATCAATAAATACTAATATATACCAAATCAAAGTTATAATCTGTATACTCATGGTGACTTTTCAATCAATAAATGCTAAGATATAAATATCTTTTTCATATAATCAATTAAATGGAGGAATATTCATGAAAGATGGATTTATAAGAGTAGGTTGTGCAAATTTTGAAGTATCGTTAGGTCAAGTTCAACACAATGCACAAAGAATCATATCTTATGTTAAAGAAGCTAATGAAAAGCATATCAAGATTCTTGTTTTCCCAGAGCTTTGTTTAACTGGATATACAATTGAAGATTTATTTTATCAAAAACGTGTTTTAAACGAAGTCAACAAACAAATCACTACTATATGTGAACAGACAAAAGATTTAGATATATTGTTTACTTTTGGTTGTCCCATGGTTTTGAAAAACAAACTTTATAACTGTGCCATAACAGTATGTCATGGAGATATATTAGGTGTTGTTCCTAAAACATATATCCCTACATATCATGAATTTTATGAAGGTCGTCATTTTGCCAGTGCTTTAGACAATGATGAAGTCATTACAATCAATGGTCAGACTTATCCATTTTCTTCACGTCTATTATTTGAATGTCAGAGTCATCCCGAATTAAAAATCGGTATTGAAATCTGTGAAGATTTATGGGCACCTTTACCACCAAGTACCTTACATTGTCTTAATGGTGCAACATTAATTTTAAATCCTTCTGCCAGCAATGATTTGACATCAAAATCAGATTATCGTCGTCTATTGGTCACTTCTCATAGTGCCAGACTCATTTGTGGCTATGCTTATTGTAATGCTGGATTAGGTGAGTCTTCTACTGATGTTGTTTTTAGTAATCATCATTTGATTGCTGAAAATGGAAGTCTTTTAGCTCAATCTCAACAATATAGTGAAGGTATCATCTTTGCTGATATGGATATGGAAAAAATAGTAAGTGAACGTGTGGAAATGACAACTTATGATAATCGTCAGGATCATTATCAGATCATACCTTTTACATTAGTAGATGAAGATATTGAACTGACACGCACATATGATCCACATCCTTTTGTACCAAGCAATAAGGATCAACGCGCAATGCGTTGTCAGGAAGTTTTTGATATTCAAATTCATGGTTTGATTCAAAGATTAAAAGCTGCACATATCAAAAAAGTCGTGATTGGGATTTCAGGTGGTTTAGATTCTACACTTGCATTACTTGTTGCTAATATGGCTTATCAAAAATTAGGATATCCATCTCAGGATATTATTGCAGTGACAATGCCATGTTTTGGAACAACATCTCGTACTAAAAACAATGCTTTAAAAATGATGGAAGAATTAAATGTCACTTCCTTAACAGTGGATATTGGGGATGCTGTTAAGCAGCATTTCAAAGATATTCATCATGACGAAAATGTTCATGATGTGACATATGAAAACTGTCAGGCGAGAGAAAGAACGCAAGTCTTGATGGATATTGCCAATCAGGAAGGTGGTATTGTCATCGGAACAGGAGATTTATCAGAAGTCGCTTTAGGATGGTCTACTTATAACGGTGATCATATGAGCATGTATGCGGTCAATGTTTCAGTTCCTAAAACATTAGTGCGATATTTAGTAGATTATGTATCTTCATTGTATGAAGGGCAGCCTCTTCATGATACATTACAGGATATCTTGAATACTCCTGTTTCACCAGAATTACTTCCTGCCAAGGATAATGAAATCGTTCAAAAAACAGAGGACATTGTGGGTCCATATGAACTGCATGATTTCTTCTTATATCATCATGCCAGATTCCATTATGAACCAAGAAAACTTTATCGTATTGCCTGTCATACTTTCCAAGATCAGTATGATGCCCCAACAATTAAGAAATGGCTGACAACTTTCTATCGTCGTTTCTTTACACAACAATTTAAACGTTCATGTATTCCAGATGGTCCAAAAGTTGGTAGCGTTGCTTTATCACCTCGCGGAGATTTAAGAATGCCTAGTGACGCTAATGTTGCATTGTGGTTACAAGAATGTGAACAATTATAAACAAAGTGATGGAAACATCACTTTTTATAATGCAAAAAAGGAAGATTTCAATCTATTTTTAAAATCTTCCTCCATCATCATTCACGACGTTTCCAATATTCACCTACAGGTATCTCAGGATGTTCTTCATCCCATGGGGCTTCATGTCTTTCAAAATAACCAATCACTTGCCCATCAACTCTAACAGGCACAAAAAATTCTCTTTCACCTGTTTTTTGATTATAAAGTTCAAACATTTCTTCTTCACCCTGATCAGCCCTCACTAAAAATTCTTCAATCTTATAACGTGAATTTTCATTATGACACTGAAATAAACTTTGACCAATTTGAACTCTTTGCCCATATCTTTGTTTGGCAGTCTTATTCATATATTGCACAATATGATTTCTATCTACAAAAACAATTTCATAAGCATAGGCATCTAAAATACCTAATAAAACATCCTTTGTCAGTTCCATCATTTAAATCTCCTTATTTTTCTGATTTTCTCTTTTTAAACATAATAGACTCAAAAAGCAAAAACATCCTCCTAAAATCATCACCCATTGAATATTGATATCACCTGCTACACCAAAACTCATATTCATCACAATTCCTACCATATTCATAATCATTGAATAAATTGATAACATAGTGACTCTTAAAGCACCCTCAACACGTTGATTCATAAGCGACTGTGATAAAGGAGAATAAAAAGCTTCTACTAAAGTTAAAATCATAATCCCTGCAATAGAAACATAAGGATGATGACTCAATGCCAATATGATACAGGTGATCATGGAAACAAATACCAATAAAAACATCAGTGTCTTTTCACGAATATATTGGATAATTTTCCCTAAACTCGCCCCTAAAAGAGGTATGGCTGTCATAAAAATAGAAATGAGTCCAAAATAGACAACTGGAATATGACTGGCTTTCCATTGCAGCTGACTATAAAACACACTGATTGTATGTGTTGTTTCTAATAATAATGCTGAAGCAATCAAAAAAAGAATATGTCTTTTTTGTTGAAACAATAATGAAAATGCATCTTTGATTCCCATATGGGAACTTCCTTCCATAGGAATATCTTCCAAAAAGAAAGATAATAGAAACGCTATAAGATAAGGAAAGATTGTACATAAAGCAGCTAATTCCATATCATGAATCCACAATGAAAAAGCCATTGATGACATCATCATGCCTGCGACACCACAGGCATGGAGATATCCAAAAACACGTGAATTTTCTATCTTGCCAGTTGACAGATACAAAAATGCACTATCACAGCCAGAAAGTCCTGATACTGTTATCGCTAATAAGAATCTTTCTAATAAAAACATCGAAAATCCATAAGCCTGATAGAACACAATCTTTGATAAAAGATAGATTCCATAACAGCTCATCATCGTTTTCTTATATCCTAAACGATCACATAAATATCCCATAGGGATTTCCAAAATAAAAACAAGTATTGAAAACAGGCTTTCAATCAATCCCATTTCAACTAATGTCAATCCATGATTTTGACGATATAAAGTTGCAACAGAACTATAAAAAACCATTCCTTGTAGCCATTCAATCGCAAACAAGAGATAGATATTTCTTTTTTTCATAAATCAAATAGTCCTTTCTCAGTATGATAAAAACATCTACATCAAAATGTAGAAAAATCTAAAATAGAAATTGTTTTTATCAAATTCGAAAAAGCACCATCTCTATCCCTCCATTTTTTTCATTATACAATAATCACAAATGAAAAAACAAGATATCAAAAGTATTTACTTTTTCATTTCCCATCTTTTCATGTATAATAGAAAACGAGGTGAAAAGAATGCAAATCATCAGTGGCTTAAATCAAGATTATAAACGTCATCAAATCATTCAAAAGTATGTTCAAGAAGCTCAAAATCATCCTTTTGAACAATATATTTATATCTGTGATCAACCAGCTTTTATTGAAAACATATTTTTTCAATATACGCATTGTTTGGTCAATATTCAAATTATGAGCTGGAATCAATATTTAAAACAATTACAGCTTCAATATCATTTAACGCAACATCATTTACTTTCTCAAGTAGAATGGGTTTATCACTTAAGAAATATCTTTAATGAAGAAACATTTCATTGTTTTGATATGGAAAATCCATTACCTTTCATCAATGAATTAATTCCACTTATCAAAGATTACGAACTTTACCAAATCAACTACCAAGATATTCACCATACGAAACTTCAAGATTTCTGGCATATTTACCAATCACTTTTATCACGTCTTGATAGTTATACACATTTGACATTAGAAAGTTTATTTCAAAATATCACCTTTCATGAACAAGACCATCTCATCATTGAAGCTGATCATCTTTATCAAAAACAACGTCAAGATATTATTCAACGCTTAGCAACAACATGTGATGTCACTTGTCTTTATACTTATCAACATGATGAGCGTTTATTCAATTTACCTTATCATCATTTATGTCAAACAAGTCAAGTCATTGATCAACCGACTTATTTCACACAACATCTTTTTAGTCAAGAACCCGTTTCAAAAAAGGAAACACAACACATGTACAGCTTTGTTGCAGGAACACCTTATCAGGAAATTCAACGTGTTGTATATACAATTTATCAAAAAATTGTGGATGAAAATCTTCATTACCAGGATTTTACAATCATTTATCCTAATCAAAATTATCAGGATGATTTATTAACCATTCTTGATGAATTACATATGCCTCATTCCTTACCTTATCAACAAGAGCGCTGTTATGAGCGAAGTTATCAACTGATTTTACAACAATTCAAACAATGCCAAGGACATACTTTCCATGAACTTGCAGTCGAATTACTTGCATTGGAACTTGACAAAGACTATCAGGACTATCTTCAAAAAATAAGCGAACTTGATGGTCAAATATCTCCACAAGAATTCATAGAGTTTTTCCAAATGACATTTCCAAAATCTAAACAGACTTTAGAAAAAAGACAAGATGAAATTCATGTTTATATGATTGGACAAGGTGAAGCGATGCCTTCAACGCATTTATTTATCTTAGGAATGAATGAAACCATCTTACCTCAAAGCATTAAAGATACATCTTTATTATTAGATGAAGATATTGAATTGTTAAGAAAAGAAAATATCTCAACTCCTCTTACAACCAGTGAACAATTAGGTGTTCATGAAAATGATATTTTTAAAATACTGACAACACCATTTTCAACATTAACTGTTTCATTAGCGATGAACTCATTGTCTGGAGAAACCTTGCTCCCTTCTTCTTTATACAAACAATTGACTCAAATGTATACCTTCCAAAAACTTCCTCCACTTCAATTTCTACCTTTAGATCAATACTATATAGCCAACGGAAAAGCAACTCATAAAGAAACTTTGAATCAAAACATTGCACATTATTTATCATCACATCATCAGCCAGATTCATTAACACCTGAGTTGACACAGTCTTTATATAGTTCATATCTTTCAGTCAGTCAAATTGAAACTTATAATCAATGTCCTTTCCTCTACTTTATTCAATATGGTTTAGGCATTTATCCTATTCAAGATCAAAAATTATTACCGAATGAACTTGGTTCTCTCATTCATTATGTTTTATCTATGAATATAGATCAATCTTATGATATTTCTCAACTTGTTGATCAATATCTTCAAGATCATGAAACACTTTCACAAAAAATAGCTCACTCCCATGTCAATCAATACTTTATTGAACAATTAACTCAAGATCTGCAAATCACTCTAAAAGTACTTAAACAATTCTTAAATACGGGCAATTTCCATGTTCAATATAAAGAGAAAAAAGTCAAAAATACAATTCATGATATCAATTTTAAAGGTATTGTTGATCGTATTGATGTCTATGAAGATTATGTCTCTATTATTGATTATAAATCAAGTGCCAAAAGCATTGATCTCAATCTTGCTATGCAAGGTTTTCATATTCAGATGCTTGTCTATTTAGATATGGTGACAAAAATGATGGATAAAAATCCAGGTGCTGTTTTATATTTCAATACGAAAAAACGTATTTTAAGCGTACAACAAAGTATGCATGAAGCCATTAATGAAGATGACTGGATCAAACAATATCGTTACAATGGTTATATCGTTGATGATGGCAGTCATCAAAGTCTTTTGAATTTAGACCCTACTTTTGATAGACGTTCTGCGTTGATACCAGTCTCTTATGTCAAAAGCAGAGATGAATATAAGGGACAAATTCTTTCTACTGAACAACTTCATATTTTATTTGAAAAGATCAGCGATCATATTTATGAACTTTACCAAAATATGATGGATGGACATATTGATATCGCGCCAAAGGGTAGTGATCAAAAAGCAACACATACATTAGTGAATCCTTGTTTTTATTGTCCATATCATAGTATTTGTGGTTTTGATGTTTTCTATAATGATTATCAGCTTGTTGAATTCTTAGATGTTGAAAAAATATTAGGAGGTGAAGACGATGCCGTTTAATGCTGGACAATTAAAAGCTATCCAACAAAGAGATTCTTCTATTTTAGTTAGTGCTCCTGCGGGAAGTGGAAAAACAAAAATTCTTGTCAGTCGTATTATTGAATTATTAAAAGAAGGATATGAAATTTCAGATTTCCTGGTGGTAACATTTACACAGGCAGCTGGACATGAGATGAAACAAAGGCTGACTGAAGAACTCAATGAACTTGTCTCTTCACCTATTGATGAAAAATTAAAAACACATTTACAACGTCAAATTTTTAATCTTCCTCATGCCTATATTACAAACTTTCATGGTTTTTGTAATTTATTATTGATGAAATATGGATATCTTGTTGGCGTTATGCCTGGATTTGAAATCAACAGTGATCCTACTATCATCAAAAAAGAAGTTCTTACAGAATGTTTAGAACAATGGATTCAAGATGAAAATATTCGTGATTTTCTTTCCTTATATTTTCCTGGTTATTCTTTAGATGATTTTCAATCTTTATTATTATCTATTGATAATATTTCTCATTCTATTGATCATTTTTATGATTTTATTGATCAGATGAAAACAAATAATTATGATAGTCTTTCCTCATCTTTAGAAGATTGGCCTTTGTTTCCTTATTTAAAAAATATTTTCTATGATGAAGTCACAATGGCTATGAATAAATTGATTGAACTCCAAATATTCTGTGAACAAAATAATCTCACTGATTTTTATGAAAGACCTGATGAACAGACTGAAAAAAATCAATTATTAAAGGTTCCTTTTGATGCCTATTATGATTATTTAGATGAACGTCTTCATGCATTATCACATGCTATCACTTATGATACTATGGTTTCTTTAATCAAGGCTCCTGTTGATAAAGCCTATAATATGTCTTGGAAAGAAGTCGATCCACAGATCAAAAAAACTTTTACAAAATTGAAAAGTGATATTTTATCTTCTTATCAAAAATCAGCTGATGCCTATTTAGAAGATCATAGTGAAGATTTAATTCAAAAGCTTCAAGTCAGCTATCAGGCTATAGATATGTTGCTTTCTAAAGGTCAACTGTTGGATCAATTCCAACAAGCGTATCAACAAAGAAAAAAAGAACTTAATCAGCTAGATTTTGCTGATCTGGAAAGTTATACACATCAACTGTTATTGCCTGAATATGGTATTGTGGATATTTTGTATCATCGCTTAAAAGAAATCATGATTGATGAGTATCAGGATACCAATCAGATTCAAGAATCACTCATTTCACTGATTTCTAAATATCAAAAACCTTATATTCCTCTATTTATGGTTGGTGATATGAAACAGTCTATCTATCGTTTTAGACAAGCTGATCCTCAAATCTTTCTTGATAAATATAATCATTTTTCATTAACTGATGAAGAATGTTTAAATAGTCAAACAAGAAGAATTGATCTTGTCTTTAATTATCGTTCTTCTAAAATTGTTTTAGACTCTATCAATTTTATTTTTAATCAAATTATGGATACACAAATTGGAGGTTTGGAATATTATTTAGATGACAGTGCCCGTTTAAATTATGACTATGATGGCAAAGAAGCAGGACATCAAAAAGAAGCACGTGAACGTTTCTTTCAAGATGATATGCGTCAAACAGAAGTATTGATTGATATCTATAATCCTCAATCTTCTTTAGATAAAGAACAATATGAAGCTCATATGGTTGCACAGAAAATATTACAACTTAAAGAAGCGATGCGTTTAGATGGAAAAAGAGTATCTTATAAAGATATGGTTGTTTTAATGCGATCAACAGTTTCTTTTTTAACATTTAAAAAAGTTTTTGATCAATACCACATCCCTAACCATATCGTTTTATCACAAGGATTTTTAAAGGCAAATGAAATTGAAAATATGCTGACATTTTTAAAGGCCCTTGATAATCCTTACAATGATATTGCCTTATTAAGCGTACTCAATCAGCCTTATACATGTTCCTATATTCCTTTAGATCAGATTGCATCATTACGTGCAAACTATAAAGATTTATCTCTTTATGAAACATTACAATTATCATCTCATCAACAAATCATCCAATTTTTAGAAGTCTTTGAAGAACTCAGAGCTTTTAGCTATCAACATTCACCTTATGATTTATTGAAAAAGATTTATGAAGTCACAGACTATCCACTCTTTGTCTGTCAGCTTGTCAATGGTGAACAAAGAAAAGCAAATTTACAGTTGTTATTGGAAGTTGTTAAACAATATCAACAACAATATCCTTATCTTCATGATATCATTGACATGTTTGAACAATCAGCTGATTTAGCACCAGCTATTGTCGCTTCACAAAATGATGATTATGTTGAATTCATGACAATTCATAAATCTAAAGGTTTAGAATTTCCGATTGTTTTTGTCTGTCAGACACACAAACAATTTAATACACAAGACAGCAAAGAACGCTTTATGATTGATAAACAATTAGGTATTGCGGTAAAACCAAGATGTCGTGTTCCAAGTGAACAATATGGAGAAATCACAGTTGAATATGAAAACTGTTATCGTAATATGATTGCCAGACATCAATTAGATGAATCTATCAATGAAGAGATGCGTATTTTATATGTTGCTTTGACTCGTGCTTCTCAAAAGCTCATTTTAACTGGTGTCATCAAAAGCATTGATGAAATCAAAGATATAATGAACAAATTAATCATCAATGAACATCCTGATATTTATCATAAGAAAAATGCTGAACATGTACTACTTTATAATCGTATGCGTAAAACAAACAATTATCTTTCATGGATTTTAGCTGCTATTTTCCGTCATCCTCAAATTATTCAACAATGCTTCAATCATGAGGAATTAAAGCCTTTAGCCAAAAAACTTCAACAATATCATTTTGAAAAATATCTGACTTTTGATTCAACTGAACATGCTATGTTCTCCTTGACACTAACAAATGATCAAGACATTGAAGAAAAAATAATTCAAACATCCAAACAAAATGAAATGACTGATAGTCAAATACAAGAACGATATCAATCATTCCAATACCCTTATGATACAAGCAAACCATTAACTCTAGCAGTGACAAAACTTCCTCATATTCAAGATCAAAGTCACGCTTCAATAACAGACGACAATGAAAGCTTCTCTATGAGTGCCAGTGATAAAGGAACATTAGTTCACTTACTTTTAAGTTATCTGACATTCAAAGAAGATCATATCGAAACATTGATTCAACAACTTTATCAAGAAAAATTAATTGATGATGATGGAAAAGATATACTTGATCAATATCAAGGTAAAATACAGGGATTCATTGATAGCCCTTATTATCAAATGATTCAAAAAGCAGATTATATCTATAAAGAAAAACATTTTGCCTATTATGATGAAACACTCCAACAAACCATTCATGGTATTTTCGACTTAGTATTTATTTATCAAAATCAGATTTATGTCTTAGACTATAAGACTGATCGTGTTTCACAAAATAGTGCTGATGATATTTTAATACAAAAACATCAGATTCAATTAGATTATTATAAAAAAGTCTTGATGGATATGTACCATCAAGATGTCAAAGCTATTGTCTATTATTTACATATCAACCATGGTGTAGAATTTTAAAGGTCTGAAAATTTTTCAGACCTTTAAAAATATCTTCTTCTTTTATTTCTAAATGAATACTTATATGTCATTGTATAACGAGGATGATTTTGATAAATCATATAAAGATTTATACACTCTATAGGTATAAGTAAAGCCAATACACGAGTCAAATCAGGCAAAATCATTAAATGCTGATTAAATAGACCTAATAAGAAAGCAACTACAAAAATACAAATAGTAAGAATCTTACCAAATTTCATAAGCACTGTTCCTTCAGCTTTTTTTAAACTTAAAAATTCTAACCCAATTAACAATCCTATAACAATAGCCACAATAATTTCTTCCATGACAACACTTTGCATCAAAATAACACCTATAATGATGATATATGGTATAACCATCCCTAAAATTTTATTCATCCTAAGCACCTCATCTTTTCTATCATTATAATTGACATATCTTGTCGTTTCAAGTCTAAGATGTGAAAAGAGTTCTACTTGTCTATCATCTTTTCATTAAAAAAGAAGGAAGTCTTTTTCCTTCTTTATAATTATAGAATATGAATTTGAAATTCAACGCCTTTTTCACTATTACACACATCATATTGGAAACCATGTAATTCTAAAATAGAACGACATATCGCAAGACCTAACCCAGTTCCTTGACGATCACTTGAAACATAAGTATCCCAAATTGTTTCTTTTTGTTCATGACTCAAAGGTTTTCCTTCATTTTCAAAACTTAAAATACCTTGATGATACTTAATATAAATATGTCCATTTTGTGGTGTATGTTTTATTGCATTACTCATAAAGTTTTGAAAAACAATCTTGAGTTCTTTGAAATCTCCTTGAATATGTGGAAATTCATCTCCCATCACAACATGAATATGTTTCTTTTTTAGAATTGGCGCAAATGTTTCTACAATTGACATTAATAAATCCTCTAAATCAATATCTTCTTTATGTAATTCCACTTTACCAGATTCTAATCTTGATAAATCTAGCATAGCCATAATCAATTGATTAATATGCTCTATTTCTTGATGAATGGCACTTAAATATTGTTGTTTCTTATCATCATCTTTCCCTGCTTCAATTAATTCTATGTAACCATTAATAATACTTAATGGGGTTTTAATTTCATGAGTAAAATTCGCAATGAACTCTTTTCTCATACCTTCTAATTTTTTAACATATTCTATTTCATCATTTAATTGTTGAATTGTTGTTTTTAATTGTTGACTCATTTGATTAATATTATGTGATAATACACCTAATTCATCTTTAGATTTTTCATTAAGCTGAATATCAAAATCATTATTTGCAATGGATAAAGTAGCTTGACTCATCTTTTTAATACGCCTTGTCAATATATATGAAATCAATAAAGATATCATTATACAAACAATAAAGGAAATGATATAAATAATCATTTTAGAGTAAATGACTTGATGTGTAATTCTGCCAATCGCGTTAAGGTCATATGTATAAAAAACAAGATAACCATCTACATCTTGAACGTCATAATCTCCAAATTCGCTATTTTCAATTGGTTTGGCATTTTTAGAGATTAATGGTTTACAATGAATAGAATATAAAGTGCCATCTTTTTCCTCTACACCGCCTACACCTGATGAAAATGTTTCACCATACTGAGGGAACAATGAAGATACATAATCACGAACAATACCATCATGTTTTTGATAATTATCTTCATGAGAATTATCATATTTATCTAAATAAAATCCCTGAGCAGATAAAAAGCAATTCGCACTTTCATATGATTCAAAATGCATTGTGTGAATCTTTTCATCATTTTGTCGATGATCTAAGAAAACCTGTCCATTAACAGACAAATAAGAAAGATCTTCAATCGTCATAGAAACATTGTTACCCACAAGATCATATGTAGGAGAAGCAATATCTATAGTCAAAAAATAATCATCAACATGTTCTCGAAGAATATTTTCCATTTGTTTTTGCATATCCAATGAAATCTGTGACAAATCAAATATTAAAATTGTTATATATTCTTCATATTCATTTCTTAATGTTAAATATGTCTTGTTTTGTTCACGCTGATTATACACCATTTCAAAATCTGGATTTAATACAAAAACTGATTCTATTTTATATCCATCTTCAGTTTTTAAATACTGTGATATTTCTTCATAAAAAGAAGGATTCAACTCATCATATTTTTGACTATAAAGCACAGATAACTGCTCACACATTTCATTGACATTATACATATTATTAATTTTAGAATAGGCATGAAATTTTTCTCGATGAAAATCAAGAGTCACATTTAAGACTTGAATCAATACAAAACTCATGAAAACTAATATAAAAATCTTTTTTCCTAATGTCATTTTAAACATTGTCTTCATCTCTTTCCACCACCTTTAACATATATCCTGTTTTGATGACAGTTTGAATATAACAGGCATATTTTCCTAATTTCTTACGTAATTTTTTGATATATGTATCAACTGCTCTTCCATCACCATAATAATCATATCCCCATATATGATCTAAAATCTGTTGACGTGTCAATAACTGATTCACATGCATACATAAATATTCTAACAATTCATATTCTTTATGTGCTAATGTGATTTTTTGTTGATCTATAATTAAAATACGATTGATACGATCTAATTGAAGATGACCAACAGTTAATATATTTTCTTCCTTTTTCTGATCACGTTTAATCATGGCGATAACTTTGGCATGCAGTAATGATAATTGAAATGGTTTGATGATATAATCATCTGCTCCTAACTGATATGCCATTAGCTGATTTTCCTCTTGTGATAAAGCACTCATAAAAATAATAGGTTTTCCTGTTTTTAATCTTAATTGTTTACAAACTTCATAACCATCAATACCAGGCATCATAATATCTAGTAAAATTAAATCAATCGTCTCATTAATCATACTTAATGCTTCATAGCCTTGTGTTGCTTCAACGACTTCAATGCCTTTTAATGAAAAATAATCTTTTATAATCTGACGAATATGAAATTCATCTTCGATGATTAGTACTTTATACATCTTTTTCACCTCAATCTTATCTTAACACACTTTTGTGGAATTGAAGTGGAATCGAAAATATAAATAAGCTCCGAGAAAAACGTGACATTCTATGACAAATTATGTTAAAATCAAGACGTTTTAATAAATATGAGGAGAGGAAAAATGAATAAAGAAGAAAAGGTAACGACCGTAAGTGAAGAAAATATTTATAAGCTTAATGGACGTGTTCCACTTAAAAAAGCTATTCCTTTTGGTTTACAACATGTTTTAGCTATGTTTGTCGCAAATCTTGCGCCTGTTATTATTGTTTGTGGAGCAGCTGTTGTCAGAGGTTCTGGTGAGCATTTGACATCGGCTGAAATTACTTCTATTTTACAGTGTGCTATGTTTGCTGCTGGTATAGGAACATGTATGCAACTCTATCCAGTTTGGAAAATTGGTTCTAAATTACCTATTGTCATGGGAGTGAGTTTTACATTCTTAGGAAGTTTATTAGTCATATCAACAAATCCTGCTTTAGGATATGAAGGTATGATTGGTGCTGTTATTCTTGGTGGTATTTTTGAAGGCTTGGTTGGATTAAGTGCAAAATACTGGAAAAGATTTTTAACGCCTGTTGTTTCAGCTTGTGTCGTGATTGCAATTGGGCTATCACTGCTATCAGTAGGAATGGATTCTTGGGGTGGTGGTTCTGGTGTTGAAGACTTTGGTGCCTGGTACCATCTTCTTGTTGGAACTTTTACGCTTATTGTATGTTTAATATCACATTATCGTTTAAAAGGTATTTATAAAAATTTAAATATTCTTGTTGGTTTAATTTTTGGATATTTATTATCTGTTATTTTGACAGTCACAGGAATTGCACCAATGGTGGACTTTTCTAATATTGCGGAAACAATTCATCAAATTGGATATTTCAGTATTCCAAAATTAGTATTCTTTACAGAACATATGCCTGTCTTTGATTTAGGTGCTTTCTTCACTATTGCAATTGTCTTTTTAGTTTCAGCTGCTGAAACGACTGGCGCAACAACAGCTGTCTGTAAAGGAGCTTTAAATCGTGATATTAAAATGGAAGAACTTCAAGGTTCATTAGCTGTAGATGGATTTTCAAGTGCTATTTCTGGATGTTTTGGTTGTCTCCCTTTAACATCTTTTAGTCAAAATGTTGGTTTAGTCACAATGACACAAGTCATCAACCGTTTTACTATTTTCATGGGAGCTTTAATCCTGATATTAGCATCGTTATTTCCACCTCTAGGGGCTTTCTTTCAATCATTACCTCAATCAGTTTTAGGTGGATGTACAGTGATGATGTTTGGTTCTATCATGTATGAAGGTATTAAAATGTTAAAAGATAATACTTTTGATGAACGTACAATGATCATTGTTTCACTTGCCTTTTGTATTGGGGTTGGTGTCACTCAAACTTCAGGAAATTTCTTTACATGTTTCCCATCAGTTGTTGGAGAAATCTTTAATGGAAATGCAGTTGCAGGAGTCTTTGTTGTATCATTATTATTAAGTTTAGTCTTACCTGAAAAGAAAAAAGGAAATGAGAATATGTAAAATGCATATTCTTGTTTCCTTTTTATATACTATCAACAATCATACTTTGAATCTGAAAAATAAAACTCTACACCAGATTCAACATTTTGAACACCATAATCATAATGATGAAGCTGTAAAATAGCCTGACATATAGCTAAACCTAAACCACTGCCTTGATGATCATGTGTCACAAAAGTATACCAGATATCTGATAAGTGTTCTTCATCAATATGTGAACCTTCATTGATGATAGAAAATCCGTGATTAATCGTTATATAAATATGTCCTTGTTCTGGAGTATGTTTTAAAGCATTGGATAAAAAATTATGTATTACTGTTTCTAATAGCTTACGATCACCTTGAATCATAGGATGAAGAACTTTGATATCCACTTGAATATGTTTTTTCATCAATAAGACTTCATATTCATCAACAATTTCCGTTACACTATTTTCTAAATCAAATTCTTCTTGATGAAGCTCTACTTTTCCAGCTTCAAGTCTTGAAAGTGACAACATGGATTGAATCAGCTGATTGAGTCTTTCTGTTTCTCGATGAATGATTGATAAATATTTTTCTCTTTCTTCCTGACTTGTCGCTTCTTCAATTAATTCACTATAACCATTAATAATACCTAGTGGTGTTTTCATTTCATGCGTAAACTGATTCACAAAATCTTTTCTTAATCCTTCCAGCTTTTTAACATGTACAATTTCCTGATTCAACTGTTCCATTGTGTTTTTTAACTGAGAAGACATACTTTGAATACTTTTCGCTAATGAACCAATTTCATCATGGGAATGGATATTGATTTCTTCATCAAATTGATTATTTTTAATTTTTAATGCTACTTTTTCTAATGCTTGAATAGGTTTGCTGATTGTCCATGACACCAATAGTGATATACATATGACAATACAAAATGCTCCTAAAAATAATCCCCAATTGTCTTCAAAATACTGTCGAGCCATAAGGCTATCAATATGCGCCTGGTCTTCCATTCCAATAACTACTGCATATAAATCCTGGTCTTGGTCTTCCCAATCTGTGAGTCCTGTCATACCAATATAATAGTAATGTCCATGATAGCTTGTGTAATAGGCCATCATGTACCCATGGTGTTTAAGTTGAAGGACATGTTCAAGATCTTTTTGTTGGCTTAAAAACAATTGAGAATCATATTGACTTTGAATTGATTTTTCACCATCTATACAAAACTGATCAACACTTGCTGATTGGATTTGATGCTGATTCAATTGACCATAACTGTCTTCACCCCATTGAAGATAAATCAATTGTTCATCGTCTAATACATATTTGACTTCAGCTTCACCAGGAATAGAATAACGATAATCAGTTAATTTTTGCATCAGATATGTCTTTAAACTTTGTCTTTGTGACAAAGATAAGTCGGCAATAGATATGTAGATTGATGAATCATCATAGATATGAATATAATTATCTAAATAAGGACTTAGAGAAAACCATTTGACAACTTTATCATCTTGTTGAATCAAACATTGATATAGGTTATTGTTTTCACTGATATAATCAATAGAATTCATTTTTTTCATGACTTCATCATATTGAGGATAATGATCATATTCAATACCTAATTGTTGTTGGAGATTATCAAGATCATCAAAATCAATGATACGTTGAAGAAGATAATGATTTGTAGAGTCAATACGATTTTGAATATTGATTTTGGTAGATACAGCTAAAATCATAATAAAAGCCAACATGATCAAAAGAAAAATCTTAACACTAATCTTTGTCTTCATTTTCTTCACCATCCTTAAATAAATATCCAACCTTAAAAACTGTTTGAATATAATATTGATATTTTCCCAACTTTTTTCTTACTTTCTTGATATATGTATCTACGGCTCTCGCTTCTCCATAGTAATCATATCCCCATATGGCATCTAAAATTTGTTCTCTTTCTAATAAACGATAAGGATTTTTCGTTAAATATTCTAATAATAAATATTCTTTATGAGTGAATTCTATTTGTTGACTATCAATGTAAACTTGGTGATTGGTATAATCAATCTGTAAATGATGAAAAGTTTTGATATTGGATACTTGTGGATCTTGTCTTTTACAGATAGCTAAGCATTTTGCATATAAAATAGATGGTAAAAATGGTTTGGTTATATAATCATCCCCACCTAACTGATACGCTTGAAGCTGATTGTCTTCCTCACTTAAAGCACTTATAAAAATAATAGGACATTGATATTGATAGCGAATCTGTTGACAAACTTCATAACCATCAATACCAGGCATCATAATATCTAATAAAACAAGCTGAATTTGAGAATGCATAAGTGATAATCCCTGATGTCCATCACAGGCTTCAATAATCTGGATTTCTCGCTTTTCAAAATAAGTTTTTATGATATGCCTGATATCAAAATCATCTTCAATAAGCAATACCTGATACATACTCCCACCTTCTTTACTTTTATCATAAAAAGAACTTGTGTAAAATTTGTGTAAATCTTCTATTCTTATTTTATCATAAAAAGAAAAGACGTTTATATCAAAACGCCTTTATAAAGATAAACCTTTTTCATATGCTTCCTGTAATTTTAAAGGTGAAATATAGGGTTGATGTGATTCATCATGACAACCTCCAGCGAGAACAGATCCTAAACTTTTCCAGCCTAGTGCCTTTGTATAAAAAGAATAAAAAGATAAGGCCTGTTCAAAAGTCCAGAAATGATCATCCCCAGCACTCATCAATAAGAATGTTTCTTGATATGGATATTCATCGTTTTGAGAAATCGCATATAAACGATCAATAAAGCACTTTAATCTTCCTGAAATAGACCAGAAATAAAGGGGTGAAGCCAGTACCAATGTATCGGCCCATTCAAACATGGCATAATATTCCTGCATACTATCTTGAATGACACAGTGATGTTGATTGATCTGACAAGCACCACAGCCTTGACATCCCTGTAAATTTTTTGATAATACAATTCATTTCACTTCATGCCCAGCCTGAATAGCTCCTTTTTCAAAAGCTCTAGCCAACTGATCCGTATGTCCATTTATATTTCCACTTCCAACAACAATAAGTATTCGACGCATTCTTTTTCCCTCTTTTCCTATTTGTATCATATCACTCCCTCTCCCCTATAACAAATACTTATATTTTATATAGTTATATGCTTACTAAGCATATAGTGTTATAATATAGCTAAAGGAGTGAACAATTATGGAATTACGAGTTTTACAATATTTCCTAGCTATTGCCAGAGAAGAAACAATATCAGGAGCAGCGCAACAATTACATATCACACAACCCACTTTATCTCGTCAAATCAAAGAATTAGAAGATGAACTAGGGAAAACTTTATTTGTAAGAAGTAATAAAAAAATCACATTAACAGAAGAAGGCATGATACTCCGTCAACGTGCTGAAGAAATTGTGAATCTGGTAGATAAAACGCAACTGGAAATAATGTCTACTGATTCTCATTTAAAAGGTGAAATTTATATTGGATCAGGTGAATCTCACGCTTTAAAAATCATTACCAAAGCTATCAAAAAGATACAGGCCCAATATCCTGATATTCAATTTCATATACATAGTGGTAATGCTCCTGATGTGATAGAAAAATTAGATAATGGTTTGATTGATTTTGCATTATTGACACCCAATTCTAAGATTAATGATTACAATCATATGTTATTGCCACTTTCACATCATTGGGGTGTCCTTATGTTGAAAGATGATCCATTAGCGCAAAAAGAAAGTATTACATTTGAAGATCTTCGAGATAAACCATTGATTGTATCTAAAGAACTACAACAGATATCAGATTTGGTTGAATGGTTACATAACGATATTGAACATCTTCATATTATTTCATCCTATACTTTGTTGTATAATGCTTCATTAATGGTAGAAGATGGACTCGGATACGCTATTTGTTTTGATAAACTTATCAATACAACTGGAGATTCTTCACTTTGTTTTAGACCACTTTCTCCACATATTGAAGTTCCTTATTATTTTATATGGAAAAAATATCAGATCCTCACAAGAGCATCTCAATATTTCTTAAATATTGTTCAAGACACCATTCAAGAATTGAGTCAATAAAAACATATAGCTATAAAGAAAAAATATGTGGAGCCAATCAACAGGCTCCACATAATTATTTCCACAACACATCAAAGTACAATTGATTTTGTTTTCCCCAAGTTGCTTCATTATGTCCACCATTTCTCACTATATGTATATAACTTTGAGCCGCGCGGCGGACAATTTCATCATTAAATAACTGAATGTTTTTTAAGAAATATTGAACATTGGAAACTTCACCTGTTCCAAAACTCCAATAAACACGTGTATCTTTATTCAAATCATGATGATTCATTTCTTCTTGTAGTTGATGGATACATAAAGAAAGTGCCGGAGATAAACAGGCTGCTTTAGAAAAGAGTTGATTATAATGGATGACAGTATAAAAAGCCATTAATCCACCCATAGAACTTCCTCCAATACCTGTACACTCTCTAAATGGTATTGTTCGATATTTTTGATCAATCATCGATTTTAATTCATTCACAACCCAATCCATATAGATTTGACCTTTTCCAGTAATAGGACCAAAAAATCCATTTTCAACATCATATGGGCAATATTCATTTAATCTTTCATTTCCTTCATGATTACATTCCATTCCTACAATAATAAATGGCTTATCATAACGATCTAAAAACTCACCTAGTCCCCATGATTTTCCATAAGTTGCATCCTGATCATTAAAAAGATTATGTCCATCATACATATACATAACAGGATATCTTTCATCACTATTATGATAATTTTGAGGTAAATAGATATGCATAGTACGCCACGATTCAAGTGGCTGTATATAAACATTCAATTTTTCTATCATGAATAAACACCTCCTATCATATAGGTTTATTTTAATTTTTTTCCATCTCTATGTCCAATACTTTCCAAGTATGATGAAAAATACTTTTTAACTATACTCAAAAAGCATAACTATCCATTGATTATAGGTATTTGATATATCATTATTCTTTTCATATAATAATGATAGCTAAAGGAGGAATAAAAATGTTAGGAAATTTTGAATTTTGCAATCCAACAAAACTGTATTTTGGAGATGAATCATTAAAATATTTAAATACTGAATTACCAAAATATGGTTCTCGTATTTTACTCATTTATGGTGGTGGTTCTATTAAGAAAAATGGAATTTATGATGAAGTCATCACTATTTTAAAAGACAATAACAAAGACGTTTTTGAAGTTTCAGGAGTTATGCCTAATCCAACTATTGATAAACTTTATGAAGGTGTACAAATCGCTAGAGACAATCAAATTGATTTTATTTTAGCTGTTGGTGGAGGTTCTGTTTGTGACTATGCCAAAGCTGTTTCTGTATCTATCCATTGTGATGAAGATCCTTGGGATAAATATTATCTAAGAATGGAAGAACCAACATGTCAAATCGTTCCTGTCGGTTGTGTTTTAACTATGGTTGGTACTGGTTCAGAAATGAATGGTGGTGCTGTTATTACAAATCCAAAACAGAAATTAAAGATTGGTCATGTTTTCGGTGACAATGTGATGCCTAAATTTTCTATTTTGAATCCAAAATATACTTTAACTTTACCACATTATCAGATGATTGCTGGTTTCTATGATATTATGAATCATATCTGTGAACAGTATTTCTCTGGTGATGATGATAATACAAGTGATTATATCAGTGAAGGTTTAATGAAATCATTGATTCATTCTAGTCGTATTGCGATTAAAGATCCTCAAAACTATGAAGCAAGAAGCAACATCATGTGGATTGCCACTTGGGCATTAAATACATTAGTTGCGAAAGGGAAATCTACTGACTGGATGGTGCATATGTTAGGTCAAGCTGTTGGAGCTTATACAGATGCCACTCATGGTATGACATTAGCTGCCGTTTCATTACCATATTATCGCTATATTATGCCTTATGGATTAGATAAATTTGTCAGATTTGCGACAAATGTATGGAATGTCAATCCAGAAGGAAAAGCAAAAGAAGACATTGCGAAAGCTGGGCTTGATGCAATGGAAGAATGGATGAAAGAATTAGGGCTTGTGATGAATATCACTGATTTAGGTGTTACTGAAGATATGTTAGAAGGTCTTGCAAGATCAACAATTGTTCTTGAAGGTGGTTATAAAGTTCTTAATCATGATGAAATCATTCAAATCTTTAAAAAAAGTATGTAAAAACATGAGAAAAATCTCATGTTTTTTTTTATAAAATATAGTTTTCTAAAAATACTGCAATACCATCTTCATTATTAGATGTTGTTGTATATTGCGCAATGTCTTTAATTTTTGGATTTGCATTTGCCATGGCCACTCCAATATAATCTCTTATCATTTCATAATCATTGAGTTCATCACCAAATGTTAAAATGCAATCTGTAGATAAGTTTAATTCTTGGCACATTTTTTCAATACCTTTTGATTTAGAAAGTTCAGGATTTAAAAATTCAAATAATATCGGTGTTGATTGCACTCCTCGATAATGTGGATGCTTAATGTGATGATAATGTTGACTGATCTTTTGAATTTCTTCTTTATCAGCCATGAAAATCATCTTTTCTATTTGTTTATGATAATACGGTGTTAAGCCATCTACAACCAATGGTAATTGATTCTTTCTCGCAATCTCAATCGCAAAATGATCTTCTTTTAAAACATGGAAGGACTCCTGATCATAGATGCCTGCATTAAAATCAAATTCTTGAAATGCTTCTAGTATAACAGGAATAAACTTTCCATCCAACAAATAACAAGATGACATCTTTTGTGTTCTCATATCTAAATAACATCCACCATTAAATCCCATAATCACATCCACATAAGGTTCAATTTCCCACTTTTTAATGAGATGTTTGACTGCAAATGGTGTTCTTCCTGTCGCAATTCCAAATAAAATCTGTTTGTCTTTAAGTTTTTTGATAGCTTCAATTGTTTTGGGTGTCACCATTCCCTGGTCATTCAATAATGTTCCATCTATATCCACAAGTACCAATTCAATAGCTTTCATACCATTTTCCTCCTTATTGATGTTTTTGCCATTGGCATTCTATCATTTCCATATGAGAGAATACAGCATCAAAAGATGAGTTTTCTGGTGAACATGCATAAATACCAAACTCAATTTCATCTGTCCCTTCCCACATATGACAAATACGCATCTGCTTAAAATGAACTCCATCAGTTGAACATTCAATACAGTAATCTGATTCTCTTCGACTCAAACGATACCACATAGAATGAATAGAAGCATCAATGTCTGTTGTGGCCCAATCTGAATAACCACGATTCGTTACAACACTCCCCAGTCTTTGAAACTCTTCATTTTCATATTCAATAGAAGCTTTTAACCAGTTATCACTATTTAAATACATGACAACACCACATTGATCAAATCTTCTTTTACTATTAAATTCAGTTTTTACAATAAATGAAAAATATTTTTCACTTGTTTTCATCTGTAATACAGGAGCATTATCATTTCTAAAACCATAGTATGTTCTTTGCCATAAATCTGTTTCAGGTTCTGTTGTTATGATAATCTTCTGATCTTGAATATCATATTTTTGAGGTTTCCTAGTCCATTCTAATTTGTTAAAATCAAATTCCATTATTTACCATATCCCTTCATTAACTTCATCTAATATATACACTAAATTTATTATATATAGAAAGAGATGACAATGCCACCTCTTTCTATTGATTATTATCTATACGTAATATGTTTCTTCTATTTACAAGAGCTTTTCTAGCTTCAGAAATATTTATTGTACACTCTCCATTTAGTCTTTCTTCTTCAGCTTCTAAGACACTTACACGTAAATCTAGTAACTGTTCTTTTCTTTCAGATACTTCTATATTTATAAAAACAGCATCTACTTTTTCATTAATAGCGTTATCCATCATTTGAACAACTTCTTTTATAGAATATCCTTGATTCCCTTTCATTCTATCTTTTTCCACTTCCAAAAGTTCTTTTTGAAGTTCCAACATCTTTTCTTGATAATTTTTCATGATTATCAGATCTCCTTTTTATTTTTATTAAAAACCAAATACTTTTTTTCTCAATTCTTTATTAGCAATCAATCCTAAATATCCTCTTAATTTCAATCTTGCGCTATTCCATTTTTTATCTTTAATCTAACCCTAGATAAATGTTGGTAACTATATTTAAAATATATTGATTATATGG
>OBYM01000267.1_pt1 | contig 31770 bp, 27 predicted proteins | sample 1538191 | NCBI WGS metagenome assembly OBYM01 (sample SAMEA2580165, study PRJEB22360) | human gut metagenome | biome: human gut; feature: human-associated habitat; material: faeces | place: Denmark | collected 2008/2010 | reverse complement strand
ATCAAGGAACAGCCGCAGCGGGGAGAGTGTGCCCCCGGCCGCTAAAGAAGCCGGCGTCAAAATCGTGACCGGCGACACCAAGGTCGTCGAACGCGGCAAAGCCGACGGCATTTACATCAACACCTGCGGCGTAGGCGTCCTGCCTGAAGGCGTTCGTCTCTCGGGCGCCAACTGCCGTCCGGGCGATGTCATCGCGATCTCCGGTGATATCGGAGACCATGGCGTAGCCGTCATGAGCCAGCGCGTGAACTTAGGGTTTGAAACCGGTGTCGTGAGCGACTCCGCAAGCCTGAACCGTCTGACCGAAAAACTCGTGGCAGAAATTCCGTCCCTTCGCTGCATGCGCGATCCGACACGAGGCGGACTCGGAACCACGCTGAATGAAATCGCTAAGCAGTCTTCCGTTGGCATGGTTCTTGAAGAGGACAAGATCCCGGTTAAAGAATCCGTAGAAGCCGCCTGCGAATTTTTAGGTCTCGACCCGCTCTACGTCGCCAATGAGGGTAAGGTCATTGCCATCTGCGCACCTGAAGAGGCAGAAAAGATGCTTCAAATCATGAGAGACGATCCTCTTGGCAAGAATGCTCAGATCATCGGCCGCTGCATCGAAGATGAAAATCACTTCGTCCAAATGGAAACAGGATTCGGCGGCGTCCGCATGGTGGACTGGCTGACAGGCGAACAACTCCCTCGAATTTGTTAAACTCTGAGTAAGCACGGCTTTCGTGATACTTTGGGTTGAGTCGTGCGCTCCAAATAATTGAAAAATAGGTAAGGAGACTCAGTTGGTTAAACCGCAGACGATCTTATTGGTGGACGATCACTCGCTTATTACGACGGCCATGTCTGCTCTTTTGCAAAGCATGTATCCGGACGTGCAGATTCACGTCGGAGCGACGGCAAAAGAGGCTGTTGAGTTGGCCGAAAAATACGGCGACTCCGCTGATCTGATGATTCTTGACCTCGGCCTGCCTGACTCTCAAGGCACCGATCTCTTAGTACGACTTTTACAAAATTATCCGGCGCTCAAAATTCTGGTCCTCTCCGGCAACTGTGATCCGGACAGCATCCTCAAAGCACTCTCCGCAGGTGCCGCCGGCTACGTACCGAAGACACTTGACGCCAACCTGCTTAAGAGCACGATCAATTTCGTTCTCGAGGGCGGTGTCTACATTCCCTCGAAGATTCTCTCTCAGCAGCAGTCGATGGGAATGAGCCCTCAGCAGCCGGTTGTCAATCCCTCTTCAAAGGTTCACTTGACTACTCGTCAGTGTCAGGTATTGAAGCTTTTGAGCCAGGGCGATTCCATCAAGACGATTTGCCGCAAGATGGATCTTTCCGAGGGTACGATTAAAACCCATGTTACGGCCCTTTATCGCGCTTTTGACGCACGAAACCGTACGGAAGCACTCATTGCTGCCCGACGCAACGGCTTTAACGTAGATTAGTTTTTAGAGCCTCTACTAACGCAAAACCTCTGATACCGAGTTCGGTTCAGAGGTTTTCTTATGCGCTTTAAGTGAAGATTACTTGGCAGCGGCCTCTTTAACTTTGGCTTCTTTAGCCTTGCCTTTATCAGCAGCTTTTTCTTCAGCCTTAGCTTCTTTGCCGCCTTCTTTGTATTCGGCTGCTTGGGCCTTGGCGTTCTCTTTAGCTTCCTGAGCCAAGATCAGCTTCTCTTTCTTAGCTTTCAGATCGGCAGCTGCAACATCAAGTTTTGCAGTCAGGTTGGCCAGGAACTTCTCAGCCATTTCGATGTGTTCGATCTTACGGGCCTTTTTGGCTTTCTTCAGATCAGCGACAACGGCGAGAATGCGTTTTTCAATCTTTTTGGCCTGTTTGGCGGATGTCTTTTTCATTTTGTGTCTCCTTGCTGTTAGGTACTTTCTCTTGTTCAATAATTTCTTTCTGCTCTTTTTCGAACAATTCTTCGCGTCTTTTTACTGCCGGTTCAAAAGGCATCGGAGGCGGCGTCAAATACTCAATGCCGTCAATTAACGGAGGCACTGTTTTCGCTCGCAGATTCTTCGAAGGCAGACGCTCGGTCGTTCCGTACTTGTTCGGCTGTGCCGGATCAGGAGCCCAGCACATGACAAAAAAGCAAATCGGAGGAACTATAGCAGGAAAAACCCACCAACCCGAATATCCGCAGTCATGTAATCGGCGAATAAACAATAGAACGGAAGGAATTGATGTTAAAGCCGCATAAATCGGCAGGACGATCGGAAAACCGGTGAAAAGCAAATCAATGCCTGCCGCCAGCGCAAGAAAGATGCATTGAAAAAATACGAAGCTCCACACTTCGACTCTTCCTGCGCGTCCGTGGAAATCCTCCACATGGCTGACGGAAAAAATAAACCAACGAAATGCAATCTTCATTCAACAAATCCCCTTAAGACTTCCATCTTAGGAGGATGACGAATTATTCGGCTGTTTGATTACCCGATTAGGTCTATCCAAAAAGCAAGGGGGCCGAAGCCCCCTCTCTTTAGAACAATATCCGAACGGAATTACGGAACCATATCGGAGATTTCGTCTTTGCGAACCTTCTTCACCAAGTCCTCGCGTTTGACTCCTAAGTACAAGGCAATCGCAGCGGACACGAACACAGAAGAATAAACGCCCAGCAAAATACCGATGGTCAGAGCCAGCGCGAAGTAATGCAGAGCCGGACCGCCGAAGAAGAACATCGACAGCGTAACCATCAAGGTCGAGCTGTGAGTGATCACCGTACGGGAAATGGTCTGCGTAATCGCGGTATCGACGATTTCCACCGGCGTGCCTTTACGGATCTTACGGAAGCATTCACGACAGCGGTCGAAAATAATCACGGACTCGTTGACCGAGTAACCCAAAACCGCAAGAACGGCCGCCAGGACCGGCAGAGAAAATTCCCACTGGAACAGCGAGAAGACACCGAGCACCAGGAAAACGTCGTGCATATTCGCGATAATGGCCGCAACAGCGAACTTCCATTCGAAACGGAAGGCCAAGTAAATCATGATACCGACGATCACCAGGAGCAGAGCCGTCAGACCGTCGGTAGCGAGTTCTTCACCGACCTGCGGTCCCACGAATTCCGTGCGGCGCAGCTGAGCTTCCGGAGCTTTCTCATGAATGACTTTCATGACTTCTTCGCTCATCTGAGCAGAAGTCTTGTTGCCTTTCAGAGGAAGCCGGATCTGAGCGTCGCGGGCTGTACCGAAGTTCACGACCTGGACTTCACCGCCCGTGGCTTTTTCCAAGTCCACGCGCAGCTCCTGCACCGGAACGGCATCCGGGTAGTTGACTTCCATCACCAAACCGCCGGTGAACTCAATGGAGAAAGCCAAACCGCGAACGACCAAGAGCCCAATCGCAATAAAGAAAGAAATAAACGAAATCGCGTTCAGTATCTTGGAATACTTCATGAACGGAATCGTTTTGTGGATTCTAAATAGTTCCATGGTTAAGCTCCTTTCGCCGTTGACTTGTCGGCGTCAGGACGCCAAATTTGACCGATAGAAAGCGAAGTGAGTTTCTTGCGGCGCCCGTACCAGAGGTTGACGAGTGCGCGGGACACCATCACGGACGTGAAGATAGAGGTCAAGATACCTAAGCAGTGAACCACCGCGAAGCCTCTGACCGGGCCGGAACCGAAAATCAACAGCGCGATACCGGCGATCAAGCTCGTAATGTTGGAGTCCAAAATCGTGTTGAGCGCCATATCGTAGCCCTCTTTGATCGCCTGCTGCGGCGTACGGTTTTCACGCAGCTCTTCACGAATACGTTCGTTAATCAGCACGTTCGCGTCCACAGCCATACCGAGTGTCAGCGCCATAGCAGCAATACCCGGCAGGGTCAGTGTTGCCTGCAGCATCGAGAGGATGGCAACCAGCAGGAACAGGTTGCAGGTCAAAGCGATCGCAGAGAACACACCGAAGAGGTGGTAGTAGATGACCATGAACACGGAAACTGCGATGAAGCCCCACAGCGTGGATTCGAAACCGGCTTTAATGTTTGCGGCACCCAAGCTCGGACCGACCAGACGTTCTTCAATGATTTCCATCGGAGCGGCCAAGGAACCGGCACGAAGCAGCAAGGCGGTGTCCGTGGCTTCAACCGTAGTCATACGGCCGGAAATTTGAACGCGTCCGCCGCCGATTTCCTGACGGATTACGGGAGCCGTCACGACTTCGCCCTTACCCTTTTCAAACAGGATAATGGCCATGCGTTTGCCGACGTTTTCACGAGTGACGTCTTTGAAAATACGTGCGCCCTTAGCATCCAGCGTCAGGTTAACCGTCGGCTCGTGCGTCTGGTTGTCAAAGCCCGGCTGAGCGTCATTGAGGTTGTCACCGGTCAGGACGACCTGACGTTTAACCAGAATGTCGCGGCCTTCACGGTCTTTAAAGCGCTCGGTACCGAAAGGAACCGTGCCCTGAGAAAGCTGGGCCAGCGCTTCGGGACTGTCGTCGACCATACGCACTTCAAGCGTTGCGGTACGACCTAAGATGTCTTTGGCTTTAGCCGTGTCCTGAACACCCGGGAGCTGAACCACAATACGGTCTGCACCCTGCTGAGCGATCACAGGTTCGGCCACGCCGAGTTCGTTGATTCGGTTATGCAGAGTCGCCACGTTCTGCTTCAAAGCGTAGGACTGAACGTCGCTCATCGCTTTCTGAGACATCGTAGCGCGAATCATGAACTTGCCGTTCTGATCTTCTTTCGCAAAGGTGAGATCGGTCTGACGGTTACGGAGAACATCCATAGCCGCTTCAAGATCCTGCTCATTGCGGAAAGAGATTTCAAGTGTGTCGCCGACACGGACAATACCGGCATGACGGATCTTATGGTCACGAAGCAGTGTTCTGACTTCGCCGGTCGCAGCTTCAATGCGTTTTGTCACGGCCGCCTTCATGTCAACGGCGAGCAGGAAGTGCACACCGCCGCGAAGGTCAAGACCGAGATACATCGGAAGCGCGTTGATCTTAAGCAGCCAAGTCGGAGTATTCGGAACGAGGTTAAGCGCGACGATATAAGAAGGATCGGCAGGATCCGGATTCAGTGCTTTTTCAAGCACGTCGCGGGAGCGAAGCTGAAGTTCGCCGTCTGTCGGAGCAAAACGTACGCGAACAGAGTTCTGCTGAGCGCCCTGCTCAAAGAAAACGCCGTTGGGTTTGATTTGAGCGGCGGCAAGTGCGTCTTCAACCGTCTTTAACGTCTGTTCGGTTACTTTAACCGTTGCCTTACCCGGGCTGACCTGAACGGCCGGAGACTCACCGTAGAAATTGGGGAGCGTATATACCGCTGCGACGATCAAAATCACCGCAATCAATATATATTTCCAAAGAGGGTATCGATTCATAACTATCGTTGTGCCGGCTTACGCCGGCACATAAAGGTAGGTACAACACAAACGACCGTCTCAAAAAGCGGGAACGGTCGTCCTATCAAGCTATCACTTGAAAATTAGAACTTGACCGTGCCTTTGGGGAGAACAGCCTGAATTGCAACGCGCTGGAAAGTGATGACAACGGGTTTGTCGTCAACAGCAGCAATCTGAAGGTTGATGTAGTTCTCATCGGCAGCAACAATCTTGCCGCAGATACCGCCGGCAGTGATCACTTCATTTCCGGTGGTAAGAGAATCGATCATCTTCTTGTGTTCTTTCTGACGTTTCTGCTGAGGACGGATCAAAAGGAACCAGAAAACGGCAAAAATGAGGATCATTACGCCGAAAGACGAGAACATGCTTTCAAGTCCGCCGGGCTGCGCAGCAGCGCCGGAGGCTGCCTGTGCATATGCTTCAGAAATAAACAATTTAAAACTCCAACTGTGAGATATGGGTTCACTGAGGGCAGTGAAAATTTTTCGACGTCCAGTGCTAAGGTCTCTTAAGAATTTCTTCTGTAAATCCGAGTCCTGTCACGGTTCCCTTTGCCTCTCAAAAGAATGCAAAGGGCAATCCGGGCGCGCCCCGCCCTTTTCAAACTTTGTATTCTACTTTCTTTCGCTTAAGTTGAGCTTGCAGAAATCGGGCAATCTTATAAAAAACTCAGTAAATTCACGGAGTTCGTTGAAATTGCCCGAAGTTATTAGTCTGTTCCGCGGGCTCTGTCTTCTGCGAACTTCTTGCACCAGGCTTCGAAATTGCCCTGATCCAAGGCCTCTCGAATTTCCTTCATGAGATTCAAGTAGTAGTGCAGATTGTGAATCGTGTTCAGTCTGGCGCCGAGAATCTCATTGACCTTCTGCAGATGGTGCAGGTAGGCGCGGGAGAAGTTGCGACAGCAGTAGCAGTCGCAACTCTCGTCGAGCGGACGGAGGTCATGCTTATGTTTAGCGTTTCTAAGCTTTATATCACCGTAACGAGTGAAGAGCCAGCCGTTTCTTGCGTTACGGGTGGGCATCACGCAGTCAAACATATCGATACCGCGCTTGACGCCTTCCACCAAGTCTTCCGGCGTACCGACGCCCATCAGGTAGCGCGGTTTATCTTCAGGCATACGAGTCTTGAGATGATCAAGAATCTTCATCATCTCTTCTTTCGGTTCGCCGACGGAGAGACCGCCGATCGCGTAGCCGTCAAAGCCGATGGCTTTAAGACCTTCGAGAGATTCGTCGCGCAGGTGCTCGAACATGCCGCCCTGGACGATACCGAACAGTGCGTTCGGATTCTGCAGACGATCGAATTCATCGCGGGAGCGGCGAGCCCAACGCAGAGAAAGGCGCATGGAGTCCGCAGCTTCTTTTTCCGTGGCGGGGCGGCCGTCGATCTCATACGGTGTACATTCGTCGAAAATCATCGCGATATCGGAGTTCAGCACCTTCTGGATTTCCATCGAAACTTCAGGCGTCAGGAAGAGCCGCTCACCGTTGATCGGAGAAGCAAAACGCACGCCTTCTTCGGTAATTTTGCGCAGTTTGCCCAGAGAGAAGACCTGGAAGCCGCCGGAGTCCGTCAGAATCGGTTTCTCCCATCCCATAAAGCCGTGAAGACCGCCGTGCTCGGCGATGACTTCCAGACCGGGTCTGAGCCAAAGATGGAACGTATTGCCGAGCAGAATCTGTGTTCCGATTTCGTTGAGCTCAAGCGGGCTCATTGCTTTGACGGTACCGTAGGTGCCGACCGGCATAAACACTGGCGTCTGAACAACGCCGTGGTTCAGATGGATTTCAGCGCGGCGCGCAAATCCTTCAGTTTTGTGGAGTTTGAATGTAAGACTCATTAGTTTACCTTTTGCTCAAGGAAGCACGCATCTCCATAGCTGAAGAAACGATATTTTTCATCGACGGCATGTTTGTAGGCCGCCAGGATTTCATCTCGTCCGCACAGGGCGCTCACCAGCATGACCAAGGTGGACTTGGGCAGATGGAAGTTCGTCACCATTGCATCGCAGACTTTGAATTCATAGCCGGGTTTAATAAAGAGGCGCGTATCGGCGCTTTCTGCCCTGACCTTGCCTTCCGGATTTTGGGAGGCGCTCGCCTCGACGGTTCTCAAGCTCGTGGTACCCACGCAGACAACACGGCGTCCTTCGGCCTTGGCCTTGTTAATCTTTTCGGCTGCTTCCGGAGAGATGCTGTACCACTCGGAATGCATGACGTGCTCGGAGAGGTTTTCAACACGCACGGGCTGGAAAGTACCGGCGCCGACATGCAGCGTCACGAAAACTTCTTCACAGCCTTTATCGCGAATCTGCTGAAGCAGTTCATCCGTGAAGTGGAGCCCTGCCGTCGGTGCGGCAACGGCACCGGGATACTTGGCATAGACCGTCTGATAACGGCTTTCGTCGGATTTTTCAGCGGCATGCTGAATATAGGGCGGCAGCGGAACTTTGCCGTATTCATCTAACACTTCCAGAACCGGATGATCAAATTTGAGACGGAAAAATTCGCCTTCGCGGCCGAGCACTTCGGCTCTTGCCGGCTCTTTTCCTTCCGGATGATCGAAATACAGGATCGTTCCCGGTTTTGCCGCTTTACTGGCACGCATCATCGAAATGGCTTCATAGGTTCCGGTGACGCGTTCGGTCATTGCTTCGAAGACACCGCCGGTTTCTTTCTTACCGTTCAAGCGGGCCTTAATGACCTTCGTGTTGTTAAAGACAAGAAGATCGCCAGGCTTGAGCAAATTCAGAATGTCTCTGAAATGCAGGTCTTCTACGGAGCCGTCGGGTTTGACGTGCAGAAGACGCGAGGCCGCACGATCTTTCAGCGGATACTGCGCGATCAAAGATTCGGGCAGTTCAAAATCAAAATCTGATAAGTGTTGTTCTTTCGTTTCCATGGCTTGACCGGCCAATTGCAAAAAGTGAAAAGTTAAATAATGTGGGGTTTCCCGGGAGGATCGTTGACGTAAGTCACTTCCAAAATCTCAAGTTTCTTTACGCCTTTCGGTGTCGGCAGAAGCACGGTGTCTCCCTCAAAATGTTTGAGGAAAACTCGCGCGATCGGAGAGATCCAGGAAACATCTCCTACCGAGGCATCAGCCTCGTCGATCCCGACAATACGAATCTTGGATTCATCGCCCTGCTCATTGGCATAAACGATGGTGGCGCCGAAGAAGATCTGATCTGTCGGCGGTCTTTTATCGATATCGATGACCTCGCTCGCCTCGATTCGCTTATTCAGGAAGCGGATGCGGCGGTCGATTTCACGCAGACGCTGTTTGCCGTACTGGTAGTCGGCGTTTTCGCTGCGATCGCCGTTGGAAGCCGCCCAAGCAACGACATTCACGACGTTCGGGCGCTCGACTAAAACCAGGTTCTTGCGCTCATCAAGAAGCCGGTTGTAGCAGGCGCGCGTCATATAGTTCTTTGTCCCGTGAATCTCGGGAATTTTGACTTCTTCTTCGTCGTCTTCGTCGATATCTTTGAATTCAAGATCTTCGTTCATTTTTAAAGCTCGATGAACAGATGAAATGATTTAAATCCCGCGTCTGAACCAAACAGCTTTTACGAAGTTTTTACTGCGTTTCTTCGATGAGCTGTCACTGTCCTTCCGCACTAAAAATAGAGAGACCGCGGAAGCGGCCTCTTCTATTGCAATCGTTATTTTAGGCTTTAGGACAATCGTCGGAATCCTTCGGCTTATCTTCCGGTTTCACTTCCTCGGAAGGAGCTTCAGCCGGTTTAGCGTTCGCTTCAGGTTCAGGCGACTCGGTCTGCGGAGCCTGCTCCGTCTTCTTTCCTGCCGGAGCTGCCTGAGCGGTCTGTTCTCCTTCAGCCGGCTGAGCCGCTTCTTCGTTCTTTCTGCGAACCTTGCTCAGCTGCTTGGGAGGACGCGGATCCTTACCGTTCATGATGTCGTCGATCTGCTCGGCGTCAATGGTTTCCCATTCGAGCAGAGCGTGCGCCATCTTGTGCATTTCTTCCTGATGAGACTCGATGAGCTTACGGGCAATTGCGTACTGTTCGTCAATAATGCGGCGAACTTCTGCATCGACCTTTTCCATCGTGCTCTCGGAGATATGCTTGGACTGAGTCACGGAGCGGCCGAGGAACACTTCGTTCTCGTTTTCACCGTAAACCATCGGGCCCATCACATCGCTCATGCCGTAGCGGACGACCATGTCGCGAGCCATCTGAGTGGCGCGTTCAAAGTCATTAGACGCACCCGTTGTCATTTGATGCATGAAAACTTCTTCGGCAATACGTCCGCCGAACAGGATGGCGATACGAGAGAGCAGATACTGCTTGTCATAAGAGTAATGGTCTTCGGCAGGCAGCTGCATCGTCAGACCCAACGCACGTCCGCGAGGAATAATCGTGACTTTGTGTACGGGGTCGCTCTTCGGCATCAGACGTGCAACCAGAGCATGGCCGGATTCGTGGTAAGCCGTGTTGCGTTTTTCGTCTTCGGACATGACCATGGCTTTGCGCTCAGCGCCCATCATGATCTTGTCTTTAGCGCGTTCGAAGTCTTCCATGGCAACCACACGGCCGTTGCGGCGAGCGGCAAACAAGGCCGCTTCGTTCACGAGGTTAGCCAGATCGGCACCGGAGAAGCCGGGCGTACCGCGAGCGAGGACAGACTCGTCCACGTCGGCGCCGACCGGAATCTTGCGCATGTGAACTTTCAGAATCTGTTCACGGCCGCGAATATCGGGCAGCGGAACCACGACCTGACGGTCAAAGCGGCCCGGACGCAGCAATGCGGGGTCAAGAACGTCAGGGCGGTTCGTGGCAGCGATCACGATGACACTGCTGTTGGTGTCGAAACCGTCCATCTCGACGAGCATTTGGTTCAAAGTCTGTTCGCGTTCGTCATTGCCTCCGCCGAGACCGGCGCCGCGCTGACGGCCAACCGCATCAATTTCGTCGATGAAGATGATGCAGGGAGAATTCTTCTTAGCGTTCTCGAACATGTCGCGAACACGAGCGGCACCGACACCGACGAACATTTCAACGAAGTCGGAACCGGAAATTGTGAAGAAGGGAACTTTAGCTTCGCCGGCAATGGCTTTGGCCAAAAGTGTTTTACCGGTACCCGGAGAGCCGACGAGCAGCACGCCGCGGGGAATACGACCACCTAAGCGCTGATAACGGCTCGGATCCTTGAGGTAATCCACGATTTCGGTCACTTCTTCTTTGGCTTCATCGCAGCCGGCGACGTCGGCAAAAGTGACATTGTTATTCGAGCTGTCGAGCATTCTGGCTTTAGATTTGCCGAAGCTGAAAGCACCGCCCTTTCCGCCGCCCTGCATTTGACGCATGAAGAAAATCCACACGCCGATGAGGATGAGCATCGGGAACCAAGAAATAAAGATGGAAGCTAAGAAGCTCTGTTCTTCATCAGGCTGACCGTAGACCTGAACACCGGCCTTACGGAGGTCTTCAACCATCCAAAGGTCTCCGGGAGCTGTGATCTTATAGGCAGCTCCTTCCGTCGGAGTGACGGTAAGCGTACGACCCTGAACATCGACGCGTTTAATTTTGCCTTCCTTGGCTTGGTCCATAAATTGCGTATAGCTCGTGGACGGTTCATTAGCCACCATCTTCTTGGCGCCGTCAAACTGCTTAAATACAGTAAACAGCACTAAGGCAATCACGATCCATACGGCAACTTTGGCGAATAAATTATTTTTGTTCAAAATTTCACCTCAAATGCACGGCCTATAGGGCCGTCGGTTGTCGATTTATAAGGGCGAAACCCGCCCTGGTTATCAAACAATACCAAAAACCGAGTAACAAAAAAGGCCTTTCTTACCTTTTCTTGCGATTTCTATAAATTATGAATAATACTTAGCCTAAAAACCTAATTTTTTCTCAGTTCGGGAGCTGAAGTTACAAGCCGTAAGCCACTTCAACCTGCCGAATAGAGGGCGAATCCTCTAAATCTCGGACCAATGTCCAATCGGCGGCTGCTTTATACGGACAGGGAAGACGAACACGGAAACTGCGGTCGTCCGAGAATTCGAAGTCCACGCGAATCGCTTCTTCGGGATGCGTCATCTGGACGTCCAAAATCAGGCGCTCGAGCTCCTTCGGATCAGCTTCTTCCGCCGGCCGAATGACAATATGCGCTCTCTGGCGATGGCGCAGTTCGTAAAGCGGATAGAAGGCTCCGGGACTTGCCCAGGTCTTTCCGCTCTTCTTACTGTGAGACTTTTTAAGTTCCACGACCACAATCTCGCCTTTGGGAATCTCTTTGATTCGGACTCTTTCCTGTTCGAAGTACTGGTTCTTAACGCTGTAGTCCACCGGACCGTCGGGCGTCGCCAAATGCAGCGTAACGAACGGAGAACCGTCCTTGCCGCGGCGCTGTTCGCAGCCGAGATACATACCGGCAACGAGGTATTCCCCCGGATTCTCAGATTCGGTACCTGCCACAAGAGCTCCGAAATTACGCTTGAGTTCCGACTGATAGGCTTCCAGCGGATGACCCGAGAAATAGAAGCCGAGAACATACTGCTCTTTTTCCATCCGAGTGCGGTCACTCCAAGGCGCAACTTCCTTGATCGGTACTTCGTTAGACGGTTCTTCTCCGAAGAGGCTGAACTGGTCAGCCGCCTTTTCGTTTTCCTGAGCAGACTGAACTACCACGTCAGCATTTTCAAACCACTTGCGGCGATTGGGCTCAATGGAATCAAAGACGCCTGCCATTGCAAAGACCTGGATAATCTTCTTCGTGATGAGCTGAGAGCCCACCCGTTTGACGAGATCGAACGGGTCTTTGAACGGACCATTTTGTTCTCTTTCGGCCTTGATAGCTTCTGCAGGTGCTGAACCCACACCCTTTAGGGCGCCTAAGCCCATACGAATTTCCATCGTCTTGGGACTGGTATAGTTAAATTCGCTCTCGTTGATATCCGGCCCGAGAAGTTTGACACTATGGCGTTTAGCATCCATCAAAATCTTCAGAGACTTCTCCGGATCGGTCATCACTTCACTCAAAGAGGAAGCCAGGAATTCTGCCGGGTAGTAATTCTTCAGCCAGCCGGTTTTATAGGCAACATAAGAGTATGCAGCAGCGTGGGATTTGTTAAAGCCGTAGCCTGCGAACTTACGCATTAACTCGAATAAGTGAGCGGCCACTTCCTCAGAAACGCCGTTCTTTGCCGCACCTTCGATGAACACTTTGCTCTGGCGTTCCATTTCGGCGACGTCTTTCTTACCCATGGCGCGTCGAAGAATGTCAGCGCCGCCGAGTGAGTAGCCGCCGATCTTCTGCGCCACCAGCATCACCTGTTCCTGATACACCATAATGCCGGCCGTATCTTCCAGAATCGGAATCAAACGGGGATCCGCATATTCGGCTTTCTTGCGTCCGGCACGAATATCCAGGAAGTCCGGAATCAGGTCCATCGGGCCCGGACGATACAAGGCGTTCAAAGCGATCAAGTCGGAAAGCTGAGTCGGTTTCGCATCAATCAGAAGCTTGTGCATACCCGGAGATTCAAACTGGAACACGGCAACCGTATCTCCGGTCTGGAAAATCTTCTTGTACGTGTCCTCATCATCACACTCCATGTGCTCGATGTCCGGACGAACGCCGATGTTCTTTTCGATGTAGTCGAGCGCACGTTCAATAATCGTGAGCGTTGTCAGACCAAGGAAGTCGAACTTCACCAGACCTACGGCTTCCACGTCCTTTTTGTCATACATACTGATGACGTTTTCCGGCAGCATGCCTGCTGCGTAGAGCGGACAGAAATCAATCAGTTTGCCCGGTGCAATCAGCACGCCGCCTGCGTGAATGCCCAAGCTTCGGGTGGTGCCTTCCAATTTCAAGGCGTACTCAATGAGTTTGCGGGCCTGAGGATTGTTGCGAACTTCAGCGCGGAACTGCGGCTCTTCGCTGAGCGCTTCTTCAAGGGTCGTGTTGTGACCGGGGCGCGTCGGAATCATGCGGGAAAGGCGATCGGCCTCGGAATACGACATATCGAGAACACGGCCGACATCTTTAATGACGCCCTTGGCACCCATCGTACCGAAGGTCGCAATCTGGCTCACGGACTCTTCGCCGTACTTGGATTTCACGTACTCAATCACGCGTCCGCGGTTGTTCTGGCAGAAGTCCACGTCAAAGTCAGGCATGGACACACGTTCCGGATTCAGAAAGCGTTCGAACAGCAAGTCGTACGCAAGCGGATCCAAGTCGGTAATACCCAAGCTGTAAGCCACCAAGGAACCGGCACCCGAACCGCGGCCCGGACCCACAGGACAGCCGTGGGTCTTGGCCCAGTTAATAAAGTCTTGCACGATGAGGAAGTAACCCGGGAAGTCCATGTCCTGAATGATCTTGATCTCACGCTCCAGGCGTTCCTTGTAGCGCGGGAACGCTGCTTCGCGTTTTTTCTCATCCGGATATAAGACTTTCAGGCGGCGGTCTAGACCCTCGCGCGCGAGCTGTGCCATGTAGTCTTTGAGAGACATACCGTCGGGCGTCGGGAAAATCGGCAGCTGCGGTTTCCCGAGTTTGATCGTGACATTGCAGCGTTTTGCAATTTCAACGCTGTTTTCAATCGCAGAAGGAATATCTTTGAAGAGCTCGCACATTTCTTCTTTCGTACGGAAATACTGCTGAGGCGTGTAAATACGAGGACGAGCCTTATTTGCCAGCGTGAAGCCGTCGGCAATCGCCACGCGAGCTTCATGGAATTCAAAATCTTCCGGGTTCTCAAACTGAATCGGCTGAGTAGCAACAACCGGCAGCCCGAGTTTCTTGGCGAGCTTGACGGATTCGGCGACGAGCATTTCGTCATTCGGGCGCCCCACTCTCTGCAGCTCCATAAAAAAGTGCGGGAATTTCTGGGACAATCTGCGGGCTTCCTGTTCGGCAGCCGATGAACTTCCGTTCAGGATGGCCTTACCGATCGCCCCGGTATTGAAGCCGGAGAGCACAATCAAGCCATCGGCCATTTCCGGCGTAATCCAGTCGAGGTCGACTTCGCCTCTGTCTTTATATTGATTGGTGAGCCACGCACGACTCAGCAGGTCGCAAAGCGTCAGGTACCCCTGATGATTTCTCGCTAAAAATAAGAGGCGCAGATAATCATCACGGTTGTAGTGATTCGTAATCGAGCAGTCCGCGCCGAGAATCGGCTTGATACCGGCGGCTGATGCGGCTTTATAGAAAATGACATCACCGAACATCGCCGTGGCGTCTGTAATCGCCAGCGCCTTCATCCCGGAGGCAATCGCCTTATGTACTACTTTCTTCGGGTTGAGCATACCGTCTTTGATTGAGAACTCGGTATGCATACGAAGATGGACGAAATCTTGAGTCATATTTTCCAAAATAAAAAGATGCTGTTTTAAAACGGAGCTCGAAGCGTGCAGGAAAGTTTAGCGCAGCTGCCAAACATCCTCGATCCGTTCTTCGGCTTAATTGTTTTGAGCTGCTTCTGCGCTCAATGCGTAGTCTTTCAAATATTCATGGAAGGCTTGCGCCGCGCGGGAGAGCACTTTTTCCTTCTTTCTGATGAGATAGGTAGCAGAATGAAGTTTGGGCGCTAAGGGCTTAATCATTAAGGGGCCGTTTGGATCCAGGTCAATTAAGTTATCAAAAGAGATCATCAGACCGAGGCCCTCTTCAACCATGAGTTTCGGCGTGTTGATCAGCGTGAAATACGCCACCACATTTAGCTCTTCAAGACTACGCCCAAGCCAAGACTTCAAAAAGCCGGCACCTCGGGTTTGTGCTGACAATATCAGCGGACGATCTCGAAGCATCTGAGGTGTAACGAATGGCTCTTCTGCGAGCGGATCGTCTTTGCGCAGATAGACGCACCAATCTTCTTTCCAGGGCAAGCGGGTGTATTCGTATTTCGAGACGTCAAAAGGATCAAACACAATTCCGAGGTCGGAGAGACCGACATTCAACTGATAGGCCACATTAGCGCTGTTGCCGCTCGTCACTGAGAACTCAACCTTCGGATGTATAGCTTTAAAAAGCGACATCGCCCGAATGACATTGCGCATGCCTTCAGACTCACCGGCAGCGATCCGCACTTCCCCGCTCAGCTCACTACCCTTTGAATCTACAAATTCGGCCTTGGTCTTGTCCACCAAAGACAAGATTTCTTCCGCCCGCATTCTGAGAAGTTCGCCTTCCTCAGTGATTTCCACTCCGCGGGCCGTGCGAACAAACAACTGCGCGTTCAACTCTTCTTCCAAGGCCTTAAGCGCCCGAGAGATGTTCGGCTGAGTCAGATGCAGGGATTCCGCGGCCTTTTGAACGCCGTTGTTTTCTGCGACAGCAAGAAAGAAGCGAAGACTTCTTAAGTCAATATACTAAAAAGGTATATCTAAGCCATTAAATAATTATTTGATATGTTAAGGCAAAGTTTCTATTCTGTCGCCAGTCATTTTCAACATCCGTCGAAAATCATGCAAAGAAGATCTTTCATCATCAGAGCTACTGCAGTCGCTGCTTTAACCATTGCGGGGCCGGTACGCTCCTCGGAGGGAAAAACAAAAATGAACAATTTAGTGAAATGGGACAAGACATTCCCGCAGAACGACAAAGTCGAACATAAAAAAGTATCTTTCTTTACCCGTTTCGGCACGACTTGTATCGCCCTAAAGGCGTTTCAGGCGAACTTCCGGCTATCGCCGTATGCGGTCCGTTCGGTGCAGGTGAACTACCGCAGACTTACGGCTGCGGCTTCTTTTGGGCGCACCCCAAATTCTAACGGCTTCCGTTCTCCATAAAGAGTACGAATCACCGTGGGCGTGTTCACAAATACGCCCTCATCGAGTCCGAGTAACTTTCCGTCCTTCGTTCTATACAATCCGCGCAGAATTCGTTTCCCGCTGAAAGGCCCCCGCTTCTTACCTGCCTCATATTCAGGAATTGGGTCATAATCCACCGCGCTCGCCTTCGCGGTGTAGTCCTCCATGACTTCAACCACCTCTATTCCGAACGCTTCGCCTTTGTAACGCAGCTGCTCAATCAGCTTTGCGTGCGGAATATTGACGAAGTTCTGATTATTCCTACGACCCATCTGAGTCGACTGCTTCCAATTCTTATTGCGGCCGGTGAATATCCGACCTATGTCTTGCGCAGCACAGTAATCGACAATTCCTCGGCTTATCTTGTGGATGGCATCGTCTATTCGCCTCTGACGCTTGAAAGTTACAGACTCCAGATGCTTTTTGTACCCTTTGGAGCGAAGTTCTGCGGCTCGCTTGTTATAACTTTGATTTATCGACTTCAAAAATCCGCTCTTGACCAAAATCGGCTTTTCTCCGGATTTGGTCGTTACGATAGCTGCGAAGTTGTTGACGCCTAAATCTATGAAAGCGCCCTCGTCACGGTCTAATAGTACGGGTTCTTTCTCTTCCTTCTTTTGGTAGGTAAGTTCAATGATGAAACTATTGCCCTGGGGGATCATCCTTAAGTCTCCGGCCAGCCCCCCTGTCGCTTTTACATTGAACCTTTGACTGCTTTGGCATTTTACGATCAGCGGCTGAAAATCGACTAATTCTCCTCCGGTGATACTCAGGCGATGATCCTCAATCTTGTAGCCGTTTCTTCCGACACAAAAAGCACGATACTTCTTTTTGTATCCCGGAAGGTTCGGCTTTCCTAAGAACTTCTCAGGATGCTTCTTATATTCGCCAGAGGCTTTTGCAAACGATTTGAACTGTTTGGCTATGATTTGACCGTGCCTCTGAGGGGACGCCGCTGACGGCATTGCTCTGTAATCTGTCAAATATTGCTCCCGAAGCGCCCGATCCAGCTCAGCGCGGCTCATGGGTGCCAGATTTTCAAAAACGCGGTGGCGCAGAAGATACACAGCACAATTCCCCAGCTTTCGAGATAATGAACACAAACGGCCACAAGCCTTCCAGTTTGGATAGCTGCGTCCGATCACTATTCGTTCTACTCTCTGAGGCATGATGAAATACTCTTTTTCCGACCACTGCGTCTTCAACCTAAAAGCTCACATAATCTTTGTTGTCGCCTATAAGAGAAAAGCAATATTAGGGGTACTTTGACACGAATGGGAGAAATTTTCGAGGAGGTATGTAGTAAACACGGAGCAATCCTTAGCGAATTTTTCGGCGAGCCGGATCATGTCCATCTTCTTATTGAGTTTTCTCCGTCTACTCGTCTCTCAGACTTGGTTCGAGCTCTGAAATCAGTATCTTCGAAAAAAATTAGAGAAGAGTTTGATTCGCAAATTCGGAAATATCTCTGGGGAAAGCGATTTTGGACAAGGAGTTACCGTGTTATTTCCGTGGGAGACGGAGCAACGACAGAGGCAATTGAGCGCTACATCAAAGGTCAAGAACGACCTTCATCATAATTTGCCCCTATCCATCCGCGGGTTAACGACTGCGGAATTCAGGGCGTTCTGTTAAAGCAGAAACTTAATGCTCAGCGCACCGAGGATAGCAAGAACGGTATCTACGCACTGGGAGCGGGTCTACCGGAAAAGCTCTCCGGAGACGAGCCTTAGTTTGTAAAGGACTATTGGGCTTCTAACTGTTAAAATAAATCTATAAAAATATATTAAAAAGCATAAATTATTTATAGATTATGAACTCTGACTTTGTTCCGATTGGGCAAGCGTCCAAAATTCTCGGCGTCTCAATCCAGACCCTCCGCAATTGGGAGAAGACAGGCTGACTGCTTCCTGATTTTGTTTCGGCTGGCAGAACTCGTCGTTACAGCAGACGTCGGCTCCTTTCTATTGCCGGATTGACTAATCAGGAAGCTAAAGAAGATCAGAAAACAACCATCGCCTATGCCTGGGTGAGTACTAATGAGCAAAAAGAAGACTTAAGCCGACAAATAGAATTATTGGAACTCTTTTGCGCAAAGAACAGTTTTACCTATGAAGTCATTTCCGACCTGGGGTCCGGAATGAATTACCGAAAGAAGGGGCTGAAAAAACTTCTGGACGCTCTTCTTAACGACAAGGTTGAACGCTTGGTCATCACTCAAAAAGATAGGCTGCTGAGATTCGGAGCGGAGCTGGTTTTCACTATCTGTGAAACTAAGGGGGTTGAGGTTATTATCCTCAATAAGGGAGATGGAGCGGTAGGATTTGAAGAAGAACTTGCCGAAGATGTTCTTGAAATCATCACCGTTTTTTCTGCCAAGTTGTATGGAAGTCGAAGTAAAAAGAACCGAGAGCTTCTAAAAAAATTAACCGAGACCGCAAAGGATCAGCTCTAAGGCTTTAAGAATGACAATAACTTTGTCCCACAAGATCGAACTAAAGGCGAACAATAAATTCAAATCCTATTGTCGCAAAGCTTTTGGTGTTTCTCGATTTACGTGGAACTGGGCTTTAGAGCGAGTAAAAGAAAAAAGAGAGCGAAAAGAAAAAATCGACATTCTCGAGCTGAAGAAAGAATTCAATCACATCAAAAGAAAGCAATATCCCTTTGTCATGGAAGTGACGAAGTATGCCTCTCAGCAGCCGTTTATCTTTTTGAAGCGGGCCTTGTCACAGTTTTTTGAAGATCTCAAGAGCGATAAGTCATCTTCTAAACGACGAGGGTTCCCGGTCTTTAAAAAGAAGAGCTACAGCTCAGGATCGTTTTATATCGGCGGAGACTTGGCCGCCGTAAAGAAAGGCTCTGAAATTAAGGACAAACGCTTCGGAGCTTCTGACAATAAGCCGTATCTGCACGTTCCTAAATTCGGATGGGTAATGTTAAGGGAGGAGATTCGCTTTCCCGGAAAGGTTAACAGCGTGACGATATCCCAGGACGGGGATAAATTTTTTGCCTCTTTCAGCATAGAGACATCCGAAATCGTTTATGAGGGAACGCATAAAGCGAACGCACAAGAGGCGTTATGCGGCTGTGATTGGGGAGTTAAAGATCTCTTGACACTGTCCAACGGAATCAAAATCAAGGGAAGTAAGCATCTAAAAAGAAGACAGAGACAACTTGCAAGGCAGCAAAGGAAGTTGGCGAAGAAACAGCACCCGAGAACCAAAGGTGACAAAACGCCAATATCCAAGAACTACGTTAAACAGTCACGGAAAGTAGGAAAGCTTTACCGAAGGATCAAGGCTCAAAGGCTCGATGAGAATGAAAAGATATCAAGCGTGCTCGTTCGACATTTCAGAGTCATTTGCGTAGAGACGCTGAATGTTAAGGGCATGATGTCAAATCATCGGCTGGCAAAAGCGGTGTCTGACAACAGTCCTTACTCTCTGAAAGAGATGATCAAAAGGAAGTCAGCCCTGCGAGAAAGGACCGTTGTTGAAGCGGATCAGTTCTATGCGAGCTCGAAAACCTGCAGAGGATGCGGCAAGGTAAACAAAGATCTTAAACTTAGCGACAGGATTTTCGTCTGTCCAAAGTGCGGTTTTACTGAGGACAGAGACGTACAGGCCGCGAAGAATTTGACTGAGGTATACATCAACAGAGTAGGGTCAGCTAGCCCCGAACTCTTAAAAAACAAGCCTGTGGATCTGACGGCTCTGTTAGACGATTTAGCAATAAATGGTCTGGCAACCAGCAGGGTTGAATCAGGAATTTAATTAAAGATCTATTTAATAGATTTTTGTAGATTTAAAGTAGCGGAGTATTACAAAACACCGAGAGGTTTCCATCCGAGATCCATCAACTCTAACGGGCATTGGAACAAGACCTCTGCACTGTCTTTCATCAACACTCCGCTTCTAACTTTCGCGGATGAAATCAAAAATCCGGTACTGATGATCCACGGCGAAAAAGCGCACTCTTTGTATTTCAGCAAAGACGCTTTCAAGAAACTCACTGGCGACAATAAGACGCTCATGATTATTTCTGGAGCCAATCACACGGATCTCTACGACAACATGAAATATATTCCGATGAAGGAAATCGTCGCGTTCTACAAAAAGAGTTTTTCTTAAGACAAACGCTTCTTGATTCGCCTTTCGAGGGCGGCCTCTTGGCCGCCCTTCTGTTTTGTTAGAAATAAATTATTACAATGTGCCAAAGTCTCTTATCGATACTTTGTACTAATTAGGATAATATATCAATCAAGATTTAATGTTATTAAAGGCGATGACTAACTCTCGTAACACGATTCAGAGACAACTGGTATTAAGCGCAGTAAGGCAGCTGCAGAACCATCCGACAGCCGACGAGGTTTATCAGGAAGTTCAAAAGAGCTGCCCGACCATCAGTCGTGCAACTGTTTACAGAAACTTAAAGCTGTTAGCAGAAGAAGGAGAAATTCGACTTCGCAACATCTCAGGTTCTCCTGAACGTTACGACCATATTTGCGGCAATCACTATCACCTGAGGTGCGAGCAATGCGGCAAGGTAATGGATGTAGAAATGCCTTATATGGCGTCTCTAGACGAGGAAGTCAGAAAAAGAAATGAATATCTGATAAAGAGTCATGACCTCACATTTGTCGGGCTCTGTCCCGAGTGCGCCAAGAAAAAACATTAAACCGAATTGAAATTGATACCGTCCTCACTAAGGAGAAAAGTATGAGAAGCATCACGTCTTTTGATTTGCAGTACGCACATCGTTTTCTTAATTTTCAAGGAGAAGCCCAGTATTTACACGGACATACCGGTGTTTTAACCATCGAAGTTGAAGACACGATCGAACCCGGGGTCAATATGGTCTTTCCTTGCAACGAAATTCGAAAGACTGCTTGGGAAGTTTTGAAGAACTTCGACCACGCTCTGATTCTTAGAGAGGATGATCCTTTGCTTCCCGCTATCCTTGCCGTCTACGATGCACAAGGCATTCGAAACGGAGCTCCCTCCAACAGAATGAAGGGTGCTCCAGTTAAGACAGACCTCATTACCTGTTATCCCGATTGCCGTCTTGTCGTTACAAAGGAAACGCTCACTACGGAAGGAATGATCAAGATCGCTTACGATCTGCTGAAAGACAAACTCAACATTGCCAAAATCACTTTCACGAGCGGTGTAAATGCAGCCTCTCAGGAATATAAACCTCAAGGAACTGTGGACCGCTGTCCTCTCTGCGGTATCGCGTTAGATGAGAACGGCGTATGCCCGAAGTGCGGTTACCGCAAATAGGACGATAACCTTTTGACAAGTAGCCTCTCCCAAGGGGTTAAAAAATCTCAGCAGGGTTTCTCTCAGAAGGAAAACCTGCTGTTTCTCTTGCAGCCGGTTATTTCAAATCACGCGCAACAATATACACTTCTGCCGAAGAACTTCTGGAGGCCTCGGGCTTTCGCACGGAAACCTTTCTAAAAGTCTTTTTGCAAGCTTCAACGTACTGAGAATAGCCGCTCCCCTGAAACACCTTGCAAACAAAAGAACCGTTCTTCTTGAGGTTCTCTTTAGCAAAATCCAAGGCCAGTTCATTCAAGAGCAGACAGCGGGCAGCGTCGGCCGCGGCAACACCGGACAAGTTCGGGGCCATATCGGAGAGAACGACGTCGACCTTCTCCCCTTCCAAGAGATCGGTTAGCTTGTCTGCGACTTCCTGCTCTCGGAAGTCGCCCTGCAGGAAATGGACACCTTCAATCGGCTCCATCGGCAGGATATCCATGGCGATAACTTTACCGTCGATTTTCCCGTCCTTATCGGTCAGACGCTCTTTAACAATTTGGGTCCAGGACCCGGGCGCAGCGCCTAAATCGACAACACTCATGCCGGGTTTGATGATTTTATCTTTATCATCAATCTCCATGAGCTTGTAAACCGAACGGGCTCGGTAACCTTCCTGAACACTTTTCTTAACAAAAGGATCGGTCAGGTGACGCTTAATCCACGCAGGATTAGAGCGAAGTTTCTTTTCAGATACCGGCATAGGCTTACACTTTCAAAAAATCAAATAAGGAGTTAATAATGTCACAATTAGTGCTCGATCGTAACGCTCGCCTCTTACTTCAGGCAAAAGCACATCACCTTGATCCGGTGGTTCTGCTCGGCGGAAACGGTCTTACAGAAGCCGTGATTAAGGAAGTGGACCGCGCCTTAACCGCTCACGGCTTGATCAAGGTCAAAGTCCCGAGCGACGACAGAGAAGAACGCACGGCCATTTTTGAAGAGCTGGCTGACAAACTCGGCGCCGCCAAGATTACCCAAATCGGAAAACTTTTAGTCTTGTTCCGTCCGATTCCTGAAAAAGAAGAAACCGAAGAAACCCCGAAGGTTAAGAAAGCTGCTCCGGCAGCCGCTCGCAAGACCGGCGCCAAAGCACGCAACAACCGCAAGCGCCTCACGGAAATGATTCAGAACAAGAACAAGGAAGCTAAGAGCCTTCCCTGGGCTAAAACCGTGAAGAAAGGCAAGACACCGAAGGGCCAAGTAAAAGCAGTGGGAGCCAAAGGCAAAACCCTGGGCTCCCGCTTAGCCAGCAAGAATAAAGGCATCTCCGAAGAGTAACTGCCTTTATCGATGCATCAATTAGATGTATTGGACCGAAATAATTTCGTATTCCGACAGGCCCCCCGGGGCCTGTACTTCCACCTCGTCCCCTTCCGACTTGCCGATTAAGGCACGAGCCATCGGGCTAGCCACGGAAATACGACCGAGTTTAGTGTCGCTTTCATCGTTGCCCACAATCTGAACCGTTTGACGATTGCCTGTCTCAACATCTTCAATCGTCACAGTGGCGCTGAACACAACTTTGCCGTTATCCGGAAGTGTGGACGGATCAATCACCTGGAACTGAGCAATTTTGCTCTCGAGCTCTAAAATTCGGCCTTCAATAAAGGCCTGAGACTCTCTGGCTGCATCATATTCGGCATTTTCAGAAAGGTCTCCCTTTTCACGTGCTTCGGCAATTGCCTGAACAACCGCAGGTCTATCCTGCGTTTTCAAACGCTGAAGCTCGTCTTTCAACATCTTTGCCCCGCGGGCAGTAATAGGTATAGGCATTTTCTAAAAATCTAAAGGCGGTCGTTGACCGCCTGTTTATTAACGAATGCGCTAATCATAGCGCATTCAGTTATGAGGTTTCTCTCATTGCTCCTGATGCGGGCCGAACTCCCGCTTTCTCCCAAGCAACGTTTCTTCCGTCGTTTATGCCAAAGAGGAAACTAAGACTGCCTTAATTGTATGAAGGCGGTTTCCGGCCTGCTGGAACACAATAGAAGCAGGAGACTCAAATACTTCTTCAGTCACCTCCACACCGCCCGCGAGTTCCGGGTGAGCCTTGATAACCGCTTCTCCGACCTTTGTCTCCGTGTTATGGTAGGCAGGCAGACAGTGCATAAATTTCACGTTCGGATTGCCGGAAGCTTCCATCAGTTTTTTATTGACTTGATAGGGCAGAAGCGCTTCGATACGTTCATCCCAAACTTCCTTTGGTTCTCCCATAGAGACCCAAATATCCGTATGGATGAAGTCCACCCCTTTTACCGCTGCTTCGGGATCTTCAGTAATCGTGATCCTTGCGCCCGAAGCCTTGGCGAATTCTCGGCACATGTCAATCAATTCCTGAGAGGGCCAATAAGCCTTTGGTGCTCCGATACGAACATCCATGCCCATTTTTGCGCCGACAAGTAGCAGAGAATTACCGGTGTTAAAGCGAGCATCTCCGAGATAAGCAAAAGAGATGTCTTTCCAGCGCTTTCCGCTGGCCTCTTTCATGGTAAGCAAGTCGCAGAGCATCTGGGTCGGATGCCATTCATCGGTCAGTCCGTTAAAAACAGGAACGCCCGCATACTCGGCGAGCTCTTCAACCGTTTCCTGCTTGAAGCCGCGAAATTCGATTGCGTCATACATGGAGCCCAAAACGCGAGCGGAGTCTTTAATACTTTCCTTATGACCAATCTGTGAAACAGCAGGATCAAAGAAAGTCGTATGTGCACCCTGATCATAGGCAGCCACTTCAAAGGCAGAACGAGTACGTGTAGAAGTTTTTTCAAAAATCAGCGCAATGCTTTTTCCGCGAAGCTGAGGACGTTCCGTACCTGCTCTTTTGGCCTTCTTAAGATCTTCGGCCAATGAAACCAAGTAATCAATCTCTTCGGGTGTGTGGTTCACAAGACTCAGTAAGGAACGATTTTTCAGATTAAAGGGCATATTTACTCCCGGTTAATTGCGCCTTCTTGAAAGAAAGCGCTCATAAGAATGAAATTAGTGCTGAAGGTGTTTGTGCAGCTCTTGCTGCGCATAAACCTCGGTATCCTGCATATGACGAATTCCTTCAATCACTGCCAAGGCATTTGCCATAGCCGTGTAGAAAGTCACGTGGTTAGCCAATGAGGCAATTCGAATGGCGGAAGCATCTGCGATTTCAGAGCGGCTTTCGGCTGCGACTGCAATCACCAATTGGATAGTGCCGTTTTTCAATTCGTCCACAATATTCGGGCGCCCCTCGGAAACCTTGTTCACCACATCGCATCGGTAGCCGGCTTCGCGGATGACTTTGGCCGTGCCGCGAGTAGCAACGAGCTGATAGCCTGCTTCCGTGAAGTTCTTAGCGAGCTGCGGCAGACGAGGCTTGTCTTCTTCCTTGACGGAAATAAAGACGCGCCCGGACTTAGGAATCGCAGAATCGGCACCTAATTGGCTCTTAAAGAGAGCTTCGCCGAAGCTGCGGCCGACACCCATGACTTCGCCGGTGGAACGCATTTCCGGTCCGAGAACCGGGTCAACGCCTAAGAACTTGGCAAACGGGAAGACGGCTTCCTTAACGCTGTAGTGGTCGAGTTCAACTTCTACCGGCTGCTTCTGCTCTTCCAGACTCTGGCCGACCATACAGCGGGCGGCGATCTTAGCGAGCTGCTGTCCGGTGGACTTGGAAACAAACGGAACGGTTCTGGAAGCGCGCGGATTGACTTCGAGCACGAAGATTTCCGGATGATCGGAGAAGGCGTGCTGAATCGCAAACTGAACGTTCATCAGACCGACAACGTTTAAGGCGCGAGCCATTTCGCGGGTCTGGCGCTTAACTTCTTCGACCAGGGCCGGATCAAGAGAATACGGAGGAATCGAGCAAGCGGAGTCACCGGAGTGAACGCCAGCCTGTTCGATATGCTGCATCACGCCGCCGATTCTGACTTCTTTACCGTCAGAGACGGCATCGACGTCCATTTCAACGGCGTCATCCAAGAAGCGATCCAGAAGAACCGGAGAATCGAAAGAAACTTTAATGGCTTCGCGCATGTAGCGTTCGAGTTCGCTTCTGTCGTGCACGATATCCATGGCGCGACCGCCAAGCACGTAGCTCGGACGAACAACTAGCGGATAACCGATTTCGTCAGCCAAACGAATGGCCTCTTCTTCGGTGCGAGCGGTTCTGTTAGGGGGCTGATGAAGTCCGAGATTCTGCAGCAAGTGCTGGAAGCGTTCACGGTCTTCGGCAGCGTCAATGGAATCCGGAGACGTACCGATAATGTTGACGCCGTTGGCTTCCAGGGCGCGAGCGAGTTTAAGCGGTGTTTGGCCGCCATACTGAACAATGACGCCTTCGGGTTTTTCGACATCGATGATTTCGAGCACGTCTTCGAGCGTGACCGGTTCAAAGTACAGCCTGTCGCTCGTGTCGTAGTCGGTGGACACCGTTTCCGGGTTGCAGTTGACCATGATAGTTTCATAACCGTCTTCGCGGAGCGCCATAGAGGCATGAACGCAGCAATAATCAAACTCGATACCCTGACCGATACGGTTGGGGCCACCGCCCAGAATCATGATCTTGCGGCGATCAGAAGGACTAACTTCAGATTCTTCCTCGTAGGTCGAATACATGTAAGCGGTATCCGTCGGGAATTCGCCTGCGCAGGTATCCACGCGTTTGTAGACCGGACGAATTCCGAGTTCGTGACGACGAGCACGAACCTGGTCTTCCTTGACCTTCAGAAGCTTAGCAATGCGACGATCGGAGAAGCCTTTCTTCTTGAGGAAAAGCATTTCTTCCTTAGAGAGCTCAGGCAGGCTGTATTCCTTGAGACGGTTCTCAATATCGACAAGCTCTTTAACCTGAACCAAGAACCAAGGATCAATCCTGGTGGCGCGATGAGCTTCTTTGACAGTGTAGCCCAAACGGAAAGCGTCGGCCAAGTACCAAAGACGGTCGGGGCCCGGTTCACTGATCTCGTGGTGGATCGTAGCGCGATCAGTCGAGATTTCGTTTAAGCCGTCTTTACCGGTTTCCAAACCGCGAAGTGCTTTCTGAAGTGCTTCCTGAAAGGTACGGCCAATGGCCATCACTTCGCCGACTGACTTCATCTGTGTGGTCAGGCGCTTATCGGCTTTGGGGAATTTCTCGAAAGCAAAGCGCGGTGTCTTGACCACAACATAGTCGATGGTCGGTTCGAAAGATGCTGGAGTACGGCCGCCCGTGATTTCATTTTTGAGTTCGTCGAGCGTATAGCCCACGGCCAGCTTGGCTGCTACTTTGGCGATCGGGAAGCCCGTTGCCTTAGAGGCCAGAGCGGAAGAGCGGGAAACACGCGGGTTCATCTCAATGACGACGAGACGACCGTCTTTCGGGTTCACAGCGAACTGAACGTTGGAGCCGCCGGTGTCGACACCGATCTCTCGCAGAATGGCGATAGAGGCGTCACGCATGATCTGATATTCCTTATCAGTCAGCGTCTGAGCCGGCGCCACGGTGATGGAGTCGCCGGTGTGGACACCCATAGGGTCGAAGTTTTCGATGGAGCAAACGATGATGCAGTTGTCTTTGCTGTCGCGGACAACTTCCATTTCGTATTCTTTCCAGCCGAGCAAGGACTCTTCAATCAAGAGTTCGTGTGTCGGGGAGAGTTCAAGGCCGCGGGTACAAATCTGGATGAATTCTTCCATGTTGTACGCAATACCGCCGCCGGAGCCGCCGAGCGTAAAACTCGGCCGAATAATTGCCGGGAAGCCGATCTTAGCCTGGACTTTTAAAGCGTCGTCTAAAGAGTAAGCAATACCGGAGCGAGCGCTGCTCAGTCCGATCTTGTCCATTGCTTCTTTGAATTTCAGACGGTCTTCGGCTTTTTCAATCGCTTCGGGAGAAGCGCCGATCAGCTCGATATTGTATTTTTCGAGCACGCCGCTCTTTGCGAGTTCCATGGCGCAGTTAAGCGCCGTCTGGCCGCCCATAGTCGGGAGGATGGCATCCGGTCTTTCTTTTGCAATAATGCGTTCGACCACTTCTTTGGTGATCGGTTCAATATAAGTTACGTCCGCAGTCTGCGGGTCGGTCATGATGGTCGCCGGATTGCTGTTAACCAAAATAACCTTATAGCCTTCCTCACGGAGAGCTTTACAGGCCTGTGCACCGGAGTAATCGAACTCACAGGCTTGTCCGATGACAATCGGACCGGCTCCGATAATCAGAACCGATTTAATGTCAGTGCGCTTAGGCATGATTTCTTATTCCTTGGATGGATTGGGTTCAGCCATACCAGCTTCGATTAACTCGATGAGGATGTGAATGACTTTGATGTGCAGTTCCTGAACGCGGTCGGCAAAACGACCGGCAGGCGTGATGATGGCCACATCCGCAAGTTCGCAAATCGGAGTATTCGGTTTGCCGGTGAGAGCAACGACTTTTATTCCTTTCGCTTTCGCCGCTTGAGCTGCTTTGACGACGTTTTTACTCGTTCCGCTCGTTGTAATACCGAGCAGAACGTCTCCTTCTCTGCCTATGCCTTCTACAAAACGAGAAAAGACATCTTCGTATCCATAATCGTTAGAAACGCAGGACATATGAGAGGGATCTGCCAGTGACATTGCCGCATAAGCGGGACGATCTTGTCTGAAACGACCGGAGAGTTCTTCGGCAAAATGCATTGCGTCGCACAAAGAGCCTCCGTTGCCGCAGGACATAACCTTACCGCCCTGCTGCATGGAGGCAACCATGAGGTCGGCCGCTTTGACTACTTTTCCAAGCATTTCTTCATTGGAAAGCAGGTTCTCTAAACCGCTGCGGGCCTCTTGGAGCGCTGCTCTAACTGTCTGAACTTTATCTGTCATAAAGACTCTTTGTACTTCTGAATATTTGCAATGAAACGGTCAAACAGCGGCTGAATGTCGTGCGGACCGGGGCTGGCTTCCGGATGTCCCTGGAAGCAGAAAACCGGAGCGTCCTTTAATTCGAAGCCCTGGAGAGAACCGTCAAACAAGGACTTGTGCGTGACCTGTACGTTCTCAGGAAGACTCGCTTCGTCCACCATAAAGCCGTGATTCTGGCTCGTGATGTAAACACGTTTCGTTGCTAAATCGACCACAGGGTGGTTGGCACCATGATGACCGAATTTCATCTTGAGGGTCTTTCCGCCGACGGCCAAACCCAGAATCTGATGACCTAAACAAATGCCGAAGAGCGGAATCTTGGCAACAATCGCTTTCTGCGCAACCTCAATTGCGTAGTCACAGGGCTCAGGGTCTCCGGGACCGTTAGAAAGAAAGATGCCGTCCGGATGCAGCGCCATAGCTTCTTCAAAAGTCGTACGAGCCGGCACTACATGAACATGAATACCGCGGTCAGCCATTAAACGAAGGATGTTTTCTTTTACGCCGAAATCCCAAGCGACCACGCTGTAGGGATAGTCTTCGGGTTGGAAGGACCCCGGGCGCCCTAGACCGTTGTCCATGCGCCAAGTACCTTCGCCCCATTCGTAGCGGTAAGTCGTGCTGACTTTAGAAGCCAGTTCCTGGCCAACCATTCGAGGTGCTTCTGCTGCCGTTTTGGCAGCAACCGCAATTTCATTATCTGTGAGTTTGCCCTCAGCAGCAGCCACGATGCAGCCGGTTTGTGCGCCGGTCGTACGAAGGATTCGAGTGAGACGTCGGGTATCCACTTCAGCGATAGCCACGATACCGTTTTGTTTGAGATATTCCGTCAGACTTCGCTGGCCTCGCCAATTGGAGACCACCGGAGACTCGCTGCGGATCACGAGGCCTGCAACGTGAACATCGGAAGATTCCACATCGTCTTGGTTTACGCCGACATTACCGATGTGTGGATAAGTAAGAGTAACGATTTGTCCTGTATAGGAAGGATCCGTGAGGATCTCTTGATAGCCCGTCATTGCCGTATTAAAAACGACTTCGCCCACGGCCATGCCGGAAACGCCGATAGACCGGCCTTTAAAAACAGCTCCGTCCGCAAGCACTAATGCTGCTTCAGGTCGGGCGTCATTAATTAGATGATTATGCACTATGACTCCGTATCGCCATCGAGACGCCGTTTCGGTCCCGATCGCAGTTAGAAAAAAGCTCGATTCAAGTTGTGTTTGAGACCGAGCGAAATTGATTATATCAACGGGTATTTGGCGGACTTGAAAGATGAAATACTGTTTTTAGCTATAGAGGAAAGTTCTTAGGCGGCGATTATTTAAGTTTGTTTTTAGGAGAGTTTTCTATAATTTCTGAGACAGTTTGAAAAGTCAAAAAATTAAGCCGGAACAATCATCATTCCGGCCTTTGAACCCAAACCCGAGGAAATTTGCCGTCAAGACCTCCAGTTGAGGGCTTTGAGGCAGTTTGAAATGCGGGTTCTAATTACTACAAATTTTTGCTTTTCAATTTTGTCTTGAAGCTTTGGCACACTCGGCGGAATGCCGAGTGTGTTAGAGCCGAGAGGCAATACCTAGAACTTGTATCTCAGCCCAAGCATCACTTCAATTTCCTTCGTGTAATGCTTGCCGTTTTCCCGTTCGAGGTGACCATAAAGGCTGACCTTCTTATTCGGATTCGCTTCGAAGCCAAGACCATAATAGCCGCTTGTCCCTTTCAGTTCATCCTTAAATTGGATTGAATTGGCATACAACTTCTGCTTGCCTGCAAACTGTTGTTTGACGCCGCCCTTTACAAAGACCTGACCTTTGGTGTTGCCTTCAGCATCTTTGAAGTCTTTACCGGCGACGAGGCCCAAGCGGCCAACCCAGCTGTTGAAGTCACCTTGTTCGACTTTCATACCGTTGGACATAGAGAAGTCTTTACCCTTGATCCAGTAGTAAGCCAACTGAGCCTGGGGCTCGACGAAGAAGTCCTTAGTCAAACCGAACTTCTTGCCGACTTCGGCAGATAAACCGAGACCGAAGTTATTGACCGTCCCGCTCACGCCTCTTCCGTCCAACATCGAAGTTGTGATCTTCTGGTGGTAATGGTCGAAAGAAGCCACGATATCGGTGTAAACGCCGTTTTCGGCTATCCATGTTCCATAGATATTGGCACCGGCGGAATTCACTTTACCTTTAGCGTGAGAATCAGGATTGCTTGTCTTCTGGGTACCGTGCAAGTACTTGAAGTTTGCACCGATCAACCAACTTCCGATCTTATGGTCTAACCCAAGATTGAAGCGGTAAGCGTTCTGTTTCACACCGTTGGAGGCAAAACCGTCGAAGCGGTCTCTTTGCCCGGAGGCAGAAACCCACAAACCGTTGCTTTCAGTCATACCGCGCACTTCACCGAGACGTTTGCGAAGGTCTGACAGCTGGTTATGGTACATGGCGTTTTGTCCGCCCATACCAGCCATGGCTAAGACTGCTTTGGCCGTCGGAGACAGTAGAGGAGTGACAGGTTTCCCCGAATCGTTTGGATTGTCTGTGCCACCAGGATTATCGCTATTTCCCGGATCGTTGGGATTGTCTTGATTCGTTGCAAGCGTTAAATAGTAACCGTTATAAGTCGGGGCTTCCGCTCGGGTAAGTGAGGCTGCTTCAGAAGGCGCATTCACTTCCTCTTTGGTGAGTTTATAAAGATAAACACCCTTATCAACAAGCTGCTCCTTACCATGATACTTTTCATTGAGCTGAACGTTGACGCTGTTAGGTGCGTAGACCAGATAGCTACTCTCTGCACCGTTTTCAGCCTTCCCAGTTGAAGGAATGTACAGAGCATGGCTTCCGGAATCTGCCGACTTAATGATCACCCTATCATTCGCATTTACTGCGTCTTTACCGTTTAAATCAGTATGGAGAACAAACGTTAACTGAGATTCGCCCTTGAGCTCATCGATCACAAGGGTGTTACGTTTATCGTTCTCATGAGTCAGGTCAACGAGAGAATCGTTGCCTGATGCAGTCAATGTTGTGACATGAGAATTTCCCTTTACAGACCAGCTTGCTCCGTCCCCTAGACCAAGGTTAACGACGCCCCCATTTGAAGTCTGGATATTGGAAATCAATCTGCTCATTCCTGAACGGGCGTTTAAATTGATTGTTCCTCCGTCCTCAGCAAGAACATCCCCAAGCACTTGCATCTTCCGAGGAGAGTCTGCCTCGTTGATATTAAGAAAACCGTTATTACCTGCATGGAGAGCTAAAGAGCTCTCTCCCTTCATGTCAATGGATACATCGCCAGCTACATTAATTTTGGCGACAGCTTCCCCCGTGTCCCAGTCCAAAACTTCGTGTTTATCTTTTAAAGCTTCGGCGGATAAGCCGTAGATGTCTTTTAGGGTAGTATCCTAATTTAGCCGCATGATCAATACTGTCTCC
>OBYM01000266.1_pt1 | contig 31847 bp, 25 predicted proteins | sample 1538191 | NCBI WGS metagenome assembly OBYM01 (sample SAMEA2580165, study PRJEB22360) | human gut metagenome | biome: human gut; feature: human-associated habitat; material: faeces | place: Denmark | collected 2008/2010 | reverse complement strand
AAAGCGAATACCCAGGCCCTCATGAGCAATGATGGGCGAGTAGCAGCCATTGCGAAGCAGATCTGTCTCCAGAGCTACCATCTGCTCCCCACTCAGCGGGGGGAGCAGTTCGGCCAGCTCCGGTAGCACCACCGGCTTGCGCTCGGTGCTGCTGTACAGGATGCCTGTGTTCCGCATGGTCAGGCGGCCTCACAGACGTCCGGCTGATCCATGGTCTGGGGTTCTTCTTCCACCTTGCGGGGGGAGAGGAACTCCACCTCGGTGGCTTTGATCAGGAAGCCCGGCTGCCGGGTAGGATCATCCTCAAAGGTGATCGTCTCAAAGTCACCCACAGCGGCCAGTTTGCAGCCCTTCCAGGCAAAGGCGGCGCACCGCTCCGCCAGAGGGCCGCGTACCTTGATGGAGATAAAGTCGGTGAGCCGGTTGCCCGCCTGATCCCGGTAGCGGCGGTCCGAGGCAATCCGCAGGATGGCATAGGGCTTGCCGGTAGCTTCGTTCATCTTCAGCTCCACATCGTTGGTCAGGTTCCCGATTGCAGTGATTTTCAGCATAGTTTTGTTCTCCTTTTCAAATGGATTTTTGTGGTAGTCTTTGATATAAGAGGGAGGACCGCAAGGGGCCTCCCCAGTGTGGCTCAATAGCCGGTTCCGGGTAGAGGTGCGGGCTTTCTGTACACGGTGGCGACCCAGCGGCTGATGACCTGCACCCACCGGCCGCTGTACACGCCGCCCACATCCCCTTGACTCCTCTTCTCGAAAACGTATTCGCTTCCATGTTTATGAGCCTCCATTTTCCACAAATAAAGTCATTGATTTTGCCCAATTCTTTATGTTGACAAAGCGAATCCCGTATTGTATAGTACAGCTACTCAAGGGATTGTGATATTGCACACTATGTACAGGAAGGAGTACAGTATGGGCGAATGCAAATCAGCGGTATATGTCAGGAATGGTGTTGCTTCTGCGACGAGCTTTGAATACCAGGTAAAAGCTACGGGACAAGCTGCGTCTGATCTAGGTTGTCAAGTTGCGCCGCATACTTCTTACACCGAAGGAGATATGCAGAAACAGTTTGAGTCTCAAACTGGTACCTCCTCCGATGATACCGTCCTTTTGGATGCCATGATTTTCCTCAAAAAATAGTTTTTTAGAATTAGGGCGCGGCTAATCGCCGCGCCCTAATATCATGCACGGTACGATTCAATACCCGGTTCTAGGCAGAAGTGTGGGCTTGCCGTACACGGTGCTGACCCAGCGGCTGATAGCCTGGACCCACTGATCGTTGTACACGCCGCCCACATCCGCGATGTTCACGAAGGAGCTGCCCGCAGTCAGACCGTTGATGGCGGTGCATTTCAGCGCGGGCTGCTCCACTTGGGCGAAGCCTGCCGGCGCCTGGCCGAACACGAACATGATCTCCGTTACCCGCTCATTGGCGGCGAGGCCCAGCGCCGTGGGGGATACGGCCAACGTGTAATTCTGCGCCGTGGACAGGTTGTCCGCCAACGTCCGGTATTCTCCGCCGTTTACCCGGTAGGTGATCTTATAGGTGCCGGGGAAGTTGTAGGTGCCGGTCACCACGGTGTTCAAACGCACCTGTGCAGGCAGGGTATCGCGCCAATAAAAACTGTCTAACCGCACATTGGAGGTATTGGCGATCCCGGAGAAGGTGTAGTTGACCGGCTGGCCGCTGATGACCTCCTTGGGGCCGGTCTTGGTAATAGAAACACCAGTGGACAGGCTCTTATCCGTCACCTCAAAGCGGAGGATTTGTCCCTCGTACTCCAGATAGGCAGTCAAAACCTCCTCGTTGATGCCGTAATTGGCAGGGGCCTTGACCTCCCGGACGGAATAGCGGGACAAGGGGAGCTGTTTGGAAACCGCAAGTCCCCGGCTGTCGCTCTTGATGGTGTCCACCAGATTGCCGGCCTTGTCATAAATCTCAAAGACCGCCCCCTCCAGGAGCGTCCCAGCGGGCAGGCCGTTGGTGGGATTGTAGTCCGCGGACCGCTTGATAATCTGAATTTGGCCAGTGATGGGCGTATTCTCCCACTCCACCAGGGTGGTCTCACCCGCCTTGACATAGACCGTGCGCAGTTGGGTGTCCGGGATGTAGCCCTCATTTTCAAGTTCACGCAGGTAAAAACGGCTATCTCCCTCCAGGACCTCGAACCAGGCGTAGCCCCGGTTGTCAGTGGTCTGCTGGTCGATGGGGTTATGGCCGCTGTCATAAAGAATGAACGATATGCCGGGGATACCATCTCCGTCCGCGGTGGAGATTTTGTGTACCAGGATGCCGGAGATGGCCTCGTTTTCAATGACCTCCTGAGTGACCTCGCCATCCTTGACAGAGAAGTAATGCCGGGTGGAATCCAGTTTGAATCCAGAGGGGCTTTCCTGCTCCACGGCATAATAATCGCCCTCGGCAAGCGGAGCAAACACAGTGCCGGTATCTCCCGTGGTAACGGTGTCTACCAGGGCATCATCTGACGCCTTGCGAATCTCAAAAACAGCGTCAGGGAGCCGCTCCGTCTTGTCCGCGGCGTTGACCTTGACCAGCTCCACGCCACCCTCTCTGGCATTCCAGAAAGTTAAGGTTTGGACCTGGCCCTCTTTGATGAGGATGCTCTGGGGGCTGCCGTCCAGAACGAATCCGTCCACTGTCCGGGTCTCTCGGGCGGTGATGGTGGTACCGGGGGTGAGGCCGGTGATGACCGCACGGCCATCCTCCCCGGTGGTGTAGACGCCGTTGTTGGGTCCAACGACGGCGCCGCTGGAGTCCGTGACCAGGAACTCCACCCCGGCCAGGGGTTCGTTGTCGGTCCCCGCGATGAATTTCTGGAGGACCAGCGAGGTCTCCGGCTTGTTGTAAAAATAAAGCGTTTGGGTGTCATTGGGGTGGACCACCACCGTCTGGGTCCGGGTAGCCTCATCGATGGTATAGCCTGGGATCGAGGCCGTCTCAGTTGCTACGATAGTGCCAACCACCCCTGAAAGGGTGATTTTTCCCTCCCGGTCTGTATAGTAGAGGCCGTTAGAAGAAAGCTGGCCGTTTTCGTCCGGGACATAGGACCCATCCGCATAGGTAATGCAGAACTCCACGCCCTCCAGCGGCTCATGGGTGCCAGAGCTGCTCCGCTTGACGATGACCAAATTCCCCGCCGGGGCGTTGCGGAACTCCAGGGCCACCGTCTCGCCGCTGCGGATCAGGGCGTACTGGGGGCTGTCATCCAGCAGGTAGCCGGGCTTGGCCCGTACCTCCCGCGCAACCACTGTGGTTCCAGGAGTGAGGCCCTCCACCAAAATCTCGCCCGCGCTGTTGGTCACATACCGGCCATTGTTGGTGCCGATGAAGTTTCCGCTGCTGTCCGTCAACAGGAACTCTACATCGGAGAGCGGTTCCCGCTTCTCGTCATCGCTGACCTTGGTAATTAAAAGACTGCCCAGCGGGGCGTTGCCGAACCGCAGGGTGACCACGTCCTGCTCCTTGCCGGAGATGTAGACGGTCTGGGGTTCCGAGTCGATGAGGTGGCCGTCTGGGCTTTCCAGTTCCTGGCAGATATAGGAGCCCTCTTTTAGCCCCGTGACTGTGAAGGACCCATTTTTCGAGGTCACATATTCGCCAATGACCATCCCCTCTGTGCCGGAGGTCTCGCCGCTGAGGTAACGCAGCTCGAATCGTGCGCCCTCCAGCGGCAGCTTCGTGGCACTATCGTATTTGTAAACGACAAGCGCACTGAGAGGTGTGTTATCCACGACCAGCTCACGGCTGGCTCCGCCCTCCAAGTAGAACTCATAGACGCCATCATCCTGGATGGAGAATCCCGTCGGACTTTCTTCTTCAACGACCTTGTACCAGCCCCTATTGACATCGGTGAGAACGATGCGGCCCGAATCGTCCGTGTAGTACGTCCCCAGGTCATTGATTTCGCCAGTGGTGGTGTTGTCGCTGGCATAATAGATATGGAACTTGGCGTTTTCAAGCGGGTCTTTTGTAATGGAATTCCGCTTCTGGATGGTCAGGGAGGGCTTGACCGCATTGAAGAAGCGCACCGTCCGGGTGACGCCCGGTTCCAGGGAGATTGTTTGTGGGATTTCACTGATGATGACATTGGACGGCACATGGACTTCGGAAACTTCGTAGCTGCCGGGGTCCACCTCCAGGAAGGCCCGGCCATCGGTGTCGGTCTCGACAGTATCCAGGAAATCCCCGTCGATCTGTCGGACCTGGTAGGTAACTCCCTCGATGGGAGAGCCGTCGGCAATATTCCGCTTGACGATCTCCAATCCGGGCCGGGTGTAGTCCTCAAACCGTGCCTCGCTGATCTTGCCGGGCCGCAGGGCAATGGTCTGCTCACTGGCAGTCCGCACGAACGGCTCTGGAACGAACTCCTCCTTGACGATGAACACGCCGGCAGGCAGGTCCTCCACCAGGGCGGTCCCGTCCGGCCCGGTGGAGACGGAGGTGCTGAAGGAGCAGGTGACGCCCTTAATGGAGTAAACGGCATTTTCGATGGGAGTACCATCCGTGGCCGAGGTCTTGATGACCTTGATGCCGGGCAGTTCCTCATCCTCGGCGGTGACGGTGTACTGGCGGTCCCCGTCGGTGACGCTGACATAGACGCTGTGGGGCGTGGGGTCCAGAGCATAGCCCTCCGGGGCCTCCTGCTCCACAAAGGACCAAAGCCCTTCGGTGACATCGTTGACCTCGATGTATCCCCCGCCGGAGGTCACATCGCTGCCGGCGATCTGGCCGTCCAGATAGATGTTATAGACAGCACCGTCCAGGCCACGGTCCGTACCGGCGATGACCTTCTGGAAGGTGATATCGGCATCCCCGGCAGGGGGGAGCCGGTTCCTCCGGGTCCTCGCCCGGCTCTCCGGACGTCACGACTTTGCGGTCAGAATGATAGGCAAAAAACGTCTGCCGCCCGGACACACTGGAGGTGGCCAGCACCGCCCACTTGGAGACCTCATCCTCCACGATAGAGGCGTGGATGCCCTGGGCGGCGTATTCCTCCACCTGGGCTTGCAGTTCCGCGTCCTCGTTGGCTTTCTGGCCCAGCAGCCAGTTGTAATACTCAACATACTGGTCGTAGGTGTCCGCGTTGGCGAAGCCTCCGGCGTCGATGTCGCCGCTGGGATCGCCGCCTGCGCTCTTATCGCTCTGGTTGTCCCAGATGTAGGTCTGGAGCGCCATGAACAGGCTGCCGGGGATCTCGCCGGTGTAGTCGGCGATGTAGCTCATCATCCATTTGACATTCTCTCGGGTGATGGCGTCCATCTCCCCCAGGCCGGTCTCGGCCACCGCGTCATTCCAAAGGGCGTCCGCATCCTCTCCGGTGGCGGAGCGGTAGGTGTAGGACTGCAAAAAGCTCTCCGTGCCGTAACGGTAGGAGTAGCCCAGATCCATGCAGTAGAGCTGCCGCCCCGCCGCCGTGGGCGGACGGTAGGAATAGGTCTGCCCATTGGAGTTGAGCCGTGTGGTCCAGAGGTCAGGGTTGCTCACCGGCGTGATCCCCACACCGGTGGACTCCGCTGCCATCGCCGCCGTGGGCAGGAGCGTGAGCACTGTCAGCAGAGTCAGAAGCAATGTGACGATTCTCTTTTTCATATAGCCTCCTTCATAAAAATAGCTTGCATTCCAGAAACGAGAAAAAAGCCCCCGGCTCCGAGAAATTCTTGGAGCCGGGGGCTAAATGAGCTGCATATAAATACGGTATCTGTTCATGTCACTTCTCCACAGCCTGCACCATCCAGCGGTATTCCCGCTGGTCGCGCACACACGTATATAATGTCAGCCGATTATCTGGCGTGGCAGCTGTCCCGCTGGTATCTGTCTCCAGGACCTTTTCCACAGACACGACTTCGTAGGTCCGGGTGCCCAGCTTCGTGGTCCAGGTGATCGTATCACCAGATTCCAAGGTATGGATCTTGCCAAAATAATTGTTCGTTCCACGATTGTGCGCCGCAATGCAGCAATTTCCATCCCACAGGCTTGTATTGGAGAAGTGACCCGCTCCCTTAGCCAGTGTGGCGCTACCGGTCCCCTCATAGACCTTGACGCTCAGGCCGATGGCCGGAATTTTCAGGGTACCCAGGCTGCCGTTGGCGTAATAAAGGTCTGAGGTCACTTCGGTATAGCCTGAGCCGGCAGATCCAGTCGAAGACACCCCGCCGCTGATGGTAGGATAGTTCACAGGCCCCATCTGCGTAACCAGGCCGCCGTCCAGAGCGCCCGGCACCAGATTGGGCGTCAAAGGCGTTCCCGATCCGGGGAGATAGCTGGTCGGGGAACCGAATGTAGGGGGGATCAGAGCGGTGTTTTTGCTCCGGTCCACATTGGGATTCTCCCATTCGTAGATCGTTTCGTCACTTGTGGGCCGGGCGAACAGATAATCGTCCGGTGCCTCCATTGTGTACTCTAATGCGCTGGCCTGGCCGACGCAAAGTGCGCACAGCATGGCCGCCAGAAATAAGACCCGAATTTTCAAGCGTGATCATCTCCTCTTTTTGATCTTTTGGAACACAAACACACCTCCGGCAGTCAATGCGATTGCCGCGCCGCCTGCCAGCAGGGGAATCTTCACCGCGGAGAGACTCACAGAGGACTTGGCAGTTCCCTCTGATGCCTGTGTGCTGCCGAAGATCGCTGTATAGGTCACAACATCGCAGTCGGGCTTGGCCACCTCGCCGGTATAATCCGCGGTTACGGTGTAGCCTGTGGCATAGCGGGAGCTGCTGGTGCCGGTGTAGCTTGCGGTAGCGGTATAACGGGTGATGATCCCACCCACGCCGTCTGTCTGTTCCGTGCTGTCCCATTGGACATCCGCCAGGGTCAGGGTCTTTCCGTTCTCCTCGATACTTTTTGGAATGAGGGAGACATCCGCCTCCGACAAGTTCGGATAGCTTCGGCTGGCAGAGAGAGCCTGGGTCTTGGTGGCGTAGCCATCCACGGTCACCTTGACCGTCGTGTGATCCAGCTGCAAGGTCCCGGTGTAGCCGTCCTTCGTGGTGACCTCCAGCTCCGCGCTCAGCTGCTGCAGGATGGTTTCCATATCGTCGGTGCTGCTGGCTTGGGTGACCGTCTCAATGTGAGGCTTGGTGTCCACGCCCACCTCATTTTTCCGAGTCATGTCCAGTAGATAGTACTGGCGGCCATTGCGCACGAAGTCCTCTGTGGGAATGCCGGAGGGGTCATCTGACAGGGACAGCTGATAGACCTTGTTGATGCGGGGTTCCTCTGCCTCGCCATAGGTGTACTCCTCCACGGAGATGGGGTAGAAGATGACGCTCTGGCCGGTAGAGGTTTCTTCCCCGGCAGCCAGAGCAGGGACACTCCCGGCCATGATGATGGCCAGGGTAAAAAGGGTTGTCAGGATTCGTTTCATGGTCATTCCTCCGTGTTTTGATGATAGCTGGCCTGGTTTTCCTTATCTGCTCTCTCCTTGGCAGGCATCCCCCCTTTCTTTCTGCCAGCTGCGCTGCTGCAGGTATTCGTTCCAGTCCTTCCCCCTGGGCGGCTTCTTGATTTTTACGGTGTACCCAAGCTTTTCGTACTTGGTCTGGAACTGTTCCGCCGCCGTCTGCCCAGGGCCATCCGCATCCAGGCACAGGGCAATCTGTCGGATGGCGGGGTTGCCCCGCAAGTATGTGTCCAGGGCTCCTTCATACAGGCCGCACAGGGCGATGGCGTTGCTGGTAACCTGCCGGTGCAGGGTGAGGTAGCTCATTAGGTCGATGGGTGCCTCAAACACCAGCGCCCAATCCAGGTCCGGTCTGCTGGGGAGGCGGAATCCAATGCTCTTGTCGCTGCCAGACACATCTCCTTTGAAACCGGGTCCATTCTGATCATACGTTCCTCGCTGATTGGCGAATCTGGGTACTCCCTCAGCATCTCTGCCCACAAATACACAGTTATGGTGCAGGGCGTCCTCATACAGCAGGCCGGAACTGAGAAAAGCACGAATCACCTGCGGCGCGATACCTCTCTTCCGAAGATAAGCAAATACATGGCGGTGATCTGCGTTTGCGGGGGGAAGCATGAACAGCGCGCGTTCTTCCTTTGGCTGAGCTTGTGGCGATGATCTGGCTGGTGCATCCCTGGACCGCCCATGGTAGGCCAGCAGGCACTTCACCGCCTCTTGGAAACTCTTGCCGCAGAACCACTGGAGAAACGCAATGGCATCCCCGCCAGTCTTATCAGAGTAGCGAAACCACGTGCGTCGATTCCTGATGCGGAGGCTGTCCATCTCCTTGGTGGTATGATACCTGCCGATCTGTCTGACCTGGTATCCCAGGTGCTCCAGCAGGTCCGGCAGATCCGTCTCTCTGGCGATCTGCATTTCCGTGTCCGAAAAACGATGATCTGTTCTTGTCTCCGTATACTTCACCTCCCAAAAGCAAAAACAGCCCGGAGAGAGCTTTTCATAAAAGCTCTCTCCGGGCTGTTCTGTTTATTTAATAGTTGAATATTGGGCATTAAGCGAACATTCAGTGTTCGTCCATGCCTATACCGCATACTCTTTAGGCGGACACTTCCGTCAGCCGAATCTGATGAATTTTCCCATCTTTTAAGACCTCAAACGACGCCAAATCAAGTTCGATTGTCTGGGGGGATGGATTTGCTACCTTAACCACGCCCTGTTTCACGCCGTCAATTTCAATGCCGAGCAGATATTCTGAAACCACATTGTTCTCCATAACAGCTCATCTCCATTTTGTTGCAAAAATGCCGCATGATCTGCCTTGTCGCCTATATCATAATGTGGGTATATTTACCCAAGTCAGAATCAGTGAGGCGAGAGACTATTCATGCGGCATATTCATTATATGCTACATTTTAAATGCCTGTCAAGTCCTGCTGGGTTTGCAGCAACGCACAAAAGCTGCTCAGGACATCCGGTCTGAGCGGATGTCCTGAACAGCTTTTCCTGCTTGGTTCGTTCATCATCCGATGGCGGTTGACCAGTCGGCATCATACCCTGGCTTTTCCGGTTCGGATTCCGCCTCTACGGGGGTGTTCTCTGCCAGTGTCGATTCCAGGTCCTCCCCTTCCTCTTGACGGGTTCCAGGGGCTTCCCCAACCACTTCTGCCGCGTCCAGTGCCTCGGTGATCAGGTCCAGAACGAATTCTCGCTGCGTATATTTATGGCCCAGGTGCTTGCTCTCCCGCTCCAGGTACCGCTTGATCCGCTGGAAGAGTTCCTCTGAGATCTGAAATGCCATCGTTCTGCTTCCCTTATTCTCCATGCTGCTTTTCCCTCCATTTTCTTTCATCTCGTAGTACTCCATAAGCAGTTGGGTGATGTACTGGCTGGTGGTCTGGCCTGCTTTTTCCCGCTCCTCACATACCTTCGTATGGAGGGACAGGTCGATCTGGGCACATAAGTTTTTCGTCTCTGCCATTCTGTGCTGGCCTCCTTCCTTGATGGTAACGCAAGTATATCCGGAAAGCCTTGGGAAAGCTATTATCAACACCAACAAGGAATGGTGAACACATGAAGCATAAGTTCCAACCGCCTAGTTCCTACGTAAAAAGAAAAACTCTCTATAACTGCCGTGAAGTGCAACGAGACGTGCGCCTTTTGGGGGAGATCTGGGAAGTTGGAATATCCCTGTTTCTAAACCGCCTCAGTGCATCTCTCCTGCAACTTAATTTTGAGAACTGCAATTTCTGCTTTTCGATTTTTTCAACGCGCTTAGTTATAGCAGTTTGGAAAAGATACCAGCTACGATAACAGATAAGACTGTGACCGATGCCAACCCCGCTACAACAAATTTGGGCGAGAGCATTTCCAGAATATAGGACTTTTCCTCGTCCGTTTCACCAAGAGAATTGGCAATCCGCTCAGAAATCAGATATGTAACAGGAAAACCGGACATCTGACACATAACAACGCCAAACGCAAGGCTCTTTGATCCGAGGAGTTTCCAGCCCGGCAGGACGCAAATCAGCAGAAACGAAGCAATGATCGTTGCCGCAAATACACAAACCACCTGCAGCAACAGCTTGCCGATATCACTGATAGACACATTGGCCAGAGATGGAATAACAGACGCCAGAGAGACCATAGAGATGAAGCCTGTGGCTTTCGCTCGATCTAGAACCTTTTCCGGAAGGATGCCAATTTGGGAAACGATAACGGAGAGAATCAGCGCAATAATGCTATAGCTGATACCCGTGAGTTCTCCCAGTGCCACAGAGACAGCACTACCAAGGACTGTAATGAAAATACAGGTATTGGTGGAGAAATATTTACTGTGCTTCTGATAGAATTTCGCTTTCTCACTGACTGCGGCAATTTCACTTTTTGCACTGAGAGTAATCCCCTGCGCTTTGCACTCACGGTAATGATTTAAGAGTCTTTTGCCCTCCAGTGTGCCAGAATGGGAGATCAGTGGAGTGCTGATGAAAATCTGTATGGAGAATACCAGGGGGCCCAACGCAGCAGCCAGTGCCATCCCCTTGGAGGTCGCCGCTTCCACCATAAGATTTGTGGCAACCAAAGCTCCGTTAATGATCGGAATAGTAACCATAGCGGAATCCCGGCCGATAATGGGAATGATGCAGAAAATTCCGATCATAGCAGCCAGCATACCAAGCGCAGCAGTCGCGACCGCTTTCCACTCGTTAATCAGCTGCCGGATGTTAAACATGCTGCCCATATGGAAAATCAGAATGGGCATGGCGAATTTTGAGGCGTCTGTAAGTCCTGCACGGTCAATGATATCTGTGGGGATTATCTTGAACATGAACAGAAGCATAAAGGAGATCAGGAGAATAAACATCGCTGAGATCTTAGATTTTGTAATAATATCAAGCCAATCTCCCAAAGCAAACAAGCCAACCACAATCGCAAAGTAAAAGCAGATGCTGAATAAAGAAGATGATTCAAGTAGAGCTGCCATAAGATGTACCCTCCTAAGATATTGTGGATTTGATTATCAACAGGATTGAAGGAGCAGCAAATCCTTAAAATAATTATGGCCGAATGGTCAGTCTTTTCCGCAGTATGTAACCCAGCAGTTATACTGGCGCAAATATTCGCTTACAAATTCAGAATCCCCCAGCTTGTCTGGCTGATACGTTTTTAGGGATTTCAAATCTTCCATCAGATCTAAAAGACGGGCTGCACAGCCACAGTCATAAACCCGGGAGTCCTCAAGGGCTTCAAAGCGATGCGTGGTATATGGCGGGATGTGGATGAGGCAATCGGGACCTGCTTCGAATTCCTCACCTAAAACATTGCATTTCACGCGGCCGTTACAGACATAGTACAGTTCATCATTAGGATTTGGATAGTCCCAATATACCTTAAAGCCTTTTTCCACTTCAGCTTCCCAGACTTCTTTCACGCCGTTGCATTCCCAGCGGCCCACTATCAGGCGAAGCGTCGCGCCGTTCAGGTGGTGCGTAGAGAAAGAAAAACCAGGCATACGCAGTTCACGCACGCTCTCTCGGGGGATCTCTACAGCAACAGGCTTTTCGCGGGTAAAATTATGGTGCGCCTGTCGATAGAGCGTACGAAAATGAGGATCATCATAGAGGCCATCATAGTTGCCCTTAATCCGGTTTTTGTTCATGATCCCCTGCGCCATGTTGATCTCCTGGAACAATTCGCGCCATACCGTACCTTCTTCCAGAAATAAAAACCCATGGGCAACGTAAGGCGGAATGTGGAGGATATCTCCCTTTTCTGCAATGAAATGCTGTCCGCGAATCACACATTCCACCCGTCCCTTGCGAATAAAGAAGGTCTCAAAGCCTTTTGCATGTTCGTGGTAATCTACAGAAGCATTTTTATGGTAGATGGTATCGCTCATTTCATTTTTTTCGTACGGCCCGATTGGGAGGATAAAATCGTTGACTTGCTGTGTACCTTCGTCATATGTGCGGAGCCAATCCGCCGGGTCATTCATCCGAATCAAATATTTGCTGGTCATAAGTCTTTCTCCTTGTACTTGTATTTTTTTGGACACAAGATTTGCTTGTAAATCCCAAACTGAATGGTATACTTGACTTATAATGGTCGTAAGTGTTAAACGCGTTTAATATTGTTCATATTATAATTAAACACGTTTAATTGAGCAACACTTTTTTCGCGCCGTTCAATATTTTGTAAATTTATCACGAAATTCGAAAGGCGGTTTCGTCAGAATGAACAATACCATTTTCAGAATTATGTATTCTGCCTGGCAACAGTTTGAGAAATTTGGCTATTCAAAAACGACTATGCGTCAGATATCAGAAGGAGCAATCGTAAGCCCAGGACTGATCAATCACCATTTCATCAGCAAAGAAAACATAGCGGCCCAGGTTCTGGAGATCATATCAAAATATTTTCAGGAAGAATTAGCTGTGTACGTCTCTTTAGATGAAGACCCACTGTTATTTGATGCAGTATTTACCAGAGGGAAAATTCTGTTCTTTTTGCAGAGCTCATTACGGCAATTCTATATTGATTGTCTAAAAAACGATATTATCTTTCATCAAATGTCAAAAAATTCCTTCCAAATTTTGCCAAGGCTAGAAAAATTTTATGAGATTACAGTGAATCAGGATAGTGCCCTCCTGTATAACCAATACATGCCGTATAACCTGGAAAAAACTCTTGTTTTGAAGAAAGAGGAGGGGCTGTTTCAGAGCATTCCATATGAGGAGATCCCTACGCATGTTTGCATAGCAGCTTTGGAAAAATTCATTCCCAGAGAGGACATTCTACAGGCAGATTTAAAGGGGCGGGATGTTACAGCCAAGATTTTAGATAAGCTCCCCCCACTACAACCTCAGGTCCTAATCAATCATTTTCTCCATATGTGATTTCTTGCCGACTCCGAGAAAGCGAACATTCGGCAACTGCCTTTTGCTTCACGCTTTTGTTCACCTGTTGCAGATCCGGGAAAAAGTAGCGGGCCATCTAGTACATTCTATACAATGTGCTTGGGGCACGGGATCTTGCAAGTCTCTCTTTTCATTGGGAAAGCTATTACCAACTCCGACAAAAAATGGCGTTCAAACGAAGCATAGCAACAAGCATCCTCCCCCTACGGAAAAGGAAAAAGCCCCCACAGTTTACCACTGAGGATGGCAAACCGTGGAGGTGTGGGAGAGCTCGAGAGTTCGAAACACTTCGGCACGCAGATTGCCGCGTTTGCATCCCTCTAGAGCGCAGTTTAGGGAAAACGAGACCGTTTTTGAATTATTTAACTCTTCTCATTTTGTTTAGCTCATTTTCTCCGTAAAAGCGCAGAAATGCCGCACTTTCGTGCGGCATTTCTGCTGTGCATCTTTTTTATCAACACATTTTGGTCCGAGTGGGGAGACTCGAACTCCCGGCATCTTGCTCCCAAATGTGTGTCGGAACCTTCAGCCGGCACTTTACCGCCCTCTTTGACCCTTTCCACTGCTCCGCCAATTCCTCTTTAGAACTCTTTTGCCCTGCTTGTTTCAAGAAACTCTTTCGTCTTTTGGGATTTGTGTGGGATTGGATTCTGTGTATTAAAAGATGTTCCGCCCGGTTTGAGGGGCAATGACAGGCTGGATCACCTCAGTGGAGGGGCGCAGGAATTGCGTCGCATAAACAAAGAATAAAACCCGTCCCACCGGCAGTCTGAGCGCAGCCCGTCTCCTCGCAAATCAACGGCTGTCTCCCCAAAGTTATTTCATTTTACCATGCCGCCGCAAAAAAGACAACAAAGGCATACATGGGGCGATAAAGTAGTGGCTATTTCCCTCTTTCTGTGGTATGGTTCGGTTGCCGAAAGGAGGCGACGATATGCAGAAAGAAACTAACCTCACGGTAGGCCGGTGGTGCGACCGCTGGTTCTGCGAGAACCAGGGCAGATGGAGCGGCAGCACCGTGGGCGGATACCGCAACCTGATCTACCACCACATCCTCCCCGGAATTGGGGGCGTCCCACTGGCGGAACTGACCGAAGGTACCGTCACCAGCTTCTATGACAGCCTGCGGAGCCAGGGACTCAGCGCCCGACACGCCTGGTGCGTCCACCTGCTTCTGCGGCGCTGCATGGACGAGGCGGCCCGTGACCAGCGCATCCCCTACAACCCGGTGCGGCTCTGCCAGGAACCAAAGGCAGAGGAATATAAGACCGCTCCCTTACGCCTGGGGCAGCTCCAGCGGTACCTGAACGCGGCGGAACAACTGGGCGCACTCCCTCTCATTTACACAGGACTCTCCAGCGGCCTGCGGCAATGTGAACTTATCACCTTGTCGTGGGCCGATTTTCATATCCGCTGCCGGTACATCCTCAAGGGCCAGCGGCTGCTGACCCTCAACAGCAGGGCGGAGCATCTCCTGGAGCGGATACCGGAAACCGGCCGCTATGTGTTCCTCAACCCCAAGACCGGAGTGCCGTATCAGCTCCACGAGTTCTACTACCTGCACAAGCGGATTCTGAAACAGGCTGGCTTGCCGTGGGTGGCCTTCCGGAATCTGCAGCGCCAGTGCAGGGAGGTGGGACTATGACGCTGAGAGAGTATATCCTCCGCTGGCAGGAGGTCTATGACAAGAACCAGAGCCGTCCGACCACATACGCAGCTCATGGCTACATCTTCAAGAACCACATTCTCCCCAGACTTGGGGAGATCCAGCTCTCTGAATTGACCGTGGAGCAGGTGGGAGATTTTCTGGAGGAACGAAGGCGCTATGGCGGTCACCGGCCGGAAAGTCCCGAATACCCAGGGCTGGGGGAGCATACCATGCGGCACATCCACCGGCTTCTCCAGCAATGCCTGAATCAAGCGATGCGGGATGGCTTAATAGCGGGAAATCCCGCCCGAGCGTTTCACTATCCAAAGCCAAAGAAGGTCAGCGCCAATGTGCTGAAGCCAGCAGAAGTGGAGGATTATCTGGACGCGGCGGAGCGGCTGGGCCACCTCCCCATGTTCCTGCTGGCGCTGACGGCGGGACTTCGGCAAGGCGAACTGATTGCCCTGAAGTGGAGCGACCTGGATATAAAAGAGCGGACGCTGACCATCACCGAGAAACGCGCGGTGGAACGGCGGGAGCTGGTGGAGTACGAAGGCAGCACCAGGACCGTCAGTCTGACCACGGAAGCGGTTGAACTCCTGCGCCTGGAACACGCCAAACACCCGGGAAGTCCTCTCATGTTCATGCACCCGGCCACCCAGAGGCCCTACTCACCCCAGATGGTGCGCCGGCTGCACAATGAGATCATCCAAGAGGCTGGGCTGGATCACATCAGGTTCGTAGATCTCCGGCACACCTGCGCCGTCCTGTCTCTGCAAAATGGGATGGACGCCAAAGTGGTATCACAGATGCTGGGCCACTTCAGGATCGCAATGACGCGGCAGAACTATGCGCCATACCTGACACATACAGCCGACAAAAGCAAAGACAAGCCCAAAGAAGCATCCACGGAGGATCTTAGGGAAGCAGCAAATATTCTGGATAGCCTCCTGAAATTCTAATGGATATTCTGCGGGAGGTGTGGTATATGTTTGTGTCGCAAGGAGGCGATGACAATGGAAAATGAACTGCTCAAAGGGCTGTATGATTGCTTCTATACCCCGCCGGAGCTTTCAGAGCAGAAGGAAGAAGTGACCGCGTGCCACAAGGCATTGATCGAGGTGCTGGCAAAGCCGGAACGCAAGCTGGTGCTGCGGATCATCGACGCCCAGGACTCTATCATAGAACTGACCTCCCTCGACAGTTTTATCGCCGGATTTGAACTGGCGTGGAGGCTCTCAATAGAACTGCACAATGACGAAAGCGAGCGCCCATTCTCCTGTCAAACCAGGTGCCGGGATGATGTCGGCGGTGTGAAGGATAAATAATTAATATAAATAGCAGCGCCCATCGGTCGTCAGAAATGATCGGTGGGCACTGTTTCGCGTTAATTATTGTAAATCTGTTTTGAGATATTGGCTATAGGTATAGATGTTATCAGTTCCCACCAGTTCAGTCAGAAAAGCTCTGAACACTGCATCTATTGGAACAGACACAAAGAAAAACAATCTCTTTTTTGGTCTTGAGCAACAAACATAAAATAGGTTCCTGTTTCTTTCATAAGAAGCTTGCTTTCCTTCGGGAACATTAACATGTCCTGTTATCATCGGTGCATAGGTTTCAAACTGATATAGATTCCAACCTTTGCTGATAACAAAGACAACATTGTCATATTCTTCGCCTTTAACGCCATGTTCAGTAGAAAACATAGCATCAGGAAACAAAAAATCGATCGCTGCGATAAATTGCAGGTAGTCCAATTCTAAAAATGATTGAATGGAAGTGTTGGAAACATACACTGTTTCCGGCGCTTTCTGATATAGATGATACCACCCATCCAATTTAGGAGGAATAGGAATCAATTTGGTTCGCTTGATTAACTCAAATACATCAATTGCCCTTTTGGTACGAGCAATTTCCAACTGTTGCTGTAGCTCCTTCCATTTGACTTTTTCGGATTTTTTCTTAATGGGAAAGCGTTTAATTCCAAGTGTATCAAAAAGCAACTGCATATTTGAATCTTTAAGTGCTTGATAGATTGGTTCAACGGTATCCATAAAGAACAACAGGAACGGATCTTCTTTATCTCTCAGCCCGTCATCTAAAATCTCTAAAAGTTGTTCGTACCCTTGCTGCGTAGCAAGGACTTTATGCGTTATCATTAGAACCTTTAGATCATCCTCTTTAGATGATTCACGCTTGATCTTCTCTGTGACATTGTTTAGACGATTCTTTAATTCTTCCGCAGGTAATTCGCCTTTTAGATTGCGTTCTGTCCGGCGAGGTCCAGTGTAATCGTCGCAGGTGATTACAATCACTTCTCCGTCAAAGCCATCTATTGCAGATGTTTGAGGCAAGTCAGGCCGTAAATCATTTAGAAGCCGAACAATCCGTGGTGCAGATCTGAAGTTTGAGCCTTTCTTTATAATCTCGAGGTTCTCGTTTTCAATTAGGCCACAAGCTTTGTTGGATTGGTAAATAGTTTGCCAAGCATCACCAAAAAAACCGAATTGAGGGCCTTTTTTTTCTGCGATGAAGAAACTAATAAAACGATCAATGATCGGCTTATAGGAATCTTGATACTCGTCAATTAAAATCAAAGGATACTTGTCTGTGAATACACGCCGGAATTTTGCATTATCTAAAAGCCGGCAAAAGAGTTTTAGAACGTCATCGTGGTATAAATATTGAATTCCATTTTCCTTGTAACGATGTCCCAAGGTATATGTAACTTCTGTGACCTTGAGAAAATCTCCTTCATCTGGCAAGAAGTCAGGATCATTTGTGACAATGTCAATGAGAAAACTCTGATACTGCTTGATAGCGTTCCATGCAAAGGAGTGGATTGTGGATGGAAGAATAAACGAATCTTTTGATAGTCGTTCAGCAATCACATCTACCGCAGCATTAGTATATGTGATACAGACTACAGTCTGTTTCTTTCGACGATACTCCGCCCACTTGTTTGTCTGAAGCCATTCAATGGCTTTGTTCAGCGAATATGTCTTACCTGAGCCTGCACCAGCCTCCACACGAAAGCTGTTCCCATTCTGGAGTGCTGCAATGATTTCTTCATCTACTTTATCAGCTTCAGCTTTTGCGAGGTCGTAGTTTATTCCTTTGTGTGTTTCATTCATGAACTGCCACCCCCTTACTCAAGCACCCGTTGGTTATTAAGCCACACCAACCCATCTTTGATATAGGCTGGAATAGTATAATCCTCACATTTATAAATGAAATCAAGAGCAAAATCTGTTTTACTCTTCCCTGGAAACTCAAGCTCGTCTTCAGTGGGACTATCCCCCAGTTCATAGTGTGCACGGTTGACATTTCGGATTGCTTCTTCCAAAGAATGTCCGCATAATCCGTCCTCTATTGTTTGGAATTCAATGTGACATTTGCGCCTGGTTTTATCAGCAGGAGACATCGATGTAATCTCAGTTAGAGTGATTTTAGTATCATCATCCTCTGGAAGCCCTTTATTCTTCCGTATCCACCATTTTAGAGTTTCATTAGATGTAGTTTCACCGCATGAAACCGGAACGGATTTGTAGTATATTCTCCCGTTCTCACCTTTTTGACCGGACACAGAATCCAAATCAGTAAGAATGAGGCACGGAATACCCAAAAACTCAGCAAACGGAATAAATTTATAGGCATACGCACCGCCGATTTCAACCAAGGCATAATACTGAGCAGGTAGTTTATATTTCTGAGAATCAAAGTCCCCCGCCTTAGCGCATTTATCGATCATATCGGGTAACAACAGACGTTCTGATGCCCCCTCAACAAAAATTGCTTTATCTGCAAAAAATAAATCGCACTTGGTTAGAGTAAGATACTTTCGGATGAAATCAGTGTTAGAAGCATTTTCCTGAGCAAATGTATTTAGGTTCTTATAGATAACACCTGCCTTTGTTTTTTGCGCATATCGAATTTTAGAGAAAACCATTGTGTTCGCAATATGAGCAGAATGCGAAGTTAAAAAGGTTTGAATTCCTACAGAAGTAATCCTCGCAAGGAACGCTTCTAAGTACTCCGCAAAGGCGTGCTGCATCTGCGGATGCATATGGGACTCTGGTTCTTCGATAAAAAGCAACGGTATACAGGCATCCCCACATTTTTCTACCTTTTTGGCAAATGCTGCAAGAAGAAATTCCATTTTGATCAGGTTTTTATACCCCAAGCCATTATAGGTACTGGGGAGTCGTTCTTTGCCTGTTCCAGCAGTATAAGACAGTTGCGTTTGATTCTTTATCTGGTCATCAATGCTTAGTTGGGTTGTAACCCCTAACTGTAGTTCTTCTCCATTGGGATAACCGAACCCCACTGCGTTGCTAACAAGATCGCTTAGGATGTTATCGCTTTGTTGTTGGACATTTTTATTAGCGTTTTCAACAATAGCTCGAAGTTCCTTAACTTTTTCAGCAACATTTGGATCTAATTCATCTTCGCTCATGTCAAAAAAATCAGAGATGAGAGAAGATAAAGAATTGTCTTGGGTTCCATCTTCACCAAGGCGGCGCTCTGCCTGAATAATGTGAAACGGAAATAATTCGGCCAGTTCTTTTTGCTTTTTAATCTGCGTTTCTTCTGGATTTTTGGGATTTATTGCATAAATCGCTATTTCAAAAAGTTTGTTAAAATTGCTTATAATAATGTTGTGAACATCATCGACAGGAGTAAAGTTCCCGTTTTTATAATAGCTTGGTTCTAAAATTTTCCAGACACTTTTCTCATCTGCTTTCAACTTGTATTCTGCACGAATCAACGCTGTAGTGGTATCCACATCAACATCGATAATAAAAGGTGACAATGCGCCTAAGTTGTCCTCCGGATCATCCAGGGCATAGTCTACAAGGAACTCTATAGATATTGGTTCCAACCGTTCGTAGAGTTCTCCAAAAGTTATTTCCTTTGCCATGAATGAAGTAATATTAGCATATAGATTTTCTCTTTTTGGCAACGGGTAATCATTGAAAGAAAACGGGGTTCCAGCCAATACTTTACCGATGCACTCGAAGCACGAGGTTTTGGCAGTGTTGTTGCGCCCTACAATTAAAGTTATTTTTGAATCGACTTCCAGTTCGGCATCAATAAGCAATCTGTAGTTTTTTATTTTTATCCTTGATAATCGCATGTCAATTTCCTTTCTGATAGCACAGGTATACAATGTAAGTGCCATCGGGATTGCCCTTTGTACACAAAAAGATTTTTACAAGCAAAAACGTCCAGGATAATATATTTCCAAAGACTGCAGTAGGTCGTAACCATTCATGATTGTCACATTCGTAATACGAGCTTCATCACGTCCTTCAGGAGTAAAATCGGAAGTTGTAATTACCCAAGCTCTACTTGCATTTCGTGTGCGCATATAGCTATGGACACGCTGGATAGGTGTGGAGCCAATATTATTACCCTGACGGTACCTCTTGCATTGGATCAATTCATATTCTCCGTGAATATTGGTAGCAAGGACATCAACGCCTCTATCGCCAGAACGACCAATGACTTCTGCATGTATAAAACCTCTCCGAACAAAATAGTCCGCAATCAATCTTTCAAAGTCATAAGGGTCCATCGTGCACAAATGCTCTCGACCATTAGTGTCATAATTGGTAGTGACTGTATTACGAGCAAAAAATTTCCCCTGCTCGGGATCTTCTACAGCATAAACATTCAGTAGTTCTGGAATTAGTCTATTGGCGGTGTGCAATTGATTGATGATTTCTCGACTACCATTTTCCATGAAGGAAGAAAGGTGAATCACATATTCCTCAAAAGTAAAACCTTGTCCATTAGCTGTTAATTCCTCAATGACGACTGGAGCAAACTCACGAAGTCTAATCTCAGCGTTCATCTCACGGTTCATCAGAGTATACGGAGATAGGCCAGTTAGTCGATACTGCGCACCATTTCTTGTTGTAAACCGTTCTAAGGTTCTTCTAATTTTGGTTTCATACATCGGATGAGCCAATCGCATCAATCCACATCTACGCAATTGAGACAAGAACTCCTGATTAAACTGAGTAATCACAAACGGATTGCCTTGATCTGTGGCAGCACTTGTAGCAGCTAAGAAAACGAGTTCGTCAATATCAGTTTCACCCTCGTACCATCGGCGCTCGCTTTCTTGTAACTTCAGGAAAATAAAGCATACATCATTTTTGAATGTCCAAGCAGCAGAAGCCAATGCCCGCATTGAAGGATCTGAAATTCCCGCAGAAATAGTTAGAAGTGGCTCAAAACCATGACGTCGCCCAAAATCCTTCAGCTTGTTAAGATCGCTAACCCAATCTCGTTGTTGCGGTCTAAAATACAACACCATAAATCCATGGTCATCAACAATCCGACTCGCTTCAATAAATAGTCTTTCTATATCGTTAAGAAATTGATCTTTACTATGCTTATCTACTCTGGAGGGGGCATTGCTAATCACGACTTCGTTGCGAAGTCTGTCATCATCGTCTTTTAATGAGTACCCCATAAGCGGATGGATTCTTTGGGCGTGCTCAAAGTATTGAGCGTTATCACCATATGGAGGATCTGTCAGCAGAAGATTGACTGTGTTGGGCAGAATAGTATGCAGAAAGCGTCTATAGTCCATAGAACTTACTTCTAACAAATTTGGGTCAAAGTCTTGCGCAGCGATATACTTTCTGCGTTCTTCCAGTTTCTCTAAAAATCTATGATATAAATTGGTTTCCTTTAGGCGATTTTCAGGGCAATGATTATCTTGACTCTTACTACGATAGTCAGTGTATTTTCCGCAGTGTGCAATCGAAATAAAAGTATCTTCAAAGAAGGCACGTGTAGCATCCGGAAGTTCAGCAACCGCATCCTTGAGTGTCATCAATGCAATTTGCTGACGCTTGGAGAATAGATTCTGATATGCCGTATACTGCGGGGCTGTAAAATTCAATCGAGAATTCTCGATCAACTCTACATTGGGAAAGTTACAAGGCATAGCCTCCACTTGGCGGCGTACGGCTTCATCAAAATCATCATAATGCTTTTCTGTGCAGCCACAATGACATCTATATCGTCTATTTCTAAAAATTACATTTTCGCCATTTGCTCCAAGGCGTTCGTGCTGTGTTGGATGGTAGTACTCAAGCGGTTCACGGTCAAAGAATAAACCATCAAAAGGCAACTCAGCTCCACAGTTTGGGCATCTTGTTTTATAGATGGCATTCATAGTAGGTTCTACCCGCTGCGCAATAAAACGCAAAGCTGCACAATATTCCTCGGAAGATGGAACACCACGAAACGGAGCAGTAGACATTTTATAGGCGTACGGCTCCCACTCATTAAATCGCACATGACGACCAGCATCAAGAGCAGCGTATGCAAATGTACCAGACCCGCCAAAAGGATCTACGACGAGCCCATTCTCATCCGTGAGATTCTCAATCAATGTTCTTGCAATAGTGCGGCTCTTTCTACCAATGAAAGGAAAAATCTGCTCTGATTGATCTCGAGGCTGCCTATTGAGAATTGTGCTTTGTAAGTGAATCATTCGCTGGCGCAGGTTTTCCTGTTCTGCGTAATCTAATAACCAATACATTACTTACACCTCCATACCCCATCCTGGAACACGAAGAAATCATTGATAACATCGACAAAAGATTTATATTTTGTCGACAGAATTTGCAGGTATCCGCGTTCAAAAGATTCTTTGAGCATACCACAATCGTACAGATCTTGAGATGTTACCTCTTTGCGTTCTGCAATGATTCTCTTTGCGCATTCAACCGCAAGCTTCTTTGCCTCGTCTATAGTTCCATTAAATTGTGGTGTTTCACTGATTGCTCTTTTCTGGAATACAACGATATAGTTACCATCAAGCGTGCCTTTAGGAGTCATAATTGTTTTAAAGGATTTTCTTGGTGTAGCACTTGGAATCTGACCACAATATGCCAAACCATGTTTCTGCATCGTCCTGAGGATATCGCTCCATGATTTCAAATCAAACGAGTGATAAAACATTATGAAATATCCGTTTGTTTTCAGGGCAGGAGAAATGCGGCCAAGAATCGCCTCGAAAACGCGATTGAAATCGTCACCATCTTTATTTCGACTTGGAGCATCAGAAACAACCAGTTCAGCTTCTAATGACTCATGGGTAAATCCTTGCCATCCCATCACTTTATACCAAAGCTGGTTATACTCGAGATACGGAACCTGATCCGTATAAGGTGGATCGGTCAAAATTAAATCAACAGATTCGTTTGGAAGTAGCTCCATTGAAATGTTCTGCGCAGGCATATTCTTGAGAACTATATTTTTCTCATCAACAAAGCTTTTGCATTTTTCGCTAAGATATATTAGACCTTCCTTAAAAGCAATCGCTTTTTGTTCTATTATCATGACAGCATTTCTTGAAGTAACATCCTTTTGGGGAAGCCAATATGGCATCTGACTGGATGCTTTTTTATCAGATAATTTAATCAAATTAATTGCCGACGAAACAAGCAATTCTAAAATATCGTAGCAATAACTGTCTTGATGCGAATGAAGAATACCAATTATTCGGTCGATTGCGACCAAATTTCTATTGCAGAAATAACTATACACTGTCGCATTAGGTTTAATAGCAATTCGGGAGTTAGGAATCAATGCCTGATCGTCAATATGTTGTTTATCGTTGTGTTTAAGCATCTTATACTGCACGATAAATTTACTTGATGCAACTGCTTTTTTTCGGCCAGTTAACTTCCCCTTTTTTTGTAATTTATACCAATACATCGTCGGAACAAGTTCCGCACCATGTCTATCAAAATGGCATCTCTCTAATATGCGATTTTCCTCCTCTTCAACAAACATATATAGAGGATTACATGCAGAACGAACTTCCTCGCAGAAAGAATCAATCTCAATTTCAACTTGGTTCAGGTCCCATCTTGACAGAGATGTTTTACACAACTTATATGCGAGAAGATTGATATCTGTACCGATAGCTTTCCGTCCGAGCTTGCTTGCCTCAATGATGGTAGTACCAGAACCAAACATAGGATCATATACACATCCGTTATCAGGACAAAAACGTTTGATTATTTCAGAGACAACATTATAAGGTTTACGTGCCATATAATTGTGCATGAAGCCTGCGGGGTTATCAACAATTGGTTTGAGTTCTTTAATTACCGACAATTTCTCATTCACATCATGGACAAACTCCTTAGGACGACAAATGAAAATGTACTCATCAACCTTTGATATAGAACTGCGCCCTTGTTTTGAATGGCTAAGTTCTACTTTTTCAATCAGAACATCATATTGCTTTTCCGCCAATGTTTGTAGATCGGTAATGTCTACGATGGAATTATCGGAATAGCTAATCATTAACCACGCCCCGGCTGTGGCACATTTTGTGATAAGCGTCTCAAATGCGCCTAAAGCTTTAGCTTTTTTACCAAAGTCTGATACCCGTCTGTCTTCTCTATATCTACCAATCGAAAGTTCGTGTGTCTGAGGATTAATAGCCATTGCTGGGTAATCATATAAGCACAGTGTATTTAGTACATGGTAGTATCTGGAATAATGCTCTTTGAAATAAGGGGGATCAGCGTATACCAGAGTGCTTTTGTTTAAAACAATAGAATCTAAGCATTCAGAAAAATCAAGGTTATAACAATCAAATGTTTTGCATTCTTTTTGGGAGCACAATCCGGATTTCCGGTACTCTTTCATTAATGCCTTACACTCTTCAATGATATTGATTTTTCTTTTGGTAAGCAAATTGTTGCATGTTGATTTGCTTTTCACTTTTAAGAACTGGGCAAAGTGTGTTGTTGTAGAAGCCGTTGCGCTCATCACAGACATTAGGACGGTTAACAGGACATTTTTAGTATGTTCATCCATTACTTGTTCAATGACGCCACGCAATGCATCAATTTGACAACATTGTGCAATGCCAAAATAGGCATTAGCAAAGTAAGTTAAAAATAAGCAGGGAAAGTCGAGAGCAGGTTCATTCCCTGGAATTACATGAGATACTAACTCTGCAAGTTCTTTCATTCGGGGATCGTCGCTGTAAGGTTCAAATACAGATGGTGTTTTTTCGCAAAAAGTCTGATATAGCTTATAGTCTACATTATCAACAAAAAAGATTTTTTCTGCGAATAGAGCTGTCGATACTTTTTCTTGCAGAAGCGTATATTTTTGTTCTACAACTGCCCAAAAGGAAGTTTCTTCTAACTCGGAAAAATTACATCCGTTCAATATAGCCTGGTTAATGATATATGCGTAGTACTCAATGTCGTTGCTAATGACATTTTTATATGACTTAAGAGCATAGCCAACAGAACCTGTTCCTGCAAATAGATCAACAACGGTTTGAATTGACTTATTCTTCATTATTGGGTCACATATATGAGAAATGATACGTGCTTTACTTCCCATATATTGAAGTGTAGAAATTTCGTTATATTGATTCATGCTATTCGCCTCAATGATTTTTAAAATTGTGGAGAGAAATTGGTCAATGTGAGTTATCTTAGTTGTTTCTCCATTACTAAGCCAATCAGCCGATCAGTCTGATCTGCCATAAACAGCGGGATATTCAGCACATCATCATCCAGTTTCAGATTATCCAGTGAGAACCGGACACGGAGTTTAACTTGATCCGGGAACAACTCTTTGAATTTCTTAAGGCTCCTGCTGGTGGTGTTAGTTTCGGACTTGACCTCCACAGGGAAAATATCATTTTCACGCTGAATTAGGAAATCCACCTCATAAGGGGGATTTGTCTGTGCCCAGTACCGGGGAGTCACTTCAAACTGTGTAATCAAGGTCTGAAGTACAAAATTTTCGGTTAATGCACCCTTGAATTCGGTAAATAACCGATTACCCTCGCCAAAGGCAGTCGGTGCAAGCTGGGCCAGGCGGCGGAGGAGCCCCACATCTACCAGATAAATCTTAAAAGCAGATATGTCATCATAAGCGGCCACAGGCAGGCCGGGAGCGGTGCTGCGGTAGATTTTATGCACCAGTCTGGCGTCCACCAGCCACTGTAAGGCGTCCTCGTATTCACGGGCCCGTGCCCCTTCTTTGACCACCTTATAGATAAACTTTTTGTTTTCCCTCGCCAGCTGGGACGGTATGGACTTCCAGATCATTGAAATCTTGGGAAACTCGCTGATATTGGGGTGCTTGGCAAAGTCACGCTCATAAGCGCCAATAATCCCAGACAAGGCTTCCTGCATGGCATCCACATCCCTTGCCTCCGTCCACATCTTAACGGATTCTGGCATACCGCCGGTCACATAGTACATCTTCAACTTTTCACACAGAGGATTAAAGAAGGCATCAGGGATCGGCTCAATGGTGTTTACTGTCTCCAGATATTTTGCCAGGTTCTCATCCCCATTGGCCAATAGAAATTCGGTAAAGGTCATGGGATCAATCTGCATGAAGTTGACTTTACCGACAGGGAAAGAAGAAGGTTTTGCTAAGGCAATCCCCAGGAGAGATCCGGCGCAGGCAATGTGATACTGCGGGGCGTTCTCGCAGAAATATTTCATGGAATTGATGACCTTAGGGCAATCTTGTACCTCGTCAAAAATAATGAGGGTCTTCTCTGGCATAATCTTCTGACCACTTGCCAGCATGAGATTCTGCAAAATCCGGTCTACATCTTTTGTGGTTTCAAAAAATTGTTTGTACTCTTCGTTTTCATCAAAGTTGAAATAAGCAGTATTTTCGTAGTAGCACTTACCAAATTCTTTCAGAATCCAGGTCTTACCCACCTGGCGCACGCCTTTCAAAATCAGAGGCTTGCGATAGGGAGAATTCTTCCAGTTCAGCAGTTTTTTCAAAATCAATCGTTCCATATATACACCCCATCACACTTTTATGATAGATTTAGTGCTCTTTTATCACGATTTTATTATATACAAAAAACATGAAAATGCAACACCAATCACAAAATTATATCGACTTCGATTGCTTTTGATCACATAATTATTAAAATGAAGTTATACCGCTTGCCTGGAGAATTTTACAATTAAGATTGCGGTTCGACTTTTGCCGTGCTATGATATGTAAATATTGGGTGTAGCAGTAGTCCAGTTGGATAGAGAGTACGCCTCCTAAATAGTTCAATGCTGTGTATTATAGGGCAGTTTATGGGCCAGTACGCATTCTGGAGCGAGGTGACCAGATGGCAGAAAGAAAAATCCGTGCCGGGTACTACCGGCGGTATGACGGCAAGGTGGTCTATGTGGTCTCCCTGGCCACCGATGCCGATACTGGCGTGGAAAGTGTCATCTGGACCACCTACCCCTTTGCGGCTGTCCCCAGATACTACACCTCCAGCAAAAAGTCCTTCTGCGCTTTTATCGAAGTGAACGGCGAGCGGAAAGCTAAGTATAAGCGGCTGCTCAACATGAAGATCTCAGGTGAAGTAATAGAACGGCTGGAGGAAGAAGGCTTCCGGGGACCGGTTCGTAAACGGCAGCGACCACAGCCGGATGAAACATACGACTCCCGCAAGTACCAGCAATCTCTTACCTACTACGCATACGCAAAAGATCTCTGCGAGCACTACAACTTTGACCGGAGCAAATATCGCCTCTGCGTAAAGGAAAAGAGGTTCGTTGCCATCACCAAAAGTAACTTCGCCAAGCTGAAAGAGGACCTGCAGTTTCTGGACAATGCCCTGAAAACGGTGCTGGCTACATACCAGGATTATTTCCGGGAGCGATTCATGGATGGCCTGTCCATCCGCAAGTACGCGGAAGCCCATCAGCTGAACCGTGGCAGCGTGGACTATCAGCAAAAGAAATTCTTCTCTGCCTTGGCCTCTCTGCTGAAAGAGCGGGACGAGGCGGAGGGAACATGCCGACTGCTGAAACCAGCACAAAAGTAAATAATCCAACCTCAAACGGAGCGTCTGCACAAAGCAGGCGCTCCGTTTTTCTGTCAAATATATGTCAGTGGGATATATTTTCCCCTATACAAGTAGAGAGGCAACTCGGACACCATCCAAAGGTTATGTCAAACCTATGTCACGCGCAAATGTTCGCGGCTAAAGAAGTAGAGGGAGTTTTGAGAAGGAGATGGTCAACACGAAAAAATCTGTCTACAAAAACCACAACGAGGCAAGGGTGCTGGGTACATCACCGTCCAGCGGGTATGAACTCATGCACCCACCGGATTTCCCGGTGCTGCGTGTGGGCAACTGCATGGTGATGCCGAAGGACAAATTCATGCAGTGGGTGGAGGAGCATACGGGAGGTGCTATATGAAGTTTCAACAGTGGCCCATACGAGATCCCGACAAAAACTATTTCAAGGTTCCAAACGAAGTTTTTCACATCGGTCTCAGCTACCCGGAGATCTCCATCTACTGCTATCTGCTGAGCATCGAGGACAGAGAAACCTACCAGTGCTATCCCAGCTACAAGACCATCGGCAAGGCACTGGGTATGAGCGAGAACACCGTGAGCAAGTATGTGCGTAGCCTGGAGGAGAAAGGTCTCATCCGCACCGAGCCGACGATGGTGCGGAGCAAAGACGGCAGACCCCTCAACGGAAATCTGCTCTACACCATCCGTCCGATTCAGGCGGCAATCGAATTGTTCTACGAGCGGCAGTTCCAGCAGCTGGAGGAGGACACCGCCCGCCAGAGAGCTGCGGAACGCCTCGCAGAATTGGCCCATGAAAGCCCCCAGAACGCCCTGTGTGCGCCTTTTGGAGCGGAAGCGAGTCCCAGTGCCGACCCGGAGGTGGAGGCCCCATTTGGCCCGCTTTCGGAGGCAATCCCAAGGACGAAAGAAAAAGCAGGATAAACGACGGGGTCGTAAGCGCCCCCGTTAGAAGCATCTCTGCCCGCAGTGCGGGCAGTTGCGGGGGCTTTTGCGGGGATTGGAAATGGGGTCAAAATCCGGGCAATGATATCATCTCTGCGGTCACTATCCCCGAAAGCCTACTGCCACAAGGAAAAAACAGGGGTCAACCCCCGGAAAGGAGAACATTATGAGCAAAAAAGAAAAATTCCCCCTCTACCTCTCACCGGAGAAGAAGGCCATCCTGGAGCGCCGGTATCAGGAGGACGGGAGCCGGAGCATCACCGCCTTCATTGAGCGGGCGGTGGACTTTTACCTGGACTATCTCAGCGCCAACAATGCCGGACTGTTTCTCCCCACCTCCATCAAGTCCTATCTGGACGGAAGGATGGGACAGCTGGAGGAGCGGCTGTCCTCCATCGCCTTCCGGCAGGCGGTGGAGCAGGACATGGTGGCCGGTATCCTCGCCGACGCGTATCAGTTCAGCGGCGAGGATCTGCGCCGGCGGCGTGCAGAGAGCGTCCAAAATGTGCGGAAAACCAATGGCCGCATCTCGCTGGAGCAGCGGGTGCGTGGTGCGTGGGAGGAGGACGATGAGTGGCAGGATTGATCGTGAAAAGCCCTTATCTCAAGTGCGGAGGCAGCAGTTCGGTCAGCGGCTATCTGAGGTACATCGGCACACGGGAACGGGTGGAGATCATCCCATATGACCGTCCGCCCACTCGAAAGCAGGAGCAACTCATCTCCAAACTGACAAAGGATTTCCCGGAGGCCAAGGAGCTGGGTGAGTATTCCGATTACAAAGACAAGCCCACCAAAGCCAATGCCTCTGTCTTTATCACCCGAGCGCTGGAGGAGAACTGGTCTCAAGTTCAGCAATCAGATGGCTACATGAAGTACATTGCCACTCGGCCTCGCGCGGAGCGGCTTGGGGACCACGGGCTCTTTGGTGATGAAGATGCCGTGGACTTGGCGCAGGCCATGCAGGAACTGGATCAGTACAACGGGAATGTGTGGACGCATATTCTCTCGCTGAAACGAGAGGACGCCGCGCGCCTTGGCTACGACAACGCCAGAGCGTGGCGGAACCTGCTCCGAGCAAATCGCAATGACATCGCCGCCGCCATGAACATTCAACCGAATCATTTCCGCTGGTACGCTGCCTTCCACGATGAGGGCAAGCATCCCCATGTCCACATGATGGCGTGGTCGACACAACCGGGAGAAGCATATCTCACGCGGGATGGTATCCGCAACATCAAATCTGCGCTCACCAATCAGATCTTCAAACAGGAGATGCTCCACACCTACGAACAGAAGTCACAGTCGAGGGATGAACTGGTGCGGGAGGCTCGCCGCGCGATCCGGCAACTCACCCAGGAGATGGCACGAAGCGTCTGTACAGCTCCCGAGATCGAGCAGAAGATGGAGCAACTGGCCGGACAGTTGGAAACGGTCAAGGGCAAAAAATCCTACGGCTACCTTCCCAAGTCCGTAAAGAAAACCGTGGATGAGGTGGTGGACAAGCTGGAGGCGCTGCCGATGGTGCGTGCGTGCTACGATCGGTGGTGCAGGCTCCAGGGTGAGGTGGAGAGCTACTACCACGACAAACCCAGAGAACGGAAAAAGCTGTCCCAGGAGAAAGAGTTCCGGCAGATCAAAAACGCTGTTATTCAGGAGGCGGAGCGCATCCGGCTGGACGAGATCTCCTTCGAGGACAACGACTTGGCTGAGCACGACGAGCCGGAACCGACGCGTGGTGAGTCCAATGCCTGCCGGGAACTGTGGCGAATCATTCGGAACGAGGACATTTCTCTGGACTACCGTGACCGGGCGGCGGAGAAGCTGGAGCAGGTGGCGGAGCGCGGCGACGCCCATGCGCAATACCGAATGGGACAACTCTACCGGGACGGTCCTCTGCTGATCCCGGACAACCATAAGGCAAAGCACTGGCTCACCCAGGCGGCGAAACAAGGTCTGCCAGAAGCCCAGTACGCCCTTGGCAAGCTGCTCCTCTCTGACGATTGGGAAGTGCGGGACACGGACAAGGGCATCCGGTGGTTGAAACAGGCGGCGGAAAACGGAAACCACTTCGCCGCTTACCGTCTGGGCAAAGAGTATCTGGAGGGAAACGCCGTCAACAAGGACACCGTCAGAGCGGCGGATTGGTTTACCAAATCGGCGGAGGCTGGCAATCAGTACGCCCAGTACATGCTGGGGAAACTGCACCTGACGGGACAAGGGCTTTCTCAGGACCAGGCCCAGGCAATGGTGTGGTTCAGCCGTTCCGCCGCCCAGGGAAATCAGTATGCTCAGTTTTTCCTGGAGCAGAGAGACGACCTCCGCCCGCCCTCCGTGATGCTGGCGGTCACTCAGTTGCTCTATCACATGAGTCGGATCTTCCAAGACAACTCTGTGCCGCCCGCCGTCCCAATGGGCCAGCAGGTGGATCGAAAACTCAGGCGGAAGATCCAGGAGAAGAAGATTGCTATGGGCCACAAACCGGATGACCATGAGGAGCAGTGGCCTGAAATGACCATGTAAGCGGCGCAGAATATGAGCCGCAAAACAAAGAATAAAACCCCTTCCGCGAGAAGGGTAGAAAGGAACCCAATGAAACGATCCAAGTACAACTCTTTCAATGAACTCCCTCTAATGCTGACCGTGCAGGATGTGGCCGATGTGCTGGGCATTGGACTGGCCCACGCCTACGAGGTTGCCCACCGGCAGGATTTCCCCACTATCACCCTGGGCAGCCGGATCATCGTCCCCCGTGATAAGTTCATGGCGTGGATCGACGAGCAGGCAGCCAAAAAGACGGAAATATTTTAGTGGCTATTTCAAAAATTCTGTGGTATTTGTTTGTGTTGCAAAAGGAGGGATGAACAATGGCAAAGAAACGAGCAAACGGTGAGGGCAGCATCCGGAAAAAGCCCAACGGCCGCTGGGAGGGCCGATACACCCAGGGCATCGACCCCAACACCGGCCGCGCCGTTCAGAAAAGCGTGTCCGCCCGGACGCAGGCCGAGTGCAAGGAAAAGCTGGCGAAAGCCATCCGGGACAACCGGGGCATCCCGGTGAACCACAACGAGGACTACACGGTAGCGGAGTGGTGCAGGCTGTGGTTTGAAACCTACAGCAAGCCGGTGATCCGGCCCAACACCGCAAAGACCTATGAGAACATGATCGAAAACCACATCATACCGGCTATCGGAGGAGTGAAACTCAAACAGCTTACCGCCATCCAGATCCAGAAGATGTACAACGATTCCAAGACCAAAGGGCGGGTGCAGCGGTTCGAGAAAAAGACCGACACGACTCTGTCTGGAAGCACAGTGCGGCGCATCCACATGGTGCTGTCCTCAGCGCTGAAGCAGGCGGTCAAGGAGCGGATCATTCCGTATAACCCCTGTGACAACTGCCGCATTCCGCCCAAGGAGAAAAAGGAGATGACCATCATCCCACCGGAGAAACTGGGGGTATATCTCAGCGAGGCGGAGAAGTACGGCGTGCTGCCCATGTTCTTCCTGGAGCTGTCCAGCGGCCTGCGGCGGGGGGAGCTGCTGG
>OBYM01000265.1_pt1 | contig 31865 bp, 27 predicted proteins | sample 1538191 | NCBI WGS metagenome assembly OBYM01 (sample SAMEA2580165, study PRJEB22360) | human gut metagenome | biome: human gut; feature: human-associated habitat; material: faeces | place: Denmark | collected 2008/2010 | reverse complement strand
TGCCTGTGTGCCAACACGGCCCTGCTGGAAGCCATGCAGGCCGCCGGGCAGCCGTGGGCAGTGTCCAGTCTGGCGCAGGCCGCCGGGCTTGCCGCACTGGACGAAACGGCCTATGTGGCACAGGTGCGGGCACTCATTGCGCAGCAGCGGCCCCGGCTCACGGCCGGGCTGCGGGCACTGGGCCTGCGGGTGCTGGACGGCCGAGCAAACTACCTGCTGTTCCAGGGGCCGGAAACGCTGGGCGATGCCCTACGGCAGTGGGGCGTGGTGCTGCGCAGCTGCAGCAACTACCCCGGGCTGGACGGCAGCTGGTACCGCACCGCCGTGCGTACCGGGCCGGAAAACGATGAACTGTTAAAGACCCTTGCGGAGGTACTGGCATGAACAAAGCAACCTGCATTATGGTGCAGGGCACCATGAGCGGTGCAGGCAAAAGCCTGCTGTGCGCCGCACTGTGCCGCATTTTTGCACAGGACGGCTACCGGGTGGCTCCTTTCAAGAGCCAGAACATGGCCCTGAACAGCTTTGTGACCCGGGACGGGCTGGAAATGGGCCGGGCGCAGGTGGTGCAGGCGCAGGCCGCCGGGATGGAACCGGACGTGCGCATGAACCCCATCCTGCTCAAACCCAGCAGCGACACCGGCAGTCAAGTGATCGTGAACGGCGAGGTGCGGGGGCAGATGCCCGCCGCCGCCTACTTTAAAATGAAGCGGTCGCTGATCCCGGACATCCTTGCCGCCTACAACAGTCTGGCCGAAGAGGTGGACATCATCGTCATTGAGGGAGCTGGCAGCCCGGCCGAGATCAACCTGAAAGCCGACGACATTGTGAACATGGGCCTTGCCAAGCTGGTGGACGCCCCTGTGCTGCTGGCCGGAGACATCGACCGGGGCGGCGTCTTTGCACAGCTGTACGGCACGGTGGCCCTGCTGGAGCCGGACGAGCGGACCCGCATCAAGGGGCTGCTCATCAACAAGTTCCGGGGCGACGTGGAGATCCTGCGTCCCGGCCTTGCCATGCTGGAAGAAAAAACGCAGCTGCCGGTGCTGGGGGTCATCCCCTACCTGAAGGTGGACATTGAGGATGAGGATTCCCTTTCCACCCGGCTGGAGGCAGGGCGGGCCGTCAAACCACTGGATGCGGCCATTCTGCGCCTGCCGCACATCTCCAACTTCACCGACTTCATGCCGCTGGAACAGCACCCGCTGCTGGGGGTGCGCTATGTGCAGAGCCCCCGCCAGCTGGGCACGCCGGATGTGGTGATCCTGCCCGGCACCAAAAACACCATAGACGACCTGCTGTGGCTGCGTCAGTGCGGGCTGGAAGCGGCGGTGCTCAAGCTGGCCGCGCAGGGCACCCCTGTGCTGGGCGTGTGCGGCGGCTACCAGATGCTGGGGCACACCCTTGCCGATCCGGACGGCGAAGAAAGCGGCACCCCCTGCACCCTGCGCGGGCTGGCGCTTCTGCCCACGGACACCGTGTTCAACGCCGAAAAACAGCTGCGCCAGACCCATGCCACCGCCGAGGCCATCCCCTTTGCCGGGGCAAAGCTGACCGGCTACGAGATCCACGCCGGGCGCACGACAGTGCAGGGCAGCCCGTTCTGCATTCTGGCCGACGGCACGCCGGAAGGGTGTGTGCAGGCCAATGTGTTCGGCACCTACCTGCATGGGCTGTTTGACACCGGCGAGCTGACCGAAAAGCTCACCGCATTTTTGTGCAAAAAGAAGGGCATCTCCCCCGCCGACGCACCGTTGCTCTCGATGGAGCAGTACCGGCAGCAGCAGTTCGACCTGCTGGCCGACGGCGTGCGGGCCGCGCTGGACATGGATGCCGTATACGCCGCCATGGGCATGGACCGCAAAGGAGGGAACCGCGTATGACCCCGCAGCATCATCTGCCCGCCGACATCGAGCGGACAAGCCTTTCCATCATCACAGCCGAGCTGGCGGAACTGGGCCTGACGCCTCCGCCGGAAACCGCCGCCGTGGTCAAGCGGGTGATCCACACCACCGCCGACTTTGACTATGCCCGGAATCTGCGCTTCACCCCCGGTGCCGTGGCGGCCGGGGTGAAGGCCCTGCGGGCGGGCACTCCCATCATCACCGACACGAACATGGCGCTGGCCGGCATCACCAAGCCCGGCCTTGCCCGCCTGGGCGGCACGGCCCTGTGCTATATGGCTGACCCGGAGGTGGCCGCCCTTGCCAAAGCAGGCGGCACCACCCGGGCGGTGGCTTCCATGCAGCGGGCCGCGCAGGAGCACCCCGGTGCCGTGCTGGCCGTGGGCAACGCCCCCACCGCCCTGCTGACCATCGCCGACCAGATCGAAGCCGGGCTGCGTCCTGCACTGGTCATTGGCGTACCGGTGGGGTTCGTGAATGTGGTGGAGAGCAAGGAGCGGCTGTTTGCCACCTGCGAAGCCTTTGGCGTACCCGCCATCGTGGCCATGGGCCGCAAGGGCGGCAGCAACGTGGCCGCCGCCATCTGCAATGCCCTGCTCTACTCTGCCGCCGAAATGCTGGACCCCGCGGCCCGGGGCTGGCGGTGACCTATTTTTGACCGGAATACGCAAAAAGGACAGAACTGCTGCCATGCAGTTCTGTCCTTTTTCTTGTATTCGTTCAGGGGCTCACCGGGTAAATCTCGGTTGACGGTCTCTCATTTTCGGGGGGGGGGGTAACAAGGTACTTCCGGACAGCACGCTCCAGCACCGCAATGTCCACCGGCTTGGACAGATGCTCGTCCATACAATAATTCCGCCCAATCCCATAATCTCGTCCTCGATAAGAAGGAGAACTTAAATTTCATACCATCTGATTTCATTGGCATCCAGATGCAGGTCAAAGCTGTTGCCATCAGTCGTATAAACTGTGGTATCCTGCGGCTCGTAAGTGTTGTTCACAACGCAATACTTGCCATTTTTGACATAAGCATGGACTTCCACATTGTAGTTGGAACTGAACCAAGTGTGCAGTTCATCCTCGCTGTGGGCACTCCACAAGATGGCTCGGTAAAGGGTGCGGCTGTTGGCAAAACTATACGGTACACCGCTGATGTATACGGCACGTCCCTTGCCGAAATCATGCGCCGCCATCTGCACTTCCTTATTCCGTTGCACCAGCACTTCCGTGCCTTCCAGGGCATAAATATTCTTCTTTCCCTCACCGAAGTCGATGGGCTGGTCAGCATCCTGCAAGATGAAATGATTTGGATGCTCTTCCCAGTTGTACTTGTCGTAGTTCAGGGTAAAGCCATTTTCTTCCTCCACGCCCAGAACACTGGCCATCTGGAGGATATGACCCTGATATGGATGACCGGACGGTTCTCCAACGCCGATGAAGCCGCCGCCGTTCCAGACGAACCGGCGAATGGCGGAGGAGATTTCCGGGTCTTCCCACCAGATACCGCCAGTGTGGGCGGTGTCGGCATCGCCTACATTGATGATGACATCCACCGTTTCCAGCAGCTTCGGATCGTTCTTGATATCCTCAAAGCTGATAAACTTCACATCAAACGGTGCGCCGGACAGCATTTCGATCACGCCCGAATAGCTGTAATTCTGCTTGTAGTAGAGGGCATGATGCACCATGTGACAGCCCCATGCCCGCATTTTACCCCAGCAGTTCAGCACCGCCACCCGTTTGACACAGTAAGGCGTAGTGCCCTTGATATTCTCGTACAGTTCGCGGAACTCCTTGCAGACGCTCTCCACATAGTCCACAAACTCCGGGAACTGCAATGCCAGCTTCAGATAGCCGCCATAGCCAATGCGGTCAATGGGCTTGCGCAGGATGGCGCGGCGGGCTGTGACCCAGTTTTCCTTGGCTTCTTTCACCGGGTCGCCGCCCTCATGGAACGTGTCCGGGAAGAAGTAAGGCAGAAAGCGTCCTTCCGTGTACTTCACGCCCTCAATGTCGGAGATCAGGCGCAGCGTGGAGCCATTGCCCACGCTGCCCACCACGGCATCCAGCCCGATGGTCTTGAACTCCGGCATGAAAGGCTCGGTGCCGATCCAGTGATCGCCCAGGAACATCATCGCCTCGCAGCCGCACTCGTGCGTGATGTCCACCATTTCTTTGGCCAGCTTTGCTACTTCGCGCCGCTGGAACGCCTGAAAATCACGGTATTCCTTGCTGGGCACACGATACTGGTTGTTGTAGTAGCCCTGGTCGATGATATACTCCGGGCGGAACTTGTAACCCACTTCCTGCTCAAACTGATTGAGGATATAGGGGCTGACGGAAGCAGAATAGCCATACCAGTCCACGAATTTTTCCCGCTTGAGTTCATCGAAGATCAGGGTGAACTGATGGAAGAACGTGGTATAGCGGATGACGTTCACATACGGATGCTCTGCAATGAATTTCCGCAGACGCTCCATGGAATATTTGTGGGTTTTCGGCTGGCGCACATCAAATGTGATCTGATGCTCGAAATTCGTCCAGCCGTTGGTGGTGGCATTGTACATATGCACCGGGTCCCAGATGAGGTAGGCAAGGAAGCTCACGGTATACTCATGGAATGGCACCGCCTGCACGGTCACGCTGCCATCCGCATAGCTCCACTGTTCTGGCGGCACAGGCTGACCCGTGGAGCGATCCATGACCTCCCACCAGCGGGTGATGTCATCGTGATCGTTCACTTTCATCAGCTCCGGGCTGATGCCTTTCATCAGAGGGATGGTCACGGTCTCGCCGGGGGCAGTGTAGAAACCCGTCATAATGTAGCACTGCTGCACCTCGTCCGGGTTTGCTTTGGCCCATGCGTTATCCTTGCGCGTGGTATAATAGGTGGAATAGATCTTTGCATCGGCGTTTTTCAGTTCCTGCGGAAAATCCGTACCATCGCAGTCACGGATGGCATCCGCACCCCACTTTTTCAGAATCTCCAACGTTTCGGGCACCACATCCAGGTCGGTCGGAATGGTAACGCGCCCGGTCTTGCACTTATCTTCCATAGTTTTCCTCTCTTATCCTCAATCCTGATAGGTTGCATTGTAAATGGCCAATACTGCCAGCAGCAGTGCCACGCCCACAAGCATGATGCCAAGCCCTGCCAGCTGTCCGGTCATTTTCCAGCCTGCCACCACCAATGCAATGGACAGCACAAACAGTACGATCATCAGCATGATGCGCAGGGCAGGATGCGTTTTCCAGAATGTTTTCATGTTTTGTCACCTTATCCTTTCAAGCCGCCCACCGTCATGCCCTGTGTCAGCTGCTTCTGCACACAGATGTACAAAATCAGAGTAGGCAGCATCACCAGCACAAGACCTGCGTACATGGTGCCGTACTGCGCAGCGCTCTGCTGGGCCTGCATCAGATTCAGCAGACCCACCGGCAGAGTACGGGGTGCGTTGGTGGAACTCATCAGGGTCATGGAGATGATGTACTCATTCCAGAAAGACAGGAAGTTGAACAGAATAATGGTGATGATCGACGGCTTCGCCATTGGGAAAATGATACGGGTCATTGCAGAGAAATAGCTGGCACCGTCGATGTAGGCCGCTTCTTCAAAGTCGTGGGGCAAAGTGGCAAAATAGCCCGACAGCAGATAGATGGTAAAGGGCAGTGCCGTAGCTGCATACACGACCGCCAGAACGAACAGGTTGTTCAGCAAAAAGCCGCTGCCAATATGGTTTTTCAGCCACACATCACCGTCACGCAGCATCAGGAAGATGGGAACTACGATATAGTTGACATTGATGAACAGACCTGCCATAAACAGCGTGTTCAGCAGCTTGCGCCCCTTGAACCGGAAACGGGACAGGCAGTAAGCCGCCGGCAGCGCAATCACCAGCAGCAGCACCAGAGCCAGCGCTGTGACCAGAACGGAGTTGAGCATATATTCGCCCATCTTGGCTCCATTCCACGCATTGACGAAGTTCTGCCAGTAGAATCCGGCAGGCAGTGCCCACGGATTGCCGTAGAACTCCGAGTTCTGCTTGATGGATGCCATAAACACCCATGCCACCGGCACAATGATCGTCACAGCCAGCAGGATCAGCACAAAATAGATAAAAAATTTGTACAGGCCCTCCGCCGAATGGGAGGATTTTTCTTCCGTATTCTTCATGTTTTTCCTCCTTAAAACTCCAGCGGTTCACGGCTGGTGGCACGATTGACACAGGCGGACAAGGCGAACGAGAACAGGAAGATCACCACACCGATTGCCATGCTGTAACCGTACAGACCTGCATCTTTCTGGCTGTACATATAGTTCAGAGCCACATCCGAGGCACCGTTCGGCCCGCCGCTGGTCATCGCCTTGACGAACAGGAACGCCATATTGATGGTGGAAATGATAAAGAAGGTCAGGGTGGTACGGATGTTCGTCCAGACCAGCGGAATCGTGATCTGGAAGAACTGGGTCAGACGGCCCGCTCCATCCAGATTGGCACTCTCGTATAAGCTGGCAGGCACCGAGGACATGGAAGCCATATACATCACCATATAGTAGCCCACAGCCTGCCAGACCATTGCAATGATGATGGACGGAATGACCAGCTTTTCGCCTTTCCAGAGGAGAGGGTCAGCCATATCCCGGAACAGCCCGATGATGCTGTTCAGCATACCATTCTCCGGCTTATAGATGGCAGAGAAGATACCGGAGATGACGACCACAGACAGGATGTTCGGGATGTAGAAAATGATGCGGAAGAAATTCTGCCCCTTGATTTTTTCGCGGGTCAGGATGGCTGCAAACACCAGCGCAAACGCAAAGGTGATGATGGTAACGACCACCACCAGCAGGATCATATTCTGCATGGAGCGGATGAACTGGGTGTCCTTCAGCAGATGCTGAAAATTTTTCAGCCCGACAAAGGTTTCGTTTGGCGAGTAGGCTCCACGCTCATACAGGCTCATGCGGAACACATTGAGGGTTGGCAAAATCATAAAAATAAAAAACAGGATGGTGGCCGGTGCCACACAGAGGAACACGAACCGTTTGCGGCTTTTGTCAGATTTCATAGACAAACCGTTCCTTTCTACTGGAATCCAGAAACCCAAAAAAGCGGAGGCGGTCAAAACCGCCTCCGCTGGGCAGGGCCTTGGAAGCTGTTTTCGGATGCAGCTTCGTTTTTACTCGATGATGTTGGCGCGCATCTGGTCGCTGGCGGACTTGATGCCATCAATCCACTGCTGTTCCGTCGTGCTGCCGGAAACCAGAGAGTTGACGGGATCAAAGAACACCGTGCGGACCTCCACACCGGGGATAGCGGTGAAGGAAGCAAAGTTGCCCATAGCTGCCTTTGCGCCGTTGTCGTAGATGGAGTAGAACATCTTGTTGTCGCCGTCCAGATCATCGGCAATCCCCAGCACAGGCTGGATTGCGCCGCTTTCGGCAAACAGCTTGCAGGCTTCGTCGCTGTACAGGTAGGCTACAAACTGCTTGGCAGCATCCAGATGCTCCGCACCTGCCGGAATCCATGCCTGCTCAAACCATGTATAGCTGTACTGATCGCCGCCAGCCTTGACTGCGGGCAGAGCAGTCATGCCCCACTCGAAGCCATCCGCACGGGGAGCCTCGGCCATCTCGCCCACGATCCAGGTGCCGTTGGGCATGAACAGAGCCTTGTTATCCAGCACCAGCTGCTGGTTCTGGGTAAAGTCCTGATCGTTCGCCTGTGCCGGAGTGATGGGGTTGGTGTAGGAGGCCAGTTTGGTCACGATGTCAAAGCAGGTCTGTGCTTCGGCAGTGTCCCAGATGCCTTCTTCATAATGGGTCGCCTTGTCGAAGAAGTCGGGGCCGCCTGCTGCATACATCAGCGCATAGAAGAACGCATCAAAGTAGCCGGTGGTGGGGTAGGTGAACAGGTAAGTGCCCTCAGCCTTTGCCTTTTCGCCCAGCTCCCACATCTCGTCCCAGGTCTTGGGCACATCCCAGCCTTTTTCTTTCAGGAACCCTGCATTGTAGAACAGACCGCAGGGGCTGTAGAACATGGGGGCCAGGTAGGTCTTGCCATCGCCGTAGGGGTTGGTGAGAGAAGTGTCGGTAAAGCCGCCAGCGATCTTCTCGCTGACCTTCTTGCTCTCGCCGGGCACGGTCATGCTCAGCACGTCGGTGATGTCAGCGATCAGATTGCCCTTGATGAACTGCTCGGTCAAAGCAGCTTCACGACCGGTAGCCAGGTGGATCACGTCGGGGTAATCGCCGCCCTGCATGGAGGGGCCGATGACATCTTCCAGGTTCTTGTCGGTGGTCAGTTCCACCTTGATGCCCGTCTGGGCGGTAAAGGCTTCGGTGACTTTCTGCCACATCTCGGAGCCGTAAGCGGTCTCAATGGCAGCGACTTTGATGGTCACATCCTCCGCAGGCGTGGCAGAGGCAGCAGCCGAAGAAGTCGTGCTGGAACCGGTAGAGCTGGAAGAACTGCCGCAGGCGGCCAGCCCCAGTGCAGCGGCACCCACGCCAGCCGCTTTCAGGAAATTGCGACGAGAAATGCGTTTCATAGTGTATCCTCCATCATTTGATCTCGTTCAAACACAGCCGGGGCAAACAGGTTCTGCCCGGGAGGGCTGTGTGTTTTTCTGTCTCCAATATAAGTTTTTTCGCCTTCTCGAACAAGGGGTTTGTTGTTTCTTTTTTTAGAAATCTTGCTCTCTGGAATTTTCTTTCAGCAAAGTCGCTAAATTCAAGAGGTTGCTTTGGGCAAATTGCCTTTGTCTGTAACTTTTTTGACATATTCCAAAGTTTTTCCGAAATAAAAAATAGAGGGCCCACTAAAAAACAGGGCTTGCTTTTTTCTCGCTTTCCCTCTATAATGGAAAAAAGCCTACGAGACATCGTATCATTTTGGCATTTCTTTTTAATTATCTTGCTTTTATTTTTATGTTTTTTGCATCACTCAAAGGAGCCGTTGTGTTATGAGCACCCAACGCTTTGATATCCAGCACGCCCCTGCCCCCCGGGAGTCCTTCCGGCTGCTGTACATCAGCAAAAGCCGGTTTGGCGGTGACTGGAACAGCACCACCCACACACATTCCTGCACGGAGCTGTTCTATTGCCTGAGCGGAGAAGGTCAGTTCTACCTTGCCGGGCAGCTGTTTCCGGTAAAGCCCGACGACATGGTCATCGTGAACCCCCAGGTGGAGCACACGGAATTGAGTCTGAACGCTTCACCGCTTGAATATATCGTTCTGGGTGTGGCTGGCATTGAGATCTTATTCGGCAAGGCTGATTCTTCTTATGCTATCTTCAACTGCCGTGAAAACCGGGAACGAATGGTCACTCTGCTGCATATGCTGCTTGCCGAAGCCGACCGCAGTCTGGATGGCTGCGAAACCGTCTGTCAGGACTTGCTGGAGGTGCTGCTGATCTGGCTGGTACGCTGCACAACGCTCTCTTTGCAGGTGGAAGAAACGCCACGGTCTGACAGCCGGGAGTGTGTAGAGATCAAGCGATATCTGGACAGCAACTTCCGGGAGGACATCTCACTTGACCGTCTGGCAGAGATCGCACACATCAATAAGTATTATCTGGCCCACACCTTTCAAAAAGAGTACGGCATCTCTCCCATCACCTATCTGAATCGCCGCCGCATTGAGGAAAGCAAATATATGCTGGGCAATACCGGTTACAGCTTGGCTCAGATCAGCGAACTGATGGGCTTTTCGTCCCCCAGCTATTTTTCCCAGTGCTTCCGCAAAGCGGAGGGGCTGACTCCCAACGAATACCGCCGTCAGGTACGGCAGGGACAACGCCCTGCCCCGGCAAAACGGCATGAAAGATAAAGAAACGAGGAACTTCAAATGAAACCTGTCACCGAACCCATTCTCTGCGCTGCTGCATCCGCCTTTGATTTTGGTGGGCCGATGGTCTGCGATCCACACCACTATGGTGAGGGCCACATCAATGACACCTTTGTGGTCTGGCGGGCCGATCATACCAAACGCTTTATCTTACAGCGTATCAACACCGATACATTCACCGATCCAGCAGGACTGATGGAAAACATCTGTGGTGTGACCCGGCATTTACGCGCAAAGATTCAGGCAGAGGGCGGCGACCCTGGCCGGGAATGCCTGAACGTCATTCCCACTCTGTCCGGCGCAGCCTACTATATCGACACGGAAGGCAATGCCTGGAGAGCCTATGATTTTGTAGAGAATACCGTCTGTCTGCAACAGGTCGGCTGTGAGGCAGACTTCCGCACTGTGGCAGAAACACTGGGCAAATTCCAGAACCAGCTGTCCGATTATCCTGCTTCTACCCTCCACGAAACCATTGCACGTTTTCACGATACGCCCAACCGTTACGCAAACTTTGAAAAAGCTCTTGCAGCCGATGCACTGGGTCGAGCCAAAACCATTGCACCGGAGATTGCATTTATCCGTGCACGGGAAAAGGACTGCCACGTTCTGCTGGATCAGCTGGCCGCTGGTGAGATCCCGCTGCGTGTCACCCATAATGATACCAAAATCAACAATGTTCTGCTCGATGAAGCCACTGGCAAAGGCATCTGTGTCATTGACCTCGACACCGTGATGCCGGGTCTGTCGGCTTATGATTTCGGTGATTCCATCCGCACCGGTGCCAACGACTGCGCCGAGGATGAACCCGATCAGAGCAAAGTCCACTTTGACCTGCATCTGTATGAAGTGTTTGCCAAGGGTTATCTTTCCACTGCTGGCTCCACCATGCAAACAGCTGAAAAAAAGAGTCTTGCCTGGGGTGCGAAGCTCATGACACTGGAATGCGGCATCCGTTTCCTGACCGACTATCTGGAGGGCGACCATTATTTCCATATTGCCCGCCCGAACCACAACCTCGACCGTGCCCGCACCCAGTTCACGCTGGTACGACAGATGGAAGATGTATTCGATCAGATGACTGCGATCGTCTGCCCGGAAACCGACCTCTGATCCAAATGTGATTTCACAAAACAAAGCAGTTCAGTCGATTATTTTATCCGGCTGAACTGCTTTGTTGTCTCTCTGCTAAATTTTTTGCCTCTATTGATTCTGTTGTAAAATTTGATTCTAATATAATTAGAATCTTACTATCATCTATCAGAATCCTGGGGGTGCTATTATGCCAGCTATGAATATTCGTCCGTCCGCAGCCATCCGCCAGAATTACAACGAGATCGCCGATTTGTGCCGAAAGACCGCTGAACCGTTTTTTCTTACCAAAAACGGCGAAGGTGATTTGGTCGTCATGGACATCGAAACCTACAACCGCCGGAAAAAAATGCTGAAGCTCCGTGAGGAACTGCTTGCCGTGGAAGAAGATCGTCTGCACGGGAGTGAGGGCTACTCCATTGACGAGGTCACTTCTATGATGCGCAGTGCAATTCAGGAGGCCGCAGGTCATGGAACGGCAGAATAAATACCGCGTGATCGTGTCCGCACGGGCGGCAGACAACACCCACATCCCCATGGGCATCCCTGCATACTTCATTGTCTGTCTCCAAACCGGATCCTCACGATCTGCATTTTCATCCTATTGTCCCCGATCCTTGCGAGGAAGCGGAAAAAGCCGCTGACAGAAAGGTCTTTCAGGTCGCTGTAACCCAACATATAGCCCCGGCTGGACACCTGCAGGCGGCTGTCCCACTCGCCAATCTCCTTGGGGGCATCCGAAACGGCGAAATATGCCCCTACATCCTTGATTTTTGCCGTCCTGAGCCACGTTTTGGCGATCATCTTCACCGCCGTGCGGTTGGCGGCATCAAAGACCAGCACCCCGCCGGGGAAAGTAGCTGCCATCCCCCGGACCAGTTCCCGGACCTGCTGGGTCGGGAAGTAATAGAACACCCCGGAGGCAAAGAACACCGCCCCGCCGGAGGCATCGATTTTGTCAAACCATGCGGGGTCTTTCAGGTCGCAGGGGATGTTTTGCTCCCGCTCCCCGGCGGGCAGCAGCTGCTGCCGCAAGGCGATCACATCCGGGAAGTCCAGATTGTAGATCTTGCAGCTGCCGTTGTCGCAGGCTCTGCCGGTGTTATCCAACCCACAGCCCAGGTTGACCACTGCTGCGCTGGGGTGCATTTTCAGGTACGCCTGCACTTCCCACGCAAGGTCATTTTGCCGCATGGCCACCTCCAGCGCACCGAACCGCTGCATCAGGCTGCGAGAGTTTTTCTCTGCCTGCGAAAAGTCGTAGTCGATCTGGTCGATCAGACGCACCGCCGTTTCGTCTTGGTAAAGGTTCGGGTACAGCTCCGTACACAGCTTCCGGGAATACAGCGGGAGGATCAGCGTCTCCTGCACGGTGTTTTTCTCAATTTTGTATTTCATAGGTTCCTTCCTCAGTGAAGAAAAATAGTCATAATTGCCGCCAGCACCGCCGCTATGACTGCCACGCCTACCGTACGATAGGCACTGCGGATCGCTTCTTTTCGTCCCATGCTTCGTCCTACTTACACTGTTTCACCGCTTTTGCGCCGTAACGCACAGCCAGCCCTTTTTATTTTTGTGGCTCTGGATCTTATAAAATCCTGCTTGTTCCAGATACTCTTTCAGTGCAGTATCCGTGTAGATGGTCATCCCATTGATAATTTGTGTCCATTTGTCGTCTTTTGTCGTTTCGCCGTTTGCTTCATTGCAGATGAAAAAGACCCCGCCGGGCTTCAGCACCCGATAGACCTCTCTGAAATTCTGTGCAAGCTCCGGCCAGAAGTAGACTGTTTCAAAGGCGGTCACCACATCAAACTGCTCCGCTTCAAACGGCAGCTCTGCCACACTTGCCTGTTGCACGGTACACCGTCCTGCCGCAATGGCTCTGGCATTGACCTTTCGCGCTTTTTCCACGCTGACGGCTGAGTAGTCGATGCCCTGCACCTTGCCGTTGGGGCACAGCTTCAACAGCGTTTTGATGTTCGCTCCGCCGCCGCAGCCGCAGTCCAGCACCATGGCATCCGGGGCAGGCTGCAAAAAACGCAGCCCCCACGCTGCCATTGCGCTGTGGCCAAAGTTCATCATGGCAACCATGATTTTCCCGCCAAGACCTACGGGCTTGCGGGTGTTTTCAAAAAAGGACATAACGCCACCCTCTTTCTATTTACAGTTCACAATGCAATGCTTTTTACCAGATGCGCCCACTGCTCCGGGTGACAGGCCAGCAATTCCTTGTGTTGTAAGTTAGGTAATACTGACTTTTTGCTCTATAAAAATCCGCTTTTCAGCGGTCCTTCTGCCAAAATAATACGCCCTGTGGTCGCCTCTGTCAAGAAGTTCAGGCATTTTCGGAAATTCCGAAATAGATTTCGTTTTCAAGCCCCCCAACCGTCACCCCAGTGCCACATCCAGCACCATCATCACGCTGAAGCCTACCGCAAAAAACACCGTGCCAACGTTGGAGTGCTGCCCCTGCGACATTTCCGGGATCAGTTCCTCCACCACAACATACAGCATGGCTCCGGCGGCAAAGCTGAGCAGATAGGGCAAAGCGGGCACCACGATGCCTGCCGCCAGAATCGTCAGCACTGCCCCGATGGGCTCTACGATACCGGACAGTACGCCGCCCCAGAACGCCCGGCCCTTTTTCATTCCCTCCGCCCGCAAGGGCATGGAGATGATGGCACCCTCCGGGAAGTTTTGGATGGCAATGCCAAGGGAAAGTGCCAGCGCCCCGGCGGCAGTGATCTGAGCGGTCCCGGCAAGATATCCGGCATAGACTACGCCTACTGCCATACCCTCCGGGATGTTATGCAGCGTCACCGCAAGAACCATCATGGTGGTGCGCTGGAGCTGGCTTTTTGGCCCTTCGGCCTGCAAGCTGTTCTGGTGCAGATGGGGGATGAGATGGTCCAGCAGCAGCAAAAACAGGATCCCCAGCCAGAAACCCACCGCCGCCGGAAAAAACGCCAGCCTACCCAGATCTGCGGCCTGCTCCATGGCCGGGATCAACAGACTCCATACCGATGCCGCCACCATGACCCCGGCAGCAAAGCCGGTCAACGCCCGCTGGATGCCGTCGCTTAGGGACTTTTTCAAAAAGAACACACAGCCTGCCCCAAGACTTGTGCCCAGAAAAGGGATCAAGATCCCCCAGAATGCGTCTTGTATCATGTCGAACCTCCTTGTGGTTAAATATAGCTAACCGTATAAAAAGTATACTGCGCTCCGGCAAAAAGGTCAAGGGCAATCCCGCATAATTCTAAGTGCCGCAGCCGCCGGAACGGTGCTCAAGCCGTCAGGCGGGAATTGTGCGGTGTTGCCCAAGGGCTTTGCGGCACCTTCTGCCCAAAAATTAACCTCCATAAACATTCCCACTTTTTCTTGACAAGGCTCTGCAGGTGTGCTATTTTAAGTTTCGTCAATTAGCTCAGTCTAACCATCTGAGGGGCCTCGCCCCGCAGGTTTTTCTTTGCGCGAAATGTTAGGCCGAGCTAACCATGTATTTTCAAACCAGAGCTAGAGGTGTGTTACAATGAGATTGAAAAAAGTATTTGTAGGTGCCCTTGCGGCCGCTATGCTGGTATGCGCTGTGGCAGTCCCGGCCTTCGCTGCGGAAGAGGTGGAACAGGAAAACGGCCTGACCTCCAGCTATGTCCAGATGAACATCCCCTACACCGACTTCTACAAGGCTGTCGGTGTGGACAACGCATCTGAGATCGACGCTGTGACCAGCGCCACCAAGAACAAGACCCGTGCGGGCAACCTTGCCGCCGGTTCCTACCACGTCAACTCGGACGGCACCGACATCACCGGCGTTTCCTTCCCGGTCAAGGTGCTGACCCCGTGGGCGCTGAAGAACGCAAAGCAGGTCACCGATGCCGACAGCTATGACATTACCGTTACCCTGAAGGGCAAGGAATCCACCACCACCTACACCGGCGCAGATGCCTTGTTTGAGAACGAGAGCTACGCTTACTACAAGCTCAGCGAGACCCCTGCCTACTACATCACCGCATGGTATAACCTGCTGAGCGGCAAGTGGGAGTTTGGCAAGGTCCACGCCACCGAGACCACCGTAGAGGGCACCACTGTGGAGCTGAATACCAACGGTCACCACACCACCTACGAGATGAAAATCTCCGGTTTTGATCTGGACTACAAGGCCAACAAGGTCTACGGTGTAGTTCTGACCACCGCCGATGGCAGTGAGTACGGTCTGCATCATGTGACCAACATCTGGCATGGTACCAAGCTGGGCTTCAATGCCGATGATCCTTACTTTGCATCCATGATCGGCAAGACCGTCACTCAGATCACCTTCTACACCGCCGACGGCGTGTATGTTCTGCCGGTCAGCGTGGCATTGTAAGTTTACGGAAGGCTGCCTGATTCAGCCAACATATAGCACAAAACGGCAAGGTCGCTTGAAACAGGCGGCCTTGCTTTTCCGTGTTAGGAGGAGTTGGAATGAACAAAAAACGATGCAACACACTGCTGCCACTGGTGCAGCTGCTCCCGGCGGTGGCGGCAGCGGCAGCGGTGCTTTTTGCCCTGCCCCGCACCGTGCCAGTGCTGGCTGCCGTACCGGAAAGGCTGGCAGTGGTGATGGAGCAGCCGGTGGAAGCCGCTTGTTCCGAAGCGGAGGAAGAAGCCCTGCCCAAGCTGCCCTATGCCGACGGCGTTTACGTTGGTTCTTCCCGAGGCTACGGCGGCACCGTTCGGGTACAGGTCACCATGGAAAACGGCAGCATCACGGAGATCGGGATCCTGGACGCTTCCCACGAGACCAAGCAGTTTCTGCGGCGCGCCAAGCGGCTTCTGGCCACCGTGGTGGAAGCCCAGAGCTGGGAAGTGGATGCCGTTTCCGAGGCGACCTACACCAGCCGGGGCATTCTGGGCGCAGTGCAGAACGCTCTGACCGGCGAGGTGGTAAATAACCCTCTGCCGCCGCAGCCAAAGCCCGCCGCACCACTGGTGGCGGAGAAATTTACGGCTCCCTCTACCTATCTGGACGGCATCTACACTGCCGAAGCCATAGGCTTTGAGGGCAGGATCACGGTGCAGGTCACGGTGGCAGAGGATCAGATCACCGATATCACGATCCTGAGCGCCGAGGACGAGGAGGAATATCTCTCCCAGGCCAAACAAGTCATCCCCACCATTCTGGAAGGCCAAAACCCCAATGTAGATGCTGTTTCCGGCGCCACTTACTCCTCCACCGGCATTCTGAACGCCGTCAAGCTGGCATTGGCAAAGGCAGCTGTCGCCCCGGCAGAGGAAACCGCCCCGGAGCAGGCAGCATCGGAAGAAGCGGCAGAAGAAGCCGTACCGTCCGAAGCAGCAAAACCCGAGGAAACGCAGGTCACTGCGCCCACCGTGGAGGTGGCGCATCCAGAAGAAAAAAGCGTCGTTCCCGCATGGCTCAAAGAAATATGGCAGCAGCTTTTCCCGGCAGATGCACCGGCATCCTCTGAACCGGAACCGGTATCTTCTGAGGAAGTGCTGCCGGCATCCGAGGCGGCACTGCCGCCGGAAGAAACAGAAACCGAACCTGAAACGGAAGGAGCAGCGGAATGAAATACAAGAATTTTCTTCTCCGGGCGGTGAACCTGCTGCTGATTCTGGGGGTACTATGGCAATACCAGCAGGTGGCGTTGGTCCGGGCAGCAGCGGTGAGCCAGCGCAAGCAGGAGATCGCTGAGGTGGAAGCCTACAACGCTTCCGTTTTGCAGGCGCAGAGCGCCGCACAGGCAGAGCAGACCCAAAGCGGTTACCGGGACGGCACCTACGAGGGCAGTGCCTTTGGTTTTGGCGATGTCATCCGGGTGTCGGTGACCATCCAGAACGGAAAAATGACCGATATTGCGGTGCTGGATGCCTCCGGCGAGGATAAGCCCTACTATAAGCAGGCGCTGCCTTTGCTGGACGAGATGCTGGCAGTACAGTCTGCCGGGGTGGATACCGTTTCCGGCGCTACCCTCACGGCAGAAGGTCTCATCGGTGCAGTCGAGGACGCACTGGGAAAGGCGGCAGGATGATGGAAAAAACACAGACAAAGCCTTTGACGGCGGCGCAGCAGCGTCAGCGGGACCAAAAGCGCCGTACATGGCTGCGCGCCGGGGTGCAGCTGTTCTTCTTTGTGTCCATGCCGGGCGCGTTCGTGGCCGGGTTTTCCGGGGTAAAGCAGATCTTTCTGCACATCGGTGCGGGCGAGGTGCTCACAGCGGACAGCTTCACGCTTTCTCCGCTGGGGCTGTGCGGCTTCACTTTGCTGTTCGACCGTTTTTTCTGCGGATACGCCTGCGCCTTTGGCAGCTTGGGTGATGCCGTCTGGGCGCTGTCCGGGCTTATCCAGAAAAAGCTGTTCCACCGCAAAAAGCAGCTCCGTCTGCCGGAGCGGGCGGTGCTTTGGGGGCAGAAGGTCAAATATCTGCTGCTGGCAGGACTGGTGGCGCTGTATGTGACCCGGCAGGAAAAGCTGCTGACCGGCGCAAGCCCGTGGGAGGTGTTTTCCCGCCTGACAGCTCTGCGTCTGCCGCCGGAGGGCTTCGGCGTGGGCATTGCGCTGTTTGTGCTCATCTTGCTGGGCATGGCAGTGCAGCCCCGGTTCTTTTGTCAGTTCCTCTGCCCTATGGGAGCAGTGTTCGCCCTGCTGCCGGTGCTGCCCTTTGCGCGGCTGCACCGGCAGAGCGATGGCTGCATCCCGGGTTGTAATGCCTGCAAGCAGCAGTGCCCGGTGTGCCTGAAGCTGGAGGAAAGTAGCCTGCACAGCGGGGAGTGCATCGCCTGTGAAGCCTGCGTGGGCACCTGCCCTAAACAGAACATCCACCGGTGGGATACGGCTCTGTGCAAGTGCCTGTGGCTGCCGGTGTTGGGGAAAGCACTGTTCTTCTTCCTGCTGGGCTGCTGGCTGGGCTTCTGCCGGTTTATCTGAAACAAAAAAGGGAGGCCGCCGCACAATATTGTGCAGCGCCTCCCTTTTGGCTAAGACAATTTTGAATGCCCTCCGCTATGCTCTGGGCATTTTCAGCGGAAAAGCTATTTATAATTTCGGAACGCCGGAGCGTCTGCGGACGCTCCGGCGTTCCATTTTCACGGTAAAGGCTTCTGCTCCAGCAAGTCTGTCATGCTACGCAAGCTGATGCCAAGGGTGGAAAGGTTGTGCAGCATGGCGCTGGCAGCCGGGGGCAGGATGCCCAGTGCGCCCAGAAGGATCAGGGCGGAGTTGAAGCTGAGCACAAAGCGGTAATTGCTGCCCACCCGCTTTTGCAGGGCGTTGGCAATGGCTTTTAAGGTCACCAGCTCTTCCAGACTGTCGGCACGGATGGTCACATCGGCGATCTCCCGGGCGATGGCAGCACCGGAATGGATGGCAATGCCGATATCTGCCGCCGACAAGGCGGGCGAATCGTTGATGCCGTCGCCGATCATCACCACCGTATGTCCCTCGGCCTTGGCATCGCGGACAAAGGCGGCTTTATCCTCCGGCAGCACCTCTGCAAAGCAGCGGTCCACCCCCACCTGCGCCGCAATGGCACGGGCGGTGCGGTCGCTGTCGCCAGTCATCATGACAGTCTGGGTGATGCCCAGCTTCCGGAGCTTATGCAGCACCTGTGCCGCCTCCGGGCGCAGGGGGTCTGCGATGCAGATGACCCCCGCCAGTACCCCGGACGCTGCCAGATACAGGTGGGAATACTGCGGGTCCAGCGCATCGAACTTTGCCTGTTCCTCTGCTGGGATGGTGCAGCCCTCATCCTCAAAAATGAAGTGGGCGCTGCCAATGACCACCCGCGTGCCGCCTACCCGGCTGGCAATGCCGTGCGCCACGATGTACTCCACCTCGGAGTGCATCTCTTCGTGAGAGATTCCCCGCTCCTTGGCGGCACGGACCACGGCGTTTGCCATGGAATGGGGGAAATGTTCTTCCAGACAAGCAGCCAGCTGCAATACCTCCTGCTCCTCACAGCCGGAGAAGGGCACTACCTGCACCACCTGCGGGGTGGCGCGGGTGAGGGTGCCGGTCTTATCAAACACGATGGTGTCCGCCTGCGCCAGCGCTTCCAGATACTTGCCGCCCTTTACGGTGATGTGGTATTCCCCGCACTCCCGCATGGCAGAGAGCACCGCAAGCGGCATGGAGAGTTTCAATGCGCAGGAAAAGTCCACCATCAGGATGGAGATGGCGCGGGTGACGTTGCGGGTCAAAGCATAGGTAGCCACTGTACCGGCAAGGCACCAGGGCACCAGACGGTCGGCCAGCTGCAAGGCCCGGTTCTCGGTGCCGGACTTGAGCTTTTCCGATTCCTCGATCATGGCCACGATCTTATCGTAGCGGTTGGCACCGCCTTCGGCCTTGGCCACAAGGACGCATTCGCCCTCTTCCACCACCGTTCCGGCGTAGACGGTAGCACCGGTGGCTTTTCGCACCGGCATGGATTCTCCGGTGAGGGCAGCTTGGTTCACCATAGCTTCGCCTTCCAGCACCATGCCGTCCAACGGGATCATGTTGCCGGAGCGCACCACCACTTCGTCCCCGGCGTGAACGCGGGTCAACGGCACCAGCACCTCGCCCTGCGGGGTACGCACCCAGACCTTATCCACATTCAGCGCCATGCTGCGGGCAAGGTCGTCCAAGCTCTTTTTCCGCGTCCACTCCTCCAGCAGGCTGCCCACCGTCAGCAGGAACATCACCGAGCCTGCCGTGCTGTAATCCCCCCGCAGGAGGGAGGCGGTGATGCTGAGGGCGTCCAGCACTTCTACTTCCAGCTTGCGGTGCAGCAGGCAGCGGACGCCCTTCCAGACAAAGGCGATGGAGCGCCACACCGTATAGGCCGCTGCGATGGGCGCAGGCAGGAACACATTGCGGAACATCCGGCCTGCCACAAGGCTGACCATCTTTTCCTGATATTCCTGATTGATCTTCCGGCTGTCGTGGGAGGTGACCAGCACCTCTAATTCTGCGTTGTCAAAGCGGTAGGCAGCCAGCAGGGCGACGGCATCCTTCCGACTGCCCCGATAGGTCAGCACCACATCTCCGGTGCGCTCGTAGACAGTGGCTTTCTGGATGTTGTCCTGCCCGTTCAGGTAGGCCTCCAGCACATCTGCCCGGTGCAGGGTCATTCGCACGGTGCAGACATGCACCCGCATCCGTCCCTTCCCTTCATGCAAGATCGTACATTTCATTGCTTTTCTTACCCCTCTGCGTAAAAAAGAGCCGCCCAAGGGCGGCTCCGCTGCGTTGTATCACTGTGCAGTCTGCTCTGCGGGCTGCTCTTCTTCAGCCGTATCCTCGATGACCTCCTGTGCAGCCTCGGCGGCACGGCTCTCGTTGATGGCCTTTGCATCAGCAAGGATGTCCCCTGCTTCCTCCTGCACCTTATTCACGGTCTGCATGGTGCAGTCCTTCATCCGCAGCACCGCAGCAGTGGTCTGGGTATAGACCTTTTTGGCGTCCTTGCTGGATAGCACCTTGAAGCCGGCAGAGCCGAACACTACACCACCCAAAAACAGTGCAAGCTTTTTTGTATCAAACATATTTACCCCTCATTTCTGTGTTTCCTGTCTGAGCGCCCATGCCCTTGAGCGAGGGCAGGCTCTTTATCTTTATATTATAGCACGCTTTCGGGGTTTTTCAATATTTTTTGACGATGTTAGGACGTATTAACATTGTTAGCGGCAGCTTGATATGGAGGATCACTTTTGTCATGCTCCCTTGCAGAAATTAGCAGACCGCAGTCTATAAAGGCAGCAGAATGATTGTGAACTGCAGTCTACTGGTCGTTTTTATGTGCGACAGCTTTCTGTCCGCATCAAAGGTATTTCCGCAAAGTCGGCACAAGAACATTCATATTGATCGGCTTTGCGATATGGTCGTTCATTCCGGCATCCAGTGCCACCTGTCTATCTTCGGTAAAGGCATTTGCCGTCATAGCGATGATGGGGATATTTGCTTTTTGGGGGTCGTCCAGCCCACGTATTTTTCTTGCCGCATCGTAGCCGTTCATCACCGGCATCTGGATGTCCATAAGGATCAACTGATACGTTCCGTTCGCAGCTTTTTCCAGCATATCCACACATTCCACACCGTCTTTTGCGCGGTCTACCGTACAGCCTTCTTCCTGCAGCAGCTCGACGGCGATCTCCGCATTGAGGTCGTTGTCCTCGGTCAGCAGGATCCTTGTGCCGCACAGGCACTTTTGATCCGAAGGGTTTGTTTCTCGTTTCGCCTGTGTTTCATCCTCGGACGCAATGCGGCAGGGAATGGTCACAGTAAACGTGGAGCCAACACCGATCCTGCTCTCCACTTCCACGGTGCCGCCCATCAGCCCGACCAGCTTTTTCACGATACCCATCCCGATGCCGCTGCCCTCCACCTTGCTGACGGTGGACGTACGTTCCCGTTCAAACGGTTCAAAAATGTGCTTCTGAAACTCCTGCGACATCCCGATGCCGTTATCGGCAACCGTGACCACCGTATCGCACCAGCCCTCTTTTTTGCTGGGCTTCTGCGTAACATCGCAGCGGATCGTGCCGCCGGCTCCCGTGTATTTGACAGCGTTGCTGACGAGGTTTGTACAGATCTCGGTCAGGTGCGGAATATCCGCATAGATATACGGATACTGCAACTGTGTTGTCACCGTAAGCGTCTGCCCCTTGCTGTCTGCCTGATTCCGGAACATGGCAACGCAATTACGGAAATCCTTCTCGATATCCGAAACAGAATACTCCATCTCCGTCTTATCGTTCTCGATTCGGGCAAGATCCAGAACATTGTTCAGCAGCATCAGCAGGTTCTGTCCGCACACCTGAATGTTCTCCATGTAATTTTTCAGCTTTGCAGGGTCGTCCAGATGCCGGGAGGCAAGGTCTGCGTAACCGATAATGGCGTTCATGGGCGTGCGGATATCATGCGACATATTGAACAGGAAGGTGGATTTGGCGTGGTTCGCGCTCTCTGCTTTTTCCACGGCGACCTGCAATTTTGCATTCAGTTCCTGCGTATCGCTTGCGGCTTTCCTTGCAGCAGCTTCGGCTTTACGCGCCTTCCGCAGCAGCTTCAGGATCGTGAGCAGAATGGCTGCAACCGCAATGCTGCTGACCAGCAGAGCCATAAAGAAGTTATCCTTTATAAAATCGCTCAGGGTAACCTTCCGCGCGGAGCTCTTATACATCGCAAGCGCGCCGGCAAGCATATTAACAGGCATTGCCTTGATCGTTTTGTTCAGGATGGACAACAGGCTGCGGTTTCCGCTATTGACCGCAAAGCAGGATTTTACAGGGTTCAACAGCGGAACGCTGTAAAAGCTGTATTTCTTGCTGTATTTATTCTCACTGCTGATCCCGGTAACAAAGCAATCCGCCTGTCCGTCTTTGACCAGCTTTACGGCATCCTCCTGTGTATCGCAGTCCACGATCTCCCACTGCGGATAATAAAACGCAAGGTACTTTTTCAGGGAGAGTTTGTTTTGGGGAACGGCAATGCGGTTTACATTGTTTTCGTTAAAGTGCTGTTTGTTCGTGACCGCCATCAGGTTGGAGGTCCATGTTGTGTTGGTACAGGCAAAGTGATACTCTTCCGCCAGATTGGGGCTCTGGTCGAAATGGAAGATCATGTCGATCTCGCCCGATTTCAGCGCATCTAGTTCTGCTTCCTTGCTGTCATAGCCGACCAGCTGGAATTCCAGTTCCTGATTGCCCAGACAATCTGCTGCAAACTGAATATAGTCCGTGATTACCCCGGTAAACTCCCCGGTGGCAGGGTCAAAGGTGCTGACGCCGCTGTCACTCGTCAGAAAGCCCATCTTGATGGCGCCGTGCTCTTTGAGCCACGCCTTTTCCTCACCCGTAAGGATAGGGATATAATCCAGCGAGAAATACCTTTTATACAGATCCGCCGTATAAAAAGGAGCCGCTTCGTCCAACGCGCGCATCGCATTGTCCAGTTCTTCCTTGAGATCGGAACGGTTTTTGTTGAGCGCATAGTAGATGCCGGATTTTCCCACGCGGGTTATGGTCGAGATGCCAAGATCTGCCCAGAAGGATTCTTCCAGCGAAACAAAGCAGTCGATCTCGTGATTTGCCAGCTTTTGTTTCGCATCCTCGTTGTTGGAGACGTTGACGTGTTCCGTTTTCAGGCCGTATTTTTCTTCCCATTCGGTCAACATCACCTCCGGTTCCGTTCCCATCAGAACACCGACCTTTTTGCCGTTCAGTGTTTTGTAATCGGAAGCGGAGATGTCTGCGCGCGAGAGATCGGCGTAGAGGTAATATTTTTCCACTCCCATCGGTTCGTCCGAAAACAGCATCTCCTCAGCGCGATCCTCCGTATAAGAAATACCGCCCATAATGTCGATCTCGCCGTTTTCAAGTTTTTCAAAGCAGTCTGACCAGTCGCAGGTCACATACTCGAACTGCCAGCCTGTATAGCCGGATAAGGTCTGCAGCAATTCGTAGCCGTAGCCCTTTCTTGCGCCCTTCTCGTTGACATAGTTGAAGGTGTCCTCAAACGATCCAACGCGGACGACCTTTACAGGGGCGGTTTCTGCGGCAGCCTTCACAGGGAGCACGACTGACAGCAACAGCAGCAGGCTCAGCAGCGCACAGACGCTTTTCCGCATCAGCGTCTGCATGGTTTCGCTCGTTCCAAAGTTTTTCATTTTTCCCAATCTTTCTCCGCCCCAGACGGTCGCAGTTTGAGTTCATTTCCGTACCGCCGATTTTAGATTTGATGCCGTTGATCCGCACATCGGTCCGGTCGATGGTATACACGATTTTGGGAATGATGTCTTTTCGTCATTTTAACAAATTCGCTCTTTTATCGTACATACCTTAAAATCGTTTTTATAACTTCATCCATCACAATCGGCTTTGACAAATGTGCGTTCATTCCTGCATCCAGTGATGCCTGAACATCTTCTGCAAATGAATTAGCTGTCATTGCTATAATAGGAATGTTTTTTCCATCCGGTCTGTCATTCATTGCCCTGATGGCTTTTGTCGCTTCATAACCATTCATTTCAGGCATCATGACATCCATCAGGATCACATCAAATGTGCCTTTCGGATGATTTCTGAAAACCTCAACAGCATTCTTTCCATCCACAGCTCTTTCTACATTCATCCCGAACTCTTCCAACTGCACGGCAGCAATCTCTGCATTCAGTTCATTATCCTCCGCAAGAAGGACATTCACACCTGTAAGATCTACCTTTTCCGAAAAACCTGTGTCTGACTTATTCCATTCCTTATCTGTAATTTCCAAAGGAATATCCACAGTAAATGTGGTTCCCTCATGCTTTTTACTCTGCACGGAAATGGTTCCACCCATCATATCCACATACTTCTTTACGATAGCCATCCCCAGTCCAACTCCGTGGTACTGCGTTCTCACATCGGAATCTTCCTGTGCAAATTCCTCAAAAACTTCTTTTATAAATTCCTCACTCATGCCAATACCAGTATCCGAAATGCGGTAACGCATATTTATATATCCATCCCCGCCCTTTTCCTGACACTGGGCTTCAAATGTAATCGTCCCTCCATCCGGAGTGAATTTTACGGCATTGCTCAGAATATTGACCAGCACATCGCGCAGGCGTGCAGGATCCGCAAGTACATTTGGGATCTTTGCATCTTCACACTGAATCTTAAAGTTGATATCCCTGTTCGTAAGAAAGCCTTTTATAATATCCAATGCAGAATCGGTAATGTCTTTCACATCCGCCGGTACCGGATTGTATTTCACTTTTCCACTTTCGATGTGGGTCAGATCCAATACATCATTGATCAGCGACAGTAAATACTCTGAGCTTTCGTCGATCTTTTCCAGACAATTTTTTACTTCGTCTGACGGATCGTTTTTCATTGCAATACCGGTAAATCCTATGATTGCATTCATCGGTGTCCTCATATCATGGGACATATGTGACAAAAATGCTGTTTTTGCCTTGTTTGCAGCCTGTGCACGCTCTGCCAGTTCCGCCATTTCCTCAGCTTTCTCCTGGGCCGCCTTCTGAGCTTTTTTTCTTGCACTGAGATGCACCATTGTCACAGCCATAGCAGTCAGCAGCCATCCAAAAATAAGAAGAACTAAAACAGTAACAACAGGATGCAGACGGATCCAGTCAACAACTGTCAGCTCTGTTGCTTTGTATGTGGTATACTGTGCTGCAAGATCTTCAACAAGATATTGAGGCATGGCATACATTGCTTTCGTCAGAATACCAGCCAGCGCATGGTTCTCAGTTGATGAAATCACCATGCGGTAGGTGAATGTAGGCTGTTCCAGCAGAGTATATGCCATGGTGCCCGTAGTGTCACTGTTCACAAACGCCTGTGCCATGTAATAGTAGACGAAGGCAGCATCTGCTTTTCCCTTACGGACAGCTTCCATCATTTCCTGTCGGGTACTGCACATCAGTTCTTCTGCACCGGGTGCCATTGCATCTTCAATTGAATTGGATACTGTCTGGTCAACAGTAGCAACAACATTAATTTTCCCATCAAAGTCACGCCGTGTCACCCTTGCCATCTGCATCGTAATGAAAGGTGCCGTAATCCCCCATTTTTTCGTCTCAGCATAGTTATCTGTTTCCAGGCGTGCATCGATGCTAATATCTGTGGTTTCCTTATTTTTCTGATAAGCAATATACTCATCTCTGGTGGCAGGTGTAAGAAACTCATAGGAAATCCCGGCATAGTCTGCAATTTTCCGGAAGTAATCCGGGATAATACCCTTCATCTCACCATTTTCAGTATAAGAATATGGATAACGGGTCGGATCACACAGAACATGAAGCGGGTTGTTCTTGGAATACTGTGAAATTATACTTTTTTCTTTCTCCGTATATTCCAGATATTCCAGATTCTTAGTTTGTATGCTTTCATAATTTTTATTATAAAGTGCCGTTTTCCAGTCACCCTCAACTGCATTCATCTGGTCGATTGCATAATTGATCTCATTCAGCAATTCTGTATTACCTTTTTTAACAATGACATAGAACTCGCTGCTGTCAAATTTATCCACGATACGCTCATTGTTTGTTTTCCTCATAGAAGTGGCCGCAATCGCATCAACATTTCCGCTCTGAAGAGCTTCCTCCATCTCTGCTGTCGTATCAAAATAAAATGGATCATATGTAAATCCTTTATTGCCTGCAAAATCCGCAAACTCTTTATCTCGTGAGCTTCCGTTCAAAAGTGCCACACGCATACCGTTGTAAGTACTGTAATTGCCATCCACAATCGTGCTGTTGTCACTGCGGATGGTCAGAATCCCATTATTGGTTCCGATCGGACGTGAAAAGTCAAACTTTTCTTCTCTTTCCGGTGTTTTGCGGGGAGATGTTACCATATCAATCTCGCCATCTTCAAGCATCTGCTGCATATCATCCCAGCTCTTATCATATCCGACATATTCGTAATCTACATCCCAATAACGGGCCATCAGCCGAAGAAAATCATAGCCATACCCACTGCGGTTGCCTTCTTCATCCATCACATGATAACCATCCATGGCAAAGAAACCGACTTTGACAGTTTCATGCTGCGAACTGTCCTCGGCTGCATATGCAGTCAGGGGAGAAAATATCATACACACGCATACAAAAACCAGTAACGCTGCCACATATTTCTTTGCGCTCAAAATCATATGAAATCTCCTGTCTATCAAATAGATTTCTCCAGTATAAGTATATCCTTTTCGTCTCAAAATGCAATGTTTTCTTAAGCAGCAACGAAAATCTCAACTTCCACAGCAGCTATTCCGAAACCATCGCGTACAACCCCCTTACAGGTGCGATTCTTAAAATATAATGATACTTGCTACAATCCCCTCAATGCTACATACAGTTTTGGGGAATTGTTGAACAGATATGAAGTATTCGCATATGCGAGACCTTAACTTATGAAATCAGGCGTGGCCGAATGCTGTTTTTGGTCTTCGTCCACGCCTGTTCTTTTTATTTATTCCATATATCCACATTTTTGTCCTACATAGGAGGTTCTATGAACGAGAACGACCGTACCACCTTACCCACGCGAACTGTACCAGCGTGGTGTGGAGCTATGCCAAACCGGAACTGCGGGGCGGCATGAGCAACCGTTTTGCCCTCCACACCGCCACCCTGCGCAACGCACAGCTGGCAGGCATTGGCGAGGTGACCGGCTCTATCGCGCCCGGCAAGAGCGCAGACTTCATCGTGACGCGCGAAAACCCGCTGGAGGATCTGCGGGCCTTGCAGCATCTGGAGCTGGTGGTCCGCTGCGGCCGCACCGTGAAGAACCCCTCCCCCAAGCGCAGAAAAGAGGTAGACGCCCCCTGGTTCCCAGATCCGGATCTCTGCCCGGAGCAGCGGCCCGGGTCCCTGCACCTGGTCCAGACCCATGTTGGGGTGGACTACCGGATGCTCCGTGTGGAGCCCGATGAGCTGTAACGGGCAGATAAGATTTGGCAAAGGCTGCCTTTACCCCTTGACAGAGGCAGCCGGAGACTGTTTTAATGGATCTGATAAAAGGGAGTAAAGGGCGGCGCACCGGGTCCTGGACCGGATGGGCCGCTGCATGGCAGCGTCATCACGGCAGCAATGCCCGATGCCATGTGTTGGCTTGAGACTTTTGTCACAGACACTGTGCTGTGGCAGAAGTCTTTTTTCTTGCCCCGGCACCCAAGCACAAGGAGGCAATGAACAAGCATGAACCTTTTGAACACCTTTGGCAGTCTTTTTTCCAACTTTGGGAACCTGACCTGGCAGATGGTGGTGATGTGGGCCATTGGTGCCCTGCTGATCTACCTGGCCATCGCAAAAAAGATGGAGCCCAGCCTGCTGCTGCCCATGGGCTTTGGGGCCATTCTGGTCAACCTGCCCGGCTCCGGAGCCATTACCCAAGGGGACACCGTAGGCCCCATCTCCGCCCTGTTTGAGGCCGGAATGTCCAACGAGCTTTTCCCCCTGCTGCTGTTTATCGGCATTGGTGCCATGATTGACTTTGGCCCCCTGCTGGAAAAGCCCTGGCTGATGCTTTTTGGCGCAGCCGCACAGTTCGGCATCTTTTTCACCCTGTTTTTGTCCGGGTTCTTCTTTGACCTGAAGGACGCCGCCTCCATTGCCATCATCGGTGCCGCCGACGGCCCCACCGCCATCTTTGTGGCCAACACCCTGGGGTCCCAGTACCTGGGTGCCATTATGGTGGCAGCCTACAGCTACATGGCCCTGGTGCCCATCGTTCAGCCCCCGGTGATCCGGCTGCTGACCACTCGCAAGGAGCGGCGCATTTCTATGCCCTACCAGCAGGGCAAGGTGACCCAGCTCACCAAGATCCTGTTCCCCATCCTGGTCACGGTCATTGCCGGGCTGGTAGCCCCGGCCAGCGTTGCCCTGGTGGGCTTCCTCATGTTTGGCAACCTGCTGCGGGAATGCGGCGTGCTGAACGCCCTCAGCGAAACGGCCCAGAACGTGCTGGCCAACCTGATCACCATCCTGCTGGGTCTGACCGTAGCCGGGCAGATGACCGCCGACAAGTTCGTCCGGCCCGACACCCTGCTGATCCTGGCCCTGGGCCTGGTGGCCTTTGTTTTTGACACCGCTGGCGGCGTGCTGTTTGCCAAGCTGCTGAATCTCTTTTTGCCGGAGGGCAAAAAGCTGAACCCCATGATCGGTGCTGCCGGCATCTCGGCCTTTCCCATGAGCGGCCGGGTGGTCAACAAGATGGGTCTGGAGGAGGACCCCCAGAATTTCCTGCTGATGTATTCCGTCAGCGTCAATGTTTCGGGCCAGATCGCTTCCGTCATTGCGGGCGGACTGATCCTGACCCTGCTGGTTTAAAGGAGGTACCCCTATGCTTCATCTTTCTTCCTGGACCGCTACCCTGCCTATCCTGGTCATCGGCATGGTAGGCATCCTTCTGGTCATGAGCGTCCTGGTGCTGGCAGTCATGCTGCTGAACAAGCTGACCCACCGGGACTAAGGCCAGACCCTTCCCACACCTGAAAACCGCATCCCCTGCCGGAGCATCTTGCCTGGCAGGGGATGCGGTTTTGCATTTTCATTCTTTCCGGGCAGCTGCACGCTGCCTTGCCTCCCTTGTGGTCAGAATTGTGGTCAAGCCTCAATGAGACCCGGGGATAAAACAAAAAAGAGCCAACGATTTCTAACATGAAATCGTTGGCTCTGAATGGTCCGAGTGGCGAGAATCGAACTCACGGCCTCTTGAACCCCATTCAAGCGCGCTACCAAAACTGCGCTACACCCGGATATCGCGCTCCGCTTCCCTACCGAAGCGTGGCGACAAGAGATATTATACGCAGAGTGGGGGCATTTGTCAACCATTTTTTGCAATTTTTTCGGGTATTTTTGCAAAAAGTCCGATTTTTACGCACCGGCGCTCTTTTTATTGTTGTGCTGCCTGCCGCAGTACCTTGTCCTTTTCCAGCAGGGGCTTGAGGTACTGGCCGGTAAAGCTGCCGGGCACTTCGGCCACCTGCTCCGGGGTACCCTCGGCGATGATCAGACCACCGGCACTGCCGCCCTCCGGGCCCAGATCAATGATGTGGTCGGCGCACTTGATCAGATCCAGATTGTGCTCGATGACGATGACCGTGTTGCCGGCATCCACCAGCTTCTGCAGCACCTCGATCAGACGGTGCACATCTGCGATGTGCAGGCCGGTGGTGGGCTCGTCGAGAATATACACCGTTTTGCCGGTGCCGCGGCGGGCCAGCTCGTTGGCCAGCTTCACACGCTGAGCCTCGCCGCCGGACAGGGTTGTGGCGCTCTGGCCCAGCGTTACATACCCCAGACCCACATCCAGCAGGGTCTGCAGCTTGCGGGCGATCTTGGGCTGGTTGGCAAAGAACACCACCGCTTCTTCCACAGTCATGTTCAGCACGTCGGAAATGGTCTTTTCCTTATATTTCACTTCCAGCGTTTCACGGTTGTAGCGGGCACCCTTGCACACCTCGCAGGGCACATACACGTCCGGCAAAAAGTGCATTTCGATCTGCAGGATGCCGTTGCCCTCGCAGGCCTCGCACCGGCCGCCCTTGACGTTGAAGCTGAACCGTCCCGGCCCGTAGCCCCGCATTTTGGCGTCCTGCGTCTGGGAGAACACCGTGCGGATATCGTTGAACACCCCGGTATAGGTGGCAGGGTTGGAGCGGGGTGTGCGGCCGATGGGCTGCTGGTCGATGCCGATGACCTTATCCACAAACTCCAGTCCCTCTATCCCGTCGCATTTGCCTGCGCGGGAGCGGGCACCGTTCAGCTCACAGGCCAGCGTTTTGTACAGGATCTCGTTGATCAGGCTGGACTTGCCGGAACCGGAAATTCCGGTCACGCAGATGAACTCACCCAGCGGGAATTTTACGTCGAGGTTGCGCAGGTTGTTTTCCCGTGCGCCCTTCACGGTGAGGAAGTTGCCGTTGCCGGAGCGGCGGGTCTGGGGCACTTCGATGCGCTTGCGACCGGAGAGATAGTCGCCGGTGATGCTGCGTTTGGCCTTGCAGATATCCTTCACACTGCCGGCCGCCACGATCTCACCGCCGTGCACACCGGCACCGGGGCCGACGTCCACGATATAGTCCGCATTGCGCATGGTGTCCTCGTCGTGCTCCACCACGATGACCGTATTGCCAAGGTCGCGCAGGTTTTTGAGCGTAGCAATCAGCTTGTCGTTGTCGCGCTGGTGCAGGCCGATGCTGGGCTCATCCAGCACATACAGCACACCGGAAAGGGCGCTGCCGATCTGGGTGGTCAGGCGGATGCGCTGGCTCTCGCCGCCGGACAGCGTACCCGCCGACCGGGCCAGCGTGAGATAATCCAGACCCACGCTCTGCAAAAACTGCAGGCGATTTTTGATCTCCTTCAGGATCTGGCCGCCGATCTGCTTCTGTTTTTCGGTCAGGTTCGGCTCGTTTTCCCGGATGAATTCCAGCTCTTCCCGGATGGACATCTCGCAGAATTCGCTGATGTTCTTGTCCCCGACCGTTACGGCCAGCACCACCGGTTTCAGGCGTCGGCCGTGGCAGCCCGGGCACTCCACACCGGACATGAAGCTGCCGATTTCTTCCTTCATCCACTCGCTGTTGGTCTCGCGGAAACGGCGCTCCAGATTCTCCACGATGCCCTCAAACGTATTATAGTAGACACCGCTGCCGAACTCGTTGGTGCGGTGCATCTCGATCTTTTCGCCGTTGGTACCGTAGAGCAGGGCGTTGACCGCCTCGGTGCTCATATCCTTGATGGGCGTGTCCAGCGTAAAACCGTACTTTTTGCCAAGGCCCAGATAGTACATCTCGCTCACCGAGCCCTCAGCGTAGTACCAGCCGCTGGCCTTGATGGCACCCTCCCGGATGGAAAGGTTCCGGTTGGGCAGGATGCGTTCCTCGTCCACCCGCATGAAGGTGCCAAGGCCGGTGCACTTTTCGCAGGCACCCAGCGGGTTATTGAAGGAGAACAGCCGGGGGGACAGGTCGCTGATGGAGATGCCGTGCTCCGGGCAGGCAAAATTCTGGCTGAAGGTCATCACTTCGCCGCCGACCACTTCCACCTCAGCCACACCGCCGGTCAGGGCCAGTGCCGTTTCCAGCGAATCGGCCAGGCGGCCCCGGATGCCCTTGCGCAGGGCAAGGCGGTCCACCACCACCTCCACGGTGTGCTTGATGTTCTTTTCCAGCGTGATTTCCTCATCCAGATCGTACAGATTGCCGTCGATCTTCACGCGAGCGTAACCGGCACGGCGGGCGGCCTCCAGCTCCTTCTGCTGGGTGCCCTTGCGCTGACGCACCACCGGAGCCAGCACCATGAACTTGGTCCCCTCTTCCAGCTTCAGGACGGCGTCCACCATCTCGTCCACGGTCTGCTGACTGATGACCCGGCCGCACACCGGACAGTGGGGCACGCCCACGCGGGCGTACAGTAGGCGCAGGTAATCGTAGATCTCGGTCACGGTGCCCACGGTGGAGCGGGGGTTGTGGCTGGGGGGTTTTTGGTGGGCGGGAAAGGGCGGCGGCGATCATCAAGG
>OBYM01000260.1_pt1 | contig 32202 bp, 29 predicted proteins | sample 1538191 | NCBI WGS metagenome assembly OBYM01 (sample SAMEA2580165, study PRJEB22360) | human gut metagenome | biome: human gut; feature: human-associated habitat; material: faeces | place: Denmark | collected 2008/2010 | reverse complement strand
CTCCAACAAAATATTCTTTTGTTTTTTCACTGTCTACTTGACAGGGGGCACCTCAGAGATCTTTTTTGGTGGGGATTTCTTATTTAGATGTAGATTTTGTCTTAAGATGTTTCAGATGTCTTTTCATACCAGATTGATATACTGGGAAAGAGAGCGGTCACAATCTTCTGCCAAAACCTTCTATTTTTCAATAATGTCTAATACTTATTTTTTACCCATAGGCAGGAAGCCGACTTTCTTCATCACCTTGGAGAGAGTACGATAGGCGATCCGGGCAGCCTTTTCAGCATTTTCCGTATAGCATTTTTCCAGATATCCCTTATCCTTGATAAGCTCTGCAAAACGTTCCTGAATGGGGCGCAGGTGCTCAATAACTGCTTCGCCTACTGCAGTTTTAAAGTCGCCGTATCCCTTGCCTTCAAACTCCCGTTCAATTTCTTCAAAACTCCTGCCGGTCACGCAGGAATAAATGCCCATCAGATTATTCACGCCGTCTTTTCCCTCTGCATAACGGACACAAGCTTCGCTGTCTGTAACGGCGCGCTTGAATTTCCGCATAATATCTTCGGGCTTATCCAGCAGGGCGATATATCCATTGGCGTTTTCGTCAGACTTGGACATTTTGCGGCTGGGGTCCTGCAAAGACATGACACGCGCGCCAGTCTTAGGAATATAGCCATCCGGTACCTTAAAGGTGGGGCTGTATACGCCGTTAAAGCGCTCGGCAATGTTGCGGGTTAATTCCAGATGCTGCTTCTGGTCGGCGCCTACGGGCACCAAATCTGCCTGATACAATAGAATGTCGGCCGCCATCAGACTGGGATAGGTAAACAGGCCGGCGTTGATGTTTTCCGGGTGCTTCTGAGACTTATCCTTAAACTGGGTCATACGGGACAGCTCGCCAAACTGGGTATAGCAGTTAAGTACCCAAGCGAGTTCTGCATGAGCGGGAACTTGGCTTTGAATAAAGAACAGGCTCTTCTCCAAATCAATGCCGCAGGCCAGCAGCAGGGCGTAGGCTTCCAGCGTATTCCGGCGAAAAGCAGCCGGATCTTGCCGGACAGTAATAGCGTGCAAATCAGCCAGTGCATAAATGCAGTCATAGTCATCCTGTAAAGAAATCCAGTTTTTCAAAGCTCCCAGATAGTTTCCCAGTGTAATGGTGCCGCTGGGCTGAATGGCACTGAAAATAACCGGTTTACGTTCTGTTTTGATGGGTTCCATAGAGAAAGACCTCCACATTCACATAATATTTTCCCAAGGTGCTGCATAGAAAATAAAAAGCTCCTGTCCCAAACAAGGGACAGGAGCATCATATCCTGCGGTACCACCCAAATTGGCGCAAAGCGCCCGCTTTCTTTCATACGCAAATCACGTATGCTCCCCTGATAACGGGCAGAGTCCCCGTCAGAAACTACTACGGGAAATATCCCGGTTCGCTCCTGCCCTCACAGGCCCATTCCACAGACGGAAAACTACCGCATTCGCACCTTCCGCAGCTCTCTGAAAGTCTCTTAGTCTGTATACTTCTCCTGCTCATCGGTTTCTTTCTATCGGTATTCAGTATAGTCCGCTTTTTCCTATTTGTCAATGAGGAAAAAGAAATTTTATTTTTGATCACAGCTTTGGCCGTTTCGCCGAAAAATTTGGGCTTTGTGAAAGGTCATCCTGTATGCGATTTACGCCGCTTACTTACAAATTTTTCCGTTTTGAGCAGCCGGAATCAAAATTTCCTCTTGCAGTTCCTGCAAAAGTGATGAAATCATTTCCGGTTCTCCATGGCCAAGACAGCATTGGTCTGCGGGGATTTCCCTTAAAAATGCCATCATTTCCTGTAGTGCTTTCAGATCATATCCGCCATTCCTGCCATAAAAATCCCCACAAGGAGCGTCCCCCAGAAAAATAAATCGTTCTTCTGGGAGAAGTACTGCCGTACAATCGGGAGAGTGAGTGGCGGGCATGTGCAGAATCTGTGCGGTGATTCCACCCAAATCTATGGCCATTTTTGTTTGAAAAGTGATTTCCGGGAGTGTTACCCGAATAGTTTCCGGGTTATCATACTCTACCCGAATATGTTCATCACAAAAGGGAATTTCTTCACCGGTTTCCAGTCGCTTTGCCATAGCTTGGGGCGTCCACTGCCAGTGGGAGACCTTTTCCAAAATGACCCGGGTTTCTTCACAGGCAATAGCCGGACAATGAAGTCCGCAGAGGCCAAAGGTGTGGTCCCAGTGCCAATGGGTGAGCACTGCAAAATCCGGTGCAGGCAATAAAAGGCGTTTCAGCTCCCGGGAAAATTCCTCCCCATGAGCCGGGGAAGCACCGGCATCTATTTGCAGTGCATACCGGTCGCCTCGAATATATCCAAGTACCGGCCGGTCGTTTTCCTCACAGGCGGGAAGATACCACATCCGGTCGGTAATTTGAATCAGACTCATATAATGGCTCCTGTTTTATTTGGCGAATACCTGCTTGGCTGTTTCTGCGAGAATCTCAATACCACGTACCAGCTGTTCATCGGTAGGTGTGGAGAAGTTGATGCGGAAGGCCTGACAGGGAGCTGTGTCATCGGTGAGGAATGCATTGCCCGGCACTACACAGACTTTGTTCAGTACAGCGGCCTTACAGAAGGCGGGCATATCCACGCCGTCAGGCAGTGTACACCACAGGAACAGACCACCCTCAATGGGATTCCAGTCGATACCCAGGGGACGCAAGTGCTTTTCCATTTGCTCCAGCATAATGCCGCTCTTCTTGCGGTAAATACCCTTGAGGCCTGCCAGGTGAGCGTCATAGTCATAGTGGGTCATAAACTCGTCGCAGATAATCTGAGACAGCATACCGGTATGGACGTCCTCGCCCTGCTTACAGACAATCATTTTCTGCAATACCGGCTTGGGGCCAATGGCATATCCTACCCGGATGCCGGGAGAAATTACCTTGGAAAAGGTACCTGCATACATGACAATTCCTTCTTCATCCAAGCTCTTAATGGCAGGCACATGTTCCCCGGCAAAACGCAAATCGCCATAGGGGTTGTCTTCCAGAATCATCACACCGTATTTTTTAGCCAGCTCATATAGTTTCTGGCGCTTTTCCCAGCTCATGGTAATGCCGGTGGGGTTTTGAAAGTTAGGGATGGTATAAATAAATTTGGCGGTCTTTTCTTCCTGCAAGGCCTTTTCCAGCTCCTGCATATCCATACCGTCCTTTTCCATGGGAACACCGCGGAGGCGGACTTTATAGGAGCGGAAAGTGTTCAGAGAGCCGATAAAGCTGGGCTCTTCACAGATGACCACATCCCCTTCATTGCACAGGGATTTGGTGAGCAGATCCATTACCTGCTGTGCGCCGGAAGTAATGAGAATATCATCAAAATCGCGGCCAATGTTATGGGTCTTTTTCATATAAGCAGCCACCGTCTTCCGCAGAGGTACATAGCCTTCTGTCTGGCCATACTGGAGTGCGTCGATGGGGCGTTCAGCCATAACCCGGGCGGTGATTTCCGCGATGGCCTCTTTGGGAAATGCCTCGGGAGCCGGATTGCCGGCAGACAGGGAAATCACTTGCGGGTCAGCAGCATATTTGAATATTTCACGGATAGCAGAGGGCTTAAGTGCCTGTACTCTTTCAGAAAACACGTATTCCATTCTGAAACGGTCCTTTCATCATAAACTTCAGAAAAACTTTCGCGCTTTTCTCTGGTATAGTGATATCATATCACAAATTATCAGGTTGGGAAAGGCAAAAGTGATGAAAACCCGTTGTTTCCTTCAAAATATAGGTGTACAAATGCATTATGACTCATGATTTTTCCCTTATTGTACGCTTAAAAGAATATTGCCGCTACCGGTAATCACATTGCATTTTTCCGTTTCAGAGGTGCTTTCCGGTACCGATACATCCCCACTGGAAGTCTGCACAGAGAAGTCTTTTCCGCTTAGAAGTGAACCGGTAATATCTCCACTGTCACTCTGAATGGTAATTTGAGGTGCGTCACACTCTGAGAGGGAGATGTTTCCGCTGGAAGCTTGGAGAGCCATTTCTTGTTTGGCAGAGGTTTTGGTCAGAGCCATATCGCCGCTGGTACTGGTAAGCCGGATAGAGTCGGCCGTGCTTTCTTCCAACGAAATCCTGCCGCTGGCAGACCCAATTTCCAGGGAGTTTCCGGCAAACTTCTGCACGAAAATGTCGCCGCTGGAAGCCTGCAGCTTCAAATTTTGAGAAGCAGACGCATTCATCCATAAATTTCCACTGGCCGTTGTAACGGTGACATCAGAAAAAGCAAGCTCTTTTGGCATGGTGACATCTCCGCTGGAAGTCGTAACAGTGAGATTTTTATATTCCGTTTCGGGCAAATAGATGGTAATTTTAGGACTGCTGGAAAACCAGAAAACACCAATATGTTCAAACCACTGACTGTTCTCATGCCGTTCGATTTTGAGAGTGTTGTCTTGTGATTTTACCGTATATTGCAGGGTATCATTTTCACTGCATACCACCTGGCAATTCTCATTTTTGGAAGGGAGCAGCTCTACCGTTTCCCAGTCTGCTGCAACCTCAATATTTTCAAAACCATCAGAAATGGTATATGTTTTTTCTTCATATTGAATGCTGTTGAATTTTGAAAAATCAAATCCAGCCGCCGCTGCCGCAGAGACAGACATAATCCCGCCGACTGCAATGCAGCAAGCTGCGATGATAGTCCAAATTTTTTTTCTGCTTTTCACTTGTTATCACCCTTTCTCACAAAACGGGATTTTGCCCATAATACAAACCGTCGGCTTAAATGGATTAACTTGACAGACAAAATGTTGAATGTAAAAAACAGCAGAATGGCAATTCCCAGAGAAACCAAACCGCCACCAAAATAAAAGACTGCCTGTATGCCTCCCATGGTAAATATCGAAATGCCCCCCTGTATAAAACCGGCAACAGCCCCCATAGCAAAAGAAAAGTCAATTGCATACAAGGCAAAAATCATAATCCAAATCACCATGTAGCATACAAAGAATAGAAGAACCGCTGTCAGTGTCAATGGAACCCACACGGGGGACCCTACAATCAACAGAATGATTTCCCAAATTCGCAGTGGGTGAGCGGGTTTGGCCTTGGCCTTGACAACTTTGGGAAGCGGCATATCCATTAAGATCTGACGGGCAATTTCTTCAGGGGCTTCCATGGCAGCCACCGCTTCTTCTTCGGATACCCCGTCTTCCATTCGGTCGTCAATCATTTCGCTGTAATATTCCAATGATTTTTCAATATCACTTTGTGACAGACCTCGTAACTGCTCTTGCAAGGCCGCGAGAAATCCCTGTTTATTCATGGTCAGTCTCCTCCCTGGTAATAAATTGATAGATTTTAAGGATTTCCTTCCATTCCTCCTGAAAAGCGGCAATCCTTTCCATACCAGCCGGCGTGATATGATAATACTTACGAAGCCGGCCGGAATGTTCTACAGAATGGACGGTTAAAAGTTTCGCAGCTTCCAACCTTCGCAGAATAGGGTATAGGGTTGATTCTGAAATCTCTACATAGGGCTTCATATCCTTGATAATCTGATATCCATAGGAATCCTCGTTCTTGATAGCAGCCAGCACACATACTTCCAGAAGGCCGCGCTTTAACTGAATATCCACTTGAATACCTCCCTTCGTGTTATACTGTATCACGCATAGTACAATGTGTCAAGAGGGATAGAATAGAAAATAAAAAAGGCCGCCCATAGGGACGGCCTAAGCAGATATTATTTTTATAGTGTAATGGGTTTTCCAGTACGGGCAGATTCATACGCACCGCAAATAATGGAAGTGAGCAATTCTGCCTGCTCCAAATTATATTCCGGCGCTTCTTTCTCCTCGGATTCTACCAAATGGGCGAAGCGGACAATGGGATATTCTGCATCCTGCCATGCTTTTTCAACGGGTGTAAGTTTTTCAAAACCGGGCATATGAGAAGATTGCAGCAATACCCGATAATCTTCCGGCCCGTTGCCGGAGACAATCGCCATTCCTTCTGTGCCCACAATTTCCATCATATTCACACTGGGGCAGGATACAAAAGAAGTGACAGCCGTGCCCATAGCGCCGTTTTCAAACTCCATCACGGTAGTGGAAAGCTCATCGCTTCCAGTCCCATACAATTCCGCCATACGGCAGGTAATAGTTTTCGGTTTGCCGCAATAATATGGCAGCATATATAAGCCGTGGCATCCCAAATCCAACGTAACACCGCCGCCGGTTTGAGAGGTATCGAACCAATAAGCGGGGAGCATATTTTTATCCAGTGCAGCCCCGTGAGAACGGCGGAAATAGAGAGAAGTAAGTCTTCCAAGTTTTCCTTCTTCCGTAAGCTGTTTTAGATAGCGATAAGGCCCCAGAATCTTCGATTCCATAGAAACGGTAAACTTTACCCCGGCTTCTTCCACAGCCTTTCGGATAGCAGCGCAATCTTCCATGCTCAAGGCCATAGACTTGTCCGTAAAGATATGTTTTCCGGCCTTTGCTGCCGCAATAATCACATCCCGGTGCTTGGTCGTGGGACATTCTACCATGACAGCATCCACATCTTCCCGGGCAAGTACCGCTGAAAGATTTGCTTCAAACTCTGTCCCCAATTCTTCCGCGTATTTCCGGCCGCGGGATTCATCTTCATCCCATACTGCAACAAATTTTCCAGCACCGCTTTTCAGCAATTCCCCGGCAAACCATCCAGTATGGACGTGCCAGCCACTGAGTAAAGCAAATCGTACCATGATATTCAGCTCCTTATTGGTTACTAACAGGTAGTATCATTGTAGTACAGGTGCAAATCACTGTCAATATAAGAAAAAATTATTGGGGTTGAAAAAATAATTCTGTAAAAAACTTGACATTTTTCTCTCGTGCTGGTAGAGTAAAAATGTATCAGCCAAAAGGAAAGTATCCCTGCTGGTGTATACAGAACTTTAAATTTCCGCAGCTCCTGAATCAAAAGGTGTCAGGTGTTTCCCTGTTCCTGCTGGTAAGGCGGCGTGAAGCATCCCTTCCGATTTCGGATTAAAATTGGGAAGATACGCGCCGGATGGCGCGTTTTTTTTCGGGCGCTTCGCGGATACAGTATTTTTTGAAAGGAAGCGACCTTCTTTATGTATGACAAGTATTCCCTAAAAGCAGAAGACTTTATCAATGATGAAGAAATTAAGGCCAGTATTGCTTGGGCCGAAGAGAATAAAGGAAACCTGGAACTGATTAACCAGATTCTTGATAGAAGCGCAGATTGTAAGGGACTGAGCCATCGGGAAGCCATCTTGCTGCTGCTGTGTGAAGACCCGGCTGTGATTCAGCGAATTTTTAACCGTGCAGCAGAAATTAAGGATGCTTTTTATGGTAACCGGATTGTGATTTTTGCGCCCTTGTATTTGTCCAACTATTGTGTCAACGGATGTCTGTATTGCCCTTATCATCACAAGAATAAGCATATTGCCCGCCGCAAGCTGACACAGGAAGAAATCCGGCAGGAAGTTATTGCACTGCAGGATATGGGCCATAAGCGCCTGGCATTGGAAACCGGCGAAGACCCGGTAAACTGCCCCATTGAGTATGTGCTGGAAAGCATTAAGACTATCTATTCCATCAAGCACAAGAACGGTGCTATCCGCCGGGTAAATGTCAATATTGCCGCAACCACCGTGGAAAATTATCGCAAACTTAAGGAAGCCGGTATTGGTACTTATATCCTGTTCCAGGAGACTTATAACAAAGAGCAGTATGAATACCTGCATCCCACGGGACCCAAGCACAATTATGCATATCATACGGAAGCTATGGACCGTGCTATGGAAGGCGGTATTGACGATGTGGGCTGCGGTGTGCTGTTCGGCCTGAACCTGTATAAGTATGACTTTGTAGGTATCCTCATGCATGCTGAACATCTGGAGGCAGTTCATGGCGTAGGTCCCCATACTATCAGTGTACCTCGTCTGCGCAATGCCGATGATGTGGATGTTTCCGACTATGAGAATGCCATTTCCGACGAGCTGTTCCAGCGGATTGTGGCTGTGCTCCGTATTGCGGTTCCTTATACCGGCATTATCATCTCTACCCGTGAGTCCCAGCGTACCCGTGAAATGGTGCTTCCCTATGGTGTATCTCAAATCAGCGGCGGCTCCCGTACGACTGTTGGTGGATATGCAGAGGCCCATCAGGATGAAAATTCTGCCCAGTTTGAAATCAGTGACCATCGTTCTCTGGATGAAGTGGTTCGTTGGCTGTTGGAAAATGGCCATGTGCCGAGCTTCTGCACAGCATGTTATCGTGAGGGCCGTACAGGCGACCGCTTTATGAGTTTGGTAAAGGCTGGTCAGATTCGCAACTGCTGCCATCCCAATGCGTTGATGACGCTGAAAGAATATGCAGAAGATTATGCAAGCCCTGAGACCCGCAAACTGGCTCTGGAAGTTATTGAAAAAGAAGCGGAGACTATTCCCAACGAGAAGGTACGTGAAAAAGTATTTGAGCACCTTCACGACATGGAAGGCGGCATGAGAGACTTCCGTTTCTAATTGCTTTTATAAATTTATTGCTTTATTGCCCCGGATACTGAGAGTAGTGTCTGGGGCTTTTATTTTTAAAAAATGGAGTTTCCAAAACCTTTGAGTAGAAGACTATGAAAAAATTGTAAATTTCGCGCTTTTTCGTTCTTGTTTGCAATTTTAACTTGTAGAAACCATACAAATCTGATACAATATGTAAATACGGCATGAAAGAAAAATTTTCATATAGATTGGAAAATAAAGGAGTGAGCTGCGGTGCCCAGAGAGCATTTTTTTCTGGATAATCAAGATGATACGATACACAACAACCAAATTGAGCTGAAAACAGCGAAGGAAAAACGGGCAAACTGGTGGTATTATCATAAAATCCAATTGGGATTGGCTGTTGTAGTAGTAGCTGTTGTGGTTGGAATTATTTATTCCATAGTTTCAAAAGTAGAACCGGATTATACCATAGGCCTTTTAACTCAAGAAACATATTTATCTGATATGGTCGCTGAGTTAGAGGAAGAATTGACCCAATATGCCGATGATCGAAATGGAGACGGTCAAGTGGTGGTCAAAATTACCCAATATACGGTAGGAAGCACCTCAACAGATCCGCAAATTCAGCAGGCTAATGCGGTGCGGTTTATGGGAGACGCTAATAATTTTGAATCGGTTATCTATCTTTGTGATAGCGAGAGCTTGGAATGGGCGCAAATTCAGGGCGGCGGATTTTTTACGTACACGGATGGAACCACGCCGAAAGAAGGCGCAACAGACTATGAGAATATGAAAGTCAATTGGGAAGATTGCAAAGGCCTGATGGATATGGACTTGACAATGGGTGTCCTTACGGATGATCAGGTTCTTAGTTATATGGGACCTTTGGGGATGGCGATTCGCTCAGTAGAAGGTACCAGCTTTTTGAATAACGAAAACAACATGGAATATTATCGGGACTGTCAGGCTTTGGCACAGCGATTGATTGACGGAGAAAAAATAGAGAAGTCGAAAGAAACCGAAAGTAAATAAATGAAAAAAATAGCCCCCTCTCGGCAAAACAGAGAGGGAGCTATTTTTTTCAGGTTATAAAGGGGTTATGCTTCTGCGTGCAAAAAGTTTTCGAGAGGGGATAAATCCAGTCCCTGAACGTTTTTCAGAAAACCATACAGCGTTTTGGCGATGACTTTTACGCCACCAACGGAATTACTTTCGATATTTAGCGGCATAATGGGGTCGTGAACACTCAATCGCAGGAGGAACCAGCCATCTCCCTGTCCAGCAGGGAAAGATACCCGCAAACCTTCCCGGTTGTCCGGCGCAATGTTCCAGCCCTGCTTCACCGCATAATCTTCCAACAGATGAAGAACTTTTTCGCCACAGGGACGGAAGGTTTCTTCTGTAATAGGCAGACGGATTTCACGAGCCTCAGCCGGTTCCTGCAGCGGCGCTAACAAGGAATCAAGCGATTTTCCTTCCCGACGCAGGCAAGCCATTTTGATGATGATTTTTGTTACCAGATAGGCGCCGTCATCGAGAAAATAGTTTTCCCGCAAAGCAGCATGGCCGGAAGTTTCAATAGCCAGAGGGCAGTTAATTCCTTCCTGGTTGAGTCGGATGGCTTCGTTGATGACATTTTTGTATCCGCGCTTAAAACGATGATGGTGGCCGCCCAGCGTCTTTTCCAGATAGATTTTCAGACCATCCGAAGTAATCGAATCGGTCACAATCGTTCCGCCTTCGTTTCCTTCCAGTGCAATGGCGCTGGCAATGGCAACCAGACGGTTACGGTTAATTTCTTCACCACGGGAATCAACAGCGCCGCCTCTATCCACATCCGTGTCAAAAATAACACCCAAATCAGACTGAGAACGGACCACAGCGGCACAAATACTGGCCATGGCTTCCTCATTTTCCGGGTTAGGGATATGGTTGGGGAACATTCCGTCCGGCTCCAAAAATTGGCTTCCGGAAACATCAGCGCCTAAAGGCTCCAGAACATCCCGGGCATAGAAGCCGCCAGCGCCGTTTCCGGCGTCCACTGCAATTTTAAATCCTGCCAACGGATGTTCATAATCCTGGGCGTTGACGCCTTTCTGAATCAGGCTGCGCAAATGAGCGGCATACTGGGACATATAGTCAGTAGGAACCACTTTTCCGGGGACATCGGCTTCCGGCGGCAACTCGCCTTTTTCGCAAAAAGAAAGAAGTACATCAATATCGGGGGCATCCAGACCGCCGTCACGGGTGAAGAATTTCAGGCCGTTACGGTCATAGGGGTGATGGCTGGCCGTAATCTGAATAGCGCCATCGCAGGGTAAATCGACTGTAGTCATAAACATGGAAGGGGTAGAAGCAAGACCACAGTCCAAAACTGTCACGCCTCTCTTTACAAGAGCAGCCGTAACAGCGTCACGGATACGGGGGCCGGAAATACGGGAGTCACGGCCTACAGAAATGGTCAGTGCAGGAACTGCTTTCCCACATTTTTGAGAAAGCCAGGAAGAAAAGGCAGCAGCGATTTGAGAAACCACGTCGTCAGTCAGAGCCATGGGCTTTTCGCCATCAATGGCGGTACCGCGGATGTCAGTGCCGCTTTTGAGTTTTTTCCAGTTCATTTCGGTACGCTCCTTATCAGCACAGCACAAAATCGGGCGGGGAAAACCGGTTTTGTGTGGCAAAATTGATTTCTCTTCTATTATAGTATATTTTATATGTTTTTTCCAGAAGTTCTCCGTTGATTGTGGTGCTGTTTACAATATCCTTATGAAAAAAGAAGAGCCGCAGCAGCGAAAAAATTTCGCAAAGCTGCGGCCGAAGGTTAGAACTTAGAAAATCAGTTATCGGTTTTCTTGAAGAGGTTAAAACGGAACAATTTGCGTTCGTCTTCTTCGTTATCACACATAACAAAAGCCTCTGCAATTTTTCCGCCTTCAATAAGCTGGGTCAGGCCCACTAACTGACAGAGCTTGCTTTTCAGGTTCAGTTTATCTCCTTCACGCGTCATCAAATAGACGTTACCGACACAGGTATCCAAAAGTTTCAAAAACTCGGGTACATCAATGTCATGAAGTTCCAACATCTTATTTGCCATGGGAAAATCCCTCCTTAAGTTGGGGTTCTGTGTACAGCGGCTGGAACGGCCGAAGCCTATCAACACCAAATGCCACAGGCCCTTTACAAAATGTGACAAAACCTGATACACTTTCGGCAGACCGTAACCGACTGTGGTTTGTACGGGGCCCAAACCACCCTGACCTTGAAAATTGGCAATACAATGGATTACCAAGGTCTGCCATGACCCCATTATACGGCATGAAAGAAACCTTTGTCAATTGACGATTCCATCGCGAATACGCACTTGTTTCCGGGCGGTTTTAGCTATTTTGTCATCATGGGTAATCAAAACCACGGTTTTTCCCTCCTCATTCAGCTCTGTCAGAATATCCATAACACCTTCTCCGGAAGCTCTGTCCAGATTTCCGGTAGGTTCATCTGCAAGGATTACAGAAGGCCCTGCGGCAATAGCCCGTGCTACAGCAACCCGCTGTTGTTGCCCGCCGCTCATTTGTCCTGGACGGTGATGCAGACGCTGGGAAAGGCCTACCCGGCAAAGAGCCTCTTCAGCCATACGGTGGCGTTCTTTTCGGGGAAGTCCCTGATAGCGTAGGGGAAGCTCGACATTTTCAATAGCGTCCAGAGAGGGGATCAGGCAAAAGCTCTGAAACACAAAGCCAATGGTCCGGCTGCGAAAAGCTGCCAGCTCCTTGGTATCCATGTTTCCGGTTTCCCGACCGCCGATGCGATAAATACCACTGGTTGGAACGTCCAAACAGCCTAAAATGTTCATCAGTGTGGATTTTCCGCTGCCTGACTGGCCAGTAATGGACAGAAAAGCCCCCGGCTCTATGGATAGGGAAACATGGCACAGGGCATGGACAGGTGTTCCCCCCTGATAATAGGTTTTGCATACATCTTCCAATTCCAAGCATACAGGTTCCATAATAACCGTCCTTTCCCAGTGGTTCTAAAATTACTATGAGCCAAATCATGGGGTTTATGCGTGCGGGGACTTTTTTCCAAAACAATTTTATGCTATCATGAACGAAAAGGTATCAGTAGGAAAGGAATGGATAATAGGTGAGAGCAGTATTACAGCGGGTTTTAGAGGCTCAGGTGGAAATCATTGAGGAAACCAGTCGAAAAGTGTTGGACTGCCGAAAAGTTGGACAGGGACTCATGGTACTTCTAGGGGTCATGAAAGGGGATACGCCAGCTCATGTACGGCAAATGGCGAAAAAGACCTGTGAAATGCGCATTTTTGAAGATGAACAGGGAAAACTGAACCGTTCTCTTCTGGACATTGGCGGCGATATGTTGGTAGTATCTAATTTTACGTTGGGAGCTGACTGTAAAAAGGGAACGCGCCCCTCTTTCAGCGATGCAGCCGTTCCGGCAGAGGCAGTGCCGCTTTACGAGCAGTTTGTGGAAGAGTGTAAGAAATTGGGAGTTGGCAATGTGAAAACCGGAGACTTTGGAGCCGAAATGAAAGTTTCCCTGATAAACGACGGCCCTGTGACGATTATTCTCGACTCCGATAAACTGTCGCAGCCCAAAAATCTATAAGATGTCCATGATAAACGGTTGTTGTAAAAAATGTTTTAATTGTGAAGTAAAATCCATTGACATATAGAAAAAACTTGTTTATTATAAACATAGATTCCCCATATTTTATGAAACAGGAGGCGGTATGTATGGACGAAGCAAAATTAGAAAATGGTATGGAAGAAGAGCTGGATAATATCATTGTGCTGAATGATGAAGACGGCAATGAGGTGCCTTTTGAATTTCTGGATTTGGTGGAGTATCAAGAGCGGGAATTTGTGGTCCTGCTGCCGGCTGAAGGTGAAGATACCGATACCGTGGTGATCCTGGAATTGGTAGAAGAAGATGACGATATGGAGAGCTATCTGCCAGTAGAAGACGAAGATCTGCTCAATGCTATCTTTGACATTTTTAAGGAAAAGTTTAGTGACCAGTTCGATTTCGAAGAATAATTAGGAATTTGAGACGAAAAAACCGCTGCCCAGCAGGACAATCTGCCGGACAGCGGTTTTTATTTATTATCAAAAATCAAAAAATTATTCCTGAATCAGGCTCTTGCCGTCCATCTCCTCCGGCTGGGGCAGGCCCAGAATCTGGAGCATAGTGGGAGCAATGTCAGCCAGACGGCCACCTTCACGCAGCTGGCAGGAATAGCCTGCTACACAGAAGGGAACGGGGTTGGTGGTATGAGCAGTGAAGGGGCTTCCGTCCTCATCCACCATCTTGTCGGCATTGCCGTGGTCAGCGGTCAGCAGCAACACGCCGTCCATCTCACGGATAGCTTCTACCACGCGGCCTACGCAGGTGTCAACCGCTTCCACAGCCTTCACAGCGGCATCAAATACGCCGGTGTGGCCGACCATGTCGCAGTTAGCATAGTTCAGAATGATAACGTCGTACTTACCGCTCTTGACAGCTTCCACCATCTTGTCGGTAACTTCATAAGCGCTCATCTCGGGCTGCAGGTCATAGGTAGCAACCTTGGGGGACTTGACCAGAATACGGTCTTCACCCTCATAAACGGTTTCCACACCGCCGTTGAAGAAGAAGGTCACGTGAGCGTACTTCTCAGTTTCGGCAATACGCAGCTGAGTCTTGCCATGAGCGGACAGATACTCACCCAGGGTGTTTTTCAGGCTCTGAGGCTTGAAAGCGATCTGTACATTGGGCATAGTAGCATCATACTGGGTCATGCACACATAGGTCAGGGGGAAGAAACCATTGCGGCGCTCAAAGCCGTTAAAATCCGGGTCTACAAAGGTACGGGTGATTTCACGAGCGCGGTCAGGACGGAAGTTAAAGAAGATCACAGAGTCGTTGGCCTGGATGGGGGCAGCGCCATCTACCACGCAGGGAACCACAAACTCGTCGGTCACATCTTTGTCATAAGAGTTGGCCACTGCACACACGCCGCAGGCAGCCTTATCGCCCTCGCCGTATACCATAGCGGCATAAGCCTTTTCCACGCGCTCCCAGCGATTATCACGGTCCATAGCATAGTAACGGCCCATAACGGTAGCAATCTTGCCTACGCCGATTTCTTCCAGCTTATCGGAAAGCTGCTGCACATAGTCCTTACCGGAGCTCGGGGGCACGTCACGGCCGTCCAGCAGGCAGTGGACATATACCTTGGTCAGGCCAAATTTCTTGGCCATCTCTACCAGTGCATACAGGTGGGTATTGTGGCTGTGCACGCCGCCGTCAGACAGCAGGCCAATCAGGTGCAGGGCACTGTCATTTTTCTTGGCATTCTCCATAGCGGAGATAAAAGCCTCGTTCTCAAAGAAAGTACCATCCTGAATGGACTTGGTAATACGGGTCAATTCCTGATAGACAATACGGCCGGCGCCCATATTGGTGTGGCCCACCTCACTGTTGCCCATCTGGCCGTCAGGCAGACCTACGTCCATGCCGGAAGCGCCGATTTTGGTAACAGGGTTGGAAGCAAACAGAGCATCAATATTGGGCTTATTGGCAGCAGCAATGGCATTGCCTTCTTTGGCAGCGCAGCCAAAACCGTCCAGAATCATCAGAACGAGAGGTTTTTTCATGGGAATCATTCCTTTCTGCGGCACAGCCGCAATAAGTGAAAAGCAAAACAGCAAACGGGGGACTGATACAGCGGTTTCGCTGCGCCAGCCCCCTGTTTCTATTCAGGGAGCCTCAGGGAGAAGCCCCGTTTTTCATGGAAAAATCAGCCGACAGTAGCAGCCTTTACGATTTCGGCAAAGTCAGCAGGCTTCAGGGAAGCGCCGCCAATCAGACCGCCGTCCACATCGGGCTGTGCCAGCAGTTCGGCAGCGTTCTTGGCGTTCATGGAGCCGCCGTACTGAATAACCATCTTCTCAGCAGCCTCGTCGTCATACAGCTCTTTGATTACGCCACGGATGACAGCGCAAACTTCATTAGCCTGCTCAGCAGTAGCAGTGCGGCCGGTGCCGATAGCCCATACAGGCTCATAAGCGATGATAACGCGGGCAAGCTCTTCTTTGGAAACGCCCTGAAGAGCAATCTTCGTCTGCATGGCAACCAGCTCAGCGGTGATGCCCTGCTCGCGCTGCTCCAGGTACTCGCCAACGCATACGATAACGGTCAGACCCTTATCCAGAGCGGCGCGGGTGCGCTTCTGTACGGTCACGTCGGTGTCGCCGAAGTAGGTGCGGCGCTCGCTGTGGCCAGTAATGACATACTGAACGCCCATAGCAGCCAGCATATCAGCGGAAATCTCGCCGGTAAAAGCGCCGGAGGGCTCCCAGTGGCAGTTTTCAGCACCAATCTTGATGTTGGTACCGGCAGTAGCTTCCAGAGCGGTCTGCAAGTCTACATAGGGAACGCAGGCAACCACGTCACAGCCAGCATCCTTTACCAGGGGAGCGATGGCATTCAGCAGCTCTTTAGCCTCAGCGGGGGTCTTGTTCATTTTCCAGTTACCGGCAATAACAGCCTTTCTAACAGCTTTGTTCATGGGAGAACTTCCTTTCTCATAATCACTCATGGATCGTTGGTTGAAAAAGGGCGGGAAAGCCCGAGACTCTCCCGCCCTGTGTTCACATTGATTAGGCGTCCTTATCGTTCAGGCAGGCAATACCCGGCAGAACCAGGCCCTCCAGGAATTCCAGGGAAGCGCCGCCGCCGGTGGAGATGTGAGTCATCTTATCGGCAAAGCCCAGCTTTTCAACAGCTGCAGCGGAATCGCCGCCGCCGATGATGGAAATAGCGCCGCTCTCAGCAACTGCCTGTGCCACAGCGATGGTACCAGCAGCAAACTTGTCCCACTCGGAAACGCCCATCGGTCCGTTCCAAACAACGGTACCGGCGTTCTTGATGGCAGCTGCAAACTTCTCGCGGGTCTTGGGTCCAATGTCCAGGCCCATCCAGCCATCGGGAATGGTGTCAGAGTTGACCAGTTTGGCCTCTGCATCAGCAGCATACTTATCGGCAACGATGTTATCCTCAGGAATCAGGAAGTTGACGCCCTTCTCCTTTGCCTTAGCCATCATGTCTTTTGCCAGCTCCACTTTGTCATCCTCGCAGATGGAGGTGCCGATGGAGTAGCCCAGAGACTTCATGAAGGTATAAGCCATACCGCCACCGATAATCAGGGTGTCAACCTTGTCAATCAGGTTGTTGATAACACCGATCTTATCGGAAACCTTAGCGCCGCCCAGAATAGCAACGAAGGGACGCTTCGGGTTAGACAGAGCGCCGCCCATGATGGTGATTTCCTTCTGAATCAGGAAACCGCAGACAGCGGGCAGATAATCAGCCACACCGGCAGTGGAAGCATGAGCGCGGTGAGCGGTACCAAATGCATCGTTCACATAAATTTCAGCTATGGAAGCCAGCTCTTTTGCGAATGCGGGATCGTTCTTTTCTTCTTCCTTATGGAAGCGAACGTTCTCGAGCAGTTCCACTTCGCCGTCCTGCAGGGAAGCAGCGATGCTCTTGGCGCTCTCGCCGATAACGTCCTTAGCCATCTTGACTTCCTGGCCCAGAGCCTTGGAGAGATAAGCAGCGACAGGAGCCAAAGAGTACTTCATGTTGAACTCACCCTTCGGGCGGCCCAGATGAGAGCACAGGATAACCTTCGCCTTGTGGTCCACCAGATATTTGATGGTCTTCATGGCTTCGTTAATACGCTTGGGGTCAGCGATGTTGCCTTCGGCATCGAAGGGAACGTTAAAATCGCAGCGGACGAGGACTCTCTTGCCGGTTACGTCGATGTCTTCGACAGTTTTTTTGTTAAGATAGTTCATGTGCGATACACTCCTTTTGCTTTGGTTCTTCTTTTTCAGGAATTGTGAAAGAAAATACAAAGTACTGTTATTATTGTATAACAAAATCCCATGCTTTTCAAGCGGTTTCAGTGGAAATCCCCCGCAAACCGGAGATTTTTCTCTAAGAAAAGAGGAGTTTTTCCCAGAAAGGGAAGCAGGCAGGTTACAGCTGGCGGTAAGGGGAGGCATCCCAATCATATTCCCGTAGTCTGCCGGCGCTGCTCAAAGCGGGGTATCCCCACTGACGCAGGACTTCATAGACGCCGACAGCCACCGAGTTGGAAAGGTTCAGGCTTCTGGCCTCGTCAATCATGGGGATTCTCACGCAGCTGTCGGGATGCTCGAACAGGAGCTTTTCGGGAAGGCCGGCCGTTTCTTTTCCGAACACCAGGTAAGCATTGTCGGGATAGGACATATCCGAATGGGTTTTTCTGGCTTTGGTGCTAAAAAAGAAAAAGTTTCCATGATTTTTTTCAAAAAATTCGGAAAGACTGTCGTAATAGGAAATATCCAGCAGATGCCAGTAATCAAGTCCGGCCCGCTTGAGCTTGCGGTCGTCAATGGCAAAGCCCATGGGACCCACCAGATGAAGCCGGGCGCCGGTAGCGGCGCAGGTTCGGGCGATATTGCCGGTATTTTGAGGAATTTCCGGTTCGACCAGTACAATATTGAGGGTTGGCAAAAAATCGACTCCTTCAAGTCCCCGAAAGGCGGGGGCTGCTAAAAATTGGCGGCATACCCTGCCGCAAGGGGGGAAGAATGATGAATATGGCCGCATGTTTCAAAATTTTACTGTTATATGGGAGGTTATGCTGTATGATGAAGAGCACCATGAATGTGGTAAAAGGTGTAGGAATTGGAATGTTGGCGGGAGCCGCCGTTACCATGGTAGGCGGGCAAATGATGAAAGCCGACAAAAAGCAAATGAAGAAAAATGCCGGAAAAGCCATGCGGGCTATGAGCGAAGTGATTGACGGCGTACAGTATATGTTCCGCTAATTCAAATTTTGAGCCTTCCGCCTTTCTCATGGGGGAAGGCTACATATCCTGCGGTTTCAGGCGGCTGTAATACATGCCGTCATAATACCGGTCTTCACGCCATTCCCCGGTAAAAACCACATTTCCCTGGGTGTCAAATTCGGTTCCCCGACCGTGACGTTTCCCATCTTTCCACATGCCAGTATAAACCAGGTTTCCTTGGGCGTCAAACTCGGCCCCTTCTCCGGTCGGCTGGTTATTTTTCCATTTGCCGACAAACAGGGAGCCGTCTTTTGCCCGGTAAGAAATGCCCAATCCTTCTTTTTGTCCGTTTTCGATACGTCCTGCAAAACGCAGATTGCCGTTTTTATCAAACAGAGAACCGATTTTGCCCGGTACGCCATTCTGCCATACGCCTACATGCAGCGCATGGTCTTCTTCCCGGAAGGTAGCCCCCAGGCCATCCCGGCGGTCGTCTTTCCATCCACCCGCATAACAGGGTTCCCCGGAGCGGTAGTAGCATACACCCCAACCGTCCCGGCGATCATGGGAATATTTTCCTTCGTAGGCAGTCACGCCGTTTTCCTGTGCAGTGCGTCCATGGCCGCTGCGCATCCCGTCAATCAGTTTTCCAAAATAGGCACAACACTCTTCCGCGCTGACAATAATCCGTTTGGCAGGTGTCTGAGGTTTTTCCACAGGTAGCTCCTGGGGTTTCTGACGGCCAATTCTTTTCCCGTCTGCTTGGATAACGCCATTGGCGTGGCGCACAGCTACCAAATAGCGGGTAGCGGGAATTTCCACATCAATTTGGAACAATTCCCGGTTAGAAGTATAACTGCCGTCAGGGCCGTCCTGTACAAAACAGATAGAAGGCTTTTTCTTTTCTGTAGGGGCAGAAGATTCCTGTTTTTTCACCAAAAAGGCCGGCAGAACAGAAAGACTTCCACATTCTTCTGGACACTCTGCCAGATGCAGACGCAAAGTTTGTTCCTCCCGGACGCAGTAACAAAAATCGCCCTGGTCGGTAGAGGCCAGTACTTTCGGTTCACCGGCTCGGGCGTTGATGGCACTTTGCAGTGCAGTTCCCGGTTCATAGGGACAGGCCAGCAAGTCGGTACGGCGAAAACAGTCGTTATCCCCATCCCAATCCAGCCGGATCATATAATTTCCATCCTGAGCCGGCTGCAAAATCACGAAAGGCCGCAGACTTCCCGGACGAAAATAACTGGTTTTTATCCAGCGGTTTTCCTGAAACAGGACACGGGCCGCAACCTGTCCTTCAGGGGTGCGAAACAATAAAGCAGTTCCTTCTTCCACTGGCAAAGTCTCTTCAACTGTAAATCGGCCAATTTTCCTCACCCATTTCAGCCGCTTTTTATGAACGCTTCCCCGGTATCGGGAAAGCTGTCCGCTGACAGTATCTTCCCCAGATGTCCGTGCGTTCTTTTCGGTTTGGAAAAAAGTGCGCAGCAGCTGGGCCAATGGTCCATGAAAACGCTCTGCCGTATCATAAGGGAACAGGCACACGGAATAATACACAGGTTGTGTTCCGGGCAGCTGTTGCATGGTGAGAACCTCCTCATTTTGAATCATATTCCATAGGGATAAAACTTGGTATATTATAGCACAATTGGGGCTTGATAGGAAGTTTTTCAGTGTGGTTGCCACAATTTTTGAAAAAAGAAGAAAATCCTCTTTTGCCCGCTGTGCGTGAATGATATAATTAGGAATGACTACCCGGATATACGGGTATAACATGGTGTAGAGAAAGCCTTGTAAAGGAGTGGATACATACAAAATGAATCTTGAAAAATTTTTTGAATGGCTGATGGGCTGGCTGGGAAACATGGCGCCGCGGGTCTTGGGCGCTATTATTGTGGTAGCGGTCGGATGGGTTTTGTCAAAAGCCCTGGTGAAGTTGCTCAAAAAGGCTCTGGAGCGAGGAAAGGCAGAAGCCGGTGTGATTACCTTTATCGGTTCTCTGGTCAATATCTCTCTCAAAATATTGGTGGGCATTACAGCAGCCGCTCAGCTCGGTTTTAACGTCACTTCCATTATTACCGCCATTGGTGCATTGGGTGTGACCGTAGGTTTGGCTTTAAAGGACAGCATGAGTAATGTGGCCAGCGGGGTGCAGATTTTATTTACCCATACGTTCCGAGTGGGCGATTACTTGGCGGTAGGAGGGGTAGAGGGAACAGTTGACCGAATTGAAATTATGTATACATCGCTGCACACCTTTGACAATAAAGAGATTGTGATTCCCAATTCCCAGTTGACTGCCAGTGTGATTACCAATTATACATCACAGACTACCCGCCGGTTGGATTTAAGTTATTCGGTATCCTATAGTACAGACCTCGCGCAGGCCAGGCAGGTGTTACATCAGGTAATAGAAGCAAACGAAAAAGTCTTGCAGGACCCGGCACCATTAGTGGCAATTGGAGAACATAAAGATAGCTGTATTATGGTAGTGGCTAAAATTTGGTGCGAAACAGATAACTATTGGCCGCTGTATTTTGAAATGCAGGAGTCGGTAAAAAATGCTTTTGACCAGGCAGGAATCGAAATTCCTTTCCCGCAGCTGGATATTCACAATAAGCCGTAAGGAGGATAGAGATGGAACAGCAATATCGGTATGTAACGGCTCAAGGACTTGAAAAACTCCCTCAGGCAGCGGCTATTCGTGAGGAGGTTTTTGTAGAGGAACAGGGCTTTCACAATGAATTTGATGATATTGACAGACAGGCTGTCCATCTTGTGGTGATGGACGGAGAAACACCAGTAGCCGCCGGACGTGTATACTGGGAAGAGGACTGCAAGGTGTGGCATGTAGGGCGAGTGTGTGTGCGAAAGCCATGGCGCGGTAAGGAACTGGGACGTTTGGTCATGGAAGGGCTGGAAAAGGAAGCCCGAAAACGGGGTGCTGAAGAACTGATGCTTTCTGCACAGGTGCAGGCCAGAGGGTTTTATGAAAAGCTGGGATATTCCGCCTATGGAGGTGAATATCTGGATGAGCACTGTCCCCATATTGCAATGAAAAAGATTTGTTAATAACTTTTTTCCGGCACGGGATTGTGCTATAATCAAAAAGGTTGCCCGGAAGTGCCGGTGCAGCTGCGCATAGTTCTATTGTAATCAAACCGTTTGTTGAATTTTATCGAAAGAGGAAGGAAGCTATGATATTCAGCAGCCTGTTTTTCATGTTTGTGTTTTTGCCGCTGGTACTGATTGTTTATTTTGTGGTGCCGCGCCGTTTCAGGAACCTGGTGCTCTTCCTGTTCAGCTTGGTCTTTTACGCTTGGGGAGAGCCGGTTTATATCCTGCTCATGCTCTTTACGGCGTTTATTGACTATTTTAATGGTGCAATGGTGGACCGTTTTCGGGACAAGCCTAAAATTGCCAAGGCCTTTGTCATCGAGAGTGTGATTGTAAACCTCTCCCTGTTAGGGTTCTTCAAATATTCCGGACTTTTGGTGTCCACTTTTAATTCAGCAACGGGACTGGGAATCCCGGTGCCGGATGTGGCGCTGCCTATCGGTATTTCGTTTTATACCTTTGAATCCATGTCTTATACCATCGATATTTATCGGGACCGGGCGCCCCGCCAGCACAGCATTATCAATTATGGCGCCTATGTTTCGTTTTTCCCTCATCTGGTAGCAGGTCCTATCGTGCGGTATGAAGATTTGGCCATTCAGATGACCACCCGGCAGGAAACCCTTCAAAAGTTCACAGCTGGCGCCCAGCGCTTCCTGGTGGGCCTGTTCAAAAAGGTTATCATCGCCAATAATGTGGCAGCTTTGGCAGATAAGGTGGAATATTTAGGTTCGCCCTCTACCTTAACGGCATGGTTGGGGATTCTGGCCTTTACTTTCCAGATTTACTTTGACTTTTCCGGCTACTCGGATATGGCCATCGGACTTGCCAAAATGTTCGGATTTGAGATTCCCGAAAACTTCCGTCTGCCCTATATTTCCCACAGTGTACGGGAGTTCTGGCAGCGCTGGCATATGACCTTGGGAACCTGGTTTAAGGAATATGTTTATTTCCCCTTGGGTGGCAGCCGTCGCGGTACACTGATTACGGTACGGAACATGGCAATTGTTTGGCTGCTCACCGGTATCTGGCACGGAGCCAGCTGGAACTATGCTTTGTGGGGCATATATTTTGGTATATTGATTATTTGCGAGAAGCTGTTTTTGGGAAAATGGCTGGACAAGATCCCTCGGTTCTTTTCTTGGCTATACAGCTTCCTGGCAGTGGTAATCGGATGGGTATTCTTTTCTTACGAGAACATTATGCAGGCATTCCAAATGTTGGGGGCCATGTTTGGCGTAGGTACGGTTCCTGTTGATAATCAGGGGCTTTATTGCCTGCTTACATTTGGCCCGACGTTAATCATCGCAGCTCTGTGCAGTTCTCCTCTGGCAGGAAAACTTACCGAGAAGATGCGCACCGGAAATGCACTGAGCAAAACAGTTTGGACAGTAGGCTATTGTGCTCTGCTGGTAGTATGTGTGTGTTTCCTGGTAGATAACTCCTACAATCCGTTCCTGTATTTCCAGTTCTGAGAGGAGGAAGCCGACCATGAAAGAAAAACTCAAGAATATTCTCAAGACCTGTGGCTGGGAGCGCTGCATTGTGGCAGTATTCCTGTTGCTGGTAATCGCTGTTGGTTCGGTATCCCTGATCGTGATGCCCAAGGAAGAATTTTCGCCCGATGAGAACCGTGTTCTGGAAGAGTTCCCCACATTGAGCGGGGAAAATCTGTTGGACGGCTCTTTTATGGATAATATGGAAAACTATGTTTCCGACCATTTCCCTATGCGCCGGGACTTTATCGCCCTTCATACGCAGCTGATGCTGGCAAGCGGGAAAAAGGATTTGGGTTCCAATTATGGAACTGTCCCTGCTGAAGGTGGCGTGTATTTTGGAAAGAACGACCATATTTATGAGGTGTTACTGCCTCCTGACCACACTACCGTATTCGAAGATAACATCAACGCTATCACAGGATTTAGTGCTAACGCGGGATTGCCACTGACCATTTTGGCAGTTCCCTCCGGTGCTCAGGAGCAGCCCGACAATCTTCCGAATTTTGCTCCGGAGTATGACCAGCGAGAAGCTCTGAAAGCCATCGAGGAAAAAGCAGACAGCAATACAACGGTTGTGGATACTTTTGATGCCCTGTCTTTGGACAATGGGGATTACTACTACAAAACCGACCATCACTGGAACCTGGAAGGTGCTTTTGTGGGATACACCGAAATGGCAAAAGCTATGGGCTTTACGCCGGTTTCCCGGGATATGTATGATTTTGAAAAGGTATCGGACAGCTTTTTCGGAACTCTGTATTCCAAGGCGATTTACTGGAACCAAAAGCCAGACGACTTCTATATTCCCCGATACAAAGGGGAAAATACCCTTACCCAGCAGACTGGGGACACGGTGCGGGATGACTTGTACTGGACTGAATTTCTGGAGGAAAAGGACAAGTATTCCACTTTCTTGGGCGGCAACCACAGTGTCGATGTGATTCGCAACAGTGCTGTAAAAGATGGTGGAAAGCTGCTGCTGATTAAAGACTCTTATGCCAACTGTATGATTCCATTTTTGGCGCAGCATTTTTCCGAAATTCATGTAGTGGATCTGCGGTATTTTAACTTTGATGTATACCAGTATATTGAAGAGAATGATATTACCCAGCTGGCGGCCGTTTACAGTATCAAGCAGTTGTGTGATACCGATGTGGCAAGCAAATTGATTCGATAAAATAACAGAAATGAAAAACCAGAAGAGCCCGCGGGGAAACCATCCCAACGGGCTCTTTTCTTTTATGTTTTTTGTGGGAACAATCCCTCTTCAATTTCTACATGGACAAATTTGGGGAATTTTTGGGATAAAAGTTCAAAACCGATTACCATTCCCTCAGTCAAGGCGACAACACTTTCCTGTCTTTCCGGGGTGGGAAGAAAGGAGAAGCACATGATACCGGAAGAATGGCGAATCATCAAGGATTGCAGCGCGCCTTGTTTCTGCTCTCTTTCCAGCCCTTCTGCCAAGGAAAAAGCCAGTATGGAAGCGGCAGCGCAAACAATATCTTTTCCATTTTCAGCATACCGGGCGTGACCTTGGATTTTCCCAACTACATAACTCCCCTGCCGATAAAATACAGCGTGAATCAATCGATTTCCTCCTTCGGCATAGTAGACTCCGGTGTGTTGTCTGAGGTGACAGATAAATCCTCTTCTTCCAAGTTTGGCTGTTGTATTGCGGCTTTTGCCAATTGTGTCAACTGTTCTTGCAATCGGACAATCTGTGCCTGCATTTGCTGGTTTTGAGAGATCGAACGTTTTACGATGTCTTTTCCCTCAAAGTCCATCATTTCCAAAGCGGCCAGCGCCTGTTCGCCCATATCGGGCCGGAAAAATCCCATGGTATACAGTTCTTTTGCCAGTTCATTTTGAGCCGCTTTGCTGAACGGCGAAGCTTTCTGGCTGACTACCCGAACATCGAATACCGGAAGCCGCTCTCCTAAATTCAATCCATATATAGATCCTTGCGATTGGGGAAGCAAAGCGCGATTATCCAAACTCTGAAATTCGTCTCCATTATCTCCCGCAATCCGGAAGCATCGGGGCTCGGTATAAAACTGGCGTATCAGCTCAATGCACAAATATCCCACTTTGGCAAAAGCCCGGTAACTCCCTTTTATCATATCCCGGGAGAGTTTGCTGCCCGCTTCCTGCAAGGCCGCAATGGCGCTGGCAGCCGTTACACCGCCGGTGGTACCGCCTTGGGAAAAGTCACGGTTTCCGCTGGTTTCTTTTAATTCATCGATTTTTTGGCTGAGCATAGTGGGAATCACGTTATCAATGGCGCCAACGCTCACTTCGCGAATACTGTCTTCCCCAAGGCCGGAGCCAGCTACATGGATAAAGTCCCGACTCCAATCGGCGAACTCTTTTTCATTTACAGCGCCGTTATCCCGGATAAAATACCGTTTCCGGGAAGCCATCATAGCATGGCGCATCAAAGCCTGATTCAGCTTGTCAATATACATCTGGCAATCCTTCATCACATCCACGCAGCTAAATCCTGCAGGAGTTCCTTCGTCAGGATACAGCGTGTCGGCAACGAAAGGATATTCTCCATGGGAATACCAGCCAATTTGTGCGAGAAGAGGGTCGTTTTCGCTGGCGTATAAGACCGTATCATTGACATACTTGCAGTAGTGCAAAAGGCCTCCACGCTTATAATACCAGTCGATTACTGCGGATTTTTCGCTGGTATCCACGTTGTCGTCATACAAATACCTTCCCACTTCGAGAGAAGGTGTGTGCAGTGTTCCCCTAAGGGCTGGATACTGTTCTTCCAGCACCTCGTTGTCTACCAGCTCCACGGTAAACAGGTTTCGGCTGTCCTGCAAATCACGGATACCCGGCTCCCAGAACAGGGTAAGCATATCTACCGGTCGAATACGGATATCACCCAAACCGCCTGCAAGGCCAGAATCCCAGAAAACACCGTATACACCCGTGCCGCTTTTCAGCTTTTTCCACCAAATATCGGAGTAAATCTGTTCAAACTGATTTTGTTCCAAAATGGCCGGTAAAACAGCTCCCAGTACCTGAGCCGTTTTCTGGTCGCTTTCTTCCCTGGGCAATACACACAGCTCGGGAAAATTATCCATGGCGTCCGCGTGCTTGTTGATAATGGAGTTAAACAGCCATCCGGAAGCCGGTTCCGGATCACCCTCCCGGGACTTGTTCCGAAATTGCTGCCAGTGGCGCATTTTAAACCACTGTTCATTTTCGATGACTCTTTTTTCCAGATTGGCTTTTCCCTGCCGGTATTTTTTGAGGGTTTCCGTTGCAGCCCGAACTTCCTCCGCACCAATCACAGGAGAAAATGGGACCTCTGTTTTCAAAATGTCCATATGAACTTCATCCTTTCCTTTGTTTTTATAAAAGGGTTTCTGCCTTTATTGTAGATGGCGAAAAGGATGGAGTGCTCCCCTGTTTTTGACTCGGAATCCAGTAAATCACGGAAAAAATGGCTTGAAATCTGTTTTTTTTAAATATCAGAAAAATAAAAGAAACCCTGTCGCAGAAAAAACTCTACAGCAGGGTTTCTTGTTTTTAATTTAATTAGTTGAATAGTTGGAAATTATTTTCCTACCACTTCTACGCCAATCACAGCATTTTCGCCGTTAATATCCCATTCGGAAACAGCAGTACCAGTAGGCTCACCTGCGGTGATGCTGTCTGCCAGGGTATCGTGGCTGATGTCATCTTTATGGGCTTCGACAATCGCCATGAGCTTGTCACCGGTCTTAATGGTCACGTTGATGTGATCCAGCACGTCAAAGTCTGCGTCACGGCGCATGGACTGAATCTTGCTGATAACCTCACGGACAAAGCCTTCCTCGATAAGTTCGGGAGTCAGGCGGGTATCCAGCACCACGGTAATGCCACGGTCGGTAATAGAAGCAAAGCCTTCCATCTGAGAGGTCTCAATGAGCAGCTCTTCTTCGGCGAGGGAAGTCTCGCCGGTAGACAGAGTAATGGTCAGCTTGCCGGTTTCATCCAGCTCCTGCTTGGCCTTAGCACCGTCCAATGCTGCCAGTGCGGTGCGCACTTCATTGATCTGCTTGCCGAACTTTTTGCCCAACAGCTTCAACTGGGGCTTAAAGGTGTAGTTGGTGAACTTGGAGGCATCGTTTACAAAGTGGAGCTCCTTCACGTTCAGCTCTTCGGCAATGACCTTCTGGAACAGCGGGTCGGACTCAAAGTCAGCCCGGACAAACATCTGTGCAAGAGGCTGGCGGTTCTTCAGGTTGGCCTCGTTACGGGCGGCGCGGCCCAGGGCCACAATTTGCAGTACCTGCTCCATCTGACGCTCCAGCTCGGGGTCAATGGCGCTCTCGTCGCATACCGGATAGTCGCACAGATGGACACTCTCAGGAGCATTCTTGTCCAGATTACGAACCAGATTCTGATAGATGTCCTCCGTCATGAAGGGAATCATGGGAGCGGCAGCCCTAGCGGTAGTTACCAGAGCGGTGTACAGGGTCTTATAAGCGTTAATCTTATCCTGAGTCAGTTCCTTACCCCAGAAACGCTGACGGCTGCGGCGCACATACCAGTTACTCATATCATCCACAAAGTCCTGCAAAGCGCGGGCAGCCTCGGGGATGCGGTAGTTTTCCAGGTTGGTGTCCATCTCCCGAACCATGGTGTTCAGTTTGGAAAGCAGCCACTTGTCCATGACAGAAAGGGTGTCTTTCTTCCACTCGTACTGGTTGGGGTCAAATTCGTCAATGTTAGCATACAACACATAGAAAGCATAGGTGTTCCACAAGGTGGAGAGGAGCTTCCGCTGTCCTTCGCGCACTGCCTTGCCGGAAAAGCGCTTGGGAATCCACGGAGCGGAGCTGGTGTAGAAATACCAACGAATCGCATCAGCACCATAGGTTTCCAGTGCCTCGAAGGGGTCAACGGCATTGCCCTTGGATTTAGACATCTTCTGGCCGTTTTCATCCTGTACATGGCCCAACACGATAACATTTTTAAAGGGGGCCTTGTTGAAAATCAGCGTGGAGATGGCCAGCAAAGAGTAGAACCAGCCGCGGGTCTGGTCAACGGCTTCGGAAATGAAGTCGGCGGGGAACTGCTCTTCAAACAAATCCTGATTTTCAAAGGGATAGTGATGCTGGGCGAAGGGCATAGAACCGGAGTCGAACCAGCAGTCGATGACCTCGGGAACGCGCTTCATCTGCTTGCCGCAGTGGGGGCAGGTGATGGTCACAGCATCGATGAAGGGGCGGTGCAGCTCGATGTCGTCAGGGCAGTTGGGGGACATAGATTTCAGTTCCTCAATGCTGCCAATGGCATGCCGATGGCCACATTCACATTCCCAAATATTCAGCGGAGTGCCCCAATAACGGTTACGGCTGATGCCCCAGTCCTGGACGTTTTCCAGCCAGTCGCCGAAGCGGCCCTTACCGATGGATTCGGGAATCCAGTTGATGGTGTTGTTGTTGCGAATCAGGTCCTCTTTTACGTCGGTCATGCGGATGAACCAGCTGTCCCGAGCGTAGTAGATCAGAGGCGTGTCGCAGCGCCAGCAGTGAGGATAGCTATGGGTAAACTGGGGAGCAGAGAACAGCAGTCCACGGCTTTCCAGGTTCTTCAGTACTTCCTTATCGGCATCCTTACAGAACATGCCGGGCCACTCGGTTTCTTTGGTCATGCAGCCCTTGGCATCCACCAGCTGAACCAGGGGCAGGCCATATTTACGGCCTACATTGGCGTCATCCTCACCAAAAGCGGGAGCGATGTGAACCACACCAGTACCGTCGGTCAGTGTGACATAGTCGTCACAGGTAACATACCAGCACTTTTCTTTTGGGTTCACATAATGGAACAGTGGCTCATATTCCTTGTATTCCAAATCCTTGCCCATATAGGTTTCCAGAACGGTATAGGCGCCTTCACCCAACACGGTGTCGCACAGAGCGTGAGCCATGTAGTACACCTGGCCGTCCTCGTTCATCTTCACTTTGACATATTCTTCGTGGGGGTTTACACACAGCGCTACGTTAGAGGGCAGGGTCCAGGGAGTAGTAGTCCATGCCAGGAAGGAAGCATCCTCACCCTTTACCCGGAAGCGAGCAATGGCGGAGCGTTCTTTTACGTCTTTATAACCCTGTGCTACTTCGTGGCTGGAAAGAGGAGTTCCGCAACGGGGGCAATAGGGAACAATCTTAAAGCCCTTATACAGCAGGCCTTTTTCCCAAATCTTTTTCAAAGCCCACCACTCGGACTCGATAAAGCTGTTATCATAGGTAACATAGGGATGCTCCATATCGGCCCAGAAACCGACGGTGCCGGAGAAATCTTCCCACATGCCCTTATATTTCCATACGCTTTCCTTGCAGCGCTCAATAAAAGGTTCCAGACCGTATTCTTCGATCTGCTCTTTACCATCCAGACCCAGCAGCTTTTCTACTTCCAACTCAACAGGCAAACCGTGGGTATCCCAGCCGGCCTTACGGGGCACGTCATAGCCCTTCATGGTGCGATAGCGGGGAATCATATCCTTAATGGCGCGGGTTTCCACATGGCCGATGTGGGGTTTACCGTTAGCAGTGGGCGGTCCGTCATAGAAAGTGTAATTGGGGCAGTTCCGGCGCATTTCCACGCTTTTTTCAAAGATGTGCTCGTTGCGCCAGAATTCTTCCACCTGTTTTTCCCGTTCCACAAAGTTCAGATTTGTGGATACCTTGTTGTACATGGTGCTTCCTCCTTTGAATTCATCCTGAATCTCTCCGATGGGCCACGAGGGCAAATAAAAAAGCCTTCATCCTGCAAAACAGGACGAAGGCTTGACTTCGCTGTACCACCTATTTTCGCGGCATACCATCATATGCGCTCCCGATAACGGCGGGAATCCGGCATAGCCTACTGAGAAAAACCGTTCAGCCTGCGACTGATAGAGTGATATTCAGCCAAGAATCGATGGCACCGGGCTTACACTGTCCCCGGCTCGCTGGAGCGCTGATTTCCTGCCTACTGTCTCCGTCAACGTCTTTATCCATATAGATATATGGTATCCCATTGAAAGAAAAAAGTCAAGGGCAGAAGGGCGAAATTTCCCATGGTTGTGGCGCAAAAACTATGCAAGTACAAAATTCAGACGGGAATAAAGTTTTCGCACAGCCAGAGAATCTCTTCTTTTTTTGCCAGTACATCCAGCCAGTCTTCAGGAATGGATTCCGCACCATACAGGATTCCAGCCAGCCCACCGGCAACAGCCCCCACTGTATCGGTGTCGTCCCCGAGATTTACAGCTTTTAGGACACATTGACTGTAAGAGTCTGTAGTAATCAAACACCACAGGGCTGCTTGCAGGGTATCCACCACATAGCCGCTGCTTCTAATCGCTTTTTCCGGCAGGGCTGCCAGTATTCCTGCATTCACAAAATCAAACTTGGACAGCCAGGGCGAAAACTCTTCCTGCATACCATACCAGCTATCTTTTATCAAAGAAGCATGTCCGATGGCTTCGGCTATGGTTTTTCCGTTCATGAGTTCATTAGCCATATCGCAGTATAGCCCACAGGCAATCTGGCTGATGGGGTGTCCATGGGTCAGCCGGGAAAGATTGTGAATCAGTGCGAAGGCTTCCGGCTTCTCCATACAGGCCGCACCATATTCCCGGCGAAGATAAAAGACGGCGGGCAAAATCCGCATCAGCGAGCCGTTGCCGTTGTCTCGAATATCAGTGCCGCCGCACTCTAATGCAGACGTACCAGTGCTGTACAAATGCAGCGCGTGGAGCGTTGTCCGGCCAATATCGAACAGCTTTCCATGGGGTGTCATATACCCTTCATCCACCCAGCGGTAGAATCGCTCCATGATATCGTCATAGTCCACACCCTTTGCAAGGCTTTCCAGTGTACATAATGCCATCGTGGTATCGTCCGACCAGGTACCCGCAGGCTGGTTGTGGGTACCATAAGCCCGCATTCCCATTACAGGATTCTGTTTCAGCCTTTCTCTGCTGCGAAATTCCACTGGTACGCCCAGCGCATCACCGATAGCAAGCCCCAACATTCCATCTTGAATCTGTTTTTGAAAAAGTTCCATGCAATATACCCCATTTCATTTCTATTTTTCCGGCGGCTCATATCCATAGGAGCGATAAAAATCCGCAATCTCTCCCGGAGTCCGGGCCGCCACCGCCTGCAAAAGCTTTTTTGTTTTAGGATCTCGAAAGCCGATGACCTCTTCGCCGGTACAGATGCTTTTTTCAATAGCAATATTTTCTTTCCCCAATCCCGACGGCGGGGTGAGGGTTAGCTGCTTTTTCTTTCCGAACATAAATCCTCTCCTCGATCTCTACCGATCTGTGAATGGTTTCAGTGTATCATACAGCCGAAAAAGAAACAAGAGAATAGAAGAATCTCCCCGGATTTTTTATAAATCCGGGGAGTCAAAGTGAGTTTTATTGAGATGACTGAGCCGCTGCTTCCACGGCTTCCAGATAAGCTTCTACTGTCATAGTGTCTGGGGCTTTTCCGTCGGAATCCTTAGCACTGTCCGGTACCAGACCGCTGGAAGTCTTTACTTCCCCGTTTTCCACTGGCAGGAGCGCAGCTGGTGAAAGGATGGCTCCGATTTCATTGAGGAAAAGGATATATTCCTTACCCGGTTCCACCTCTTCCAAACCCTCGGTAATAAAGATCTGAGTATCAGTTTCGCCGCCCTGTTCCTGATAGATCACAGTTCCATCGCTTCCTTTTTCGCCTTTGGGAAGCTCCTTCACTTCTATCGGGACATCCCGATAATACAGCAGAGTGGGTCTTTCCGGGTTCAGGCTGATATCCCGGGATTTGGTCTCGCTCTTTTCCCCAGCAGTTCCATATACAATGGTAACCGCCGTATCCACCGCGCTCTGAAATGTGTATTCGGGCCACATCCCCGAACCAATGACCGTTTCCTTTTCTTTGGCGCCGCATCCGGATAGTACTGACATCAGCAACACCGCACACAGGCTCAAAATCCATCCGCGTCTGATTTTCATACGATCACCTCATCAATACTGTTTTCCCAATCATCCTGTACAGGTTGTTCGGATGATTACGGAACCCGTCCCATTTCATAGATCAACTGATAAGATGTAATATCATAGCTCGTAAGCGTCACATTCCGGTATTATTTTCCTTCACCAAACCCATGGGACTCTCCTCCATTTCACAATATCATGCAGCAAACAATAATCTATAGTTATATTTTAATTTATTTTTAT